>Ga0134125_10009486_pt1 | contig 10953 bp, 10 predicted proteins | sample KB31751_FD_96464 | JGI IMG/M metagenome (GOLD analysis project Ga0134125, IMG submission 96464) | Terrestrial soil microbial communities with excess Nitrogen fertilizer from Kellogg Biological Station, Michigan, USA - KB3-175-1 | ecosystem: Environmental > Terrestrial > Soil > Unclassified ...
AGCCGCTTGAGTTCGTCGCGCAGCCGCGCCGCGGTCTCGAATTCCAGATCGGCGGCGGCGGTCCGCATCTGCTTTTCCAGGTCGGCGATGATCGCCTTGATGTTGTGGCCGACAAAGGCGCGCTCGCCATCCGCCGCTTCAAGCACGCCCGCATCCACCATCACATGGTCGCGCTCATACATCGAACCCATGATGTCGGCGATGTTCTTCTTGATGCTGAGCGGCGTGATGCCGTGTTCCTTGTTGTAGGCCTCCTGCTTGGCGCGGCGCCGGTTGGTCTCGGCCATGGCGCGCTCCATCGAGCCGGTGATCTTGTCGGCATACAGGATCACCTTGCCGTCCACATTGCGGGCGGCGCGGCCGATAGTCTGGACCAACGAGGTCTCGCTCCGCAGAAAGCCTTCCTTGTCGGCGTCCAGGATCGCCACCAGGGCGCATTCGGGAATGTCCAACCCTTCGCGCAACAGATTGATGCCGATCAGCACGTCGAACGCGCCCAGGCGCAGATCGCGGATGATCTCGATCCGCTCCAACGTCTCCACGTCCGAGTGCATGTAGCGCACGCGGATGCCCTGCTCGTGCATATATTCTGTCAAATCCTCGGCCATTTTCTTGGTCAGGGTGGTGACCAGGACGCGATAGCCGCGCAGGGCCACTTCGCGGCATTCGGCGATCAGATCGTCCACCTGGGTTTCCACCGGGCGGATTTCCACCGGGGGATCGATCAATCCGGTGGGCCGGATCACCTGTTCGGCAAAGACGCCGCCGGTGCGCTCCATCTCCCACGGCCCCGGTGTGGCCGAGACATAGACCGATTGGGGCCGCATCGCGTCCCATTCCTCGAATTTCAGCGGCCGGTTGTCGATGCAGGAGGGAAGGCGGAAGCCGTACTCCTGCAAGGTGAATTTGCGGCGATAGTCGCCCCGGTACATGCCGCCGATCTGGGGCACGGTGACATGGCTTTCGTCGCAGAACACCAGCGCGTTGTCGGGCAGATATTCGAACAAGGTGGGCGGCGGCTCGCCCGGCTGGCGGCCGGTGAGCCAGCGGGAATAATTCTCGATGCCGGCGCAGGAACCGGTGGCCTCGATCATCTCCAGGTCGAACTGCGTGCGCTGCTCCAGCCGCTGCGCTTCCAGCAATTTGCCCGTGGCGCGGAATTCCGCCAGGCGGTGGATCAGCTCCGCCTTGATGCCCTTCATCGCCTGCTGAAGGGTGGGCCGCGGCGTCACATAATGCGAATTGGCATAGACTTTGATCGACTCCAGCTCACCCGCCTTGTGGCCGGTCAGGGGATCGAACTCGGTGATGGAATCCACCACATCACCGAACAATTCCACCCGCCAGGCGCGGTCTTCATAATGGGCGGGGAAAATGTCGATCGTGTCGCCCCGCACGCGAAACGCGCCGCGGGTGAAATTGTCGTCGTTGCGCCGGTATTGCAGCGCCACCAGCCCGGCAATGGCGCCGTTGCGGTCCACCTTGTCGCCGCGAGAAATCGAAACCGCGGTGCCCGAATAGGTCTCGACCGAGCCGATACCGTAGATACACGACACCGAGGCGACGATGATCACATCGTCGCGCTCCAAGATCGCCCGCGTCGCCGAATGGCGCATGCGGTCGATCTCTTCATTGATAGAGCTGTCCTTCTCGATATAGGTGTCGGTGCGGGGGATATAGGCCTCCGGCTGGTAGTAATCGTAATAGCTCACGAAATACTCGACCGCATTCTCCGGGAAGAATTGCTTGAACTCGCTGTAGAGCTGCGCCGCCAGGGTCTTGTTGGGGGCCAGGATCAGGGCCGGGCGCTGGGTCAGTTCGATCACCTGCGCCATGGTAAAGGTCTTGCCCGAACCGGTGACGCCCAGAAGCACCTGGTCGCGTTCCAGCGCGTTCACGCCCGCGACCAGTTCCTTGATCGCGGTGGGCTGGTCGCCGGCGGGCTTGTATTCGCTCACCAGCTTGAACGTCTTGCCGCCTTCGGACTTTTTCGGCCGCGCCGGACGATGCGGCACGAAAGCGGCTGTCTCCGCGCTCGTCAGCGCCGATACCGGAGTCGCTACATAAGCGGGATCAATGTCGGGGTCGGAGGCGATGGAAGGCGCGGCCTGGACCGCGGCCTTGAACCCCCGGGCTCGCCCTTCGGCCGCCCCGAGGGCATGCTTCGCCGCGTTGTCCGAACCGCCGCGGCCCTTCCGGGTGCGGGGAACCATGCCGTTATTGTGCGCCATCCCTCGAATATAGCGCGCCGGGCTGGTTTTTGTAGGGCGGTTTGGTTTCCCCCTCCGCCCTCCGCATCGCAAGCGCTGCTCCGGGGCACCTCCCCCGCCAGCATGCTTGCGCATGCGCAGGGGAGGCGGACCTCGGCTGGAAGCGCGGCATAGTTACTTCGCGCTTTCGATCGCGGCCTGAGCGGCGGAGGCGGAAGCCTTGGCGCTGTTCATATTGATATCGGCAATGCCCTTGGCGAGATCGTCCCGCGCCGTCATCAATTTGGTCTTGTTGATCTGGTTGGTCTCGTCCGGGATGGCGCCGTTGCCGGATTGCGCGCAAGGGTTCATTTCCTTGGCGTCGAAGCCATCGCCTCGCGGCCCCACCAGGCAGTTCAGGGCGTGATGCATATGCTGATGCACGCCATTGATGTTGCCGGCCTGGGCGGCGAGCCCGGCATGTTGGGCGGCGTTGTTGATCTCTGATCCCAAATCGGCGGCGAACGCGGTTGCGGCGAACAGAGCGGGCGCGGCAGCAAGCGTGACAAGTGAAATGAGTTTCATGGTTCCTCCTGAAATAAATGGGCGCATAGGTCGCCCTATGCGCCCACTCTAGCCGCTTTTGCGGCGGTTTAGTGAATCGTCTCCAGATTGGCGCGCAGCCGTTCCGCTTCCGGACCCGTGGTGGGGGTGGCGTTCATGTCCTTGTCCGGGCTGATCACGGTGCCGTTGAAGGTGAGGCCGCCATAGGCTCCCGTGCCGCTGGTCCACACCACCATATCGCCGCCATGGGCGGTGGTGGCGGCTTCCGCGCCGGACGACAGGGTGGCGACGGTGATGCCGCCCCCGGCGCCCAGCTTGAAGTTGCCGTGCTCGATACCCGACAGGGCGCGGTTGCTCATGATGATGAAGACCAGCTCGGCCTGTTCCAGGCCGGCTTGGAGGCCGAACGACGCCGACCCCATGCCGTAGAAGCGGGGCTCGCCCCAGCCATGGGCGGTGCGGCGGACCAGGACGCCGTCGCCGCCTTCGGCACCAAAGATGAAGCCGCCTTTGACCAGCTTGGGCACGATATAGACCGCGCGGGCCTGGTCCATCATGCGCGCCGCGGTCGCGAAGGCGGGATCGCGCTTGAGGTTTTCCACGGTGCGGTTGGCATCGCGCAGAAGCTCACTTTTGTCGCTGGCCTGGGCGGGAAGCGCGAATAGGGTAAGGGCAAGGGCGGCGGCCGCTGCCAGTCGGGGGATCAAGGTTTTCATGAGGAGAATCCTTTTAGGGCAGAGGGGGGGTCTATGGGTGCCATGCAAACCGGTCAGGGCCTGAAAAGTTCCCCCGCCGTTGGCTTGGCTGTATCTTGGACGCGGAGGTGGCCCCATGAGCGAGATGTCCGAACGCAACTCGGTGCTGGTCGCCTATGGTCTTTATCTGCTGGGCGCGGTGACCGGCGGGCTCACCACCCTGGCCGGGATGATCCTGGCCATGGTCAAGCTGGACGGGGCGCGGGGCACGCTGTTCGAAAGCCATTACCGCAACATGATCCTGGTGTTCTGGGTCTGGCTGGCGGTGATTGTGGGCGCGGGCGCCATGATCCTGGCCGGCGTGGCGGGCGTGGCCTTTTCCCTGTTCGCGGCATGGCCCATGGGCGGCCTTGCCGTTATTCCCGCCGCCCTCGCCTTCTGGCTGATCGCACTTGGGGTGGTGGCCACCTGCCTTTGGTATTATTGGCGGCTGGTGCGTGGATTGGTGCTGACTTTGGACGACAAGCCCTTCTAAACATCGGCGCATGACCCGTTCGGAACTGCACTTCGACCAGTCGCTGCCGGCGGTCTATGGCATCGCACAGCGTCTGTCGCCAAGGATTGAAAGGCTGCTGGCGAGGAATCCCAGCCCGTTCACGTTTCGCGGCACCGGCGTCTATCTGGTGGGCGACGCCAGACGAGTGGCGGTGATCGATCCGGGACCGAACGATCCCGAGCACATCCAGTCGCTATTGGCCGCGATCGGCGGGCGCGAGGTGGAGCACATTCTCATTACCCACACCCATCGCGATCATTCCCCGGCGGCGGCGGCATTGAAGAAAGCGACGGGCGCAAAGACATATGGCTTCGGCCCACATGCGCGGCACGGCGGCGATGTCGAAGAGGGCGGGGATCACGACTTCGTGCCGGATATCGCCGTGCGCGACGGTGATGTGATCGCGGGCGGAGCTTATCAATTTCACTGCGTTTTCACCCCAGGCCACACCTCCAACCATATGTGCTACGCGTTGGAAGAAGATCTGGCGCTGTTCACGGGCGATCATGTGATGGGCTGGTCCACCACCGTGGTGGCGCCGCCTGATGGCGACATGGGCGCCTATATGATAAGCCTGGAAAAACTGATCGCACGCAAGGACCGCGTTCTCTATCCCACCCACGGCTCGCCCATCACCACGCCCAAGCCGTTCCTGCGCGCCTATCTCAGCCACCGTAAGATGCGCGAAGCCCAGATCATGCGCGCGATCAAGCGCGGCGAAAATACCGTGCCTTTGCTGGTCGGTGCGCTTTATCCCGGCCTGTCGCCTGCCCTGGCGCGCGCGGCCGGCCTCACGGTCGAAGCGCATCTGCTGCACATGGCCGATGACAAGCGTGTCAGAAGCTTGCCGAACGGGCGTTACGAACTGAGCGAAGAGCGATAGGTCTTGATCAATTCCAGATTGTGCCCGAAGTCGCGATGGCCGGTTTCCGTTTGCGCGCGCATGTCGAAGCGCGCACCCAACCTTCCCGCTGGGCGGATGCGGATCACGATGTCGCTGATCTGGCCGAACCAGAAGCTTCTGGCCTGAGCTTCGATACGGCCCTGCTTTTCGTTGAAATCCACGATGTGCCAACCCGCATCCTTGGCGCGGTTGAAGCAGCGCCAGAACATTTTCGCGGTAGGGTTGCCGGTCGGCATGATGGGCATTAAGGGCTTGGTGAGCTCGGCATAATAAGTGTGCAGCAAATAGCTCACGGTGTTGTGTTCGCCGCGATAGTCGATCATCGCACTGCCATTGAACGTCGGGCTGTTGGCACCCGGCGGGCGTTTGGCCAGCGCCACGAAGCGCGGCGGATCTTCCGGATCGGTGGTGGCGTCATGGATGGGCGGCGCCAGCGTGCCTTGATAGACCGTGTGCAGCGGCACATAGAGCAGGAAGGCCGAACCGATTAGTGCGATCAGGCCGGCGCGCTTGCCGTCGCCGCGATTCTCCCTGAACGCTGCGACCGCCCAGACCAGCGCCAAGATCAGCGCGATCAGGCCGAGCGCCACCGACGCGGTCATGATCTCCAGGCCGGTGGTGAAGCCGGTCAAACCCGCGCGCACCGCCCCGATCGCCGCCCCCGCGATCAAAGCGGCCAGCAGGAAAGCGGCCAGCGCCAGGTGGGCGGCGAGATACGGAAAACGCATGAAAAGACCTAAGACAAGCGAGGAGGAGGGAGTTAGCCCTCCAACCTAAAATCCGCAAACTGGCGGCGCAATTGGGTCTTTTGGATTTTTCCTGTCGCAGTGTGCGGTATTTCTTCGACCACCACCATGGCGTCGGGCAGCCACCATTTGGCGATCTTGCCGGAAAGATGCGCGATCAGGGCTTCGTGGGTGGGCAAGGCGCCTTTCCTGGCCACCACGATCAGAAGCGGGCGCTCACTCCATTTGGGATGGGGCACGCCGATCACCGCGGCTTCCGCGACGTCGGGGTGGCCCACAGCCAAATTCTCGATCTCGATGGTGGAAATCCATTCGCCGCCCGACTTGATCACGTCCTTGGAGCGGTCGGTGATCTGCATAAAGCCATGGGGGTCGATGCTGGCCACGTCGCCGGTGTCGAACCAGCCGTTGCGGTCGAAGGCGTCCTTGCCGGTGCCTTTATAATAGCCGCGCGCGATGGCCGGCCCCTTGACCTTGAGACGGCCCACGCTTTTGCCGTCGCGCGGGCGCTCCTTGCCTTTGTCATCGGTGATCTTCATTTCGACGCCGAACAGGGGATAGCCCTGCCTGCATTGATATTCGCGCTGCTCGTCGGGCGGCAGTTCGTCCAGCGGCGGCTTGATCGCCGCCATGGTGCCTAAGGGGCTGGTTTCGGTCATCCCCCAGGCATGGGTGACGGCAATGCCGCGATCTTCGAAGGCCCGGATCATGGCCGGGGGCGCCGCCGCGCCGCCGATCAGCACGCGCTTCAGATGGGTAAGATCGAGCCGGTTGGTTTGGAGATATTGCAACAGCAACAGCCAAACGGTGGGCACGCCGGCCGTCACCGTCACGCGCTCGCTTTCCATCTGTTCGTAAAGCGAGGCGCCGTCCAGCTTCGGTCCCGGCAGCACCAGGCTGGCCCCGGCCATGGGCGCGAGAAAAGGGATGCCCCAGCCATTAGCATGGAACATGGGCACCACCGGCAGCATCACGTCGCTGGCGGCCAAGCCCAGGCCGGGGCTTTGTCCCGCCAAGAGCGTGTGCAGCACATTGGAGCGGTGGGAATAGAGCACGCCTTTGGGCTCGCCCGTGGTGCCTGAGGTGTAGCAAAGGCCGCACGCATCGTTTTCGGCCACCTCGGCCCAATGCCCTTCTCTTTTATTGGTCGCACGGCCTCGGGCGCGGACGCGCCCAGTTATTTCATTGGCGCCTCCGGCGCCGCTCGGAAAACCGCTATGCACTTTTCCTGGCCGATGCTCCTTTCCCTTCAGCATCTCCTCATAGGCGATGAGTTTCCCCGGCAGTTTGAGTTTGGGCCCGGCGTCGCTGAGCGCCACATAGGTTTCGATATGTTTCAGTTGGGGCGCAATCTGCTCCACCAAAGGCGCGAAGCAGACGTCGAACATCAGCATCTTCGCCCCGCCATGATTGGCGATCCAGGCGATCTGGTCGGGAAACAGGCGCGGATTGAGGGTGTGATAGATGGCGCCCGCACCGGTGATGCCGAACCAGGCTTCGATATGGCGCGAGGTATTCCAGGCCAGGGTCGCCACCCGGTCGCCCTTCTTGATGCCGCGCCGTGAAAGTGCGCCGGCCAGCTTCAGGGCGCGCTCGCGGATTTCAGGATAGGAGGTGCGATGGCTGCCGCCTTCGACGGTGCGGCCTACCACCCGCGCGCCCTGATGATAGAGCGCGGCATGGTCGAGAAAGCGATGCACCCGCATTGGCCACGCTTGCATCAACCCGCGCATGGCTCCTCCCTGTTTTCCGCGATGATAGGAGCGTGGCCAAAACTGCGCAAAAGGCTAAAGTCGCGCCGATTCCGGAAGGTCCGTCATGCCCTATACCAATGCCCAGGCCCGCGATCTCAATGTCCTTTTTCACCCCTATAGCAATCTGAAATTGCTGGAAGAGACGGGCCCTCTGATCATCGAGCGGGGGGAGGGCGTGCGGGTCTATGACACCGCCGGCAAGGATTATATCGAGGGGATGTCGGGGCTCTGGTGCACGGCGTTGGGCTGGGGCGACAATGAGCTGGCCGAGACAGCGGCCGAGCAGATGAAGAAGCTCTCCTACGGCCATATTTGTGCCGGGAAGAGCCTCGAACCCGCGGCGGCGTTGGCCGAAAAACTGAAAGAAATCGCGCCCTTTCCGGTGGGCAAGGTGCTTTACGGCTGCTCCGGCTCGGAAGCCAACGACACCCAGATCAAATTCGCCTGGTATGCCGCCAATGCCTCGGGCCGGCCCAAAAAGAAAAAGATCATTTCACGCCGTCTTGCCTATCACGGCATCACCCTGGCGGCGGCCAGTCTCACCGGACTTCCCACCAACCATATCAGTTTCGATGAGCCCTTGAGCTTCGCGCTCCATACCGACACGCCGCATTATTATCGGGGCGCCGAGCCGGGCGAGAGTGAGACGGATTTCTCCGCCCGCCTTGCCGCCAATCTCAACGCCCTGATCGAGAAAGAAGGGCCGGACACCATCGCCGCCATGATCGTGGAGCCGGTGATGGGCGCGGGAGGCGCGATCGTGCCGCCGGAAGGCTATTTCGACGCCATCACCAACGTGCTCACCCGTCATGACATAAGGCTGATTTCCGACGAGGTGATCACGGGCTTCGGCCGCACCGGCGAATGGTTCGGCGCGGGCAAATACGGTTTCGAGCCCGACAGCATGTCGGTGGCCAAGGCCCTTTCCAGCGCCTATCTGCCAATCTCGGCGGTCCTGCTGTCGCCGGAATGGACGGACTTGATAGACCGGGAGTCCAAGCGCATCGGCGTTCTCGGCCATGGCTACACCTATGGCGGCCATCCCGTCACCGCCGCGGTCGCGCTCAAAACCATCGAGATTTATGAGCGGCGTGACATTGTCGGCCATGTGCGCCATGTCTCGCCTCTGTTCCTGGATCGCGTCAAGACGCTCGAAGGCCATCCTCTGGTGGGCGAGGCCAGGGGCGTGGGCCTGATCGCCGGGCTCGAGTTGGTCGCGGATAAAAAGAACAAGACCCATTTCCCCGCCGACCGCATGGTGGCCACCATGGTGATGCGGGTGGCCGAGCGGGAAGGCCTGATCATTCGCGCCGTGCCCACCGACCGCATCGCGATCTGTCCGCCGCTGGTCATCAGCGAGGACGAGATCAATGATCTGTTTGATCGCCTGACACGCGCGCTCGATACTACGGCGGATTGGGCCAAACGCGAAAAGCTATTCTAACTTAGGCCGTACGCAGCATCGCCTCGTGGGCGATCTCATGCGCCAGCGACGAAGGCCGGGCGTAAATCAAATCCTCGCCGTTCCACACTTCCAGGCGTCTGCAACTGGGCAGTTTCATCGCATGCGCCAGGACCTTGGCGCGTCCGTCATTCTCGCAATTGGCAAGGAACTTGTAAGTCAGGACGCCATCGCCGTCCAAATAGCAGATTTCGTATGCAGGCATCGTCGCCTCCAGGAACCGATACTGACTACCCCGCATGTGTCTTGTTTGCGCGACGGACCCGCGAAAGTCGAGTGACAATCGCCGTCATCGAGTTCACGATTTCTCGCATTTGTTGCTTCGCGCCCGCAGCAAAACACCGAGGCATGCAGGGTTTTCATGCCGGATCATTCGCGCATTTCGCGCGTTGACGGCTTAGCCGCCGGGCTCTATCCCGCACATTTTTCCACCATGGAGGTTTTCATGACAGGTCCGTTCAAACTCGCTTCATTGCCTTGGGAGGAAGCGGCGCTGGAGCCTGTGATCTCGTCGCGCACTATCTCGTTTCATTACCACAAGCATCATCAGACCTATGTCGACACGCTGAACAAGCTCACGGAGAAAACCAAATTCGCCGACATGAAGCTCGAGAACATTGTCCGGACCACTGCGAGCTCGGAAGATGAAAAAGAAAAAAAGATCTTCAACAACGCCGCACAGGTGTGGAATCACGATTTTTATTGGCGCAGCCTTTCTCCCGACAAGACCGAGCCGTCCGGCAAACTGGCCAGCGCCATCGCGCGCGATTTCGGCTCGACCTCCGACTTGATCGCCAAGCTGGCGGAAGCGGGCACCGGCCAGTTCGGCTCGGGCTGGGCGTGGCTGATCTCGAAAGACGGCAAATTGTCAGTGACCAAGACCGGCAACGCCATGAACCCCATGGCCAAAGGCGTGAATTGCCTGCTCACCGTGGATGTATGGGAGCACGCCTATTATCTGGATTACCAGAATGGCAGGGCCAAATATCTGGACGCACTGCTGGGCAAGCTGCTCAACTGGGAATATGCGGCGGAAAACCTGGCTGCCGAGGACCATGCGGTGCGCGCCGCGGCCGAATAAGCTGGAAAATGACGCCGGCGAAAAACACGCGCCGGCGTTTTTTTATGCAAAAGGGGTTGACGTTTACGTAACGGAATTGAGATCGTTGGGCGTCATAAAGACGTTGCGTGGAAACATGACCCGTATCTACACGATTCGCCAACTCACGAAAGAATTTTCCGTCACTGCGCGCACCCTGCGCTTCTATGAGGACGAGAAATTGATCGCCCCGACAAGGCGCGGTCAAACCCGCCTCTACAGCATACGGGATCGGGCGCGGATCATCCTGATCCTGCGCGGCCGCCGTCTGGGCTTCAGCCTCAAGGACATCCGTGAGGTGCTGGACATGTATGACAGCAAGGACGGGGAACACGCACAGATGGTGCATACCCGCAAGAAGTTCGAGGAACGCATCCACGTCTTGGAGCGCCAGAAGCTGGACATTGATCAGGCCCTGCGGCAATTGCGTGACGGCGTCCGTGATATCGATGCCGCGCTGGAAGGAAAGCCGCCCACGCCTTGGACACAATTCTTCGAGCGGGAACTGGTGCCCGCGACGGCGCAGGTCAAAAACTGACTTTCAGATCCTGAAAAGCACGAACAGGCGGCGAACCAAAGCTGCCAAGCTCCAAGGCTGGCGGCCGGTGCCGTCATGCAGGACATTGGAAACCAGGTGACCCAACCTGGCGAGGCTCCTGCAAAAGACCGTACACGGACGGTCGGCATGCACCCTGTACCTCAATGGTTAATAGGGGATTAATCGTTGGCGAAGCTTTAGCGAAGGCCTTCAACGCCTCTTGAAGCTTGGTCCTGACCTTCCTCCCCTTCGGCGCGAAGCGCCTGGAAGGGGAGGTGTCCGTAGCATCGATCAGGCGCGGAGGGCGGAGGGGTAATCAAAACGGATGCGCGGTGGGATCGGGGATGGGGCCTTGGCCGGGCATCGACGGCATCCCGGCAGACAATTGAGAGATGCGGCAGGCGTGGAAACCGGTATCCCAGCCGGCGCTATAGGCTCGGTTGCCA
>Ga0134125_10009488_pt1 | contig 10951 bp, 7 predicted proteins | sample KB31751_FD_96464 | JGI IMG/M metagenome (GOLD analysis project Ga0134125, IMG submission 96464) | Terrestrial soil microbial communities with excess Nitrogen fertilizer from Kellogg Biological Station, Michigan, USA - KB3-175-1 | ecosystem: Environmental > Terrestrial > Soil > Unclassified ...
ACCCCAATAGCCCCTTTTATTAGAAGGAGTCAAGGATAACTGTACGGTACGGTCATGAGTAGCTCCGCCGCGGTCGCCCGCCCCAAACCCGAGCGCGATGCAAAGCGCGAACACATCCTGAAAGTCGCCTACGCCGCCTTCCTCCGCGACGGCTATGCCGCCACCTCGATGTCCAGCATCGCCGCGCGGGTGGGCGGGTCCAAGGCCACGCTTTACAATTACTTCTCGTCCAAGGAGGAATTGTTCGCCGCCGTGATCGAGGAAAAGTGCCGCGACGCGATGAGCATGTTTCTCGACATCAATTGGGAGGCGACCGATTTCGACAAGCTCCTTACCCTCGTGGGCGAGCGGATGCTGCGCTTCTGGCTCAGGGACGACAATATCGCCACCTACCGGCTGATCACGGCGGAGAGTGCGCGCTTTCCCGAACTGGGGCGGCTGTTCTACCGGGGTGGGCGCCAGCGCGGCAAACAGATGCTGGGCGATTTTTTCCGATGGGCCCAAGAGTCGCGCCAGCTCCGGCGGGCCAAGCCGGAGGATATGGCCGCCTTGTTCGTCGAATTATGTCGGGGTGAATTGGTGTTGCTGAAACTATGGAACGTCCATCCCCGTCCCACGGAAAAAGAGATCAAGGCCACCATCGCCACGGCGGTCACGGTGTTCCTGGCCGCTTACGGGAACTGAGCGCGCCACTGTCGCCGATGCGATGACAAAAGATTTAGATGCGAACCCAATGCGCACGATCGGCACGGCGTAAACGTCGCTGCGACGCTTTGGCTGGCGCGAATGGGGGAAACCGCCATCTTTCGACAAACATTCCTGTTATGGGACGGGGCCTTCGACCAACCAACAGGACAACATCATCATGCGTATCAGTTTGAAAATCGCGGCACTGGCCTTGACGGGAAGTTTGGCGATGCTGGGGACGGCCTATGCGGCGGACGCGGACGGCTTCGACATCAATCAGGTTTCCGTCGCATATTCGGACGGCTATATGGGCACCGACCATCAGTTCCACGCCTGGGAGCATCGCGCCGACGCCGAGGAATTCCGCGCCAAGCATATCGACCATTATCGTCCCTGGCGCCATGACGATCCGCACCACAAGGACGCCCAATAGGAACCTTTCGGTCCTTCGCTGGCTCTGGAGCCAGCCGGGTTTCAAAAACATCCCGATCCGGTTTGCCGGGTCGGGATGTTTCTTTCAGGGGCCAGCGCCAGCAACTGCCGCGCGGCGGGGTGAAATGCCGGCATGGATTTTCGTTCCATGGCTTGCCGGCTTTTTGCCTTCGCGTTTTCGGGAATGGCAGGGGATAATTTGGCCGACCGGCTCGTTGGTTCTCCATGGCCTCACTTGCCGCCATCGGCTTGCGCCTACATTCCGGCTGGGCTTCCGCCGTGCTGATGGCGCAGGTTTCCGCCGGACCGCCCCGGCTGAGTGCGCGGCGGCGCATCATCCTGTGTGAACGGCCCCAGGCCAAGAAGCCCTACCACGCCGCCGAGAACATGGCATTGCGCGAGGCGGAAAGTTTCATCGCGAAGTGCCGCGCCGCCACCATCGCGCTCGCCGTGGAAGCGCTTGGGCAGTTGTGCGATGACGCCGGCGGGCGCAATCCGACAGGCATGGGGTTGGTCGCGTCTGCGGCGCGCGAACTTCCGCCGCTTTCCCGGCTGCTTCATTCGCATGCCCTCATTCACGCCGCCGAGGGCGCGTTCTATCGCGAGGCGATGATCGAGGCGGCAACCCGCCTGGGCATCAAGGCGCATGCCATCACCGGCGGTGCCGCCTGCGATGTCCTGGAGGGCGCGCGCGACTTGCGCGAGGCGCTGGAGCGAATCGGAAAAGCCGCGGGACCGCCTTGGACCGCCGATGAGAAATGTGCAAGCGTTGCCGCGCTCGGGCTTCTGCCCGGACCCGCGCGTGAATTCCATCTTGAAGCGCTGGACGCGGCGACACACTAAGGCGTCCCGTGTCCGCAAATCCGATGTTGCGCCGCATCACATAAGGCGCGGAAGCCCGGCAGTCCTTTGTCCAAATCTGGCGAGCCTTTGTCCAAGTCTTGAATCTTCCCGCAAAACTTCTCTCCTGCTATGACAGGAAAAACGGGGGAAATGCATGCGCCGCGGTCTTTTGCCGGTTGTCGCCGGTCTTTGCGCCATTGCCGGAGCGTCTTCGGCCCAACCAAATCCCGCTCCGCAGCATGTGACCATCACGGTGCATGAAGGCACCTCGATGGCGGTTTCGGTTTCCCCCGACGGCAAGATGCTGGCGATGGACCTGCAAGGCAGCATCTATGTGCTGCCGGCCGGCGGCGGCGAAGCCCGGCGCGTTACCGACATTCTCAATGATGCGCGCCAGCCGCAATGGTCGCCGGACGGCAAGAACATCATCTTTTTCGGCTATCGCGCCGGCGGCTACGACCTCTGGGAAGTGGGGGTGGATGGCTCCAACCAGCATCAACTGACGGAGGGCACCTTCGACGACCGCGAGCCGGTTTTCAGCCATGACGGCACACGCATCGCCTTCTCCTCCGACCGCGGCGATCCCCTGGGCAGCGACAATAATATCTGGGTGCTGGACACAAGGAACGGCCAGCTCACCGAACTTACCAACAACCCGGCGGAAGACACGATGCCGGCCTGGTCGCCCGACGACAAGGAGATCGTCTTCATCTCCTCGCGCGACAATTACAAGAGCGCCTGGGCCGTCAATGTCGCGACCAAGGCCGAGCGCAAGGTTGCCAGCGTCAATGCCGGCAAGATCGATGCCGCCTCTTACGGTCCGAACGGACAGCTCGTCTATGAATCCTCCAACGGCAATGACAGCCAGCTCAATCAGGACGGCAAGGCGCTTACCAGGAACGAAGTGGTCTTTCCCTTCCGGCCCAGCTGGATTTCGGGCAACGAGTTCTTCTATACCGCCGATGGTCATATCAAACGCCGCACCCTGGGCGGCGCGGTCAAGGTGGTTCCTTTCTCCGCCACGCTGGAAGTGACTCAAGCGCCCGGCTATGCCCGCAAGAAGCGCGACTTCAACGACCAGACGCCGCGTCCGGTCCTGGGCATCGAGCGCCCCATCCTCTCGCCGGACGGAAAGCGGATCGCCTTCATCGCCATCGGCGACCTCTGGGTGGTGCCGGTGACGGGCGGCAAGCCGGAAAATCTCACCCATGATGCGTCATACGATCTCGATCCCACCTGGTCGCCGGACGGCCGGTTCCTGGCCTGGTCGTCGGACCGCGGCGGCGGGCTGCTCGAAATCTGGATCCGCGATATGCAGACCGGCCAGATGCGCCAACTCACGCATATCCCCACCCAGCCCACTTCGCTGCAATTCTCGCCCGACGGCCGGCGCATCGCCTTCGTCAATGTCGATGCGATGTGGCGCGGCGCGGGTGTGGCGGTGGCCGATGTGGCGACCGGCGAAGTGAAGCCGATCCACAAATCCATCTTCGCGCCCGGCACGCCGACCTGGTCGCCGGACGGCAAGCGCATCGCGCTGGCGATGGTGGCGCCCTATAACCGCAAATACCGCGAAGGCACCAACCAGGTGCTCACCATGTCGTCCACCGGCACGCCGGACAATCCGGACGAGAGATGGTTCGCGCCCGAGCCCAACATGTCGATCGACAGCCGCGGCTGGAGCGGCCCGGTCTGGTCGCCGGACGGCACCCATATGCTGGCGACCTATGAAGGCCAGTTGGCGATCTGGTCGGTCTCGCCTTTGACCGGCGAGCCGCAGGGACCGGTGCGCCATTTGACCAGCGAGATCGCCTACAATCCCAGTTGGGCCGCAGACAACCGCCATGTTCTCTATCAGTCGAACGACAAGCTCCGGGTGATGGACCTGGAGACCGGCGCCACCACAACCGTCCCGCTGGATCTGACCTATCAAGTCTATGTGCCCAAGACTCATCTGGTCGTCCATGTGGGCAAGCTGGTGGATGGCATTTCCAAAACCGCCCGGAATGACGTGGACATCGTGATCGACGGCAACCACATCACCAGCGTGGGGCCGCATGTGGCGGGCCGCGCCGGCACGATCGAGGCGCCCGACCTCACCGCCATGCCCGGCCTGATCGAGAATCACAGCCACCGCCAGAGCGATTTCGGCGAGCAGCAGGGCCGCGCCTTCCTCGCCTATGGCATCACCACGGTGCGCAATCCCGGCGATCTGCCCTATGAAGCGGTGGAAGACCGCGAGGCGGGTGATGCCGGCATCCGGCTGCAGCCCCGCATCTTCGATACCGGCCATCTGATGGAGTGGAAGCGGACCTATTACAAAATGGGTATCGCCATCTCGTCCAACGATCAGTTGAAGCGGGAGTTGGAACGCGGCCATATCCTGGGCTTCGATCTCTTCAAGTCTTACGTCCGCATGCCGGACATCCAGCAGAAGATGATCGTGGATTTCGCCCATTCGATCGGGGAACCCGTCGCCACCCACGAAATCTATCCCGCGGCCTTCGACGGCATGGACAGTGTCGAGCATACCGGCGCCACCAGCCGGCGCGGTTATTCGCCCAAGCAGACCTACAATCACGCCTATGAAGACGTGATCAAGATCATCGCTGCCGGGCACATGACCTGGACGCCCACCGTGTTCGGCGGCATGCGCGATCTTCTGGCGGCACATCCCGAGCTCAAGAACGATCCGCGCCTGGCGATGGATCCGCCCTGGCTCAGGAACGAGATCAAGAATTTCAACAACGTGATCGGCTCGTTCCTGCCCATGAAGGACACCGGCACCGGCAAGGCGGTGATGGATGCGCTGCATGCCGGCATCCATGTCACCGCCGGCACCGACGAGCCCGAAGGCATGTTCCTCCATGCCGAGCTCTTCTCCTATGTCCAGTTTGGCATGACGCCCTATGAGGCACTCCGCACCGCCACCGTGAACTCGGCGGAGCTGAACGACCTCGACGCCGGCACCATCGAGCCCGGCAAGCTGGCCGACATCGTGCTGGTTCAGGGCAATCCCCTGGACGACATCGAGAATGCCAACAATGTGCGTCGCGTGATCTTCAACGGGCGCATGTTCAGCGAGGACGATCTGGTCTCTGGCAAGGCGAAGGACGCGCCTCGTCAGTAAGCGTCGCGCCCACGGATTCTGGTTCCCCCTTTCCGTGGGCGCGATCTTCTCAACCCCAGGGATTTTGGCTTCTGGCCAAAATCCCTGGGGTTGATTCTTTTATAACCCCCTCCGCCCTTCGCAACTTTGCTTTTGGCGCGACGGCTTACGCCTACGCGCCTGCAAGCGGTGGCTCACGGCCACCTCCCCCACCAGCACGCTTCGCGTGCGCGGGGGAGGCGGGTCACGACCAAGCTTTGGCAGCGCATGGTGTGTCTTGGCCGAGCTTTCTCCCCCCGCGTGGCAAAGCCACTGGCGGGGGGAGATGTCTTTGAGCGCTTGCGCGAAAAAGACAAAGGGGGGTCAGCTATTTGGCTTCGTGCGGAATTGGCGTGGCGATTGGCCCGTCGCCTTGGTGAAGAAGCGCGAGAAATAGGCGGGATCGTTGAAGCCCAGATAATAGGCGGTCTGGGCGATCGACAGCGTGGAATTGAGCAGCGCGCGCTGCGCTTCCAAGAGGATGCGTTGCTGGACCAGGTGATTGGGCGAGGTGCCGGTCACCATCATGCAGGCTTCGCGCAGCCGCGTCTGGGTGACGGAAAGCGCCCCGGCATATTCGGCCAGGGGTTTGTTCTCCCGGTAATGCTCCTCGATCAATTCGCGGAAGCGCGTCACCAAAGTGGTCGCCGCCTTGGGATGGGCATTCTGGATGGCGCGCGACTGTTCCAGCGCGCGCACGCATTGCACCAGGATATTGAGAAGATGGGATTCCGCCGCCGCGGTATGGGCGATGCCGGCGCCAGAAAGCTCCTGCGCCAGGCGGGTAAGCGGCCAGGTGAGTTGCTCCGAAGCCAGCGGCACGATCACGGGCGCTGCGAACAAGGAGGCGAAATGCTGCTCGCGCGCCAAAAGACTGTCGAGATAGGCCGCGGTGATGGTGATGGCCGTGCCGCTGGCATGAGGGGTGAAATGAAACCCGTCGGCGTCGCCGGCCGGCACGATCAAGGCGCAGGGGGCGCGGAAATGCACGGCGCGGTTCTGGATCATGATGGTGCCGCCGCCGTTGGCGACATGGAAAATGTAATTGAGGTCGTCATCCACCGGCGCCCAGCAGCAAGCGGGACTGACCAACCCCAACGGCAAAAGAGGAAGGTGACGCTCGACGATGATCGGCTGAAACTTCGTATCCATGGCCAGACGCCCCCGCCGCGTCAGCTCAAGAAAAGTCCAACTTTATCCGGATTTTGTCCATCGTCAAAAGCGGACTGCCTGCATACCCTTTACATCACAACAAAAAGTCGGCCGCGATTCACCATCGGATTGTTGCGGCGCGACAAGAAACGTGTAGGGGAGAGTGTATGGCACGCATGCCATCATGCGCGGCGTCTCAGTTTTGCTCGCGCGATGAAAAGCGCGGTTTTTCAAGCCCTCCCTGCACTTCCTGCCATTGTCAGTTTCCGGAGTCACAACGCGTCCGCCCGTGATGCCGGGCAAAGTTCCATTGTTGAATCGAGGGGGTCATATGTTCCGTTCCGTGTCTCGTCCTTCCGGGGTTGCCCGCAAGCTGCTTCTTTCCGCTGCCGCCGTGCCGATGGCTTTGGCCTCGGCTGCCGTGGCGCAGACCGCGCCTGCCCAGACCCCCGAAACCGTGGTGGTCACCGGCTCGTTGATCGCGCGTCCCGATTACAATACCGCCACGCCGACGGTCACGGCTTCGGCCCAGGATCTGCAGCAAAGCGGGCAGATCGCGCTGGAGCAAGGCCTGATCGACCTGCCCCAATTCTCCGTCAACACAAGCGGCGCCGGGCCCTTCATCGGCGGCAGCGGCGAAGTCAATCTGGACCTGCGCTATCTGGGTCCGCAGCGCAACCTGATCCTGTTGGACGGACGACGCCTTCTGCCCTCCTCGGCGGACGGCACGGTGGACTTGAACCAATTGCCCCAGGGCATCATCGGCAATGTGGAAATCATCACCGGTGGCGCCTCGGCGGTCTATGGTTCGGACGCGGTTTCGGGCGTGGTGAACTTCAAGACCAAAAAGCCATTCGACGGGCTGGACGTCACCACCTCCTATGGCACCACCCAGACCTATGGCGGCAGCCAGTTCGACGTGAACGGAGTGGGCGGCGTCGAGACGGACAATGGCAAGGGCAGCCTGATGTTCGCGTTCGAATATACCCAGCGCGACAAGGTGAATTCCGCCTCCATTCCGTACCTGGTACAATACGCCAACTATCCCGTGCCCATGGCCAGCGGCGAATTCACGCCTGGCTCCAATCCCATCAGCCAGGCGGCGCTGAACACCTATTTCGGCCAGTTCGGCGCGCCTGCCGGCAACGTCTCGAAATCGGAATTGCTGGGCTTCAACAATAACGGCACGCTCTATAACGTCGGCAAGAACGCGGTGGCGCCTTTCACCGTTTACAATCTGATTCCCCAGACCGATCCCGCCGGCCGGCCCCTGGAAGACATCAACGCCGGTTCGGTGCACCACAAAAGTTATGCCAGCTGGTCGCAATTGCCGCTGACCCGTTGGAGCGCCTTCACCAAGGGCGACTGGGACATCGGCTCCGGCGTTCACGCCTTTATCCAGGGGCTCTACACCGACTATACCAGCAAGATAAACGTCGAGCCCACGGTGACCAGCGGCGTCCAGATTCCGACTGTTCCCGTCACAAATCCTTTCATCCCGGCGGATTTGGCCACGCTGCTGGCGAGCCGTGCCAATCCCACCGCGGCGTTCAGCCTGTCGGACCGCTTCTATTCCTTCGGCTATCGCACCATCACCAACCAAAACCATATCTACCAGTTCGTCGGTGGCTTCGACGGCACGCTCCGCGACACCATGACCTGGGAAGTCTATGGCAGCCACGGCCAGACCACCACCGACTATGCCAGCACCGGCGCGGTGCGCTTCAGCATCATCCAGCAATTGCTGAACGCGTCCGACGGCGGCGCCAGCCAATGCGCCGGCGGCTACAATCCCTTCGGCCTGCATCCGGTTTCTGAGGCTTGCGAAAACCTGGCGTCGCCGGTCATCACCCAAAGCACCATCGTCAACCAGGACGTGATCGATGCGGACCTTCAGGGCACGCTGGGCAGGCTGCCCGCCGGCGATGCGAAGTTCGCACTGGGCATCGATTACCGCAACATCTCCTACAGCTATCTGCCTGACGCGGAGATTCAAAGCGGCGATCCCTTCACCTACAATACCCAGACACCCACCAAGGGCTCGTCGCCTGTCAAGGAAGTTTTCGGCGAGGCGCTGATTCCCGTGATCGCCAATGTGCCCTTCTTCGACAGCGTGAATGTCGATCTCGCGGCGCGCTATTCCGATTACGACCTCACCGGCGGCAGCGCCACCTACAAGGGCGATATCGACTGGGCGGTGATTGACGGGTTCCGCCTGCGCGGCGGCTATGAGCGCGCCATCCGCGCCCCCGCGGTATCGGAGTTGTTCTCGGGCAATTCGACCCAATACCAGAACCTCGCCACCATATCCGGCACCTTGAGCGATCCTTGCGACGTCACCTTGCCTTACGTCAGCGGGGCGAATGGGGCGCAAATCAAAGCGCTTTGCGCGGCACAGGGCTTACCGGCGGCGCTCGCACCCACCTACACCAACAACAACCCCCAGGTTCCTGTGGTCGTCTCGGGCAACCCGGCGCTCAGGCCGGAAGTGGCGGACACACTCACCGGCGGCATGGTCTATCAGCCGCAATTCGACACGCCATGGTTCCAGAACGCGTCCATTTCGCTGGATTATTACAACATCCGCCTGAAGGACGCGATCTCGGCGATTCCGATCAGCCTGGTCGTGTCGAGCTGCTTCAACATCAATGGCGGCAATCCCAGCTACTCCGCGGCCAATCAATACTGCACCTTGATCAGCCGCGCCCCCGCCACCGGCTTCCTGGCGAACTCGGCCGCGCCGTATGAGAATCTGGGCCAGATCAAGACCGGGGGCGTCGATCTTGAGGCGGATTGGCTCACCGACATTGCCGGCGCCACCGGTTGGTCGGGCGCGGGCACGCTGGGTGTCAGCATGGTCGGGACCTATCTGAACGACTTCAAGTTGCAGGCCTCGCCCGGCGGCGCCTTCACGGAATATGGCGGCACCGACTCCACTTCGGCTTACGGGCCGTACCCCACCTGGCGCTTGAATTCGACCTTCACCTACCACAATTGGGGCCTGGATGTCGGTCTGCGCTGGCGCTTTATCGGCGCCATGCAGGATAGCTCGGTGGCGACCAGCAAGACCCGCACTCCGGGCGCGCCGGGGCAGCCTCCGATGAATTATTTCGACCTGACGCTCGGCACCAACCTGGCTGAAGAGACGCGCCTGAACCTCACGGTGGCCAACCTGTTGGCCACGACCCCGCCGACGGTTGGCGCTTTTCCCGGCAGCACCAATCAGGCGCTGTACAGCCCGCTGGGCCGCATCTACCTCTTGACGTTGGACCAAAAATTCTAGGACAGGTCATAGGGGCGGGATCGGTTTCCCGGTCCCCTTCCCGCATCTTTGGGGGCTACGCGCATGGAACGGGCAAATCCGGCGGCATTGGGTCTGATGGGCTTTGGCCTTACCACCGTCTTGTTGAGCGCAACCAATGCGGGCCTGTTGCCGGCTCATGGCGAGCAGGTGGTTCTGCCCTTGGCCATGGCCTTTGGCGGCACGGCGCAGATCATCGCCGGCATCATGGAGTTCGGCACCGGCAATACGTTCGGCACCACCGCGTTCATTTCCTACGGCGCATTCTGGTGGTGGTTCGGGCTCTTGGTTTTCTTCGCCGGGAACAAGATGCTGGACCTGAGCGGGGCCGATCCCGCCATCGGTCTGGCCCTGATTTTGTGGGGCGTTTTCACCTTCGGGCTTTGGATCAGCACCTTCCGCCTTACCAGGCTGTTGTTTTCGATTTTTCTCACCCTTTGGATCGCCTTCTTCCTGTTGGGCTTCGGCGCCATGATGGGGAGCGCTTCCTTGCATCAATGGGGCGGATGGGTCGGCCTTCTCTGCGGCGCCTTGGCGATGTATGGCAGCTTCGCGATCGTCACGAACACGACAATGGGCCGTGAAATCATTCCAGTCGGGACCAGGAATTAGTCGTTTCGTTCGTATCGGTAGAGGCCATGGCTGATCAGATCGTGCCGGTTCCTCCGGCGTGGAAGGACCGTGCTTTCGTCGGAGCGGGCGATTACGCCGCTCTCTATCAAGACTCGATCAAGGACCCCGACGGCTTCTGGAAGCGAGAGTCGGCCCGGCTGGACTGGATCAAGCCCTTCACCAAGGTGAGCGACGTCTCCTGGAGGCACGACGATCTGCATGTGCGCTGGTTCGAGGACGGTGCGCTCAACGTCGCCGCCAATTGCATCGACCGGCACCTCGCCAGGCGGGCCGATCGGACCGCCATCATCTGGGAAGGCGACGATCCCAAGGACTCCAAGCACATCACCTATCGCCAACTGCATGAAGAGGTGTGCCGCTTCGCCAATGTGCTGAAGGCCCGCGGCGTCAGACGCGGCGATCGCGTCACCATCTACATGCCGATGATCCCGGAAGCGGCCTATGCGATGCTGGCCTGTGCCCGCATCGGCGCCGTCCATTCGGTGGTGTTCGGCGGCTTCTCGCCCGACAGCCTGGCAGGCCGCATCATCGATTGCGACAGCCATATCGTGATCACGGCGGACGAGGGGCTGCGCGCGGGCAAGCGCATTGCCCTCAAGGCCAACACCGACGAGGCGCTCAGGAAAGCCTCCGGCGTGACCGACGTGATTGTGGTGCGTCGCACCGGCGGTCCGGTGGCGATGACGCAAGGCCGCGACCGCTGGTACCACGAAGAAGCCGCAAAGGTCGGCGCCGATTGCCCGGCCGAAGCGATG
>Ga0134125_10009489_pt1 | contig 10951 bp, 10 predicted proteins | sample KB31751_FD_96464 | JGI IMG/M metagenome (GOLD analysis project Ga0134125, IMG submission 96464) | Terrestrial soil microbial communities with excess Nitrogen fertilizer from Kellogg Biological Station, Michigan, USA - KB3-175-1 | ecosystem: Environmental > Terrestrial > Soil > Unclassified ...
CCTTCGGATGCTCCCCCATGTCCACCGCAATAACCTCCCTGTCTAGTGTGAGCAGGCCTCTTTTCGAGATTCTTCCAACCTTCGAGTTGTTCACCGATCTCACGCCTGAGGAGCTTCGCTGGTTCGTTGAGCACGTCTCCGACCTGGAGTTTGAAGAAGGCACGCTGCTCGCGCGAGAAGGCGAGGAAGTCGTGTCGATGAATTTCATCGTGGACGGCGAACTTCGATACCAGAGCAGCCAGCCGGGATGGCCTGTGTTCATGGCCCGGGCGGGACAGGCAACCGGAGTGCTTCCATTCTCGCGGTTGCGCCGGTATGCCGGAAATGCTTATGCGACAACCAGACTGCGCGTTGCCCAGCTACACCGGGACTTGTTTCCCGACCTGCTGCGGGAAATTCCGCAACTCGTGCCGCGGCTCGTCGCTATTATGTCGGACCGAATCCGCGAAAACACGCGCCTAGTCGAACAGCGGGAAAAACTCACGGCATTGGGCAAACTCGCGGCCGGTCTGGCGCATGAGCTGAATAACCCCGCTTCGGCCACGCAGAGATCCGCCTACGACCTTCGGCAATGGACGATTCGCTTGCGCGATTCGAATCAGGCTTTGGCGGACCACGGCTTCGACGCCAATCAGTTTCGCTGCCTGCTCGAACTCGAGCGCATCATGCTTCGTCTCGGCCGCGAGACTCCTCCCCTCGGCAGTCTGGAGCGTAGCGATCGCGTAGAAACGCTCTCCGCCTGGTTAAAGCAGATGGACGTGGCGCGGCCTTGGGAACTGGCGCCGGTGTTCGTCGATGCCGGAGTCGACGTGGACCGGCTTGCCGATGTTGCCGCCTGCTTTTTACCAGAGTCGGTGGAAGCTGTATTTACGCGGCTCGCCGCGGCACTGACAATTGAATCGCTTATCGACGGGATCGGGTCGAGTGCCGCGCAGATCAGCGACCTCGTGAGCGCCGTAAAGGGATATTCTTTCGTCGACCAGGCGCCCGCTCAGGAGATTGATGTTCAAAGCGGCCTTGACGACACCATCTCGATCCTCGGCCATCGGCTGCACCAGGGCGTTACGGTTATCCGTGAATACGACGAATCGCTGCCGCGTATCCAGGCGCACGGCAGCGAGTTGAATCAGGTTTGGACAAACCTAATTGAAAATGCGGTAGATGCAATGAACGGCAGCGGCGAGTTGCACATACGCGCGACGCAGGAAGCCGGGATGGCGCTGGTTGAAATTCGCGATAGCGGAAGAGGAATTCCGCCCGAAATCAAGGACCGTGTGTTCGATCCTTTCTTCACGACCAAGGACGTCGGCTCGGGACGCGGTCTCGGACTGGACACAGCCTTCCGCATTGTCCAGAAGCATCGCGGCGATATGCAGTTCACGTCGCGTCCCGGCGATACCTGCTTCCAGGTGCGCCTTCCGCTGCACGCCGCGAACGCATTCTGAAAGAGTCGGAAATGGAGCCGCGGCACGAGCGTGCACGGGCCTGCAGCGGTTGGCCAAAAACTCGCTTGCTTATTCAATGTGGCTGCGTACGTCCTCACTGATTTCGCACGCTGATTTGACCTCGCTTGACCCACTACCCTACAATCCGGGTTTGCTCTTATCGGCAACTTCAGCTTCGCCGCTTCGATTGAAAACGAAACTCGGTCTATGGCGTATTCCGAATTTCGTCCATTCTGTTTGGGTTGATGTTCCGTCGGAGGGCTTGAGCGTAGCGTGTCAAAAACATTACCGCCGGTTGACGCAGTGCGATGCCGCACGCCGCCTGCCATCCGTGCATCCTCGCGCGGGCCAGCCTCTGTATGTGCATTTGTTGAGCGGCCGCGATTACTGGCCCATGACGGCGTTTTGCGTGTTCTCGCTTTTGCGATGTGCTTCAGCCAATATTGTTCCGCTGATTGTGGATGACGGTACTCTGTCGGAGCGCGAACGCGAGGCGTTGCGCGAAATCTCGCCGGGCCTACAGTTTTCGAGCGCGCAGGAATGCAGCGAGCAAGTGGAACACTGTCTGCCTCCCGCGCAATTTCCGGCTCTCCGAAAACTGCACAGCGCGCTTCCGCTGATGCGCAAGCTTCTGGATGTCCATGCCGGGAGGAGCGGCTGGCGGCTATTCATCGATTCCGACATTCTCTTTCATCGTGAGCCGGTCTGGATGTTCGACTGGCTGCGCGCTCCTGAGCGGCCGGTGTATATGTTGGATTACCAGAACAGCTATGGGTATTCCAATGCGCTGTTGTGCGCCACAACCGCCGCGCCGATGCTCGCCAACGTCAACACCGGCTTGTGTGGATTACGTTCGGACGAAATCGATTGGGAGTTACTCGAATTCTGGGCCTCCCGCTTATGCGCTGCCGAAGGCGTCAACCATTTTTCCGAGCAATGCCTCACTGCCATGTTGATGCGCGTAAACGGAGGCCGGCCGGCTCCCAGCGAGGAATATAGGATCAAGCCTGATCGCGCGGAGGTTCGGCATCCAACTGCGGCGATGCACCATTACGTCGCCGAAAGCCGCGTCTGGTATTACGTTGACGCATGGCCGCGTATAGCGAGCGACGCGAGTAGATTCGAGAGCAATGTCAATGGATAGACCGCGGCTTCGCGGATTCGGGCTGTGGAAACTGCGGCACGTCGCCCGAGCACTGCGCATGGACGTTCCGAAGCTTGGGCTGAAAACGGCGTTTCACCAGCAACTTGGATGGCTCCGTTACTGGAAGGCTGCGGATCAACTGCCGCCGTATGTAGGCAGTCGTTCGGGCAGTCCACTGCTTATTTATTGGCTGACAGGACAATACCACTGGCCCATGACGTGTTGTTGTGTGTATTCCCTGCTCCGCTCGACCTCGGCCAATATCCAGCCGGTTGTGTTCGATGACGGAACGTTAGATCAGCGAGTGCGGGACCGAATGGCGCGAGTACTGCCACAGCTCCAATTTGCCGGTACCGCGGAAACGGAAGCGCGACTGGAAGAACTGCTTCCCGAATGCCGCTATCCAACCCTGCATGCATTGCGGCGGACTACGCTTGTCCGCAAGCTTACCGACACCTTTGCCGGTTGCAAAGGCCCGACCCTATTTCTCGATTCCGACATCCTGTTTTTCCGTGAACCAACGTTTCTGATCGACTGGCTGCAAGGTGGCCGCTGCCCGATTTACATGACCGACTATCAGAACTCCTACGGCTATTCGCCCGAGTTGCTGGTATCCATTCTGGGCAGAATCATGCCTCGGCGGGTAAATACGGGAATACTCGGATATTTAGGCGGCTCAATTGATTGGAGCCGGTTTGAGTACTGGGCTAAGAAGCTGTGCGACGCTGAAGGTCCTGCCTATTTCGCAGAACAGGCGTTGAGCGCCATGTATATGGCTGAGCATGGCGGCCAGGCCGCACCATCCAGCGATTACCTGATCGCTCCGGAGTTTCCCGAAATTCACGCACCCACCGCCGTGATGCACCACTATGTTACGCCGAGCCGCGCATGGTATTACAGCGACGCGCTGCCGCGTTTCGTGCGCCAAATGAGTTCCGGGCGTAAGACGATTGGTAAGACAAACTGTTAGTCGTCGTTACCCAAAATGGAGCCGATCACGCCGCCCACGACTCCACCCCCGAGCATGTCAACGGCTCGGTGTTCATCGCCGCCGTGTGTCGTCGGCGCCAGTTCATGCCGCAACCGTTCGAGCGTCAGGCTTTGCACAATCACTTTTCCCGGACCGGTCATTGTCGCCAGGAAAATGCCCTCACCTCCGAAAATCGCCGTGCGAATGCTGCCGACCATCTGAATGTCGTAATTGACAGTCGGATCGAATGCCACCAGATGTCCGGTCTGAATTTGAATTTGTTCGCCGGCGGCGAGATCGAATTCGACGAAATCTCCGCCCGCATGAACGAACACGCTGCCGGGGCCCGTCAACTTTTCAAGAATGAAGCCTTCGCCGCCCAACAAACCAGCGCCCAAACGTCGCACCAGCGCGATATCCAAGTTAACGGAGGATTGGGCGAACAAAAATCCGTCTCGTTGAACCATAATGCTCTGGCCGGCAGCGAGGTCGAAGACATGGACCTTGCCAGGGTAGTGGCCTGCAAAACCGACCTCGCCGGACAGTTCCGTACGGAAATACGTCATCATGATCGACTCGCCCATTAGCTTACGCTTGAACGCGCCGAGCAACTTCTGGCCGAGGCTGTTGCCGTTCATGCGAGTCTCCCAAAACACATTCGCGGACTTGTAGACCATCTTGCCGGCCTCGGCGTAAATCTCCTGGCCGGGCTTCAGATGAACGCGCGCGACCTGTAGATTGTGGCCTTCGATGTTGTATTCCAATGGCTCAGGCGGAAGCGCCGGAGGATGTGCGTTCGTCACGGCAACCGCTCCGCTGCCGGTTGGCGTTCCACAGTTCAGACAGAAGCGCGCGTCATTCGAAAGCTGGGTCCCGCAATTCGTACAGAAAGCCATATAGTTGAAATAATAAACGACATCGGGACGGAAATGTTTCCGCCAGAAACCTCCTGGCTGACAAAAGGGCAGGGGCCCAAGTCGCGGATGTCGTGTCGCGAGGTGCTATTTTAGACAGCAATTAATCTCTCGAAGTTTCAGAAATCATGCCCTCCGGAGAGCGGTTCCGGTTTCAGCAGATACTCTTTCCAATGCGCAGTTTTCGTTGTACGATTATGGCTTGATCATGTTGGGTCGTGAAGAAATTGACCCCTTGGCGCCACAGCGGGAAGCTGCGATGTTCTACGGGCTTTTTCTGCGTGGACATCCGGCGGAAGCTCTTCGGGAAGATATCGACGTGCCGAAGCCGATTCTTGCCAAGTGGCTGAAACCACGACGGTATGAAGACAATTTTCGGGATTCTCTCCGGCGCATGTACACCTACCGCAAGCAGGTGCTGGCAATTTTCGACGAACTCGTCTTCAAAGAGAAGCATCGCATGCGGGTACACTGATCTCTCAACTGTTCCCGCGAGCCCAAATACGAGTTTCCCGCCTCAGCGTTACGCCTTCAGTACGGGAATCTGACAATCCTACAACACCAGGACTCAGTTATATCCGAGTTTCCATCGTAGAGGAAGCCACCACGGCGACCTTGGTTACTGCTCGCGCAGGCAGCGTAACGGTGAACTTGGAGCCACGGCCGACCTCGCTCGTGACATGAATCTCCCCGCCATGGGACTTAACGATGCTCGATACGAAACTGAGGCCAAGGCCCAGGCCCTTCTCGGGATTAGGATCGGGCACCCGGTAGAAACGATCGAAAATGTGCGTCAGATGGCTGGCCGGGATGCCGATGCCGGAGTCCTCCACGACAATGCGAGCCTGCTCACCGGCAGCTTCGGCCCAGGCCTTCACCGAGCCTCCCGCGGCCGTGTATTTGAGCGCGTTTGAAAGCAGGTTCGTAACCACCCGCTCCATCTGCGTTCGATCGACGTCGCAGTGAACGATTTCCGAGTGCGGAGTAGTCAGGTGCACACCAGCGGCTTCGGCCGGGATCTGGAATTGTTCGACAAGGTCCACAACCATCTCGCTCAGGTCGACACGGGTCCGATGAATCGGCAACTGTCCCGTTTCCGAATACGAGAGCAGCAGAAGAGCGCGAACGAGATTGGAGAGGCGTTCGACATCCTGGAGCGCGTTCTCGATCGCTTCTCGAAGCTGCTCCGGACGAGTGGCCGTGAAGAGCGCCACCTCCAATTGCCCTTGAATAGCAGTCAAGGGAGTTCGCAGCTCGTGCGAAACGTCGGTCGAGAACTGGCGGATTTGATCGAACGATGTCTTCAGGCGCCGGCTCATGCGGTTGAACGACTCGATCAGACGGTCCAGTTCGTCGTTTGCCCCTCGCGGCGGGATCTGCAACCCCAGATTGGAACCGGTAATGTCGCGCGCCGCGTGCTCCACTGCTTGCAGCGCGGTCAAAGCGCGCCCCGCCGAAAACCAGCTTGCAAGCACGCACAGAAGAATCGCGACCGGAGTGAACAGGAAAAAGTAATAACGGCGAAAGCGATTCAGAAGTTGCGTGTTGTCGGCAAGACTGCGGCCTAAGGCTACATACCAGTTGCGATGGTGAACCGTGTCCACCAGGATGCTGCTGACGACACGATAAGGCCCGTAATCGTCGCCTGGAATCGTTTTGAAGATGGGAGTCTTGGTCGCTTCGATCTGCTTCAAGTCCTGTAGAATCGTGGAACGGTTGGTCATCGGATCGAACGCATGGCCGGTCGTGCCGTACCATATCGTCCCGTCTTCACCGGCTACAACGTATGCCCTCTGGAGCCGGTCGACGGCGGCCGCTTCATCCGGATCGCTCATGTCGGCGAACCAGTATGGATGACCGTCGCTTTCGTCGAAGTGGATGTAGCCGCGGATCGCGGCCAGCTCATCGATCAGCGCCTGTTCGCTTTGTCCAGCCAGGATGCTCCGCAACAAGGCCGTGCCCACCAGGCCTAAAGCGATAGTGATGAACGTCAACAGCAGCAGGAATGTGCTTGCGAGCCGAAACCGCAGCGTCCGAAAAATTGGAATGCTTCGGATTCGCTGAACAAACGTTTTCATGTTCCGCTATCGGTTTTCAGAATGTGAAGAAGCGTCCTCGGTGTGTGCCGGATGCGCGGTTTCTTCCGGCTCCGGAGCGTCCAGCATATAGCCTATGCCTCGGACCGTATGGATCATCTTAAGCGTGAACCGGTCGTCGATCTTGCTCCGCAGGTGCCGGATGTAGACATCCACAATATTCGTGAGGCCGTCGTAATCCATGTCCCAGACGTGCTCGACAATCATCGTTCGGCTGAGAGGCCGGCCGCGGTTACGCATCATATATTCGAGGATGCTGAACTCTTTTGGCGCGAGTTCGATGCCCTCGTTGGCTCGCGTTACTTTCCGCCGGATACAATCAAGCGCCAACTCGCCTACTTGCAGCTTCTCGGGCGTGGGTTGTCCACGCCGGAGCAGCACTCGCACTCGGGCCAGAAGTTCCACGAATGCGAACGGCTTTACGAGATAATCGTCGGCTCCTTGTTCCAGGCCTTTGACGCGGTCATCCACCGAATCCCGAGCGGACAGGATCAGGACCGGAGGTATCACCTTTCGATTGCGAATCTTCTTCAACACCGAAAGACCGTCCGTATCCGGCAGTCCGAGATCGAGAATGACTAGGTCATACTCGGTGGAATGCACCATATCGACGGCAGCGCCACCCGTATTCGCCACGTCTATCGCGTAGCCGGCGCTCTCCAATCCACGCGATAGGAAATCGGCGATCCGTTTTTCATCTTCCACCACCAGAATACGCATGTGTCCTCAAGTCTAGCCAAAAGAAAGAAGCGAATCTACGCCATCAATCAATCGCCGGAGGCTGCGCGCGGACTGGGCATCAGGGTCGCCCGAAGGAACGCTCCCGAGAGGAAACCGCGTTTCCGTGCTATCGAAAGAATGGTCATCAGTGCAATCAGGACCGCGGAAAAGAGCACAACCTGCGGAACCGTCAGCGATTCCTTCCACATCCCAAACCAGCGTCCATAGACCAGTTCAATGTGTACCCAGTAGACTAGCAAGGACGTAGTGCCCAATTGGCAGAACAGGCTCCAGCGATGGGCGAGAGCGCCATGCACCCAAACCCAGGCAACCGCCATCAGCATCAACACGACTCCCAATTTGACTGCGGCGAGTCCGGGACTGTTGAGCCAGTACTCGTCCTTCGTATAAACCGAATACGGCAGATTCGAAAAATACTGGCTGCCCATCACCAGTCCGATGCCGATGAGCATCATCCATTGCATTACCTTCCCCATGTCCTCCGGCTTGACAAGACGGAAGATACTGCCAACCGACATGCCGAATGCAAGAAAGCATCCCCAGGGAAACACGCTAAAGTAGTTGAAATTCGGGACGAAGTAAGCCCGGACGATCCACGGTATCCCGGGATTATCTATCATGGTGATCAGCGGCGATAGGACAGCGATCAGAAGCCCCACGATTGCGCAGAACCGGACCCGCTCAATGGTGCTGAACACCGCCATCGGTGCCAGCACGAGCATTGTCATGCCCATGCAATTCAGAATGTCCACACGCAGCAGTTCCTTAGCGGGACTATCCGGATATCCCATGACGAACAGCGAGATGCGAAAGAGAAACGCGAGCAAAAACAAGTAGCCCGATCTCCGCAATGCCGACTGGACGCGTTTCGCGGCCGAGGCACCCTGACGCTCGCGGCTGTCCATCAGGAAAGCGAACGTAATGCCGGTAATGAACAGGAACATCGCCGGGGCTTCGCCGCCGAAAAACTGCGAGAGCACATACGGGCCCTGGTTCCGCAAATCGCCCTGGGTGAAGGAATGGAAGGAATGCCCCTGCAGCATAATGAATGCCGCAAGGCCTCTTGTCCAATCGATAAATGCGAGGCGAGGCGCCTTCTTCTTGCTTTCTCCCATTCCCAATGCTTCAGGCGTGCTTTTATTGAGGGTACTCGATCTTCGCGTCCGGAGGAGCATTCAACTTCAACGCTCCCTCGCCTAAAGGAGGATTCAGCTCGAACTTTGTATACGTACTCAAACGGTAATTTCCGGAGGCGTTGTAGAACTTCTGCTGGACAGGATAGCCGGAATCGAGCGGCAACCACATCTCCACTTTGCTCAGTTGTTCCCTGACGCTCTTTTCTTTAGGCGTGAGTTCCAGCTTTGTCGTCTCGCGTCCATTGATGTTCTCGGTGCCCGCCATCTTGATGTCGTAGCCCTTCGCAAGATCCTTACCGGATGTTCCGAAACCGAGCAACAAGTATTGATCCAGGAGTTTAGAACTTTTCCCGAGTTTATACACCTGTACCAGGTTCAGATTGGGGTAATAAATTTGAACGGTTTTGTTGAGGAAGGCAATCGTTCGGGGGCTGTTGCCGGTGAACGAAATAAGAGCGCGTGTCTCGTTCTTGTTGCGCTCCATTTTCACGGTGCCGGATTCCGTGGTGCTGTCGCTCAGGATCGCGGTGTAGGTGACCATGTTCAAATTGGCGGCCATTCCGTGAAACTCAGGAGCGCTGGCATCCATGCGAGCGAGCGCGGATTGGACGGTCTCAGCGGAAGATCGCCAAGCCAGAGCGAACAGCGCGAACACGGTGACCACAAATAAGCGGTTCATTCAGCTATTAGAAAAGACGCGAAAAACTAGGGAGTGGTATACGCGATAAAGCCCTTTACTTCGGGCTCAGCCTGGTCGCGTATAGGTTCCACGTGTACCAAATGAGGCATTTTCCCCGTTCGCTGGTGGATCAACTCAGCGGCTCTTTGCGGCCGCAATTTTTCCGGTACATTCCGGAGCAGACCCGGTTCGATGTAGACCCGGACTGATCCAGCGTCCGTAGAGGACAACAAAACTACGCGATCTGCGTGGGGCTGATCCCGAAACCAGCTCCGTGGAGTGACAAAGATGAAAATAAGGATGAGGGTGACGACGACGTCGTACGGCCAGGAAGTTCGCGGGAAATCCCAAAAAGCGAGCTTTCTGATGACGCTGCCCACAGACCCGCCTGATTGGCTCCGGCCAGTACTCATCTCGAACTAATGTAGCAGCATCCGGTAAGGAGTCCTCCCAGGACAGTCGCCAACTAGTACTTCCGCATCACAGCCAACACGCGCCCCTGCACCTGGAGCTGCCCCGGATCGACGTAAATCGGCTCCATTGTGGTATTTGCCGGCTGGAGACGCACCCTGCCGTCGGGTTCGCTGTAGTAGCGCTTCAGTGTTGCCTCATCGCCGTTGACTAAAGCCACGACGATGTCGCCGTTTTTCACCGAATCGTTTTTCTCAACCAGCACAAAATCGCCGCTGCAGATGTGATCCTCAATCATCGAATCGCCGCGAACCTGGAGCGCGTAGGTCGAGTCGGAACGCGCAAAATCGGAAAAATGCAGCGCCTCCGCATTCTGAATCGCCTCGACAGGGGTACCCGCCGCGATCCGGCCCATCAACTGCACAGCAAAATCCGCGCCCGAATGGCGCGCCTGCTCTTCCGTAATATATCGCTCGCCGATCTCAAGAGATCGGCTGTGGTTGAAGCTCCGCCTTAGATAGTTTTTCGCTTGAAGCGCCTGGATGTGTTTATGCACTGTCGCCAGCGAGGCCAGGTTCAAACCCGATGCAATTTCCTCGTAGCTGGGGCTATAACCGTTCTTTCGGATAAACTCAGAGAGAAAATCCATCAATTCTTTCTGTCTTCTTGTAAGCGCCATGGTGTTTCGTCCCGTCTTTCCTTATTGTTGGCGAATAAATAACGAAAGTCAACTGGGTCCTTCCGCTGGATGGACTAGCAATGGGCGTAGAGAGCTTCAAGAAAACTTCGCCGATGGAACGGCGAAAGGTAAGTGATGATCGAGTCTACATCTCAGACTGCGCTAGCACGGAAATGAGTTCAGCACCGGCCGCCAGTGGATATCCGCGCCGCGATGACAGAAGGCTAACCGAGTGACCCAAACTTGCTATCGGCTGACCAAACTTCCGCGCTAGTTCATCCCGCACATGCCGCCACCGCAGAATCCGGTATCGCACATACTCCCACCGCAACCACCCACAGACTGAACCTCTTTCGCTCCGCCCGATTGGGCGGAGAACGTGGAGTATTCCTGATGCAAATGGGCGTGCCCGCATGACGGGCAGTTGAGTTCGCCGGCTTCGGCGGTACGGCGCACCAACTTCTCAAACTTGGTCCCACAATCTTCGCAGCTATATTCAAAAATAGGCATATTCAAATCGCACGAGCACCGTGCATCCTTCCAAGACCTATAAAGATTATGCCGCATAAGACCTCACCCGTAACCTTCCCGGCACCCCGCGCGAATCATAGTATGAACACACACCGTCGGAAGTCTGAGCTATGCTCAAACCAGCTTGAGGAGAACTATGATGGACTACGTGAACCGCCGAACATTCCTAGGCAGCGGAATCGCCCTGGCAAGCACGCTGCTGGCA
>Ga0134125_10009491_pt1 | contig 10949 bp, 10 predicted proteins | sample KB31751_FD_96464 | JGI IMG/M metagenome (GOLD analysis project Ga0134125, IMG submission 96464) | Terrestrial soil microbial communities with excess Nitrogen fertilizer from Kellogg Biological Station, Michigan, USA - KB3-175-1 | ecosystem: Environmental > Terrestrial > Soil > Unclassified ...
CCCCAGCCAGAGCGATACATCATCCAGAGGAAAGTGGGCTTGATCCAACTCATCCGGTTAAGGCTGAACTCGCCGAAATAGCCATGCTTGACGGCAAAATGACCGATGGAAGGTCGATAGGCCTGATAGACTACGATAGAGTGATCGTCGAACTGACCAAGAATGTGGCGACCTTGTTGGGGCCAGCGCGCGAGTTGTGTCGGGTATGGTTCGGTAAGTAGTTTCATGCGTGGCTTCTCAGTAAACCTTCCTGCTGATTTCCCCGTTTGGAACAGTCCCCACCCTGGGTAGTATAGCATCTTTTCTAGAAAACAGGCAGGCTCATCGGCAACCTCATCAACACGGGTATCTGCTCCCTGCTCACCGGTGACTATAACTTTGATACATGGTATAATGACTGCTCGTCATAAGCATAGAGGTATCCCGGGTAGAGGATTAGATGGTGCAGGTATGGAACTCCCATTTCAACTCGAAACAGATCTGGAACGAAAAATAGCTGCCGACCCCGAGTGGCAGGAGGGTGTGTTGTGGGGCATACCACGACCGGGCCACAACGAAGGCCAGGTGATGTATCATATCGCTGATGTGCTGGCCAATGTGGATCGCTTTGCCGGTACGGAGGAAGATCGACGTAAAATGCGATTGATCGCCTTAATCCATGATGCCTTCAAGTATAGCGTGAATCAGATGATGCCTAAGACGGGCAGCAATCACCATGCCTTCATTGCCCGCCAGTTCGCCGAGCGCTACATCAATGACCAGACACTGCTGGATATCATTGAACTACACGACGAGGCTTATAATAGCTGGCGTATGGGAGCGTTGAGAGGTCAATGGGAGAAGGCCGAAGAGAGGGCCGGTCGCCTGATCGACAGGCTGGGCGCGTCTTTACCGCTCTATGTGCGCTTCTTTCGCGCCGATAACCAGACGGCTTCCAAAGAACCCGATTCGCTCCTCTGGTTTGAGCAGTTTTTGCGGAGGCATGGTCTGGTTGTGCCACCATGGCCCGAGCAGGCGACGAATGGAAATGAGACTTGAAAAACAGAGTCTTCTCTGTTTTTTCGAAAAAATCTGCTTGACAACGATGACCCGCAATGCTATTATTGTTCGTGTCCGGTGAGGGCGATTAGCTCAGTTGGTTAGAGCGCTACGTTGACATCGTAGAGGTCACAGATTCGAGTTCTGTATCGCCCACCAAAATGGCGACTTCTTAGCGAAGTCGCCATTTTCTTTTACGCAATGTTTCTTTCTTCATCTTTATAAGAGACATCCAACCACGGGCTTCCACAAGGGCACCATCCCGTCATCCACGTCCTCCCCCTATCCTATAGAGATACTCGCACAAGGACTGCACAAGCCGCCCTATAGCCATCAAATAAAAAGATTGTTACAACGCAACACCTGCAACAATTGCAACATTTGTAACTTTTGCAACAATCCACCCCCTCCATGCAGGGGCTTTTCGGGTGCGCTGTATCATAGGAGGATTACTCCCTACGGGTCCCTGACGGGTGGCTTAGGACGCATCGATACCGGCACTGAACAGTTTTCATGATTTCGCCATTGACACCCCGATACCCTCATCGCGGGTGCGATGTACACCGGCGGTCTCTTTAATACCACCCTCGGGATACACCAGCTTCGCTTCACGTTCCGGCAGCAAGCTTGCCACCTCTTTCAGGACGGCGTCCAGAAACTGATCTTCCGGCACCGTCTTGATGACTTCGCCTTTGCGGAAGATCACGCCGCGTCCCTTGCCACCGGCAAGACCCACGTCGGCATCACGCGATTCGCCAGGGCCGTTGACCACGCAGCCCATTACAGCTACATGAATGGGAGTCTGTACCTTTGCAAGACGCTTTTCGACTTCGTTGGCAACGCCTATCACGTCGATTTCGACACGCCCACAGGAGGGACAGGAGACGAAGGTGACACCGCGGTTGCGCAGTTCGAGCGAACGCAGAATTTCGTATGCGACGGGAATCTCTTCCTCCGGCTCGGCGCTCAGGCTGACACGGATGGTATCGCCGATGCCGTCAGCCAGCAGCAGACCGAGACCCACGGATGATTTGACCGCGCCAGTGACGACCGTTCCGGCCTCGGTAATGCCAAGATGCAGGGGATAGTCTGAACGCTGTGAGAAACGACGATAGGCCTCGACTGCCGTCAGCGGGGTAGATGACTTCAGAGATACCTTGATCTCGTGGAAGTCCATCTCTTCACACCAGCCGATATATTCCAGCGCTTTGTTGACCATGCGTTCAGCCAGGCGCTCGCGTTCCTGGCGGCGCTGCTCGGCGGGATCGGTCCGCTCCAGCACGCCATCGTCACGCAGCTTGACTTGAATGCGCTGCATCTGGCCGCGCTGGTCGAGGGCATCGATCGAGCCAGAGTTGACGCCGATACGCATAGCGATACCGCGCTCCTTACAGGCAGCCACAATCTGCTCAAGCGATTTGCGGCCATTGATCAGGTTGCCGGGATTGATACGCACGCAATCAACCCCCTGTCGGATGGCCTCGAGCGCCAGGCTGTGTTTATAGTGAATATCAGCCACCAGGGGAATGTGGATGCGCCTTTTTATTTCGCCGATAGCCAGAGCGTCCTCTTCCTCCGGCACTGCCACACGCACTATCTCACACCCGACATCTTCCAGGCGATAAATCTGTGCTACCGTACTTTCTACGTCACGGGTGTATGTAGTCGTCATGGACTGCACAGCGATAGGTGCATCTCCCCCAATAGCTACATCTCCAACATGTATTTGCCGGGTTTTCCGTCGCATATTTTTTTACTCCATATTATGAATGTCTACAGAAAGCGAGCGAATCGTCGTCCTTACAGCAATAGAGAATTAATAGGATCCCCAATGCATAACGTCGCTCACAGTAATAATCACCATCAAGGTTAGCAGAATAGCCATGCCAACAAAATTGATAATGCCCTCTCGTTCGGGTTTCAGACGCTTACCACCGCGCAGAAGCTCTATCAATACTAATACGACGCGGCCACCATCCAGAGCGGGGAAAGGTAGAATATTGACGATTGCCAGGTTCAGACTTAAGATGGCCGTCAGGCTGAGAATAGGCCACCAGCCGAGATCGGGCACGCTTGAAGCCACCTGCCCGGTAATCTCGACGATACCCACGGGGCCAGCTACCTGCGGCTTGATCGCGCCTGAAATCATCTGTGCAATTTGACTGATAAAATCGCCTGTCACGGAAAATGTATGCTGGACGCCCTTGAACGGCGCCTCATAGAATGGTGAACTGACGAAGACAATCTTCTCCTCGATCCCCATTGCACCCTGACCCTGCGGGGGATGCTCACGAGCATTGACGGTCGTCGTGACAATCTGTGTACTGCCAGCATGGCGGATTTGCAGGGTAACTGGTACGGTAGCATGCTTACCGTTATCAGCCGAGAGCGCGTTTCCAACAATAGTCTGCAGGTCGGAGAAGAGTTGGACAGGATGATTATTGGCCGAGACGATGGTATCGCCCGGACGCAATCCGGCCTCGGCGGCAGGCGAACCGCTGACAACCTGACCTATCACGGCAGGGTAGGTTGGTTCGCCAAGGCTATAGGCAACCGTGAATAGTACCATTGCCAGGATCACATTCATGGTGACACCAGCGACAAGTACGATGATGCGTTTGCCCGCTGATTTTGCGGCAAAGCTCTGTGGGTCGTAACGACCCTCCGCATCATTTATGTCCCCATTCTCTCCCGGCATGCGTACGAATCCACCAATAGGCAGGAAATTGAGGGAGTAGATGGTGTGATTGGAAACCTGTGCTCCCGGTGTGCTGATACCACCACTTGTGCCGCTGAATGGCGTCTGTTTCTGACTTTCATAGCTATAACTATCCTCTTCGCTGCGCCTGCCACTGAACCAGATGACCTCCCAACCGCCCGAGTCGCGTTTGCGAAAACCGACAATGCGTGGTGGAAAGCCCAGTCCAAATTCTTCCACACGAATACCAGCCCATTTTGCCGTAATAAAGTGGCCAAATTCATGCACAAGCACACATATTCCAAATACAGGAATGGCCGCCAGTAAGTACCAGTTATTCATAGTCATTTCCTCTTCATATATTCCATCTATCCAATAGATTCAAACGCATAGCTTTTCTTATATATTTCCTGCGCTGTTCTTCGCGCCCAGTCGCCCGCCTCCAGAATCGCGGGCACGTCCGGATTTTCGACCGATACATGGCGCTCCAGCACATCTTCGATCAGTTTCGCGATATCCAGAAATCCAATTCTCCCGTCCAGGAAAAGGGCGACGGCCTCCTCGTCGGCTCCTACCAGCACACACGGATAGGTGCCGCTGAGCTTCGCTGCTTCTACTGCCAGGCGGAAACAGGGAAAACGCGTTATATCAAGCGCTTCGAAATTGAGACGCGCTACATCTGGCCAGCGCAGTTCGCGCACCAGCCCGGTTCCAGCCGTATTCAGGCGCACAGGATAACTCAATGCGTGCTGTATTGGCAGATGCATACTAGGTAGGCTGGCCTGCAATTTAAGCGAGCCATCAACAAACTCGACCATCGAGTGAATGATACTCTCTGGATGTACGACTACATTAATGCGCTCATAAGGTATATCGAAAAGCCAGTGTGCCTCGATTACCTCTAAGCCTTTATTCATAAGCGTGGCGCAATCAATAGTGATTTTTGGTCCCATATGCCATGTAGGATGCGCCAGAGCCTGCTCTACAGTTACCGAACGCAGTTGTTCCAGGTCAGCCTGGCGGAATGGTCCTCCGGAGGCAGTCAATATCAGACGATTGATCTCGGTAATATTTTCACCACGCAGGCACTGCCAGATTGCACTATGTTCACTATCGACAGGAAGGATTGATACTCCAGCGCGCTTCGCTTCTCGCATGACGAGGTGACCAGCCATAACGAGGGTTTCTTTATTCGCCAGCGCGATTGTTTTTCCAGCATTGATGGCCGCCAGCGTGGGTCTAAGCCCCATCAGGCCCGAGGTAGCTGCGACAAGGATATCCGCATCAGCCAGGGTAGCTACCGCGAGCAGTCCCTGTTCACCGGTTAAAACTCCTGGTAAGGTTTCACGAGCTGTGCGTTCCAGATCTGGAGTATCTGCGAAACATGCGACAAGGGAAGGTTTGAACTCCTGCACCTGTTGGGCAAGGAGTGAGAGATTGCTGCGTGCGGCCAATGCTACTATTTGAAAATGTTCTGGGAAACAACGCACCACATCTAACGTCTGTCGTCCAATCGAGCCGGTGCTGCCCAGCAAGGCGATGCGCCTGGGAAAATCGGTCATGTAATTCTATCCATGGGTAGGAACATCTTATACCCACCTCATATTTATGGGCGAACGATATGTTCATGCTTGCCTGCTCACCGGAACGCTTTCTAATTTCCCGGCTCAGCGATCTTTTCAAGCGGAACTGCGTTCGCCCAGGTTCGATTCGTTTTCTACTTCCAGCCTCTTTGCTGCCAATCTTATTTTACCACGCGGTGAGAAAAAAAAGAAACACCCGGGGTCTTGCCAATGGTGTCCTGAGTGTCTCTGAAAGAATAATTCGCTGCCTTTGATTGCATGAACTCTTTAATCTTTCTATTATCCTGTATCGATAACATTTGCTTTGTTCTGGTTCACAGTGCTCCAGCCCGTTTCATCAAGACACGCATTGTCCATAAAAGCACCTTGAAGGTTTACACCACTCAGATTTGCGCCTCTCAAGTCCGCCTTTGTCAGATCTGCTCCACGCAGATTTGCTCCGCTCAGGTTGGCATCTCTTAAATCCGCTTCACTCAGATCCGTCTCGCTTAGATCCGCGCCCATCAGGTCTGCTTCATGTAGATGCGCTCGATTGAGGTTGGCTTCGTTTAGATATGCACCGCTGAGATTGGTGCGGTAAAGGTGAGATTCGCTAAGGTTGGCCCTATAGAGTTGCGCCCCGCTCAAGTCCGCTCTATAGAGCAACGCCTCGATCAGTAAAGCTCCACTCAGCAGCGCCCGACTGAGGTTAGTTCGATAGAGCAATGCCTTGCTCAGGTTTACTTCACTCAGAAATGCTCCACTCAGGTCTGCTTCACTCAGGTCTCCGCGATTCAGACGTGCCTGATTAAGGCGGGCGCCTTTCAGATTCGCGCGGTAAAGAAGCACTTCATTCATACGTGCTCTGTAAAGGCGTACTCCGCTCAAGTCTATCTCACTCAGATTGGCCCGAGAAAGATTTGCTTTGCTGAGATCTATGATGGTTTGCGGATGCTCTTTCTTCCATCCATTCCAGATAGTTACTCCCTGCTGAAGCAGATCCAGATGATTCTGATTTGCCATACGATGTATCCCCCTTTCCATCGCTACCATGGTAGGTATTGAGGCATGATTTAAAAAGGTTCATCCTTTTCTTGCATAAGAAGTTGCAGAAACCCCCCATAAAGTTACGAATTTTGTCATCGAAATTCTGCACGCTGTCTTCAGGCTAGCAACCAGAAATCTTGACTAATCTTAATTTCGTATGCTACAATTTCTCAACAGAGAAACATAGATATTTCGACAATCCAATGCGCTTTGCTCTGATTGTACTTTCATACATGAGTACACGGAGAGGCTCTATGTCTATTTGGGGGAACAGCCTCTACTACTTCATCCACCGCGACTTCTTCACCCTTATTCTGGTCTCGTTTTAGTCATCTATTGGATGACATTTGAAGACTCTCTTTATTTGCATCCTACCGTCCTCGTAGTGCATCCAATGCCTTCCAGTAAGGAACTGAAAGTTGACCTTGCAGAGGAGAGATGTAGTGCGTTGAGCCAGGTTACTTACTACTTCTGACAACCAGTCAGGAGAACTGGATACTCCCGTTTCTACCGAATAAGGAAAATCCACTATATTTCGACCTGCTACCAGTTCCTGCCCTATGGAGGTCAATAGTTGATCACTGTCTCTCATTAGATGGGTTCTGCATGTTGTGGAACCTCTACCGAGGCATACTATAGTAGTTATGCCTCAAGTTAAGATTAGGAGATGACGATGGCTAATTGGTTCGAAGACGTCACCAAAACTCTGGCTGACGAAAAAATCACCCGCCGTACCGCGATGCGCCGCGTTGCCGGTACCGTAGCAGGCGCCGCCCTGGCCTCCACAATTCCTGGAGTTGCCCTGGCAAAGAGGAGTCAAGCATGCCCTGCCGGTGGTGGAAACTGCAGTATTGGATTCGTGAACTGTAAGAACAATCCGAACACGAACTGCTTTTGCTATACCGGTTCCAAGGGTAAGGCGGGTCACTGCGGGTGCAACGGCTTCTGCTCGCAACTTCCAACCTGTACGAAAAATAGCGATTGTGCGAAAAGTGCGTTCTGCTCCCACTTCAACGGTTGTGACTGTAGCGGCAGCACAGGTGTCTGTATCACCAAGTGCGCAGGCAAGAACAAGAACTGCCAGTTGAGCAGTGGACATGGCACAACTGCAGCGGGTCGTTAGATCCAGGCTATAGCCTAGCAAGCTTCACTGCATACTTACGACGCGAGAGCTTCTCATTGAAGCTCTCGCAGGTCTTTCCGACTAAGCCCCCACAACTACAACATTCCGACCAGTTGCATAAACACAAATACCACAATGACGGCAAAGAGCAGGCTATCAACACGATCGAGGATACCACCGTGACCTGGCATAAAATGTCCGCTGTCCTTGACATGCGTCTGACGCTTGATGAGCGATTCGGCCAGGTCTCCCAGTGTCGCCGCTACTCCGATCAGGATACCAAGGACAATGGCAAAGTACCAGGGTATTTTTAGGGGAATCACGGTGAGGAGGAGAGAGAACGCAATTGAGAAAATCATGCCCCCTATAACGCCCTCCCATGTTTTGGCAGGGCTAATTTTGGGCGCGAGTTTATGTCGTCCAAAGAAACGGCCGGTAAAGAATGCGCCTGTATCGAATCCCCAGACGCCAAGCAGGACGATGAGTACCCACCAGAACCCAGGACTGAAACCAACCTGGTACCCGCGCAATTGGGGAAACAGGCTTAGAGGCCAGCCCAGATAGATGGCGATGGCCAGGGTCAGCGACCAATCGATCATTGCACCTTCGAGTTTTTTGCGGAAGAAGAGCAAAGGAAAGGAAATCAGCACGGCTATGCTGAGGCCGATTTCGAGCAAGGTGAGACGCAGTTGGGGAAACATGGCGGCAAGAAGAAAGAGCAGACTGAGAACGAGGCTTACTCCTATCATGGGATGGTAACCCTCGTGGATCATCATGGTATGTAGTTCATTAATACCCAGCACTACCACGAGAGCGGAGGCGGCAAATGCCCACCAGCCTCCAAACCAGACAAACACCAGCACTATTGGTATAGCGACAATAGATGTAAGAACACGTTGGCCAATAGCACCTTTTTGCCTGCTGGATTTCTCCGGGTCCGGTGCGTTCGGGTCTAAATTTCGCTCTGTTGCAGGTTGCACGCGACTCCTCAATAGGAACAATTTCCTGGGATCAGCTGTCAGGTTATATGCGTAGCAAAGGGCATTCTTCCCATTTGATTATGCTAGACGCACAGGTGGCTGTCAAGTGACCCCGGGTCTTGTCCCTATTATACGCTATGATGCGGAAAGACGGCCAAAACGGCGTTGACGTTGCCGGTAGCTTTCCAGGGCCGCACATAAATCCTCTCGCCCAAAGTCAGGCCACAGCGTCGGAGTCGCGTAATACTCGCTGTAGGCCGATTGCCAGAGCAGGAAGTTACTGACGCGCATTTCCCCTGCGGTGCGAATTACCATGTCAGGATCCGGCAAATCGCGAGTGTACAGGTAGGAACTGATCAATTCTTCGGTGATGGTATCTGGATTGCGGCCATCGGCGATGATCTGGCGAATAGCATCGACCAGTTCAGCCCGACCGCCATAATTAAAGCAGACATTGAGGCCAATTCGTGTGTTATTGCGAGTTAATTCGACCGAATCCCGAACGGCACGCTGGATATCGGGCGAAAGATCTTGCAAACGACCAAGATGGCGCAGGCGCACTCCATCGCTGTGCAATTTCTCTAAATCCGAGCGAATCGTCTCCCAGAAAAGGCGCATCAACCCATCTACCTCTGCTCTAGGTCGCCCCCAATTCTCTGTTGAAAAGGCATACACGCTGAGCATCTCGATGTTTTCGTCTGTTGCGCATTCGACCACCCGGCGCAGTGCAGCCACACCCGCCTTGTGTCCCGCGAGACGTGGTAAATGACGTTTCGTAGCCCAGCGCCCATTGCCATCCATAATGATGGCAATGTGGCGCAGGGTGAAAGGTTTCTGCCCGGATGCCGATTGCTCCACAGTATTGGATTGCGTCTGCACCCTCCCTTTTCCCTGTGACGAGGGAAAAAGATTTTGTATCATGGTCAAGTTAGACCTCCAGAATCTCCAGTTCCTTAGTTTTTCCAACCTTGTCCATCTCATCGATGAAGCGGTCGGTGAGCTTCTGTAGACGTTCTGTGCTACGTTTCAGCTCATCTTCGGAAATTTCTTTCTTCTTCTCACGATCGCGCAACTTGTCGTTTACATCACGGCGAATGTTGCGAATGGCAACTTTATGCTCATCCAATTTCTTGTGGAGAGTCTTCACCATCTCACGGCGACGCTCCTCGTTGAGCGGAGGGATAGCGAGGCGAATGACCTGGCCATCGTTGTTGGGATTGATACCCAGGTCGGATCTTTGTATAGCCTTTTCTATATCGACCAGCAGCTTGCGGTCCCAGGGCTGAATAACAAGTAAACGCGCCTCTGGCACAGAAATTGAGGCAACCTGATTGATGGGTGTAGGTGCTCCATAGTAATCAACCGTGATGCGCTCTATGAGTGCGGAACTGGCCCGTCCGGTGCGGATAGCAGCCAGGTCCTGTCGTAAAGCTTCAACGGCCTTTTGCATACGTCGTTCAGCATCTCCGAAAATATCGTCTACCATAGCAATGCTCCCTTTTAACGGCGGGGGCAAGGGATGGTCCAATCCGGCCCCCGCAGCCCTGTTCTGTCCCTGTGTCACAGGTTCTTCTACCATTGTAACGAAGAAAACGTGCTGAATGCATTAACGATTCACACGCCATTCGGGTTCTTCCATCTCATGGACCAGCGTACCATACTTTTCGCCATGTACAATAGCTTCGAGTGCACCAGCCTTATTGAGGTCAAAGACTACAATCGGCAGATGATTATCCTTACATAGCGAAAGCGCAGTACTGTCCATGACCTTCAGTCCCATATTGAGCGCGCGCATGTAGCTTAATTCCTCGAACTTCTGAGCATCAGGGTTACGCATGGGATCATCGTCATAGACACCATCTACTTTGGTTGCCTTGAGCAAAACTTGAGCATTGAGTTCAACAGCACGGAGAGCTGCCGCGGTATCGGTAGTGAAAAATGGGTTGCCACTGCCTGCAGCCAGGATAACAACGCGCCCCTTTTCGAGGTGTCTTACGGCCCGGCGGCGAATAAACGGCTCGGCCACAGGCGGCATTTCGATGGCGGTCTGCACGCGTGTGACCATACCCAGTTTTTCCATAGCATCCTGCATTGCCAGCGAATTCATGACCGTTGCCAGCATACCTGCGTAGTCGGCTGTAGCACGGTCCATACCTGTTGCGGCGGCATCCGCCCCACGCCAGATATTGCCTCCGCCGACCACCACAGCCACCTGCACACCTAACCCATGCACCCGCTGAATTTCACGGGCGATGCGCCGCACGATATCCGCGTCAATGCCATAGCCCTTGCGCGGAGCCAGCGCTTCGCCGCTTAACTTAAGCAGGATACGATGATACTTCAGAGGTGAACTCTCTTGCGACATGTCTTGTGATTCTCCCATACGCGGCGATGAATTGCGACCCTACATCTCACCAAGTGCAAAGCGACTGAAGCGCCGCAATACAATATTCTCACCGGTATCAGCGATTACCTTACGTACGAGATCACCCACGACGACC
>Ga0134125_10009492_pt1 | contig 10949 bp, 10 predicted proteins | sample KB31751_FD_96464 | JGI IMG/M metagenome (GOLD analysis project Ga0134125, IMG submission 96464) | Terrestrial soil microbial communities with excess Nitrogen fertilizer from Kellogg Biological Station, Michigan, USA - KB3-175-1 | ecosystem: Environmental > Terrestrial > Soil > Unclassified ...
AATCGGGATAGGGAGTAGCCTCGGGCTACTTCCTCCCACGCCACCGTACATGCGGGTCCGCATACGGCGGTTCGGCGGGTTAAGAAATCGGGCGCACCGTCAATCCGGGAATCCCGAGCGAGTCGAAGTAAGCATTGGGCAGTGCAAGCGTTCGGCGAACACTACCCGTGCCCCGTTTCCACTGCTTCCAGATCACAGACCGAAGCCTGCGCCGGAACCACTGTTCAAGCCCTTCCAGCACCGAAGGCGTTTCACACTTCCCGAAATGGCCGATCCATCCCCAGAGATACCGGGTCAATTCGTCGGCCATCCGCTCCATGCGCACTCCTCTTGTCCGGCTCGTCAGTTCCCGGATCCGCCTCTTGAACCGGTCCACCGCTTTCGCCGCTATCCGCCGCTTGGTATGCCTGCGTTCGTGAAGCTGAATCCCGGAAACTTTCGCTCCCATGGCCGCGCCACCGCACTCTTCAAAGTGTTGACCTTGAGCCGGGCTTCGTGGTAATGAATCGCGTAATGCAAGGCGGACTCCGGTTTGCGAGATATGCGGACGACAGTAACATCTACGTGCGCTGCAAGCGGGCCGGAGAACGGGTGATGGAAAGCTTTCATCCGTTACCGGACCACTACGCCCGCTGCTGACTTCTACCGTCCGGTCAGGATCGATCGCTCCCTCCTCAGTCCGGAATCCCACCCCAGCAGCAGATCTCCCGAGGTAAGTTCGACCGCCTTCCGCACGCAACCGCCGGATTTACAACCAGTGCCTTTGATGGATATGGACTTCGTTGTCAATTGCCAAGTCGTCCGGCACCGTATGCCTCCGATCCGGTTCTTCTACATCGGCTCGCACATTTGCTCCACGCTTCTTTCAGACCCCGCCTCGCGACGACGCCCTTGCGTTTCGCTATGACTTCACCTCCATCTGGTTGTCAAAAGGACTTTCACCTTCGAGCTGTCGAACATGCTCGGCACACAATAAAAAAGCCGCGGTTGCCCGCGGCCTTTTTCCGGAGAAAAAAGTTGACTGATCTGACTAGTTGGTTTTGCGCTTGCGGCGGGCGAGGCCCAGACCAGCCAGTGAGAGGCCGATCAGTCCGAGTGTGGCCGGCTCGGGCGTGGTAGAGACCTGTGTGCTGCTCGTCGCCACGTTGAGGTACTGAATCTTGAAAAAGTCCGTACCAGCTTCATTGGCTTGCGTGGAAGCGCCGAACAGAAGGTACGTGACGCCCGTCCCAAGGAGGTTATCAACAGCGCCCGGCGAACCGTTCGTGTCGACAGCGCAGTTATCGGTAACGCCGGCGTTTGTTGTCAGTCCAGCCGTGCAAGACGTTTGCTGCGCCGCACTGAAGCCATCGAGGCTGCTCAACTGGGACAACGTCATCCCGCCCAAACTCAGATTGGTGGCCTGCGAGGAAGAATAATAATACGTGGCGTCAAACGGGCTGCTGCTGCTGCCGGTAGTGCCGAAGTTGCCGAGCTGAATCGACTTCAAATCCACCGCCGTGCTGAACCGGATCAGCATAAACTCGAAATTGTCCGGGCCACTGCCTGTTTCGGTCGTGGTGCTGATGTCCTTGCCGTTGTTGATCTGATGGTTCGGTGAGCTGCAATTCGGGGATGTCTGGTTTTCGCAAATACCCATACCAGCGTTGTCGTAGCGGCCTACGGCACCGGTCGCCAGAGTGGCGCCCGACGTGGGCCCGGTCGACGACCCGGTGATGTAATAGGCAGTCGCCGTCGCGGTCACATTCTGACTGCCGAGCGTCGTGCTTACAGCCCACGAGGCTAAGTTGCTGTTGTCACAGCTAGTACCACAGTTGTCAAAATCGAAAGTAGCGGTTGAGGCGCGTGCCGGTATCGCAGAAAGCGCTGCAATCCCGATCAGTGCCGCCAGTATAGCCTTCATGACTTTCCTCCGGCCCACAGAACTGGGCATTTTCACCGCTCATAGTTCGACGGTTGAAAGCTTAATGTAGCGTAAGAAGGGAGTGAAAATCACGTTTTATATACAGTTCGGCCAAGGCTTCGGTTCTAGTACTGTTGTAAACGTTACAACGGTGAAATCATGCCATCTTTCATGTGGACGATTCGATCGCCAAAGCCTGCGGCATCAGTATTATGCGTGATCATCAGAATTGTCTGATGCAGCCTTTGGTTAATATCCCTAAGTACTGTTAACACGGCCAGCGAATTGGTGGAGTCGAGGTTGCCCGTCGGTTCGTCGGCCAACAGAATTGTCGGTTGGGTTGCCAGCGCGCGGGCGATCGCAACACGCTGCTGCTCACCGCCAGACATCTCGCTCGGCTTGTGGTCCAGCCGTCCAGCGATTCCCAGCAAATCGAGGATCGCCGTCAACTCCGGGTCGAAACGGTCAGCGGGAAGGCCGGCGATGAACCGTGCGGTCCGGATATTGTCGCGCGCGGTGAGGTTGGGCAGCAGGTTGAACTTCTGGAATACGAAGCTGACGTGTTTGCGGCGGAGGGCGGTGCGTCCGCTGTCGCCGACAGCGGAAACATTCTGGCCAGCCACGATCACCTCACCGGCAGAGGGCGGTGTCAGGCCGCCGATGATGTGGAAGAGAGTCGATTTCCCCGATCCGGACGGCCCGACTATCGAGAGGAATTCACCGCGCGGAACATCGAGATCGACGCCGCGCAGGGCTTCCACCTTGATTTTGCCCGTCTGGTAGGTTTTGCGGAGCCCGCGCGTGCGGATGATGGAATCCGCGGCGCTGCTCGCTTCCTTACTCATAGGCGAGCGCCTCAATCGGGTCCTGCCGAACAGCCAGCATTCCGGGGTAGAGCGCGCCGAGCAGCGCGGCGCCCATGGCGATCAGCCCGGCGATGGGCCACCAGGTGGGTACGATTGCCTGGGGCAATGATGCCTGCATCAGAGAGTGCATGAGGGCGCGGGTTCCGAAGCTGAAGACGATGCCCACGATCGTGCCGCCGAGGCCGAGAGCAAAGGCCTCCGCGAGGATGATCCCCAGCACGAAGCCCTTTGACGCCCCGAGCGATTTCAAAATGCCGATTTCCCGTGTCCGCTGCAGGACCGCCATGTACATCGAGAGCGACACCACCGCGAATCCGATCACCACACCGATGCCCATCACGGCGTTGATGAAGCCGCTCAGGAGCGGGATATTCTGCACCGAATAGGCCGACGTGAGCTCCTTGAGCGAGTAGAGTTTGTAGCCCTCATACTTTGCTCTGAGCTGATCGATCACCATCGTCGTGTTGGCCGGGTTATCCAGCTTGATGTAGATTGCGCTGAGCTTTCCGGTGTCGCCGACGAGCTGCTGGAGCGTTGCGAGCTGGACAAAGAGGTGAGACAACTTGCCGGGCTCGACGATGCCAACGACGTCCCATTCGCGGTTCAGGACGTTCAGCTTCTGCCCGGCGTGCGCGTGGCGCTGGTTGGCGTAATACTGGTCGAGCAGCATGTCGTCAGGCTTTTCAAGGCCGTGGCCTTCGTAGTAAATGAAGGGCCCGCTGAGGCGCGCAAACTGCGCCGGGTCGATTCCGCTGACGGAGTCGAAGGTCCCGCCGACCTGCTGCATGACGACTCCCGCAACAGCGGCGACATGCGGTTCCTTCGACAAGACATCGATGAATTTATCGGGCATGGGCGCGCCGCTGAAACTCAACAACGCACTATCGGGGGGGCGAAAGATGATGTCGGCCCCGACGCCCTCGGCGCGTTTGGCCGAATCCTGAAGAAAGCCGTGGCTCAACCCGATCAGCGTCAGGATCAGGGTTACCGGCACAGCAATCAGCAAAACGCTGAGCATCGTGCGCACCGGCCGGAACCGGACGTTTTCCCAAACCAGTTTGAGAATCACGGCTTTGGGACCCCGATGAGCTGCAATTGAGACCCCTCGGGCCGGTCGAGGACGAATTGGGCATCGGTTAGCGGAATGTTCATTTGCATCTCTTTCAGGTCGATCACGACGCCATAGCCATCCTTCGGGCGATTGATGTCGATGTGGGCCGGGAACATCACGCCGTTATAAGGCTGCCACTTCGAATAACGGGTGTCGCTGATCATGGCGCTCGCGTCGTCCCACACGACCTGACGGACGATGCTGAGATCGATCCTGTCAAAAAACACGGCCCGCGTCTGCATGGGATCGCCGTTGGGCAGGACCTTGTTGAAGAACAGAATGTAGAGAGCGTTGTCTTCGTCAGTCAAATCGATCATCGACGGGCGTTCGCCCGGTTCGTCGGGGCGGATCAGCATGGATGAAAGAAAAGCCTCCGGCCGGAGATTTTCCAGCTTGTTCTTCGAAGTCGCGGGGGCGGCATTGGAACCTTCCACGAAGAGGTTCTTTTGGACGAGGGAAAACTTGAAGGTGGCGCCGTCGGAAACCATGTCGAAGGCTTTTGTGCGGACGACGGGCAACAAACCCTGAATGCGGATCTGCGCAGGCTTGCGGAAAAGGATGTACGCCCGGACGTCTTTGATCTCGGTGATCGAACTGGTATAGACGCTGCCGACGGATGGCGTGAGATCGACCGTCGCCTGAAAGGAGTTTATGGCGTTGTAAAGGTTGGAGACGCGGGCGTTGAGCTGGTCCCGGGTGGCGACCAGAAGCTGTGGCGCGGTTCCGGCGGTGACTTTCTTGCCATGCCGCAGGATGACACGTTTGGTGTAAAGGCAGGAAGTGCTGGCGAGGCCCAGAATCAGTGCGAGAGCCACCGGGACATGCCGGCGCGGATTGGGCATTCGTCTTCATTGTAGGATGCGAGGTCTGGGAACCGGGCTTCAAGTTAGCGCATGGGGTCAAGACGCGCACGCAGCGCGGACGAGGAACCAACGGACGGTTGGCTCAGTACGTTGCGAGCGTAAATCGCGACCGTTGGGCCGGTCAGGGCCGCGGGTTGATTCCGGGTCAAAACCGGGTTTTGTCGGGTTCTGGCCGGGTTTTGGCGGGTCAAATTTCCGGACCTGAGCGGAGGATTTTCCTTTGTTTTCAGATGGTTCTCAGGTTCAAACCTCTGGAAATCTTTTTGGGCGCCGCCAAGCCGCCCGGCTGGCCCTCTTCAGCCGGGCGCATTGCGGGCGTCTACGCGGCAATGCGATATTCAGTTGTCAAACAGCACGGCGGGCAGGGGTCTTCCACAGACATACCCGACCAAAACAACAAACAAACGGGAACTTCGAGGTCGGTCCGCAAAAAAAGTCCTAACTTAACGAAAGGACCAGCCGGATCCTGAACCTCGAATTTTCGAGGTAAAGACCTGCCGGCCGAAACTCCTCCTCAGAGCCGGCCCACAACGTCAAAGGAAAACGATCCAGAAGCAAAATGGAGCGGATCCCTATCTCGGCTAAAACGGCAAAAAGTATTTTTCAAGGCAAAGCCCGCCACAGTCGTTTTTTGAGCACCGGCGGAATTGGGGAACCGGCAGTGGTCACCAGGTTTCAACCCCAACTCATGCCAGCGTCAGTATGCACTGCGAAAATGAGGCCGGGGTCATCGGCATCGCTAAGCGCCCGATTTCATGGAGGAAAAGTTCCAGATGTCGGCGTCACCGGTACGCATCGATTGCTTCCAATGGGAAGGCAAACCGATTGAACAAAGCTACATGCAGCCATCATCCAAGGCTTGAATGACTCCATCGAGTCGCAAGGCGTCCGACGCCTATTCGAATCGAAAAAATCGGCCCGCTCTTGCTTTTCCTGTTTTCAAAAAGGATTGGCTCAGTAGCAGCATTCGCAACGATGTTATAATCCAATTCAGTTCGTGGGCCTGTGGCGCAGTTGGGAGCGCGCTTCCATGGCATGGAAGAGGTCAAGGGTTCGAATCCCTTCAGGTCCACCAATCTGCCGCTCGACAAAAGTCGATTAGTGGCTTCCCTCCTTTGCGCGGCCAACTTTCGTACTAGAACTTCTCAGGTTCGGAAATCAAATTTTTTTCACAATCATTTATTTTTGCTGCTAGAGTATATCGTATAGGTCATCTCTACAAGGAAGGGATTGGCCCCGGAGGAAGGCAACGTATGAGAATCCTTAGTATTTCATTGCTCGGGTTGACGGCTGTAGCAATCGCAACGGCGGGCCAAATCCAGATCGGTGGCGGCTTTAATGCTGGAACAGGAGTTAGCACGACCGGCTTGACATCGAGTTACATCACCGTCGCTGGCACACAGAACGGGAATCTCGGCCCCGTAGGCAACCAATATTCCCAGAAGAACTTCATCAATAATCTGTTCACTGGCGCGACGATAACCGGCAGCAACACCCTCGGCGGAACGAACCTGCCGAACGCAGCTTCCGGCAACCAGCAGTTCACAGACCCCAATAACGGTATAAAATTCGGCATGATGGTCGATGGCAGTTCAGGCGGCGCGGTAAATGAGTATTGGGCGGGCGCATCGCTGACTTCAGTCGGCACTTCGTCGATCATTGTTCCGGTTAATCAAACTGGTGCCTTGTCGGCTTACATCCTGATGGACGATTACTACGGCATTCCAAACACCGACACAGACACCGTTTTGTTCACGTTCAGTGACGCGTCGACACTCTCCTTTAACTTGATCGACGGGGTAAACATCGGCACCGCAGACGTTTGTTCCGCGAACAGCACGAAATACACGACTCCCGGAACGCCCACGTGTACTGCGTTTCCGTCCGGCGTAACCGCCTCTACCAGCGATGTCGCATGGTCGGCTGCTTATAGCAATTCGAGCACGAGTAACGCGCTACCGTGGTCTTCGACAACCGGCACATTGAAGCTCTACGACATCGCTTTTGACCTGTCTTCCAAGGGCGGCTTGGGGCTGAACAGCATCACCGTAACTGATAACAACGCATTGGCTTTTAACAGCCGGTTGGCATTGGCTGCTGTTACGCTGTCGACAACTCAACTGGTCACCACGCCGGAGCCTTCCACCATTCTTCTGGTGGGCTTGGGCGTTCTCGGAATCGGGTTCGTCCGCCGCAAGAAAGCTTGACGCCAGATCCCACATCTCTTAGCAAAGGAGCCGGATATCTCGGATGAGATATCCGGCTCTTTCATTTCCGGGTCCAGTTCTTACCAGGCGCGATATCGAAGACAAACTGTATCGCTGCCGCGGACTGATTCCTATCGATATCGATTTGACGCTGGATCAGCTCATCTGGGCTGATCTTGGCCAATATCACTGCTACCGCGGCTTTTTCCACCAAGCTTTCGCGGAGTGGGCCGTCATTCGGGGCGGTCCGCCGGACTGCCTGGCCTCACCCTGCGATGTTCTCGAAGAACTTCAGCTTCCTGCCGACTGTTCCTCTCCGAGTGGATTCATCTTTCATGCGGGGCGCTGTGGCTCGACTCTGCTGGCTGAGGTCCTGGCGCGGTCACGCCGCAACCTGGTTTTCATTGAGGCTGCGCCACACAATAGGATCTGGCGACGCGGCGGCACTACGTTGCCGGTCTACCGAAATCTGGTTTGCGTTATGGGGCGACGTCGGCTGACATCGTATCGTTCCCATATCATCAAATTCACGTCTTACAATATCCTTAAATTTAACCAAATCCGCAACGCCTTTCCGGGTGTCCCGGCGCTGTTTCTATTCCGCGATCCAGGCGCAGCACTCGATTCGTATCATCGCGGTCTGCCGGCGTGGATGACGCGCGATCCCGCTATGGAACAGTTACCCGCCACTCCTGAAGCTGCGATGGAGCGCTTCTACCGAGCGGCGCTCGCCATTGAGGATCCATTGTTCTGGACCTTGGATTATTCGCGGATCCGGCCAGAGATCATTCCTTCTGTCCTCTCGTGTTTTGGCCTGGACGCGGACGAGCACTCTCTTGCGCGCATGCTCTCGGTCTTTGAATGGGAAGCGAAAGATGCTCGTATGCGTCGCCGCCTCACTCCTGTACCGGGCAGTTCCCGGAAGCCGAGTCCAACTCTTGAATCCCTATATTCGCGTTTGAGGCTCTGGCACATGTTGCCTGAAATTCCACTTAACAATAACCTTCGACAAGAGTAGCATCAGAGGTCAACGATCTCAAGAAAGCCGCCTTTAATGAATTCCGCAGCGAGTTTGATTCTCCCGGCATCAGTGACAAACCCGTCGAGTTGGCTGATTTCGAATTCGCGACCGCTCGTTATCAGGCTCACGGCATCTTCGAGGAAGGCCGGGACGAGAACTCGTTTGTCCGCGAAACAAACACTCAGGAACCTCCCGTCTTTTTTGATGGTGGCGAGGATTCCGGCGCGACGTTGAACTCTGGCCTGGATTGTCATCCGCTGCAAACGGCGAAGATCGGAGAGCCGGTCCGGCCATCCCCGCGTCTGGCTCGCGACCAGAGCCTCCATCCGGCGATCAGCCACGCTCGAAACAGATATTTCCTTGATGAAACCTGTCAGTTTTCGGGAAAACGACGACGCGAACTCCCGCTTTAAGCCCTCATCGGCAAAAAGCGGTGGCATCGGAGACTTAAGATCCGGACCCTCCCGGGCGATAGCGGCGATTTCTCCAAGCAAGTCGCACTCATACGCCGGCGTGAGTCCGATCGTGACGTGAATAGAATCATCCGTCTGGCTTTGCGCTGAATGGGCCAATCCACGAGGAAGATAAAGCAGATCGCCTTCTCGGATCACCAGGTCTGCGCGCGAGCCCCGCGGCTCGATTGACCATGTCTTGCTGCCAGCAATCTGCAGAACAAACACTTCATGCTGATCCGCATGCCTCCTGAATCCCGCCGAACCCGGAGGTGTGAGATATATGTTTGCATGGATCTGGAAGCCGGATTCCTGGGCCAGCCGCCGGCAGAGGAGGTTGAGCGATGGAATCGAATGATCGGCTCGATTCAGGATCAAGGTAGCGCCATCTGAATAAAAATCGAGGACCTTCTCAGGGATCGCCAGTCTGCACTGGCCGCGTGCGGAACGAGTCATTCGCGACCATCCACTTATGGGGATTTTTTTGCCCCGTCGAACTACGTTGATGAACGCGGCGGGAAGTTGCTCATTCTGCAGGAGCCTATCGATGTCCGATGTTTGAAGGATCTCAGCATAGAACGAACGATCGTTCCGCGCGATATGAAAGTGGCAGCGCTCGAGATAGCAGGCCAAAAAGAAACCCGGCTCGTGCGGGGAAAGGATGCGCCTGAAGCTATCATCCATTTGCAATATCCTCTTCCACCAGATCCACGACAGCGTTCAGGGCAGAGAACGATCGTGGTCGAAAGATGCGTCTTACGCGCAGGAACTCGGCAATGGCTGCCGACCGATTCAGATTGATCCGAATCAACTCGGCGTCGGCCCTCCAGTGTCTTACGAACGAATTTGAATGCAGGAGCGAAGCGGACAGTGGAAGCGGTACCTTCTCAATGTACGGCCGCGGAGTGGGGCCATATTCGAGGAAGTAGATTCGATGGACGGCGACTGCCGGGGCCGGTTGATCTCCCTCCAGACGAAAAATATGCTTACCGTCTGAGAATCCCGACGGCGCGATCGGAGGCATAACCGTTTGTGATTCACTGGAAAGGCGCAAACCAGTCCACGAGGCTGCAGCCAACAGTCCGCCGTCGCAAACTTGCAGCGCCGCTATATCATCGGTGAAGATGCGGTACCCCCGCTGGTGAAAGGCCGCAGCGGTAGTCGATTTGCCGGCGCCGCTTTCGCCGGCAAACAGGAGGCTGCCTCCTCCCGACAATACGCCGCTGCAGTGGAGTGGAAACCGGCCGCGCTGGCGCAGAAGATAAGCGATCAACCTGCCCTGAAGCATGGCACGAATCATCGTCGGATCGCTTTCGGGCGCGGGATCGATAATAATCTCGCGCCCTCCAAGAATATGAAACCTGCCTACCCCGATTGGAAACACGAACTCTTCCGAAATCGATGCCGGTCGAAGGGGGCCCGCGATTTTGCCGAGACGGAACCGGACATGCGGCTCGCCCGTTCCCGGGCCAAACTCGGTTAACTCCAATTCCGAATCGATTGTCAGCGAGAAGGCGGAGTATTTGAACATCGCATTGCGCAGGAGGGATGCATTAGAATCCCGCTGAATACCTCGCGACGACTTTGAAATCCTCATGGACTCCCGCGCCGGTGAGGATGAGGCTCCCGCAGGACAGCCAGGCGTGAGCGCTCAGACCGGACCGCCCGCCTGCCTCCCGTGCAATGCCTAACGTCAATATTGCCGGAATTCGCCGCCGCCGGAGCATGGTCACGCCAGCGAGCGCCTGGCTGAGACAAGTGTTCCGCCATGGGCTTCGAGATGAAGCGATTCTGAGGGCCCATGCGATCGGGGCGACTACGTCGTCCGATACCGGTTCGACCGCAATCGCGAGGGCGGGACAAAGGCCAAGGAGCTTTGTGGTCCACCGAAAAGGGAGGAGCAGTACAACTGAGCGGGCGACACCAAGACAGAAAGCCGCTTCAACAAGCAGACGCCGTTCAGCGCTGCTGGTTCGGTTCAGCTTTGCCAGATCGTCCCTCCGCCACATGTACCAAACGTTCATCCATCAATTCCTTGAGAAAGCCCAGAAGATCGTCGGCGATCTGTCCGGGGTCGCCGGCGAATTCCTCTGCAATTCGCTCGCAGATCTGGCCCACAGCCATCGGGCTTTCCAAAAGCTCCCAAACCCTCCGACCAATTTCGTCGAGTTCAACATAATTGTCGCGCAAAGGGTTGAGAATGACGAGACTGTCATCAAGCGAGCCACTCATCAAGCCATCGGTTCTGACGACTATTGACTCAAACGTCAAAAACATCGCCGCGGTCCATGGTCTGACGGGTTTACCATTCGCTCCCAAATCCGTTAACGAACAGACCGGCCATGATTCCTCGAGTAACAACGGAAATCGCCAACGCCAGCGATTCTGGGGTATCTTCGACGCGCACTCGACCCCAGGCTGCGCGCAAAGCCGCAACACTGACATAGTCCGCGCCGCGGCCGCCTTCGATTTCCGCGATCGCTTCATCGACAGCGGGAGCTACAAGTCTGAGACGTGGAACCAGGT
>Ga0134125_10009494_pt1 | contig 10947 bp, 6 predicted proteins | sample KB31751_FD_96464 | JGI IMG/M metagenome (GOLD analysis project Ga0134125, IMG submission 96464) | Terrestrial soil microbial communities with excess Nitrogen fertilizer from Kellogg Biological Station, Michigan, USA - KB3-175-1 | ecosystem: Environmental > Terrestrial > Soil > Unclassified ...
ACAACAACGGCCGCGTTGGTATTTGGGGCGTTTCCTATCCGGGCTTCTACGCCTCCGCATCGCTGCCCGACGCCCACCCCGCCATCAAAGCCGTATCGCCCCAGGCGCCTGTTACGGACGAGTTCATAGGCGACGACGCCAACCATAACGGCGCCTTCTTCCTGCTGGACAATTTCGATTTCGATAACTTTTTCGATCTGAAACGTCCCGCCCCGGTCAGGAAATACAAAGGGAATATTTTCAACGTCCATTACGCCGACGCCTACGGGTTCTTTCTCGATCTCGGACCGTTGAAGAACAGCAATGACCCGGAATATTTCAACAACCAGGGCAAGATATGGAATGAATACCTGGCCGGCTCCACCTATGGCGCCTACTGGCAGGCGCGCAATATCCGGCCGCATCTCAGGAATATCCGTCCCGCAACCCTCGTCGTCGGCGGCTGGTTCGATGCGGAAGATATGTTCGGCTCACTGCGCACCTATGAAGCGATCGAAGGACAAACGCCCCGTAACGACAACCATATCATCATGGGACCCTGGACGCACGGCGCGTGGGGCGCAGCCACTTGGACAAAATTCGGCATCCTGGATTTCGGCCAGAACGTCAACGATTACTATCACAAGATCGAGACGGAATTCTTCAACCATTACCTGATGCCCAACGATAGTGCTTCGGCACCTTCGGTCGCCGAAGCTTCAGCGAAGGCGACGACGCTTCCCGAAGCGATGATCTTCGAGACCGGCACCAACCGGTGGAAGACCTATCCCACCTGGCCGCCCGCCGAAGCCAAACCCTTCAAATTCCTGCTGGAGCCCCACTTCGGTCTCTCTTATGATGCTTCGGTCGCCGAAGCTTCAGCGAAGGAGACCATCCAAACCTCGACCTCGCCCGACTACGACGAATACGTCAGCGACCCGGCTCACCCCGTTCCCTACGTCGACGGTATCCACGAGCGCCGCGACAACCAGTATATCGTGACGGACCAGCGTTTTGCCGCCGAACGGCCCGACGTTCTCTCGTATGAAACCGCACCGCTTTCCGCCGATCTCACCGTCACAGGGCGCCTCCGCCCGGATATCTGGCTCTCTTCCACCGGCACCGACGCCGACCTGATCGTGAAGCTGATCGATGTCTATCCCGACACAAGCAGCAATCCCGGTTATCAGCGCCTCGTCAGGGCCGAAGTCTTCCGCTGCAAGTTCCGCAACAGCTACGAGAAGCCCGAGGCCCTCGTCCCCGGACAGCCCGCCGAGATTGCATTTAACATGAACGAAATTGCACATTGTTTCAAAAAAGGGCACCGCCTCATGGTACAGTTGCAAAGCAGCTGGTTCCCGCTTGTCGACCTCAATCCGCAGACATTCGTGAATATCCCGACCGCCGGCGCGAGCGACTTTCACAAAGCCGCGATCCGCATCTGGCATGACAGGGAGCATCCGTCGGGGATCACACTGCCAGTCATGCCATAGCCAAATCCACCGCCGGAAAACCGACGCCGCAAATACCCTTCGCCGCAACCACCCTTCGCCGCAACCACCGCGCCGCAACCACCGCATGCCAACCGCCGCATGCCCAACCACCGCACGCCCAACCACCGTGCTGCAAATCCCCGCGTGGCCCCTCTCATTTTACCGTATATTCGTGCATGAGCAAACATCTCCGCCTTCTGTTCCTGCTGGCCGCGGTTTGCGCCGGCCGCCATTCATCCGCCCAGTCGATCGCTGCTGCACCCGGCGCTCCCCAACCGCCTGCCTCCATTATTCCTGAACCTGTCACTACAAAATGGCAACAGGGACAGTTCAGCCTCAACCCGAACACGGTGATCATCGCCAACGAAGGCGATCGACCCGGCGCCCGGTTTTTAAATGACTATTTGCGGAAACTTTACGGCCTCCACCTGGCAGTGGTATCCCCGAATAACCAACCGGCATCCAATTATATCGAGCTCTCCCGATTCCAGGCCGACACGCTTTTACCCGACGGATATTACAGACTCGACGCTACGACCGGGCATATCGACATCAGTGCCCCCACCGGACCCGGCGTCTTTTACGGTGTTCAAACATTCATACAGCTCCTCCCCCTCTCCCCCTTCGTCGCCACCCCGGCCGGTTACAACATCCGCCCCGCTGCGGACAAAAGCTTTTCCATCCCCTGCGTCAGCATCATCGACTATCCCCGCTTCGCCTGGCGCGGACTACACCTCGACTGTGGCCGCCACTTCTTCCCGGTCGGGTTCATCAAACGCTATATCGATTTCATCGCCCTCCACAAGATGAATTATTTCCACTGGCATCTCACCGAAGACCAGGGCTGGCGGATCGAGATCAGGAAATATCCCCTCCTCACCGAAATCGGAGGCTGCCGCAGCGGTACGATCATCGGCCATGCACCCGGGACAGGCGACGACAGCACCGAATATTGCGGCTACTACACCCAGGATCAAATAAGAGACATCGTCAAATATGCCGCCGACCGGTATATTACAGTGATCCCCGAGATCGAACTCCCCGGTCATTCTTCTGCTGCACTCGCCGCCTATCCCTGGCTGGGATGCACCGGCGGGCCCTACCATGTCCAGCACGGGTTCGGCGTGTTCAAGGATATCTATTGCGCCGGGAATGACAGCGTCTTCCGGTTCCTCGACGACGTCCTCGACGAGGTCATGTCGCTTTTCCCCTCAAAATATATTCATATCGGCGGTGATGAATGTCCCAAGGACGCCTGGAAGGCCTGTCCGAAATGTCAGAAACGGATGCGTGAGCTGGGTTTGAAGAATGAAGATCAACTGCAGTCGTGGTTCGTCCAGCGGATCGAAAAATACGTCAACTCGAAGGGCCGCCGGATCATCGGCTGGGACGAGATCCTCGAGGGCGGTATCGCGCCCGGTGCCACGATCATGAGCTGGCGGGGTGAGAAGGGCGGGATCGCCGCCGCCAAACTGCACCACGATGTGATCATGACGCCCGGCCAATACGTCTATTTCGACCATTCCCAGGTCCGCAATGACGACTCCCTGACGATCGGCGGTTACCTGCCGTTGCAAACCGTCTATTCCTACGAACCCATCCCGAGAGAAATCCAGCCGGATGAGGAAAAATATATCCTCGGCGCCCAGGCCAACGTCTGGTCCGAATACATGAGCAATCCGCGCAAGGTCGAGTACATGATCTTTCCACGCCTCAGTGCACTCTCCGAAGTCCTCTGGAGCCCGAAGGCGTCCCGCAACTGGTACGATTTTACGCAACGGCTCGCGGTGCAGTACAAACGCTATGCCCTCTGGGGCGTAAACGCCTACCAGGCCTATATTCCGCCGGCTGATTCGCTCGTCCGCGCCAAACTGAGCCAATGGCAGGACGACAAGTTCGGCCTGCTGATGCACTGGGGCACGTACAGCCAGTGGGGGATTGTCGAAAGCTGGAGCATCTGTCCGGAAGACGAAGGCTGGACCCGGCGCAGCGGCCCTTACGCATCCAACTACCACGACTACGTAATGGCCTACCAGCGCCTGCAGGGCACCTTCAACCCGACCCGTTTCGATCCCGCCAAATGGGCCGCGGCTGCGAAAGCCGCCGGAATGAAATATGTGGTGTTCACCACGAAACACCATGACGGGTTTTGCATGTTCGACACGAAACAGACCGATTACAGGATCACCTCCCCGAACTGTCCCTTTTCCACGAATCCGCGCGCCAATGTCGCCAAAGCGATTTTCGATGCCTTCCGCGCGGATGGTTTCATGACGGGCGCTTATTTCTCGAAACCCGATTGGCATTCCCCCGACTATTGGTGGCCTTATTTCCCGCCAAAGGACCGCAACGTCAACTACGACCCGGCAAAATATCCCGGCCGCTGGAACGCATTTAAGAGGTATACCTATAACCAGATCGAAGAGTTGATGACCGGCTATGGCCGCATGGACCTGCTCTGGTTGGATGGCGGCTGGGTCCGGCCCCTTTCCACCATCGATCCTGCCGCGGACTGGCAGCGCAGCATTCCATACGACCAGGATATCGATATGCCGGCGATCGCGGCCATGGCCCGGAGCCATCAACCCGGCCTGATCGTCGTCGACCGCAGCGTTCCCGGCGAATACGAGAACTATCGCACGCCGGAACAAACAGTGCCCGCGCACCCTGTCGACGATCCCTGGGAATCGTGTATTACAATGGGAAATTCCTGGAGCTTTGTGCCCCACGATCATTACAAATCGGCAACCCAACTCGTGCAGTTGCTGATCCGCGTCGTCTCGCGCGGCGGAAACCTGTTGCTCAATATCGGGCCTTCGCCCGAAGGCGACTGGGATGATACCGCCTACGCAAGGCTGAAAGAGATCGGCGCCTGGATGACGGTCAACGGCGAGGCCATTTATGGCACCCACCCCGTCCGTCCTTACGCCTCCGGACCCGTCTCGCTCACGCAGTCGAAGGACAGCCTCGACACGTTTGCATTTTACCCGAGCGGTCCCGATTCCTCCGACGTCATTCTCCCCGCGGAGATCCCCATCGACCGCTTCGCTCCGGCCAGGGACGCGAAGATCACGTTGCTCGGCACACCGGCCCGCTTGAAATGGCGCGAGGAAGGTCATCGGTTCATCATCGAAATTCCCGCAAGGATGCGGAACAAAGTGGTCGGCCGGCATGCCGTCGTCTTCAAAATCGCCGCATAAAAAACCATTTCCTTACATTTGTCCACCTTCCGGCAGCGGTGTTGCCGGAACGGTTTCATCACATCCCAAAAAAGTTGACTTATGAGCATGGTTGATTCATTTGAGAAAATTCCGGTTAAAATTTTCAGCTCGCTCGAAGAAGGCTCCCGCTTTATCGGCAAAGAGATCGCCCAGCTGATCCGCGACAAGGAAGCAAAGGGACAAAAGACCGTTCTCGGTCTCGCCACCGGCGGCTCACCCAAATCCTTGTACGCCGAGCTCATACGGCTGCACCGGGACGAAGGCCTTAGCTTTAAGAATGTAGTCACTTTCAACCTGGATGAATATTACCCGATCGACAATGACGCCTTGCAGTCGTATAACCGCTTCATGAAAGAGCACCTTTTCGACAAGATCGACATCGACATCAGGAACTGCCATATTCCCAACGGTCAATGGAAAAAAGAAGAGATCAAGCAGCACTGCATCCGGTATGAACAGCAGATCGAACAGGCGGGGGGCATCGACCTGCAGATCCTCGGCATCGGCAACAACGGCCATATCGGCTTTAACGAACCTGGCTCAAGTATTTATTCCCGGACAAGGCTCGTGCCGCTGGAAAATTCCACCCGGATCGCCAACTCCCAGGACTTCCAGAATATTTCACAGGTCCCGAGGTTGGCCGTCACCATGGGGATCAGCACCATCCTCAAGGCCCGCCGCATCATGCTCATGGCATGGGGGCAACTCAAGGCCCCTGTTATTCAGAAGGCGGTCGAAGGCAATCTCTCGGAACAAGTGCCTGCCTCGCTGTTGCAGCAACACAACGACTGCACCTTCGTCACCGACGAGATGGCGGCCTCCGAACTAACCCGCTTCAAATCGCCCTGGCTCACCGGCGATACGGCCTGGACGCCCGCGCTGATGCGGAAGGCCGTTGTCAATATGGCGCTGCGCCTGGAGAAACCGATCCTCAGCCTGACCAACCGCGACTATAATGACAACGGTCTCGCCGATCTGCTGGTGGAAAAAGGCGACGCTTATGAGATCAATCTTCAGGTATTCTACCTGCTCCGCGACAGCATTACCGGCTGGCCCGGCGGCAAGCCCGGCGCCAATCTGCCGACCCACCCGGAACGATCCGAACCGTTCCCGAAACGTTGCCTGATCTTTTCGCCGCATCCGGACGATGATATCATTTCGATGGGAGGCACCTTCATGCGGCTGCAGGACCAGGGCCACGATGTCCACGTCGCCTATCAGACATCGGGGAATATCGCGGTAACCGACGAGTTCGTCACGCGTTTCCTGGACTTTGCAGTCGGCTTCGAAGTACTTTCCGGCATCGACAGCAAGAAGTCCTCGCAGATCCTGGAACAGGCGACGAGCTATCTCAGGACAAAGAAGCCGAGCGACGTCGATACTCCGGAAATCCGCAGCATCAAGGGCCTCATCCGGCGCTGCGAGGCAAAAGCCACCTGCCGCTACGTGGGGATCCCCGATGACAATATCCACTTCATGAACCTGCCGTTCTATGAAACCGGCACGATCGAGAAAAAGCCGATGGGCGAAGCGGATGTGGAATTGACGATCGCCCTGTTGCGGAAAGTGAAGCCGCACCAGATCTATTGCGCCGGCGACCTGGCGGATCCGCATGGGACGCATAAGGTTTGTCTTGACGTGGTGTTTGAATCCCTTCGCCGGCTGAAGGCGGCGCGCGACCCCTGGCTGAAAGACTGCTGGCTCTGGCTATATAAGGGCGCCTGGCAGGAATGGGACATCAGCGAGATTGAAATGGCTATTCCGATGAGCCCCGACCAGGTCATGAAAAAAAGGTTTGGGATCTTTATCCATCAATCCCAAAAGGACATGGTCCCTTTCCAGGGAAGCGACAGCCGCGAATTCTGGCAGCGCGCGGAAGATCGCAATGCGAATACGGCTAACCTGTACGCGCAATTGGGCTTTACGAAATATGCCGCCATGGAGGCGTTTGTCAAATGGGATTACTAAGGCGTGGAGCTTTGCGTTAATTGTCGATTCGCTTACATTTGTGACTTCATATGCCACAGACGGTTCTAATCGAAGCGAGACAGGAATGGCATGCAGCCTGGCGCATCCGCGACTTCCGAATCAAGATGATCATTGGCCTGATCCTCGTCATCGCCACCCTTTCTTCGTTCCCCTCCTTCTTTCAGCGTATCCAACGTCGGAACGGCGCCCACCTGTACGACCCGATCCTGCGCTGGCTGCCCGCGCACGACGTTTCCATCCCCCTGTTCATCATGATCTGGACATTGTCGCTGCTCGCCCTATTCCGGGCATTTCAGAATCCCCGCATCCTTCTGATCTTTTGCTGGTCCTACTTCCTGTTGAGTGCGCTTCGCGAAGTGACCATCGCCCTCGTGCCCCTCGATCCGCCTGCCAACCTGATCGGTCTTGTCGATCCTCTCAGCAACTTCTTCTACGGGCCGAAATTCGTCACCAAGGACCTTTTCCCCTCGGGGCATACCGCGACCGTCTTCCTGCTCTTCTTTTGCCTTCCCGGCAAAGGCGACCGGCGGATCGCGCTGATCATAACTTTCGGGGTCGCGTTCCTGTTGCTGGTGCAACATGTGCATTATACGTTGGACGTATTGGGAGGCTTTTTGTACGGTTGGTTCGCCTGGTGGCTGGTCACCCGGACGGTCACCCGCGATTATCCTGCCTAAAAGGCTTCTCCCAACTGCAGATAGAATCCGTTCGAACCGCCTTTCGCCAGCCCGTAGTCCAGCCGGAGGTTCAGCCTTTCGTTGCGATTCAACGCGACCCGGACCCCCGCGCCATAGGAGTATTTGAAATGCTGGAAATCGACGTCCTTGAGTTCGGGACCGACATTGCCCATATCCGCAAATGCCACCGCACTAAACCGCCAGTACACCGGAACCCGGTATTCCGCCTGCAGGACCCCAGCATTCTTATCCCGGTAGCGGCCCCCGAAATAGCCCCGCATCGTACTTGAACCACCAAGCGTCGCCAGGCTGCGCAACGGCACCGACCCGGTGTTGAAATTGCCCAGCACCTGCAGGGCGAGCACCTGGTCATTGTAGAAGGAAATAAAACGTCTCAGATCGATTACGTAGCTGGTATACAAATACTTGCTACCAAAGTATGGGGCGAATTTATCAAAGTAAAACTGCAACATCACACCCCGGTCGGGCGCGAAGGCATTGTTGCGGGTATCATAAGTGATGCTCATACCGAGCCCGGAGATGCCATAGCCTTCCCGGCCGACGACGTTGTCTTTGTCAAATAGCCCTCCCTGCAGATAGTCGACGTCGAAGACCCGCTGGTATTGGTAGACGACGCCAAGGAATAGGTTCCTGCCGATCTGGTACTGAGGATGCAGGAAGGCGAAATACTGCCGGAACCGATAGGACTCTTCGCTGCTGTCCGGGGCCCTTTTACCGAGCCCCCAGAACTCATCCGGGAAGGAACTGTAGGATAGTTGTCCATTGAAAATGAACCTTTCACCGGGGAAGTAAATGGAACCATTTAATGCGGTAACAAACTGATGCCGGGTCGTATAGAGTGCTACTCCCTCCACGTTAGAAGTCCTGGAAAGCGTGTCCCTGTCGTTCAGGCGGAATGTCTCGGCCCAGGCGCCGCCAAAGGACCAGCCGGTTTCGATGGAACGTGCAATAATTGGCAGAATGAGAACATGCTGTATATTTGCCGGTGCCTTAATCGGCAGTTTGAGTTTGTCAACCGGGACCGTGTGAAGGCTATCTTTTTGGGCGAAGCCGGAAGTTGGCGATATAGTAGCCCAAAAAAGCCCAAGAAAATAGATAAATCTGCCTTTGACGCAGGAAGAAGGCAATTTGAGTAAATTTTTTTTAGATTATTGATAAAAAGAGCCAAATTAACGTGGAAAACCTTAAATTCTTATATTTGAGGATTAATGATGATTTCACAATTTATTAAAATTCAATTAACCTAACATTAAAACTGTGCTGAAGCGGAAAGGGATGGCCCTTCCTTTTCTTAAATAAAGCTAGACAATATGAAAAAATTTGAATGCCCCGACTTTGTTTTAGGCGACAAAATAACCCAGGAACAATATAGCTTTTTCGACAAGTATGGCGTGATCAGGTTTGGAAATTTCTTGAATTCGGAGACTGTTCAATTATTCATAAGGGAGCTTAATCGCATTGAAAAACAATGGCTGGACGAGGGCCGCGAGAAGATCAACGGTATTCCCCTGAAATTCGGCAAGGACCAGGACGGGAATAAGATGATCCAGCGCATGTGTTTCCTTTCCCTCCATAGCGAACCGCTGCACGAGATGCTGCAGGATCCGCGCGTTAAAGCGCTCGTGGGTTTGTTATATCCGTATGAGGGACGCATTAGTGAAAATGAAAAGGACGGATTGATCCTCAATCATTACGTTCGGATGCCCGAAAGTTCGTTTACCCAGATGGGCTGGCATACGGATAGCCCAAGGGACCTTTTCCTGGGTCAAAAGATCATGCCGATGCTCAATGTCGGCATCCACCTGGACGACACGCCGTTCGAAAATGGAGGCTTGCGGGTATTGCCTGGCACGCACAAGCAAGGCATGCTCCGGCTCCTGTTCGGCAAGAAATACTTCATCGACAACAACCCCGACGCACGCGAAATCGGCTTTGATATCAAGGCCGGCGACCTGACCGTTCATGACGGCCGCATCTGGCACCGCGCCCAGCAGTCTCCCTTGTACGGAGAAGCCAGCCGCCGCCGCGTCATGTACGTGCCGATCATTACAGGAAAATATATGCCCAAGGACGCCAACAGCAAGACGCCGTTCTACCATCGCCTTGCCTCCAGAGTGCAGAATTGAGCCGCCACAACCGCAGATCAAATGGAATATGCATTGATTACCGGCGCCAGCAAGGGCATCGGCAGGGCCATTGCTACGGATCTTGCCGCCCGCGGGCTGAACGTGCTGCTGGTCGCGCGCTCGGAAAAATTGTTGGAGGAAACCGCCAACAGGATCACTACGCTCTATCCCGTCAAAGCTGACTGGCTCTCCCTGGACCTTTCGACGCCCGAAGCCCCCCAAAGCGTCTTCGACTGGTGCCGGGCGAAAGGTTACGAAGTCGATGTCCTCGTCAACAACGCCGGCTATGGCCTGAGCGGCCCGTTCGAACGATATCCAACCGACCAGCACCTCAATATGATGACGCTTAACATGTCGACGCTTGTCGCCCTGACGCGTCTCTTCCTGCCCCAATTGCGCAGCCGGCCAAAAGCCCACATCCTTAATGTCGCCAGCTCTGCCGCCTACCAGGCGGTGCCCGGACTCACGACTTATGCCGCTACCAAAGCCTTTGTGCTGGCCTTCAGCCGCGGCCTCCACCAGGAGCTGCACAAGACTTCCGTCTCCGTCACCTGTGTTTCCCCCGGGGCGACGGATACCGACTTTCCTAACCGCGCGCAACTCGGTGAAAAAGGCATGGCCGCTGCGGAGAAGTTCAACATGTCTCCCGAGACCGTTGCCGCGATGGCCACCCGCGCGATGTTCGCCGGCAAATCCGAACTCATTACCGGGTTCCTCAATAAGGTCGGCGCAACCCTCGCCTGGCTTCTGCCCAAGACCCTCGTCGAGCGCACTGCCGGGAAGATCTATGAATGATGCCGGCGGCCTATCCAAGCGGCGGCCTATCCGAGCCGTGGCCTATCTAAGGTGCCGCAGGTAACTTTCCGGGTCGACCAGGAAACGTTTGGTGATCCGGTAATGGTCGGTCTCCGTGTAGGCCACTTTCTGGATGCCGTCCTCCTTTATTTCAAATATCGTAGCCCCGGGAATCCCCATTAGTATCGGCGAATGCGTTGCCAGGATGAACTGCGCCTTTCCGCCTTTCAGTACTTCCAGGATAAAAGCGATAAGGGAAAGCTGCTTCAGCGGTGACAGCGCGGCCTCAGGCTCGTCCAGGAGATAGACTCCTTGGTCGCCGATACGGGTTTGAAGGATGGTCAGATAGGCTTCCCCATGGCTGAGCGCCTGTACGTCGGTTCCGTAATCCCTTCTCATCCCTGCCTGCGCAAAGTTCATATTCTCCAGCATTTGTTTGATCACCTGGTCGGGGACCTCGCCCTTCAGACCGAGCAATTCCATTGCTATCTTCTCCCGTTCCCGGTCGACATTGTCGATAAAATGGCTGAAGTCCTCGGCGCGAAAGAAAAACCCCTTGTGCATCTCCCTGCCCCAGTTGATCTCCAGGAACGGTTGAATGGCCATCGCTGCCTCAAAACTCGCAGCACCCCGGCCAATTCTCCCT
>Ga0134125_10009495_pt1 | contig 10946 bp, 11 predicted proteins | sample KB31751_FD_96464 | JGI IMG/M metagenome (GOLD analysis project Ga0134125, IMG submission 96464) | Terrestrial soil microbial communities with excess Nitrogen fertilizer from Kellogg Biological Station, Michigan, USA - KB3-175-1 | ecosystem: Environmental > Terrestrial > Soil > Unclassified ...
AACAAACCGGGAACAACTCAAGGGCACTGACATCGTTGTCTGGACGGCCATGGGTGAAACTGAGCAGCAACTCTGCCGGTATTTTGGCGTTGAGGTGGTGGCAAAATGGACAGGGCCAGATGAGTTGGAACGGGTGCTGCGCAAACACATGCCCTCACAACAAGGCTTAGCGCAATCAGAATAGAAGCGAATAGCAACCCGACCAGCAGCAACAGCATCTCTGGTGAGTTGACTTGCGGCCAATTTTTGCGGTCCAGCTGTCCTTAGTTTGTCCTTATACTGCCTTTCCAGCCGTTCCAGGTCGCTGCACCATTTATAATTCGCCCCTTGCAGCAGTGCACAATCGGAGGTCCTACATGAGCAGGTTGCCGGAGATTATCAGGCGGCACGAGGAAGAGATACGAACGAATTGGCTGGCCCAGGCTTCGGCAGCAGTTCGCCGCGTTGACCTGATGAGTGACAAGGAATTTCAGACTCAGAGCCGCGAACTTCTGGCATCGATCGCAGAAGGCGCCCAATCCGGCGATATTACCCATCTCGACAGTGCTGCCTGGAGCCACGCTCGAGAACTTCTCACCTCCATGTCCGCCAGTCGGGCAGTGCAGGGATTCAAGCCGTCTGAAACCGCGACTTTTGTTCTGTCTCTTAAGCAGCCATTGTTTATCGCTATCCGCAAGGAGCTGTCCGGCTCGCCCGACGCGATGTTCGATGAGATCTGGAATGCCACGCTGCTCCTGGACAAGCTTTCGCTCATCACCGCTGACGCATTTCTGGCCACCCGAGAGCAACTCATCGTGCGGCAGCAACAGGAGATGATGGAGCTCTCCACGCCCGTGGTGAAGCTGTGGGAAGGCGTTCTGGCCCTGCCGATCATCGGCACGCTGGACAGCGCTCGCACTCAGGTCATCATGGAAAGCCTGCTCGGGGCCGTTGTGCAGACCAACTCCAAGGTCGCAATTATCGATATCACCGGCGTCCCCACGGTCGACACCCTGGTGGCGCAACATCTGCTCAAGACAATCACTGCGGCCAGGCTGATGGGCGCGGAGTGCATCATCAGCGGTGTTCGCCCCCAGATCGCGCAAACCATTGTTCATCTGGGAATCGATCTGGGCCAGATCATTACCAAGGCCAAGCTGGCGGATGCCTTTGCTCTGGCTCTGCAGAAGAGCGGTCGCACCGTCGTCAGGGTTTCGAAACCCGCTGCCTCAACACCGTTAGCCAAGCCAGAGTCGCCCAAGGGGGAGTAAATGGAACGCATTCCAATTCTTCGCATGGGCAACTTCCTCCTGGTGACCATACAGGTGGACATGCATGACCGCCTCGCTCTGCAGTTGCAGGATGACCTTACACAGCGCATTGCCGAGTGGGGCTCCACGGGCGTCCTGATCGATATTTCAACGCTGGAGATTGTGGATTCATTCATTGGCCGCATGCTGGCAAATATTGCCGCGATGGCGCGGGTTCTGGATGCGGAGACCGTAGTCGTCGGCATGCAGCCGGCCGTGGCGATTACCCTTGTCGAACTCGGCATGTCTCTTACCGGTGTCCGCACCGCTCTCAATGTGGAGTCAGGCATGGAGCTGCTCTACGAACTGCGCGGCGCCTTCCGCCCGGAATCTGAAGATGAAATCTCTCAGGCGTGAAACTGTTCCTATCAAAAACTCGTCTGATGTAGTAATGGCCCGCCAGAGGGTACGCCAATGGGCGCTGGAGCTCAGGTTTACCCTGGTAGATCAGACCAAGCTGGTCACGGCTGCCAGCGAGCTCGCGCGCAACACGCTGGATCACGGCAAAGGCGGACAGATGGTTATGGATGTTGTGGAAGATTCCGTCAAAACCGGTCTGCGGCTGGCATTTGAAGATGACGGGCCCGGCATTCCCGATATTTCGAACGCTCTGCGCGATGGCTTTACGACCGGCGGCGGCATGGGACTCGGGCTGGGCGGAAGCAAACGGCTGGTCAACGATTTTGATATCCAGTCCGAAGTTGGCAAAGGTACTCGGGTTACCGTGGTCCGCTGGAAATGACTTTCTTGTGCCAGGCCGTCGAACTTACTGATCAGACTTCCGTCAGCGAAGGCCGGCGGGCTGCGCAGCAGATCGCCAATGCCATCGGGATGGACGAGCTCAAATCAGGTCAGGCCGCGGTGATTGTCACTGAGGCTGCTCGCAATGCTGTGGTTCACGGCAAAGGCGGCCATTTGCTGCTTTGCGGTTCCAAACCCGCCGGTGAACCCCGACTCCAGATCCTCGCCCTCGACCGCGGCGCCGGGATAGCGGACTTGCACCGGGCCATGCAGGACGGCTTTTCCACTTCCACTACTCCAGGCACTGGCCTCGGCGCAATACGGAGACTGTCGGGCACATTTGACATCTTCTCGGGAATGGCTGGGACAGCCGTCATGGCCGAAGTGGGTGACCAGGTGTTGCCATCTGCTGCCTTGCTGGAGCTCGGCGGTTTGGCCGTGCCCGTACGAGGCGAGCGTGCTTGCGGGGACGCTCTCGATTGGGTTTACAGCAATGATCGTCTCGCGGTCATTGCAGTCGACGGTTTGGGCCATGGCATTCACGCGGCTGAAGCCGCTGAAGAGGCTGTCGGAATCTTCAAAAAATATGCCAGTGAACCTCCGGGAGAGATTGTGTCCCGCATTCACGATGCGCTCCGGAAAACCAGGGGAGCGGCAGCAGCAGTGGCAGAGATCCGCCCGCTGGCCGGAACCCTGTTGTTTGCCGGCATCGGTAACATCAGCGCTGTCATGATAAGCAAAGCGCTGAGCCGCAGCCTCGTCTCGCACAGCGGCACGCTGGGTCATATCATGTCCAGAATCCAGGAGTTCAAAATCGAGTGGCCCCGTGATGCTGTGCTCGTGATGCATTCCGACGGCCTGCAAACTCGCTGGGACCTCTCGCGATATCCCGGGCTGGCAGCCCGCAATCCCGCCATTATTGCTGGTGTGCTGTTTCGCGATTTTCGCAGAGAACGCGACGATGCCAGCGTGTTGGTGGTAAAAAATAGAAATACTGCCGTATGAGCACAGTCCTGTTCTCAATCCCGCTGCGTAATGAGCGCGATGTGGTGCAAGCGCGCCAGCGCGCGCGCGAACTTGCGGGTATGCTGGGCTTTGACAACCAGGAGCAGATTCGTCTGGCCACCGCAACGTCAGAGATGGCGCGCAATGCGTTTCGTTATGCGCGCCAGGCGAAGGTGGATTTCGAGCTATCGCAGGAAGATCCGCAGAAGCTGGAGGTAGTAATTTCTGATCACGGCCCGGGCATTTCCAATCTGGAAGAAATTCTTGAGGGCCGCTATCGTTCGCGCACCGGCATGGGCCTGGGCATTGTTGGCACCCGCAGGATGATGGACAGCTTCGATATCAGCACCAGGCCCTCCGCAACCGTCGTGCGAATGGGAAAGGCGCTTCCTGCTTCCACCCCGCCCATCACACGATTCCGGGCGCAAAAAATAGCGAGTGATCTCGATCAAAAGCCCGCGGAGACTCCGTATGAGGAAATCGAAAGGCAGAATCGCGAACTGCTGAAAACTTTCCAGGAGCTGCGTGCGCGCCAGGAGGAGCTGGCCGTATTAAACCGGGAACTCGAGGACACGAACCGTGGTGTTGTGGCGCTATATGCCGAGCTTGACGAGCGTGCAGATTATCTGCGCCGCGCCTCCGAACTGAAGACCAACTTCATCTCCAACATTTCCCACGAATTCCGCACGCCTCTCAACTCGATTATTTCCCTGAGCCGGATGCTTCAGGATCGGCTGGACGGTGACCTTACACCCGAGCAGGAAAAACAGGTAGGCTTCATAGCCAAGTCCGCGCAGGCGGTCTCGGACCTGGTGAACGATCTTCTTGACCTTGCCAAGGTTGAGGCCGGCAAAGTAAAGATCCGCGCTAAAACCTTTTCTGTTGCCGAACTCTTCAGCGCTCTCAAAGGCATGCTCAAGCCCTTACTGGCAGGGAACACGTCCGTCGATCTGATATTTGACAACGCGGACCAGCTACCCACTTTGCACACAGATGAAGGAAAAGTCTCACAGATCCTGAGAAACTTTATTTCCAATGCCATCAAGTACACGCCGCAGGGGGAGGTCAGAGTCTCAGTCCGGCAAAAAGGAGACAAAGTTGTTTTTCAAGTGCAGGACACCGGTATTGGCATAGCGCCCCAGCACCACGATGCCATTTTTGAAGAGTTCACACAGCTCGAGAATCCGTTGCAGGTTCGCCATAAAGGCACAGGTTTAGGCCTGCCTTTGTGCCGAAGCCTGGCTCAGCTGCTCGGCGGAAGTGTCGGCGTTGAGAGTGAGCTGGGCCGCGGATCGACCTTCTTTGCCGAAATTCCCGTGGTCTACCGTGGAGACATGACCGAACGCCAGCTCACCGGTGAGGTCTCCGCAGCAGAGTTCCATAGACCCGTTGTCCTGCTGGTGAACCACGATCCGAATATCTTTGCCCGAATCGAACCTGCTTTCCGCACATCAGAGTTTCAGCTCCTTTATGCGGAAGATCCGCAATCGGCAGGGCGATGGCTTATGGGCCATACGCCGGTGGCCGTCATCAGCGAGTTCGGTCCGGATGCCACCGTCATAAAAGCCCTTGCTGGTTCGCGTTCAAGTGAAGATGATGCTCCACGAGCTTATATGCTGGTGGGTGTCGGTTCGAAAGACGACGAAGGTAAAGGGAGAACGATAGGCATTGATCTGTTCGTTCCTGAACCGCTGGACGAGAATATTCTGGCCGAACTGCGGCGTGCCATGCACCGGCAGCGCCCCTGCAAGTTATTGCTCGTGGAAGACAACGATATTTCCCTGTATATTTTGCGTGAATTACTGGATCGCCCGTGGCTCTCTCTGCTTGAGGCGCGCAGCGGTGAGGAGGCCCTGGACGCTGTATCACGCGAGCACCCTGACGCTATGATCCTTGATCTCCTGATGCCCGGGATGGATGGATTTGAAGTCCTGGAAACGTTGCGTTCACGTGAGGACACGCGCAAAATGCCGGTTATCGTTTGCACCTCCAAAGTTCTTACGCATCAGGACAAGCAACTGCTGGAAAAAATGGGTGCAGGGCTCATTTCAAAGGCGGATATCGCCAGCACGCTCGCGCCGGAATTACTGCTGCAATCGCTCGCCAAGCTGGGTATCGCCGGGCCGGGAAACATCTAAGAAGGAGAAAGTTGGTGGCTATCCGAATCCTGGTGGTTGACGATAACGAGCAGAACCGTTATGTCATGCTTCGCAGTCTGCGCAACAATAAGGACTGGGTTGTTGAGGAGTGCGCTACCGGAACGGAAGCCCTGGAACGAATCAAATCACATCCTGATCTTGTAATTCTTGATGTAAGGCTCCCTGATGTGCCTGGCTATGAAGTCTGCCGCATGATCAAGCAGAATCCGTTGACGCGTGATATTCCCGTACTACAGGTATCGGCTTATGTCGGCGAACAGGGAAAAGCTGCGGCTCGAGAAGCCGGCGCCGACGGTGTTCTGGTGCATCCCCTCGATCCTCGCGTGCTTGTAGACGTTGTGAACTCTCTGCTTGCACGGCGTTCGGCCCAGGGCAAATCCTGAAGCACGCGATCGAATCGATTGCTGTTCAGATGAGGGCAGGAAGAAGTATCGCCAGCGCCGCGACCCAGAGGCAAGCCCATATGACGAACCACTTTGCCTCATCCTGCGTCAGCGCACCTTCCGGTACCGCTGCGTCCAACGTGCTTATCTCAACAGTCTGATTGCCTGAAACCTGCATTCTTATGCTCCCGTGTTATCTCTCACGCAGGGGAGAGTTGCAGTTACAGGGCCAAGTTGAAGCCGCTTTCTTTTTAATGAGTTGCGAACTTAGGACAGGGGCATTGTGTCACACCGAACTCGCCATTGCGGGCATGAAGCCACGCCTATTGGGGCGAAATAACTTAGTTGTCCAGCACTTCGCGCATTTTAGCTGATAGCACGCGAACCGAAAACGGCTTGTTTACCAACACGGTATTTGGTTCCAGAACACCTTCAGGCGAGAGAGAACCATCCGTGAAGCCGGAAATGTAGATTACTTTCAGATTCGATCGACTGGCGCACAGGGCGCGCGCCAGTTCAGGACCGGAAACTTCAGGCATGATGACATCAGTGATGAGCAGGTCGATTTGCTTGGGGTAGCGCTCGGAAACCCGCATCGCCTCCTTTCCGTTGGAGGCGGATAGCACGTTGTAGCCAATCTGCGCAAGAAGCTCAAGGATTACCTTCGCAATGGCTCCTCATCCTCTACGAGGAGGATGGTCTCTGATCCGCGACTGTATTCCAAGGGGGTGATCTTTCTTTCGACCTAATGCCTTAAGGCCGAATACTCAACTTGAAAAGGATTTTAAATCCTCTTTGTCTCAATGAAGGCCTGAAGATGTAAAAATTTGTGAGGTAAGCTATCGCTACTATAGCCCTAGTACTTGTAGAACCCGCGTCCGCTCTTCCGCCCCAACCAGCCCGCATCCACCATCTTGATTAAGAGGGGACAGGGCCGATATTTGGGATCTCCCAACCCAGTATGCAAAACGCGCATGATATCAAGGCACACATCCAAGCCAATAAAGTCAGCCAAAGTGAGCGGTCCCATAGGATGCGCCATCCCTAACTTAAAGACTTCATCCACGGATTCCGCCGTCGCCACTCCCTCCATCACAGCATAAACAGCCTCATTAATCAGAGGCATGAGCACGCGGTTGGAAACAAAGCCAGGAGCATCATTAACTTCAACTGGCGTTTTACCCAGCTTGATGGCCAGCTCGCGAGTCGCAGCCAGAGTGGCATCAGAGGTGGCGATGCCGCGAGTTACCTCCACCAGCTTCATCATCGGCACCGGATTAAAGAAGTGCATTCCGATGACTTTGTCCGGGCGTTTTGTCTGGGCGCCAATTTTGGTGATGGAGATGGATGACGTGTTGCTGGAAAGAATCACGTCCGGGCGGCAGAAATTGTCCAGATCGCGGAAGATTTCCTGCTTTACCTCAAATTTTTCAAATGCGGCTTCAATGACAAAGTCACATTTGCTTACGGCGCGCCGGTCCAGCACAGCATCGATTCGCTTCAGCGCGGACTCGCGCTCCTGACTGGTAATTTTGTTCTTGCCAACCTCGCGTTCCAGGTTCTTGTTGATCGCCTGCAGGCCGCGATCAAGAGCTGCCTGCTGCGCTTCCACCAGTACTACGTGATACCCCGACCGCGCGAGCACATGGGCAATCCCGTTGCCCATGGTACCCGCGCCAATTACACCCACAGTCTTGATGTCCATTGCTACCTCGTAAGGCAAACCAACGAGTTTAGCAGAGAGCGGATGCTGGCATCACGAACCCGCCATGTAATTCCATGCAGAGTCGGATCACCGATCGCGGTGATGTCGTGCGCTGACGCCGATCACGAGCGATTTACCAGATGCGGCAACGGTTCTCGCGAACCATTGGCTGGCCCGCTTTGCAGCCGAAAGCCTGCTGGAACTCCGGCATGTTAATCACTACACCGTTGATCCTGTATTTGCCTGGTGAATGCGGATTGGTAACCGCGTTGACGCGGAGGTTCTCCGGCCGCTCGTTCTCGCAGGCCCATTGCGCCAGTCCGATAAAGAATCTCTGGTCGGGCGTGAAGCCATCGCGATCCTCGAGGCTCTTGCCCTGGGTTGCCGCCTTCCATGCGGCATAAGCCAGAATTGTTCCTCCCAGATCGGCCACGTCTTCACCTTCTGTCAGCTTGCTGTTGATCTTGATATCGTCCACGATCACGTATTGGGCGTACTGGTCCACCACGCATTGCGCGCGCTTGTCGAACTGCTCGGAATCTTCCTTTGTCCACCAGTCGCGCAGGTTGCCATGGGCATCGAACTGCCGGCCTTCATCGTCAAAGCCGTGCGTCAGTTCGTGGCCAATGGTTGATCCTGTGTTGCCGTAGTTTGGCGCGTCATCCAGCTTGATGTCGTAGAGAGGCGGTTCGAGGACACCGGCGGGGAAGTTGATGTCATTCATCTGCGGGTTGTAGTAGGCATTCACGGTGGGCGGCGTCATGCCCCACTCGCCGCGGTCCAGCGGTTTGCCTATTTTGTTCAGCTCACGGTGCGAGTCAAATGCCACAGCGCGTTGCACATTTCCCAGGAAATCATTTGGTTTTACGACAACTGTGCTGTAGTCGCGCCACTTATCCGGATAACCGACTTTGTTGACGACCGAGTGCAGTTTTTCGAGCGCCTGCTTTTTGGTTTCCGGTCCCATCCATGTCAGCTGCTCGATATCCTGCTCCATTGCCTTCTCGATCTGCTGGGTCATTTCCACAGTCCGCTTCTTCATGTCCTGGCTGAAAGCGCGATTGACGAACTCCTGCCCCAGCGCTTCTCCTAACTCACGGTCCACCAGACCGACGCAGCGCTTCCAGCGCGGCTGAATCTGCTGGACGCCACGCAGAGTTCGCAGATTGAAATCAAAATTTTCCTGCACAAACTTCGACGAGAGATAAGGCGCATTGGCAGCCACAACGTGCCAGCGCAGATAAGCCTTCAGGTCGTCCAGATTGTTGCTCTGGATCTGCTGGTTCATAGCCTCGTAGAATTTCGGCTCGGTTACGTTAAAGGTATCGACCGCGGGAAGGTTGATGGTTTTGAGATATGTATCCCAATCAAAGTCCGGTGTGAGCGCGCGGAGCTGCTTGCCGTCCATTTTATGAAACAGATTATGTGGGTCGCGGCGCTGTACCCTGGTCAGTGACGCCTCGGCCAAATCGGTCTCGATCTTCATGATGCTGGCCGCTTCGCGCTGGGCGGCCTCCGGTTTGTCGCCGATCAATTCCAGCATTCTCTGTATGTGGGCTTGGTACTGCTGCCTAATCTCCTGAGACTTGGCGTCTGTCTTGGTGTAATAGTCGCGGTCCGGCAAGCCCAGGCCGCCTGCCGTGGCAAAGGCAATCACGTCATTGGAATTGGCAAAATCCTGATCAGAGCCAAACTCAAACAGCAGTCCTCTTGTTGCGTTGCTCAGGTGTTCGCGTCCCAGCAGAGCAGCGAGTTGTTGCTTGGACTGCAAGGCCGCAATTTCATCGAGCGACGGCTTGAGTGGTGAGGCTCCAAGCTTTTCGACTTGCGGTTCATTCATGCAGGCGCCGAAGAAGTCGCCGATCTTCTGCTGGTTGGGCGTCCGGCCGGCCGTCTTGGTCGAAAGATCCTGCAGAATGCCCCAAAGGAAACGCAGGTTGTCCTGATGCAGCTTACCGTAGACGCTCCACGCCGCCTGATCGGCCGGAATGGGGTTGTTTTTCATCCAGCCGCCGCAGCTGTACTGGTAAAAATCCGCGCAAGGATCAGCCGTTTTGTCCATGGAGGGAATATCAAGGCTCGGAGTGTACGGCAGCGCAGTCAGTGGCTTTTCGTCCACCGCGAGCACAGGATTAGCAACTCCAGGCTTTTCCGCCTGCTGGGGCTTGGTTGTCGACTGGGTTTGGGCGAACGCGGCTGAAATCAGTAGGAGTGCGGTAAGCAGTACGGGAACATTTTTCATGCTGTTTCTCTCGATGGATGGCTATTTGCCAATTACTAGTTGCTAATTGCTTTTGATTCGACGCGCTAGTTTACAGGAAGAGAGCAGGGTTGGAGAAACAGAAGAATTATCCGATTCATTTACTCAGCGACCATCATTTTGGTGTGGCACAGCCGCCCTCGGCTGTGCATGGGCGGCTTAGGGTGCTTTTTGTTGTTCACTGGTGGAATGGAGCTCTCTCCTGATCGAGCGCTTGCAGCTACAAAACTGCGGATCAATTCCTAAAGCCTTAGCTGTCTCTTTGGGGAACTGGCCGTCGCGATAAAATGTGGCGATCATGCACAGCCGAGGGCGGCTGTGCCACAAATTCCAAGCCATTGGACGGAAAACAAGGATTTCGTTCCCGCATTGCTTACGATAATGAGAGCGTCGCAAACAGACTCGCTAACTCTTTGTTGTCACATCATGAGAAATTCTCAGATCTTCAGTCCTGAAAGCTGAACGCCGCCTTCATTTTGCCGATTTCAATCACGTCTCCTGGAGCGAGTTCGCGCTGGCTCAGGACCGCTTCGCCATTGATCTTCAGCTTGACCTTGTGTTCCGGAGCGATGAAATATTTGTTGTCGCGCTTGCTGATCAGCGCCGCAGATGTGGGCGCAAAGAAGCCCTTCAGTTTGATCGACGCCATGGACGACTTGCCGATCATGTTCATCCTGCTGGTGAGGATATATTTTTCCTGGTCCGTCCTGCCTTCAATCACGCTGAGCATCCCGACCCGTTCTTTCGCGGGTACCGCTGCTGCGGCCATAGCTGCCGGAGGGGCAAAGAACGGCTTTCCGGCGTGCATCTCCTGGGCCTGCCTGGTGTCCAGCATGACAGTGGCTTCGAGTTTGGGAATGGACGGTCCTGCCTTGGTTGCAATGGCAGCGACGGGAGCAGGGCCTTCATTCTTGAACTCAATCTCGTGCTTACCGATTTTCACCATATCGCAATGGCGCAGCTTGGCTTTGCCGACGCGCTCATTGTTCACGTAGGTCCCATTCAGCGATCCCAGGTCTTCGATTTCATAATGGTCTTTGTCCCAGGTAATACGGGCGTGATGTCCGGAAACAGCAAGGTTGTCGATCTGCAGATTGTTGTCCGGCAGACGCCCGATGCTAGTGGCCGACTGGCTGAGCGTGATCTCCTTAAGCACGGAGCTTTCAAATTTCAAAAAGAGTTTTGCCACTGCGGTCCTCCGGGGACGAATTTGCATAGAAGGTTCTTGTACCAGGGGCGCTCCACGATTCGGAGCAGCAGGCAGGTGATGTTATCGTCGCCGCCGCGCTCCTTCGCCGCCCGGATCAACTGGTTGCACGCGTTTTCAAGGCCAGGGGAGCTATTGATAACAGCGAGGATCTCTTCATCGCGAACATAGCGGGTGAGCCCATCTGAGGTCATCAG
>Ga0134125_10009496_pt1 | contig 10945 bp, 14 predicted proteins | sample KB31751_FD_96464 | JGI IMG/M metagenome (GOLD analysis project Ga0134125, IMG submission 96464) | Terrestrial soil microbial communities with excess Nitrogen fertilizer from Kellogg Biological Station, Michigan, USA - KB3-175-1 | ecosystem: Environmental > Terrestrial > Soil > Unclassified ...
CGGGCTTTCAACGCGCGGATATTATGCGCGGTTTCGCGCGAGGCTCCCGTATGTTGCGGCCGCGAAAACCGCTCTATATAAGGGCGCCTCCCGTGAATTTCGGAGAGTAGCTCAGCCTGGTAGAGCACCACGTTCGGGACGTGGGGGCCGGAGGTTCAAATCCTCTCTCTCCGACCAACTGTCAACAAACTTACAGCGTCGCTTTGGTTTTTTTTCGACTGTCGCGAGAACAAATCGAGCGATTATACAATTCTTATGCAAATGATTTTGGATCTCAGTCGAATTCGTAGGAGCGAGCATTTGCAATCCGGTCCACCAGTACTAGATCGGGCTGCTGCCTTTGTTCCTGCGCCAAGACAGAAGCTGCCAAGGTCAGGACCCAATAGCGAGGAGCGGCAATGGCACTCAGCAACAAGGATGCATCAATCGTTTTGGGGATGACCTCGCGGGGCGACCCAGAGCATGACATCGCGGCCTATTTCGGTGTGAACCAAGGCCGAATCTCAGAGATCAATGGCGGCTCCTACGGTTCGATTTCGGCTGCGCCGGCGGACCAGCTCCCACCGAAAGGCTCACCTGGTCCGAAAGGGCGCCGTCTGAAAGCTTATGCGCTCGATGCGTTGGCGGCTCTGAAAGACAAGGGCGAAGCCGGGGTGGCTGAGGCAATCAAAGAGCTCGAGGAAGGGATACACCGCTTCGACGCAAACGAGACGTGACCGGGATAGTCGGCATCTCTCTCCAGTCTTTTGCGGCACGGCGGAACCCACATCAGTTGGGGCCCGTTCGCTTCGTTCGCTTCCCAGACAAGCCAGGCATATCCCGTTGCTGTTGAGCCCTTGCGATCTAGTCGGCCTCGAAGCATCGGCACACGCTCAGTGAATTGCGCAAATTTTGTCGGCGGTCGACGTTGGAATAGTCGCTCGTATCGGCCGACACTTTCGAGAAATACGGTGCGGGCTAATATCGCGACGCCGCGCCGAGCGATCGTCAATGCCTTCAGAACGAATTCTTCGCTGAGTCTGAAGGGCGGATTTGTAATCACCCAATCGAAGGAATGTGTTTCGAACGGGTAAGTCAGAAAATCTCGCCGGGTTCCATAGCCGTAGTCATGCACATCTGAGGCGTCCACACTTCGAAAGTATTCTCCCAGAGCCTTGGCCATGTGGCCGGCTCCGCAGGCAGGCTCCAAGCAAGTCATGGTCGCAAGCGGTTCGCGGCTATTTAGAACATACTCAGGCAGGGCGCGCGTTGCCCAAGGTGGGGTAGGGAAATCGTCAGCGCTATCCATCGGCTCATTGCGTTGAGCCATGACGGCATGAGACGTGTTCTGCACGGCGAACCACTCCGAATCCGGAGGCAGAAGAATCTAGTTATGACTCCGCGTCAAGAAAGCCAGTAATGAGCGTGCGCGCAGCTCACAATTTGGCCTCGACACTGAGCCTCAGCCGTTCACAATCCCCTCGACACTCAAACGAGCGATCTCTCGTCGTCGACGTTACGCAAAGCGGTCAGGCGCAAAAGTTTCTCCCGATGCATCACAAAGGCGGCCTGCTTCGCCACCATTACGCGCACAATTGCGCGGCCCTCAGCGCTTAGCCTCGGGTCGGCTAAGGCATTAGTCAGCGCGGTCAGATTGCGCCGGCTGCGTTCGAGGGCTGAATACGGATTGATCATGGACGTCGGCGTCCCTCGCAGTTGGGTAGCGGTTTCGGTAGCGGTTGATCGAATTAGTTGAGTCGGGTAGCCGTCACGTATTCCTGGCGCCTGACCCTGAGAAGTTCCATGCCAGCGAGCGTCAGTGCATTGGCTTCCTCGAGGTCGATCTTGCCGCTCTTGTAGAGGTCGCCGGCACGGATGATGTCCTGCAGCGCCGCGTCAATTGCCACTAGCGCCTTCGAGATGGCGTCCTCGTTGCTCATCCCTTTCCGCCGTCCTTCGCATCATCACTCACAATTTTGACCGGTATCGCTCGTGCCCCGCTCGCAAGGTCAAGTATCCAAGTTTGGGCCGAGCCCACGCGTGCTTCGCGAGTCGACCAGCCTTTCGGATAGTAGCCACCCTGGCGTATTTCGATTTCGCCCTTCGTGATCCCCAGGCTGTTTGCCATCTTCGAGAGAAGAACTGCTTGTCGTTGTACCTGGTGACAATCACCGCGAGGATTGGTCCCAACATGGTCGAGACCACCAACAGCAGCGCAAAAATGTGATCAGACATGGCGGCCCTACCTATTTCTTCGACTTCAACGCGATCTCGAGGAGTCGGCGGATCGCCTCGGGCTTCGACGGCTTGTCGCGTTGCCGTGCGCGCCAGGCGTCGAGCCGCTTGTCCAGATCAGGGTAGAGCCGTAGGCCGATCGGCTTGCCGATACCCGTCGTCGGCCGGCCCCTCGATTTCTTGATATCGGATATTGTTGCCATCGGAATTAACTGCTATCAGAAAAGCAGGCCGACCGGAAGAGGTAGCAGCGATGAGCACAAACGTTGTTAAACTTCGTGACGGCTTGACGGCGGCACAAATTCGACGCGGCTACGAGTGGGCCGAAGCGAAAATGACGAAGCGGGTTCGTTCGACGGACCAGTCGCTGTGTCGCGACATGGCCCGCTTTATCGGCAAGATAGACGTGGCCGCATTTCTGGCGGGGGTGCCGAGGCCAGCGTTGTCTGAGGGGAAAAGTGTTGCTGAAGTTGTCGACCCGTTGGAGCGCGTGTTCCTGCAACTCTATCAAGACGCGCATGCTGTCTGGTACAGGATGATGGACGAATACCCGAACACGCAGCGGCTCGGCAGGCGCAAGGCGCGCCGAGTTTCCGGGTGATAGCGTCACGTCGGCGTCGGAGTGACCCCGTCCTCGCATAACCGCGCGAATCTCGCAGCTACGGCAAGGTCCGAACGTGCGGCGCCATGCGTGCGTGCTCACCTCTGGCCTCCTGCGTTCGAGCAACGCACCGTTCACCCGGCAGAGACGGTGACGGTCCCGGCATTGTTCCAGAGCGCCCCCACGACGTGCGGGTCTGACGTCGGCAGAATGACGTATTGCGACGTCGTGGCCTTGCGCCGGATCGCGATATCGACCGCTTCCATCCATCGGCGGTAAGCCTGCGTCGGCCGAAGTTGCGGATCGACAAGTTTTGTGACGTCCGTTGGCCGGCGGATCGTGGAATCGAACTTCGGCGGAAAGAGCGCGACCGGGATGATCGTCGTGTTGAAATCGGCTTGGACGCCGTAGGCGATCATTGTGTCGGGATCTTCGGTCGCGGCAAAGACGCCTTCATCCTCGGACTCGCCGGCGGCCGACATGGTGTCGGCATCTTCGGTTGCAGCGAATGTGCCCGCAAAGATGAGCGTGCCCGTGGCCGCTAGAACATCGGGATCCTCGGTGATCGCGATCGTGCCCGTGACGGGCGCGGGCGCCAGGGACGCGGAAGCGATTACTCTGTCCGGCGCTTTGTAAACTTGCCAAGGATTGACGTAGAGCGAATGAACATCGCTGGGGCCGAGAAGCGTGCCCTGGTAAATGCGCGCATAGTTCAGCGTCTTGTTGGGCGACGCGAGGCCGCCGCCAGTTTGATAATTCGCGTATAGGAAGATGCTGCTTGTCGCTTGCGACATGACACAGGTCGTGTTGACGACGATGACCCCATTCACATACGCCTTCAAATTCCACGTTGTTCCAGAAACCCACTCGTATGTCTGGACGAGGTGGTACGACCGCCCGAGGGCCATTGTGCCAGTGACGTTGAAAGTGGCCGCCGAACTTCCGTTCCACACCGCGAGAATAAGGTCCGTTCCGCTGGTGTCATCTTCCAGGTCCCATCCCCCGGTTGCGCCGCCGGCCTTCGCAGCGCCAAAGTCCAAGGTGCGGGCGAAGTTATTTGTCAGCGAAGAATTCAGGCTGAGAAGCATCTCAACGCTGAAATTGACGCCAGCCGTCGCGTCGCCAAACGCATGCGTAGCGGGCCAACTAACACCGTCATTGAAGCCGTGCGTTGGAGAGATCCCAACGCCAGCCACGCCGAGATTTTTTCGAATTGTATGTGTAGCCGTCGTCCACGCGCCGGGAAGTCCTGAAACCATTTCGACGGGCTGGATCTCGGCGCCGGCGTTCGCGTCGATACATGCCGTGATCCGCCGACCGAGCGGATGCGACCGATCGATAACCGGGTTGTGCGGTTGGAAGGTGAGAGGCTTTGGCAGGATCAGGCGGGCCATCTACCCCACCGTGTTTTTCTGCTCGATGTAATAGATGTTCGTCACGCTCAGCGGCATGCCGGAATAGTTCACCATCGCGATGCCCCATTTCGGCGGCAACACCCCTCCAAAGCAGCGCGCGACGCTGAACGCGGGCGAGTTGATCGCCTTGTTCTGGACCGGATAAGGCACGATCCCGAGCAAAGGCAGGACGATGCTCGACGTTGTGATATCGGGGAACGTCACAGTCCCTTCCGTCCCGTCGATCGTTCCATCGCCCGTCGACGCATAGTTGGCGCCCTCGATCAGCGAATAGGCAAAGAGATAGATTGCCTTGTTGTTTGCAGGAGCCGTGTTCACGGCCGCCAGTTCGATCGACACCAACGCGTCAAGGAACAGGTTGGCCGAATTGTCGATTGAATTCGACTTCCAGCCCGCCGTCGCCGACGACGCCAGGTTCGCATTTGTCTTTGTGAACGCAGTTGCGGTTCCAAAGGCTTCTAGGATCGGAGAGGTTGTCATTAGTTTGCGCTCGTGATTGTGCAGGCCGTGACTTCGACGGTCTGATGGATATTGATCGAAACCGAGTTCAAATTCAGATCGCAACTAGACGTGCCGACCGTCCCGTCGATCACAGCTGTTCCGCCGGACGTCGTGAAGCGGCACCACGCGGCCGTACCCGTCGCGTCCGCGTCCGTGTCGTCGGAGATTGCGTTCGCGGTCAGCACGCCGCCGGACGCCGCCGGCGCGAACGTGGCACTGAGCGCGAGATGTGCGAGCTTCACTTGCGACGTGACGGCCGTATCGGGACTCGCTGGTTGCGACCCATCGTAAATATCGACGAAGCCCGATGCGCCGATCGCAGCGGTGATGGCATCGAGCCGCGCATTCTTGAGCGCAACCGCGTATTTCAGATTGTGTGCCATGTCAGCCTTCCTATGTGAGAGACCAGGCGCCCGCCTTGCGCGCGACGTACCAAATGCCAGTTTTTGGAGAAATCAGTTGTGCGTACGCGTTAGCCGCGCCGCTGTATGTCGTGCCGGTGAGCGGGCCATCGTAAATCGTGTCGCCAGCGAACGCCGCTGCGAGGACCGGCCCCTTCAATTCAAGGTGACGCCCGACACTCGCAGCCTCGAGCGTTCCGGACGGGATCAGAGGCGTCTCGACGTCATCGACCATCAAGACCGCTTCGATCGCGCCGGTGCCAGTGACGAGCTCCCCGTCGCGCTCGAGCTTCAGGTGTTGCGCGCGATTGCGCACCCATAACGTTTCAGTCGCGCGATTGGCTTGCGCCATCTGCACTTCGCCGGATCCATAGTCTGACGTGCGCGCGGGCGCCGGATCGGACCATATGCGGACCAGGCAATTGGTGACCGTGCCGACGAGCGTCACCTTGCCGCCCTTGAAGCCGGGAAAGGGATTGTTGTCGTTCAGCACAATCGCTGAGTCGTCATAGCCGGGGAACCCGACGACGCGGCCGGTGAACGTGAAATCGTCTTGCGTGAGTTCCACATCATCGATCTGCACGCGCAGATCCGCTTGCTCCATGACCTTGAACCGAACCGGAAATTCCGAGCGTGCGATGGCGCCGACGCGATATTCGGCGAACGGCGCTTCCTCGAACGTGCGCAATTGGCGAACCGGCGGAATGACTGGCGGCCGAATGTGGGACACGTCATCGTCGCCGCCTTCGACCGGCGGTGGTGTCACGCCGCGCACCCTGAAGATGCGGAAATAAACGAACTGTCCGTCGCCTGTATATTTGTTCAGGCCCCAAATCTCATCCGTGTGCCGCGCAACGAACGCCTGAAAAGTCTGGATCGTCGCGACAAGTTCATTGCCCGCATAAGCGAAATCATCTGCAGGATCGTAAGGCGAATCCTTGTACGTGCCATCGGCGAACGTCATCGTCCCCTTGACGTAGGAAAAGACGAGATAGCCAACGCCGACATTGTGCGGCGACCATTCGCTCTGATTGGTATAGGCACGCGGCACGAGCAGATACGTCGTGCCATGAATGAGACAAACGCTCGGGCTGTAATAGTCGTCTGCGTCGTTGGCCGCCGCGCCGGCTTTGTTCTTGTTCGCATCGGCGAAGGGGAATGTGATGCCCGTCACGTTTTGGTTGTAAAGCGAACCAATTGTCCACGAGCCGCCGAGGCCGGAGGGCGTGAACTTGAAGTCGAAGGTGAGGAACGCGGCCTGTGGGAGCGCCGCAATGTTGGCGTTCGGCGCCCCGGCAATGTCGCCAGCCCCGCAATACTCGATCGCGCTGCCAGTGCCATCACCGTTATCGACGAGGCAGGCCATGGCCGTGTTGAGCCACGCGCCGGTGAGCCCGCTCCTGGAATTGTTCCTCCAGAAGTCGTTGCCGAAGTTGGACGAGAGATTGATGTTGTGCTGCAGCCAATCCAGTTGCGCTGCGCTGTAGGTCGAGACGAACGGCATGGCGAACATGCACGGCACGCCCGCGCCGGGGTTAACCGACGACTCATAGGCCGCGTAGACGTAGCCGTTGACGACATTGACCGCCCAGATGCGGCCATTGCCCCCTGACGGGTTGATCGTGAAGTAACGGTTGCCGCCCGCGCCAGGCGACAGGAAAATATTTCCGCCGTCAGGGTTGAACGAACCATCGACGGCGATTTTGTAGCGCAGGAACACGATCTGGCTGGGATTGCCGAAAAGCCACGCGCCATCCTGTGCCCAAACGTAGAAGTAAGGCGTGTTCGGAATACCGAATGCACCATAAGCCGGCACGAAAAAAGTAACGCCGGGGTAGCCGTGCGCGCTCTGGTCGGCCGCAAATCGCGCACTGGTGATATCCTGTTGCGTGCCATCCTCCGCACAGATCAGGCACGGGCCATTGAACGTCCAATCGATCGAGTAATGCTTGCCATCCATTCCGGCGATCGTCTCGCCAATCTGGGTGCCAACGCCGCCGAAAGGCTGCGGCACGAGGGCAGAAACAAACCCGTCGAATGGAATGGGCGTAAAGCTGTCGGTCATTGCGGGCCGCCGAAACCAAGCAGCGCGCCCCAATTGAAGGCCGCCGGCGCGGAATGGCTCATCGCGTTCAGTTGCGCCCATGTGAAGCGGATCGGCTTCTTGTCGAGCGTGCGGGCCTGCAAGTATCCGGTTTGCGCCGGCCATACGAGCGCGAGCCCGCTGTTATCGGGCAGCGTGACCCATTCACCTTGGGATTTGAGAATGCTCGCCGACATGCGTTGACGATCTTCAAGCGTGGCGCCGGGATCAGCCGGCCCATAGGGCTCGAGATTTTTTGCATCGATCGCGTTCAGCGCTGCCGCGGCACCGTCGCTGACCGTGCCGGGATCCACACCCGTCGGAACGCGATAACCGTCCTGAAACGTGAAATGCTTGCCGACCATATCGCTGACAGCCTGCTTTGCCGCCGTGTCGGGATCCACGCCTTCGGCGACAAGCTGGTACGCATAAAGTTGCGTACTCTGGAACATTTGAGATGAAACCTGACTTCCGCCGAAGCCGTGGGTCGAGGCGTTGAAATCGGACAGGCCAGAGCGCACCGCCTTGTCGACGTCGGCCGGATCGGAAACAAGTTTCGTGAGGCCAGAGAGCCCTGTGTTGACCGCATTCGCCATGCGCGCCGCTACCACGGGATCGTCCTTGACCCAATCGAGCGCGATCGCGTCGGCCGGAAGACCGCCCTTGATGAGTTGGCCCATGACTTGTGGGTAGTACGCGCCGAATTTCCGTTCCAACGACCCGATGACACCGATCATTGTCTCGGCTTTCTTCGCGGGATCTGGAGGATTGTTGAACTGCGAGACAATGGACGTGATCGCCGACTTCGGCAGGATGGTCGGAATGGGCGCACCAAGATCGCGCTCGGTCGCGAGTAGTTTGCGCACGCCAGTCTGCACGATAGCGGGATTGTCCGACGTCATCATCGTTCCGATGTCCTGATGACCTTGCAATACGTAGCCCGCCGGATCGTTGGCGAGGGCCAGGTTGCGCGCGGTGACGGCGTGCTGAAACGCCGTATAGACGCGCAGTTGATCGGCGACGTCGGGCCGTGTTCCCGCACCGCCCTGCACGAATGCGCCGAGCTCCTGATCGCGCTTAAGCCAGTTATCGAGGTACTGCGCCTTGGCAGGATCGTTTGCCGCAATGTCGCGGTGGCGTTGCTCACGGATATCCAGATACTTTTGAACGTCGCCGCCGGACTCCTTGAGCATGTCATTTGCCGCCGCGACGCCGAAATTGATCGCCGTGTCGTACTGAACCGCGGCGAGCGCCGGCGGCAACTTGTCGGCGCCACTCGGAACCCAATAGCGATCATGGCGAAGGCGCGCGGCGGCGTCAGGTGTGAGATCCTTCACGTTCACGTCGGGATTGGCGTTCTGGCTGATCCCGAAATTCGTGCCGCCATCCATCGCGCCATAACCGCCTTCGTGCGGCGCAACGAATTTGCTGTCGATCGCATTGAAGTTCGCTGGCGGCGCCGGCGCCGTGCTTGATCCGACCTGTCCAAGGTTTTGCGACGTCGGCCGATACTTCTGATCCATCGCCGCAAGCTGCGCCGGCGTGGCGTTCGCGACGGCAAGCGCCATCGAATGCGTTTCTGTGGCCGCGTGAAGCCGCCCGATGATTTGTTCGGCGTGCGCAGGATTGTTCGAATAGGCGCGGCGGACTTCATCGTCCGACATGACGCTCGAATAGTCGCCTGTCGCGAGGCCCGCGGCCGTCGCATCATCGATGGAGTATTCGACCTGGCGCTGAAGCTCCTGGCTTGTCTGAAGTGTCAGCGAATGAAGCTGGCGGATTTCCTGCAAGCCCTGTCGATAATATTGCTCGCGTTCTGTCGGCTTCAGATTGAGCGCAGGATCGTCGACCAGCGTGCGCAGGCGCGCTTCCGACTCGGCTTCGCCATAGGCTGTGTAAAGCTGGTCGACGTGACCGAGGATCGCTTCGCCTTTCAGATTGCCCTGAAGTTCGCCGATGTCCTGTTCGGCCTGCGCCTGGCTGTAAACGAACGCCGGGTTGTGAACTTTCGCGCGAATTTGGTTCTGAAGCTGGTTGATGAGGTCCTGCGCTCGCGGGTTGTCAAGATTTCCTTGTCGCGCGTAGGCAAACAACTCGTTCTTGGCCGCGTCGATGCTCGCGTTAACGGTCTGTTCGTCGCGTTTGACATTGTCGGACAAGGTGGCGTTCGACAGTTCCGTAAACGCCGCCGCGCCAGCCTTCAGATACATCTCGGTAAGCGGCTGTTGCATCGCTTCAGGCGCGTTTCGCGTGTTTCCTGCGATGAGACCGTCAAGACTCGCCTTGAAGCCGTTCGGATCGCCAGCATGTTGAGCCTTGAGCTCGTCGATCGCAGCCGTCACGTCCATCGACGCCTTGCTCAAATAGGCAAGTTGAGCCGCATTCATGTAGGCCGCGTCGGCCTTGGTCAGAACCGTGCGATCGCCGGTGAACGTCAGATTGCCGTTTGCATCACGGGTAACGGCCGCGGCGCCTTGCTGGGCCGCACGCGCATCCAGTTCCGGCTGAAATATATCGCCGATCTTTTGCGCGGTATCGGCGAGCGTGTTCCAGATCGCACCGGCCTGATCGTTGTGCGGCACGGGCGCTTGTTCGGTGAACGCGGGCCCGTAGCCGAGGTCTGGAAGTCCGTCGAGTTTGGATGACATAATCTTTTTCCCATCAATTCACGTCGATCCGATGTTCGGCGAGCGTCGCATTGACCATTTCGCGCACCGTCGCCGGAATGCGCTCGAGCGCATCGTCGAGAATGCCCGCGGCCCGCTCCAAAAGCCCCCGCGCCTCACACACGTCATCGTCCGGGTGGTCGATTAGCAAATTGGCGCATGAGCGCGAGAGCCTGGACGTCATGTTGAGATCAAACGCGATCCGCCAAGCCGGCTTCCAGGTTTCACGTGTGCTCATCGCACCAACCCGATCATCAATTCCTGCTGGGAAAATTTCGTCGCCCAGCCGCAAACGCGATGCGGGTGACTCCGACCACGCGAGAAATGCAAATCGCCGTGTGCGACGCTCTCAGAGTCTTTCTGTGAACAACCTTGGCGAAGATTTCCTGACGCGGATTTTGTGGAAAAGAAAATTCGCGAGACGCGCGCGGGATGTACCCCGGTCAGTCCGCGGATCTCAATTTTGCCCTCCCGGCGTCTCCCGTGATGTCTCGCATTGTGCCGGGAAATCTCATTGTCTGGCGGCGCTCTCCTGGAACGCGCGGCCTGGTAGGCAATCGCTCCCAGTTTGTGACCATTTGCATAGCGAACGCATAACGGCTCGGCGTCGCCATGCAGTTCGTCGCGGTTTGCTTGGACGTTGGTCGGAGGAGTGCTCCGTGAACTCATCATCGTGCACCCGATCGATCGCGAAGGATTGCGATCTCGATATCGTCATCAATGGCGGGAACGGCTTCAGCGACGGGCGGCCCGAGCAGCGCCGGCTCGGCACTACCTTCGATCACTTCGGCCGCGGGCGTCCGGCGCGGCATTATTCCCTTTTCAATATCCAGAAGCACGCCTGATCGGGTTGACGTGATGATCAATCCAGGTGTGGGCACGACGGCATGCAAATGGCGCGCGTCGACACGCTGAACCGGTGCAATCCCGTCAATTCCCCCAAGCCATTCGTTGGCTTTGAAGCGGACGTGCTCGCTTTCGGCCGTGTCGGCCAGCTTTGCGGCTCTCGCGATGGTTCTCGAGGCCTCGCCTTCGCGCAGAACCCTCATCAGTTCGTTCCTGTA
>Ga0134125_10009497_pt1 | contig 10945 bp, 7 predicted proteins | sample KB31751_FD_96464 | JGI IMG/M metagenome (GOLD analysis project Ga0134125, IMG submission 96464) | Terrestrial soil microbial communities with excess Nitrogen fertilizer from Kellogg Biological Station, Michigan, USA - KB3-175-1 | ecosystem: Environmental > Terrestrial > Soil > Unclassified ...
AATTGAGCCGTAAAAAGCGTAACATTCCCGCAAGAATGGTCAACCGAATGCACGCCGAGCATCGCTCGACGGTCCGAGGCTGAGCCTCGTTAGCGTTACCCATAATTGAGACGCTTACCCACCTCCCCCTTGTGGGGGAGGTCGACGAACGTCGTCTCGCAGAGACGACGTTCGGCGGGTGGGGGTATCGTTGTATGCGGTCAGACCCCCCCCATCCGCCGACTCGCTTGGCTCGTCGGCGACCTCCCCCACAAGGGGGGAGGTTGTAGGTGGTTGGCTAGATCTCGTTACATTGATGACCATCAGTAATCGGATTCGTTACTTGATGTAGCCGTTGATGATGTTCTCGATCATCTCCTGCCGGCCCGAGACGTTCTTGTCGGCGTCGCCCTTCTTCAACATGTACGCTTCCAGAGTGGCGAAGTCGTGCTTGCCGGCCTCGATTTCCGCCCCGACGCCGCTGTCCCACGAGCCGTAGCGCTTCTTCACGATGTCCGTCAACAGGCCGTCCTTGCGGATCGCCGCGGCAATGCGGAGACCCTGTGCGAAGGCATCCATCGCGCCGACGTGGGCGTGGAACAAATCGATCGGCTCGAAGCTTTCCCGTCGAACCTTGGCGTCGAAGTTCAAACCGCCCGGGGCAAGCCCGCCCTGCCCCAAAACGATGAGCATGACCTGCGTGGTGAGGTAAAGGTCCGTGGGGAATTGATCGGTATCCCAGCCGAGGAGGAGGTCGCCGCGATTGGCATCGACCGAGCCGAGGGCGCCATTGGCGGCGGCGTATGCCAGCTCGTGACCCATCGTGTGGCGAGCCAGCGTGGCATGGTTGGTCTCGACGTTCAGCTTGAATTCCTTGTCGAGGCCGTGGCCGCGGAGGAAGGCCAGCGTGTTGGCGGCGTCGAAATCGTACTGGTGGCTGGTCGGTTCGTGCGGCTTCGGCTCGATGAGAAACGGCCCGGTGAAGCCGATCTTCTTTTTGTAATCCACGGCCATGTGCAGGAACTTGGCGAGGTGCTCCACTTCGCGCTTGAGGTCGGTGTTCCACAGTGTCATGTAGCCTTCGCGGCCGCCCCAGAAGACGTAGTTCTCGCCGCCCAGTTCCTTGGTCGCTTCGAGGGCCTTCTTCACCTGCGCCGCGGAGTAGGCAAACACGTCGGCATTGCAACTGGTGCTGGCGCCGTGCACGAAGCGCGGGTTGCTGAACAGGTTCGCCGTCCCCCACAGCAGCTTAATACCGGTGCGGGTCTGTGCCTCCTTCAGCTTCTTCACGACGGCGTCGAGGTTCTTGTTGGTCTCGGCGAGGTTCTTTCCTTCCGGGGCCACGTCGCGATCGTGGAAGCAGTAGTACGGGACGCCGAGCTTCTCCATGAACTCGAAGGCGACATCGACGCGCTTGAGGGCCATGTCGAGGGAATCGGTGCCGTCTTCCCAGGGACGGAGGGCGCAGCCGGGCCCGAACGGGTCGCTGCCAGTGCCGCGGAAGGTATGCCAGTAGCAGACGCCGAAGCGGAGGTGATCGCGCATCGCCTTGCCTTCGATCTTCTCGTCCGGGTTGTACTGGTGGAAGGCGAGCGGGTTCCTGGAATTGGGGCCTTCGTAAGCGATCTTGGCGATCTCGGGGAAAGCGGACATGGCGGCCTCGTGAGTTGGGAGTTCGGTGGAGAAAGGCTAGTGGTTGGCGGGAGTACCGGCTACGGAGGGGATGTAGGGCAAGGCGAAAGCGCAAAACGGAACTGGCTCCGGCCGGGGGATAGATCTCCCTCATTTCAGCTGTCGGGATGTTGCGATTCTCTCTCACGAAGGCACGACAATTGCGGCAGCGAACGCCTGCCCAACCTCCAGGAGAGCACCATGTTGCGAGGCTTTTCCCTGTTCGCGGCGATGATCTGGGTATCCGCGGCGTTGCCTGCCGGGGCCGACGACGCCCAAAAGCCGTTCGACGACGCCGACTTCGTCGCCAAGGCCGCCAGCGGCGGCATGTGCGAAGTGGCGATTGGCAAAATCGCCGAAACCCAGGCCAAGACCGATGCCGTCAAGAAGTTCGCTCAACGGATCGTGAAGGACCACACCAAGGCCAACGAGCAGTTGAAGCAAGTGGCCAAAGCCGCCAACATTGCCCTGCCTACGGCCATGAACGACCACGACCAGAAGAATCTCGAGCAGTTCAAGAACTACAAGGGGCAGAACTTCGACCAGGATTACGTGAACGCGCAGGTCGAGGACCACACCCAGGACATCGCACTGTTCACGCGGGCCAGCAAGGAAGCCAAGGACCCAGCGATTAAGAAGTTCGCTACCCAAACGCTGCCGACGTTGAAGAGCCACCTCGAGGCGGCCAAGAAACTTCAGAAGTGATTCTCGGCGAGTAATGCATCATCGACCGGAGTGCTGTGGTGCTCCGGTCGTTCGCGTTTCCGGTTCGCCGGGTATGCTTCCCCGCGCTTCGAAGCCCTTTTCCGCCGCGGCATACTGTTCGTGGTAGAACCTCTTCAAACGGTGAGCGTCCGGGACGTGCCCCTCGCACACCGCCTGGTAGTAGTAGCAGAACGCCCGGCCCAGCGCATACGTGGACGCCCAGGCGACCGCGGCCCCGGCCACCGAGCCGACGTAGGGAATAAGTTTCGTCACTTCACGGACCGCTTGCCGGGCCAGGATGCCGAGCCCCAGCGATGTCGCCACTTCCCGGAACCGCTCGGCCGTCATCGGCTGGCCATACACCTTCGCCAAATGATGCACCATTCGCGTTTGAATTCCCGGCAACAGCGCCAGATCGACGAATGGAATCGGCACCGCCCCGGCGCTGGCGGCCATCGAACTGTACGCGACGATAATCGGCGCCGCATGCCGCAGATGCACTTCCTTCAAGGCGTCGGTCGCTTCCTTCAGGCTTAAAAGCGTCTGCCGATAGCCGGCCGGCAAGGCGTCCAGCAGAGCCCGCTTGAGCGCCTCGCCGCCATAGGTAGGATCGGCGAAGCCATCCGCCGGCTTCGTGAGATCGATCGGCACGCAGTGATCGAAGAGGCCGGCGAACGCCCGGCGATGTTCGTCGATGTGCCGCTCCAATGTCGCCAAGGCGACTTGTTCCGAACGCGGCGTCCGGGATTCGAAGGGATAAGGTTGCGGATGCGGTTGCCGCGGAATCGCTTCGTTCAGACAGGTCACGCACAGGATCACGGGCCGCCCGAGGTTCACTTTGCGGATCGGTTCCAGGGCATGGCGGATGTTCCCTTGCGCGAAGTCGGTCGCCTTCGCCGTCACCACGATCACATGCGCTTGCGAATTGAAGGCAGCGATGTCTTCGGCGGGGTCGTAGCCGGGTTCATCGACGCCGCGGGTATCGAGGAAAGCCAACAGCGGCGACTCGGGGCTGGGGAACTGGTAGCGGCGCGAGGTCCGCGTGCACGGCCGAAACCCGGAGCCGATGGCCGCGTCGTCGGCGCCGGTTAAGTAATGGATGATCGACGTCTTCCCCGATTGCGTTTTCCCGAGCATCCAGAAGACCGGGGCCGGCGTCTTGACGAGCAGTTCAGCGAGGGTGGCGTCCAGGTCCGGCGGCGGTCCGTCGCTGGAGGAAACCACGCGCCGCAAAGCCCGCCACACCCGGCTCATTCTCTTTCTCCGCGGCATTGGTCTTGGTGGCACAGGCATTCTTGCCTGTGCTCCACAAAAAACAGCGAAGAGCGTGCCGCCCTCATTGCGGTTAACGGGACGCTACTTCGGCTATTCTCGCGTTTCTGGTGGCGAAAGCCCGCCATTGAGTATAATTCCCTGTCCAACCATATCGCGAACTCGAGCCCGATCGCCCCACGGGATCCCCAGCGCGGTCGAACGTTCATTCGCGGTTGCGGAGGCCTTGTGGACGAGGTGCGTCCCCGCTTGTTGTTGATCGGTCAGCCGCCGGGCATTAACGGGGCGGTGGCCGGCTCGGACGTGGTGCCGGTCGCCGCCGACCCGGCCGAGGTCGCTCGCCACCTCCGCGAAAGCCACTTCAATGCCGTCCTTGCCTGCCCCCTCGCTTTCGCCGAACTGCTCGACCGCTTCCGCCGCGACGAACTCATCGTCGGCCACATCGACAAGGGATTGGCGGTCCTCGATCCCAAGGGAACAATCCTCTGGGCCAACGCCGCCTTCGCCGCGCATTCTCGCTCGGTCGGCGATCCCGTCGGCCTGCCGTTTCTCGCGGTACTCGGCGGCGGCCGGGTCGCGTCCATCGAACGCGTCGAAGGCAACCATCACGCCGCCCAGTCGGCCGACCCGCTTGAACCCGCTCGCCTCGGCCGCCCCACTTCGCTCCGTCTGCACTGCCTCGACAACCCCGATCAGCCGTTTTTGGAAGTCGATCTGCGGCCGGCGCTGGCCCCGGATGGCAGCGTGGCCCGGCTCATCGCGCTCGTCCGCAACATCAGCCCGGAAGTAGTGCAGCAGCAAAAGCTGGACGCCTTGCACGCCGCCGGCCGCGAACTTGCCGGCCTCGACCCGGACCAGCTCTCCGAGATGAACACGCCGAGCCGCGTCGAACTTTTGAAGAAGAACCTCCGCCGCAGCATCCACGATTTGCTCCATTACGACACGATCGAAGTGCGCGTATTGGACCGTCGTACCGGGGAATTGAAACCGCTACTGGCGGACGGAATGATCGAGGCGGCGGCCAACCGCGTGCTCTATGCCCGCCCCGCCGACAACGGCGTCACCGGCTACGTCGCCTTCACCGGCGCCAGCTACCTCTGCCCGGATACCGCTTCCGATCCGCACTACCTGCGCGGCGCCGCCGACGCCCGCAGTTCCATGACCGTACCGCTCAAGGTGCACGACGAGGTCATCGGCACCTTGAACGTCGAAAGCCCGCGGACGAACGGCTTCGGCCCGGACGATCTGCAGTTCACCGAACTCTTCAGCAAGGAAGTGGCGGCCGCCTTGCACACCTTGGATCTGCTCAGCGCCCAGCACGAGGCCGCTGCGTCGCAATCGATCGAGGCCGTCAACAAGGAGATCGCCTTACCCATCGACGAGGTGCTGGCCAGCGCCAGCGTGCTCATTGGCAAGGTGTCCGTCGACCCCGAGACGTGCGCTCACTTGCGGAACATTCTGGATAACGCCCGCCGCGTCAAAGATTGTGTATCGCGGGTGGGCCGGGAATTGACGCCGCCAAACGCACCAACATCCGGCGAGAAGCCGCTTCCCACGGCCGCTCGCTCGGGGATTCACCCGGTGGTCCTTCGCGCGGATAGCAAGGAAGAGAAGTTGGAACCGGCCGTGGAAGGAGAGACGCCGCTGGATGGCCGCCGCGTGCTCGTCGTGGATGCCGACGAGCGCGTCCGCCGTCAGGCCCACCTCGCGCTCACCCGGCTCGGGGCCACGGCGGAAGCCGCCTGCACCGCGATGGCCGGCCTCGCCATGGCCGTGGACAACAAGTACGACGCCATCCTCCTCGACGTCAAACCCGTGGACATGGGCGGTTACGAATGCTATCGCCGCTTCCGCGCCGCTTCGCCGCTTTCGACCATCGCGCTCACGACCGGCTTCGGCTACGACCTCGCGCATTCGATCGTCAAGGCCCGCCAGGACGGCATGCGCTACGTCCTGTTCAAGCCCTTCCGCGAAGACCAATTGGTGAAGGTCGGGCTGGACGGATAAAAGAAGCCCACCCGTTTCCACGGGTGGGCTTGCAGGTGACACACGCACTTTCTTAACCCAGCAACTTCTCGATGACCTTCCCTTCGCGGAAGAGCTGCACCGGGCGGCCCGTTGGTGTCTGCAGTTCCATGTGCGGGTCGATCCCCAGTTGATGGAAGATGGTGCTGGCGACGTCGTCCGGGGTGACCGGTTCGGTGGCCGGGGCCATACCGGAGGCGTCGGTGGTGCCGTGGGCGTAGCCGCGCTTCAGGCCGCCGCCGGCGAGCACGCAGGCCATCGACCGGGCCCAGTGATCGCGGCCCGTGTTCTTGTTGATCTTCGGCGTGCGGCCGAACTCGCCGGCGCACATCACGATCGTGGTTTCCAGGAGGCCGCGCCCGTCCAGGTCGGCGATCAGCGCGGAGAGCGACTGGTCGAGCGGCGGCACCAGCCGCGTCTTGTGGGCGTTGAAGGTCTGGCCGTGCGTATCCCAGCCGCCCAGGGAAACGGTGGCATAGCGGACGCCGGCCTCGATGAGCCGCCGGGCCGCCAGGCACCCCTGGCCGATGGCCGTGGAACCGTAAGCATCGCGCGTCGCCTGCTTCTCGGCGTTCAGGTCGAAGGCCTTCTTCGTCTTGTCCGAACGGAGGATTTCGAGGGCTTGCTTGTGGAAGGTATCGAGGCCGTCCACGAGGTCGCTGTTCTTGTCCACGGTCTTGAAGCCGTTGTCGAACTTGTTGAGGAGGGCGTCGCGCTTTTGGAGGTCTTCGAGGGTGAACTTGCCGTCGAGGCTGATGCCGCGAACGCGGAAGGAACCCTTGCCGCCTTTGCCTCCGCCGTTGCCTTCGATGACGAAGGGGTTGTAGCCGGTGCCGAGGTAGCCAGCGAGGGCGTTGCGGTTGTCGCCGAAGGTGACGTACGGCGGCACGCCGACTTCCGTGGAGAGCAACTTGGCCGCCAGCGATCCCTGCGACGGATACTGCAAAGCTGCCGTCGGCTTGTTGCCCGTCGTCATGAACACGGAGGCGGGGCCGTGCGACGGGATGGTGTGGTAGAGCGATCGCACGATGCTGATCTTGTCGGCGATGGCGGCCATTTTCGGCAGCGTCTCGGCGATCTGGATGCCAGGAATCTTGGTGTCGATCGACTTGAACTGGCCCCGAATTCCCTCGGGGGCGTTCGGCTTGTTGTCCCACATGTCGATGGTGGCCGGTCCGCCGGAGAGCCATACCATGATGACGCTCTTGGCCTTCCGCTTGGAAACGAGATCGCTCGCCTTGGCCTCGGCTGCGAGAACGTTTGGCAGGGTCAGGCCGAGCAGGCCGGCCGAGCCGACGGCCAGGAAATCGCGGCGATGGTAGCCTTCACAGTCGGAACGGAAAGGGGTCGGCATGGCAGCCTCCGGTTTGGGGTTTAACTCGGCGAGCGGCCGACGTAAGTCGGCCGTTTTTGGCGAACAGACGACTCACGTCGTCCGCCCGCTGCTCAGTGATTCAGAATGAACTCGCGCGTGTTCACGAGGGCCCAGAGCAGGTCGGCGACCGCTTCTGGCCGGTTCTTGGTTTCCTTCAAGTGCGCGAGTGCCGTCGCTTTTTCGTCCGCCTTGGGTTGGCGGGTCAGAGCCGCGAGGAACAGGTCTTCGACCACGGCCTCGTCGGAAAGTCTCGCCTTGGCAATCGTGGCGGCTCGGCCCGCGACGGCTTTGAACTTCGCCAGCATGTTGGGATCGCTCATGCGGAACAAGGTCTGCGGCAAGGCGGGCTCCATGGCCCGTTCGCAATCGCAGGCGGTGGTCCGCGGCGGGCGGCCGAAGATGCGAAGCACATAGGCCAGGTTGCCGTTGGAAAGGCGGCTCGCCCCGACCTCCACCATCTTGGTCCCTTTCGGGGCGACTTCCTGGCCGGTGAACGTCTCGTCCACGCCGAGCGCGGAGTTGAGCACGTCCACCACTTGCTCGGCCATCAGCGGCCGAATGAACGCGTGCGAATAGTTGTTCTTGTCGAGCCGGTTGCTGTCGTTGGTCTCGTAACCCAGTTGGTAAGTGCGGCTCATCAGGATGGAGCGTTCGAGCTTGCGGAGATCGTAGCCGGACTTCACGAAGCTTTCGGCCAGGGCGTTGAGCAAGCGCGGATTGGTCGGCGGATTGGCCAACGAGAAATCGTCCACCGGGTTGACGATGCCGACGCCGAAGTAATGCGCCCAGACGCGGTTGGCGAAGCTGCGGGCGAAGAACGGGTTCTCGGGGCTCGTGATCCACTCGGCGAGCGGCCCCCGTGGGTCGTCGCCGGGCTTTACGGCGATGACCGGCCCGGCGAGCGCCTTGGGTTCGGCCGTCTTGCGGTTGGCCGGGTTGGGGCGGCCCTTATTGTTGCCTCGCGCCGCGATAAACATCTCGCGAATCGGCACGACCTGGTTCTTCTTCTTGGGGTCGGAGGCGACTGCGTCGCGGCGCGCCTTGTTCTCCGCGTCCGCCAGTTTCTTCAACCCCGGGCTGCTGAACTGGTTCGGCCCCGCGAAGACGACCGGGGTGAAGATGTTCGCGAACGCCCAGTAATCGTCCTGCGTCCAGCGGTCGGTCGGGTGCTTGTGGCACTGGGCGCATTCGAGGCGGACGCCGAGGAACGCGGCCGCGACCTTCTCGCCCCACTGTTCGATCGGCACCTGCTGCTGTCGCCGCCAGAACAGGTCGAGCGTCTTCTTGTTCGGGTAGTCTGTGATCGGTCCCGTCGCGGCCTGGCCATCGATCTTCTTGACGAACTCGATCCATTCTTCCGGAGTCATGGCATCGCGGCTCGTGGCCGTGAGAATGTCGCGGGCCAGTTGGTCGTACGGGGCATTGTCGGCGATCCGCTTGCGGAGCCAGTCGTGCCACATCTGCGAACGGCGAACCTGCATCTGCTGCGGCTGTTCGAGCGCCTGCGTATTGTTCCCGGTTACATCGCTGAGCTTGGTGGCCCATAGAGCGGCATGCAACGGATGTGAGAGCAACTTGTCGATCAACTTCTCGCGCTTCTTGGGGTCTTTATCCGCCAGGAACGCGCGGACTTCGGCCGGAGTGGGCAATTGGGCGATGGTGTCGATGTAAATGCGGCGGAGGAAGACTTCATCCGCGGCGAGCCCGGCGGGAATCATGTTGAGCAGTTTCAACTTGGCGAATACTTCGCGATCGATGGGGTTGGCCTGCGGCAAGTTGGGGAAGCCGCCCGGTGGGGCGGGCGCGGGAACGAGCACGCGAATGGCCTGGACGCTGCCGCGATAGAGAACCGCGAGGCCGGCATCGCCCGGTTGTCGCGGCGTCACTTCACCGAGCGGCGACACCACCGCGATGGCATCGTCGCTGATCTTGTAATCGCAGAATGGCGTGATGTCTTCAGTCGAGCCGTCCTCGAACGTCGCGTGAACCTGGATTTGTTGCGGCTTGCCGGAAGAGAGAACGGCGAAATCGCTGGGCGTGACGGCGAGCTTGCGAATGGCGCCACTGTCGGGAGTCCACGTCGCCCCACGAGCGATCCAGTCGCGGAGCACGGCGTACATCCAGGAATCCTTGCCGAAGCGCATGCCGCCATCGTGGGCCATGCGGCCGGCCGATTTCGCCAGGATCAGGCTGTCGTCCGGGTGAACGAGATTGACGCGGCGGCCGAGGTTGTCGCGGGTCAGGGCGGCGAAATCCATCGACGGGTCGAAGCCGAACAGCGACAGGCGAAAGCCATTCTTGCCCTGGAACGACCCGTGGCAACTGCCGGCATTGCACCCGGCTTTGGAAAGCAGCCCCATCACGTGGCGCTCGAAGTCGACGCTTTTCAGTTTGCCGCCCGTGGGCAAGTCGACATCGGCCCGAACCGCGGCCGGAAGCACGGAGCAAAGGATCAGTGTGTAAAGGAGGCGGCGGATGGTCATGGCGGCGTCCGGCGGCGAGGGTCCGGCTTTCTGGCGAGCCCGGCGATGCGATGCCGGGATTCAAGGCGGGAGGCAGCGAACGAGGAGCCCGAGGAATGAAACCCCGCTCCTTTTCAAAAGTTTCGCCGACCTTCTCATGATTTGCAAGAAAAATGAGACTGCTTTTTTCCGGCCCGTTCAGGTCGTTGCTTTTTTCATTGGCTCCGGCTGTGCGACCGATCGTTGGCGGTTGCGGCGGAGGATGACGAAGGTGACTCCGGCGAGCACCAGCCCCGCGCCCACCGCGATCCACGGCCACCAGCGCCGCGGTGCCGCCACCGGAGCGAGGGCCGTATTCTCCGCGAACTCGACGACGGCCGGCGTCGTGAGTCCGAACTGCTTCTCCAGCTGAAAGTCCTCCGGCGACGGTGTGTACTTCTCGTAAGAGATGAATTCGACTTCTGAGCCCTTGCGGACTGGTTCGCCCTTATACTGCGTGGTGTAGCGAATAAACTTCGGGAGGGGATAACCCTCGACCGACGGTGAGTATTCAACCTCAAAGGCATTCCTAAATTCTCTTCCTGTGTTCTTCTCACCTTTCTTGATGATCGGCACCTTTTTCCAGTCCATCTCGCCTGCGACGGTGATGAAGTCGTTGGCCGGATCGAGGTAGGTGTTCGCAAACTCAACCATGCCATGGCGATTGTCCCACTTCGTCCGAACTTCGATGCATTCCCGGCCTTTCCTCTCCGCCCGATTGACCCCAACGACCGTGATGGATACAGACTTGTGGGCGCGCTGATCGAACCAGAGGCTGGTTCCGAAGGCCGACCCTCCTGAAAGCATCGGTGCGTGTACGTAGTAGAAATATTTCTTCGGCTCGTGGGAGTAGTAATTCGTGCTTGCAAGCGCCTGATTGACGATCTTGAATTTGTTTTCCTGCTTGGTGACATCGAAACGCATATCCGGCCGCCAGAAGTTCACATCGGTCTTCCGTTGCTCCTGTACGGGATCAGTGAACTTCCCTTCTATTACGTAGCCTTTAATCTGCTTCCCATCAGTTAGTGTTTCACCCAGGATGTTGATGCGTTCATCGCCAATCTGTTCGCCGGCGTTCGGATCCACGACATACCGGATGTCGCGGGTGCGGATTTTCCGATTGGTAGAATATCGCTCGATGAGCATCGGAAGTTTGGCGCGGTACTCTTGGATAATCGGGTCCGAACTCCTGTCTTCGACTGGCGCTTGTGCCAGGGCAGTCCGCGATGTCGGCAAACTGATCGCGATTATTGCCAACGAAGCCACAGCAAGCGTGAAGGCGCGCATCGTGTTTCCGGCTCTTCCGTTTATAGGTGCAATTCTGGGCTAAATCGCGTTTTTCGGATAGGGTAGCAGCTGGAGGCAGCTGCAAATCCTTTTTTCCTGGTTCATGGAAGAACCGATGTCCCTCATCGCC
>Ga0134125_10009499_pt1 | contig 10944 bp, 8 predicted proteins | sample KB31751_FD_96464 | JGI IMG/M metagenome (GOLD analysis project Ga0134125, IMG submission 96464) | Terrestrial soil microbial communities with excess Nitrogen fertilizer from Kellogg Biological Station, Michigan, USA - KB3-175-1 | ecosystem: Environmental > Terrestrial > Soil > Unclassified ...
CCCGCAAGCTGCGCTCAAAGAAATCGATGCGGAGGCGGGCGAGTATCGCCGGATCGCCGAGCGGCGGGTGCGGCTCGGGCTGCTTCTCTCCGAGATCGGTGCCGCGAACGGCGTCGACGTGACCGAGCAGGAGATGAGCCGGCTCATCATGCAGGCTGCGTCGCAATATCAAGGGAAGGACCGGGACAACTTCGTCCGCTACATCCAGCAGGAGCCGATGGCCGCAGCCCAGCTTCGCGCCCCGCTCTACGAGGACAAGGTTGTCGACTTCCTGTTCGACAAGGCGAAGGTCACGGACCGCAGCGCGACGCGCGAAGAGCTCGAGGCGGACCTTGAGTCCGAAGAAGGCCATGTTCACGGCCCCGGCTGCGGGCACGACCATGCGCACGAGCATGGCGCGAAGGCGAAGCCGAAGAAGGATACGGCTAAGAAGAAGGCTGAGCCCAAGGCGGAAGCCAAGAAGCCGATCCCGAACAAGGCGAAGGCCGGAGCGAAGCAGGCCGACATCGTCGACAAGGCCGAAGCGCCCAAGCAGGCGAGACCGGTGAAGAGCGAGCCTGCCAAGAAGACTGCCGCGAAGGCCGTCGAGGAGAAGGGTTCGGCCAAACCGGCCGCCAAGGCGGAGGCGAAGATGGCCACCAAGCCCAAGAAACCGGCCAAAAAGGGTTGAGCGCGCGCGAGATCGCCTGCGCGGACCTGATGTCCGCGATAGACGATCTCAAACGCGGCGGTTTCCGTCTTGACGTCATCTATCCGGCTGACGGCCCGAAGACGGCGGTGATGAGCCGCGGCGAGGAGAGCGTTCGCCTAACAGAGCCGGACGCCCCCGAGCTTCCATCGGGACTGCCTCGCTTCCAGCCTGAGTTCGTGCTGACCCGCGCCGGTGCTGCGCCGGGCGAGGGCAGGGCGGGGATGCTCTACCGCGACCTGATCCCGGGGCGGCTGGGCGGCCGCATCATCGCGTCGCACATCAACATACCGGAGGGTGGGCCCGTCTCAGATTGGGTCCATTATCACCGCGTCGTGCTTCAGCTGATCTTCGTTCGCCGGGGCTGGGTCCGGGTCGTCTACGAAGACGAAGGGGATCCGTTCGTGATGGGCGAGGGCGATCTGGTGCTTCAGCCGCCGCTTATCCGGCACCGCGTGCTCGAAAGTTCACCAGGTCTCGAGGTGGTCGAGCTCAGCGCACCCGCGCTTCACGAGACTTTTGCCGATCACAAGCTGGAGCTGCCGAACGTCCAGCGGACCGGACGCAAATTCGGGCCGCAGCAGTTCCTGCGGTACGTCGCCGCCGAGACGCCCTGGACTGCGTTCGACGGCGGCGAAGCGCGGGAGATTGGTCTGGGTGAGGCAACCGGCGGTAGCGCCGAGGGTCGCGTGATCCGGCCCACCAAGGCAGCCACAATTTCCTTTGCTCCGCATCCGGGCGAGCTGGTTTTCGGTTTCGTGCTCGACGGCAGCGCCCGGCTGCGATTCCGCGGCGATCATCAACTTGGCCCTGCAGATGCGTTCGTCATCCCGCCGAACGAAGCGTGGAGCCTGGCTGAATGCAGCGACGACTTCGGCCTTCTGCACATCACGACGGCGCGGCTCGACGACGCCGTGTCCAGCCCTCTATAGCTGCGAGACCAGTCGAGGGGGGTCAGATTGCCGAGCGTGTCAAGCCCAAGGATCGCCGTCCTGCTGCCGTGCTATAATGAAGAAGCGGCGATCGGGGCGACCGTCGCTGGTTTCCGTCAGGCCCTGTCTGGCGCGACCGTCTACGTCTACGACAACAACAGCCGCGACCGCACCCGGGAGATCGCAGCCGAGGCCGGCGCGGTCGTCCGCACCGAAAAGCAGCAGGGCAAGGGCCACGTCGTCCGCCGGATGTTCGCCGACGTCGACGCCGACGTTTACGTCATGGCCGATGGCGATCTCACCTATGATCCGACCGCGGCACCGCAGATGGTCGACCTGCTGCTCGCCGAGCAGCTCGATATGGTCGTCGGTACGCGTCGCCACGAGGAGAAAGACGCTTACCGCGGTGGCCACGTGCTCGGGAACAAGCTCTTCACGGGCCTGCTCTCGGGCCTCTTCGGGCGCAGCTTCAGCGACATCTTCTCGGGCTACCGCGTCTTCTCGCGCCGCTTCGTCAAGAGCTTCCCGGTCCTTTCGTCAGGCTTCGAAATCGAGACCGAGATCAGCGTCCATGCGCTCGAACTGAAGATGCCCGTCGGCGAGGTGGAGACCATCTACGCCGCCCGGCCGGAAGGTTCGCAGTCCAAGCTCTCAACCTTCTCCGACGGCGCGCGGATCCTCAGGACCATTGTCACTTTGTACCGCGTCGAGCGGCCGGCTTTGTTCTACGGAGTAATCGGTGCTCTGCTGCTGCTTATCGCGATCCTGCTCGCGATCCCACTGGTCGTCACCTACGCCCGCACCGGGCTGGTGCCGCGATTGCCGACGGCGATCCTGGTCACCGGAATGACCATCGTCGCGGTGCTCTGCTTCTTCGCCGGGCTGATCCTCGACACAGTGACCCGCGGCCGCCGCGAGGTCCGCCGTCTCGCCTATCTGTCTCTTGCGGGGCCGGACTGAGTCGACGGGTTGAACCTTTCGCCATCCACGCCGATGTAGGCCGCACCAGAAAATAAAGGACCAATTTCCCGTGATCGACCATCAGGACATCATCTCGCAGCTCGTCCCCATCGTCATCGAGCAATCGAACCGGGGCGAACGCAGCTTCGACATCTATTCGCGGCTGCTGCGCGAGCGGATCGTCTTCATCACGGGTCCGATCGAGGACCATATGGCCTCACTCATCACCGCCCAGCTGCTCTTCCTCGAGTCCGAGAACCCGAAGAAGGACATCTTTATGTACATCAACTCGCCGGGCGGCGTGGTGACGGCCGGGCTCGCGATCCACGACACGATGCAATACATCCGCCCGAAGGTCAGCACCGTCTGCATCGGCCAGGCGGCGTCGATGGGGAGCTTCCTCCTCGCCGCGGGCGAGCCTGGAATGCGCGTCGCGTTGACCAACAGCCGGATCATGATCCACCAGCCTTCGGGCGGCGCCCAGGGCATGGCCGCGGACATCGAGATCCAGGCGCGCGAGATCCTGCGGATGCGCCAGCGCCTCAACGAGCTCTACGCCAAATACACCGGCCAGCCGCTCGAGGAGATTGAGAAGGCGATGGACCGCGACAAGTTCCTCGAGGCCGACGAAGCAAAGACATTCGGCCTGATCGATGAAGTGTTCGACAAGCGGCCCGAGCCCGGCGACGATGCGGGGACGGGCGCGGGGGACGTGACTCCGGCCTAATGCCTGGTTGCGGCCGCCGCGGACGTACTGTCACTTGGCTTTGTTGAGCCGTCGTCGAACTTCAGCCCATAGCCCGCGAACGTATCGTCGATGGTGGCGGAGAGCTTTCGAGCGGCCGCGGCATCGGCTTGGGCATGGGCGCGGTCGCCCTTCTTCAGATAGACGAAGGCGCGGCCCATGAGTGACGCCGCGCCCTCTCCCTTGGCGACCGCTTGGTTGTAGGCAGAAAGTGCTTCGTCGAGTTTGCCGAGCTTCAGGAGCACCATGCCGAGGCTGTCGAGATAGGCGCCACTGCCGGGCGTGAGCTTCAGTGCCTGGCGACAATCCTCGAGCGCTGCCTCGAGCATGATCCCCGCTGTCGCCTCGCTGTAGCACAAATTGTTTAGGTCCATTGCTCCCTTTGCGGTGGACTGGAGGTCGGTAATCAGCTTTTCCGCTTCCGTGGTCTGCCCGGCCTTGTACAAAATGATGCCCCGCTGGAGCTTCGAATAGAGCGGATAGGGATCCCTGGGATCGGGCTTGATTTGGTCGAGTAGCGCGAGCGCGCCCTTATAGTCACCGGCATTGGAAAGGAGCTGCGCCTTCTCCTTAAGTGCGTCCGGATTATTCGGCTCAAGTTTCAATGCCGCATCGAGATCGGATGCGCGGCCTCGAACATCCGTCCGCGGCCGGACCTGAGCTCGATTAATGTAAACCAGCACCGACGGTTTGATCGCGAGAGCTCGGTCGAATGCCTTCATTGCCCGGTCGAGCTGGCCAAGTGCGGCATAGGTCCTCGCTGCGCCGACCCAGGCATAATCCGATTTTGGATTTTCCTTCGTCAATGCCTCCGCTTCGGCTGCAACGAGATCGCGTTTGCCTTGCAGCATGAAGATGTTCGCCCGCAGCAGGCGCATGTCCACCCATCCCGGGTTGAGCTTCAATGCGGCTTCGGAATCGGTGAGCGCTGCAGCCTGATTTCCAATGGCCGATTCGCATTTTGCGCGGTGTGCGAGCGCATAGCCTCCGGCCGGCTGCCGCTCCAAAAACTTGCTGTAGCCATCGATGCAGGCCGCGAAATCGCCCTTGCCCTCCGCAATCATTGCGTTTGCGCTGAGGACCGCCGGGTTGGACGGGTCCAGGCTCTCCACCGCGGCGATATCTTTCTCGGCAGCCGCAAAATTTCGATTCTGTATGTAAATCAGGATACGGTTGCCGAGCGCGCTGACGTCATTGGGATCAAGCTCCAGGCCGGCGTTTAAATCATTCAGCGCCTGCTCCATCTTGCCGCGGCTCAAATAGGCGCCGGCACGTCGGAAATAGTCGTCAGCGGAAGCCGGTATGGTGGCTATGAGACTGGCAAAATCTGCGTCCGTTGGCCGGTAGGAATTTGCAACACTGACGTAGATATCGTCTTTATTCAGCGCCTTCAGCCGAGGCGCTGCTGCGACCGCATCCTTATATGGCACCTCCGGCGCGATGCTGCGCTCGCTCGAATCGACGGTCAGGACGTTTCCGCTAACGGTCTCGCTTCGCGCATATTCGACGCCCGCGAGAGTCTCGTGCACCGCCGGATCGAGCTTCTGCTGAGACGCAAATCCCGGCGGAAGGCGAATGGTCGCCTCGTCTTTCGTGTATCTCGGATAACTGACCGCAACCGGCACGTCGTGGAGCGGCCCTGCCGGACGGTCGAAATCCGGGTCGAAGCTAATGGATGAGGTCGGGACGAAGAACCAGCCGTCCCTCCAGTTGAGCTTGGCCGAGCCCTTGATGCTGATGTGCAGCTCGCGCTTGGCGGCATCGAACTGCACCGATGATGAGCCCACGGAGAAGCCGTCGAAGAAACCCTTCGCTTCGTCGGTCAATTGCTGATCGCGCTGGTTCGGCGTCAAAGCCGCATAAAGGGTATTGAGGTTCACGGCTTCGTCGCCGCGATAAATCTCTTCGATGGTCATTGCCGCGGGAGCAAAGACGCCACTGCTGGCGTCGATGGCGATATGCCGCTCCAGGCTTGGCGCGGTGAGCGGCGCGGGGACCATCTTCACCAGCTGGGCGTGCTCGACCAGCGGCAGGCCCCAACCGAAATCGGGAACCTGGATGGAATTGAGATCGGTGTCCCCCGTCCGCGTACCGTCGAGCCAATAGTCCCTCCCGCCGATATGTGCCCGGACGAGCACATGGTTGAAGAGCCCAATGATCGGCAGACGATTCGAGATCATGTCGCCCGCGTTCGTCTGCACCAGTACCGGCTCGGCCTCGATCCCCATCGAATGCAGGATTCCGAGCAGCAGCGCCGTCTTCGCCTTGCAGTCGCCGAAGCGCCGCGACCAGGTGGTCTCGGCTGAGGCAGGCACGTAGCCGCCCTGTCCCATGAGCAGGGCGACGTAGCGGACTCGGTCCTGGACCAGGGCCAGCGCCTGCTCGACGCGGGTCGTTGGATCGGACGAGGCGGCGCGGATCTTCTCGACCTCGTTGTGCAGCGGGCCCGACGCCGGAATCACCGACGCGTCGCTGAACAACGGGACGAATAGGTTCGCGAGATCCGACCAGGACGAATAGTCCGTCGCCTCGGCCAGGCGGCCGATCGTGAATCGCTCGGGCGCGTCCTTAGGCGCAATCAGCGGTTGAACGTCCTGCGCCGCCAGCTCGAGATGGTTGACTCCATCCGCGGATGTCTTCCGCGCAGCGGGAAGGTTGGGCGTTTCGTGAATCTGCAGTCGCATGCCCGCCGGCCAGCTGAGCGCGGCGTGGGCGGATTCGATCGGCAAGCCGCCCCAGGTGCCGAACATCGCCTCAACATGGCCCTTGAGCACCGGATCGCTGCGTTCGACCGTCATCGCGAGGTCGATGATGTCGCCGACCTGCAGTCCTTCCGGCTGAAGAGTGGCAGTCAGCGTGCCATCGAGCGTCGCGGCGTCGAGGTTCGTCTCTCGACGCAGGATGGTGAACGTCTGACCGCCGGCGAGCACGTCGATGACCTTGTCACCGCGCCGGATCTGGAGCTTGTTGACGGTGAGGGTATCCGTGGCCGGCTGCCAGGTCAGCGCGACATTGCTTGCGGCGAGCCCTTGTGAATTATCGATCTTGATCGCGCTTTCGGCGTAAGTCGTGGCCTTGCCCCGCTCGAATGAAATCTGCTGGTCGCGCAGCAGTAGAGCGACCGGCGCTTCGGTCGGTTTCGCGGCCGGAATCGGTTGTGGGTGCACCCAGGCGGGCGGTGGGCCGAACTTCAGAGTAGCAGCGGCGAACGCCGGATGCGCCCACAGCGCTGCACCGGCAAGAAGGACAATTCGATTGTAATGCACCACACCCCCTCTCGGCACGAGGGCATAGTACGAGTGCAATCTCCTTTAGCAACGGCGATTCTGGCTATGCGAACATCCCTAGTCCCCCGGACTTCTGCTGGATGTTTCCGATCGGTTCGCGCTACGATCCGCCGGCCCTGTACAAGGGCAGGCCGAAGAAGCGGCGGATTACGATGAAGCTGAACATCCAGGACCAGAACGTCCCCTGAGTTTTCCTGAAAAGCGTCTATGTTCTCCTATTGTTCTTCATGAACAAATAGGATACGCATATTCTTCTTGAGGGCGGGGTTCGGCCGCCGACTTGACGCTTGAACGGAGGCACGGGACATGGCAGCGCAGCTCAAAGTCATCAATAGTAACGTAATGGGATCTCCCAGCATGGACCGTCAGAAGGCGCTTGAGGCGGCGCTCGCCCAGATCGACCGCGCCTTCGGCAAGGGCTCGGCGATGAAGCTCGGCAGCCGCGAGAAGATCGAGATCGAGACGATCTCGACCGGCAGCCTTGGGCTCGATATCGCGCTCGGTGTTGGCGGGCTTCCGCGCGGCCGGGTGGTCGAGATCTACGGGCCGGAAAGCTCGGGCAAGACGACTCTCGCGCTGCACGCGATCGCCGAGGCGCAGAAGGGCGGCGGAACCGCGGCGTTCGTCGATGCCGAGCATGCGCTCGATCCGGTTTATGCCAAGAAGCTGGGCGTCGACATCGACGAGCTGATCGTATCGCAGCCCGACACTGGCGAGCAGGCGCTCGAGATCGTCGATACTTTAGTGCGCTCCAATGCGATCGACATCCTGGTCATCGATTCGGTGGCCGCACTGGTTCCGCGCGCCGAGATCGAGGGCGAGATGGGCGACCAGCTGCCCGGCCTTCAGGCCCGCCTGATGAGCCAGGCGCTGAGGAAGCTCACGGGCTCGATCAGCCGCTCGCAATGCATTGTCATCTTCATCAACCAGGTGCGGATGAAGATTGGCGTGATGTACGGCAACCCCGAGACGACGACCGGGGGCAATGCACTAAAATTCTACGCTTCGGTGCGCCTCGACATCCGCCGCACGGGACAGATCAAGGATCGCGACGACATCGTCGGCAACACAACCCGGGTGAAGGTCGTCAAGAACAAGGTCGCGCCGCCGTTCAAGCAGGTCGAATTCGACATCATGTACGGTGAGGGCGTGTCCAAAGTCGGCGAGATCCTCGACCTGGGCGTCAAGGCCGGGCTGATTGAGAAATCCGGCGCCTGGTTCAGCTATGACTCGGTCCGCATCGGCCAGGGCCGCGAGAATGCCAAGCTCTACCTCAAGGAAAATCCAGATGTCGCGAGACGCATCGAGAATGCGATCCGAGGCCGTACCGAGGAAGTCGGCGAGGCATTGATGATCGGCGAGGCATTGATGGTCGGCGATGGCGAGGACGGCGAACTTGCCGAATAGTCTTCAGAGCTCCCCAGCGGCGGGCGGATTCGAAGGGATCCGCCCGCTGCCCCAACGCGCGGGAGCTTGCCTCTGAGGGACAGGTGAGCACTGGAGGAAGCTAGACGACCTCCTCGGGCACGGGTGGAATCGGATCGCTGCGGGTTCCGCCGATCCGCGCGAACAGCCGCTTTGGTTCAGTAAGGACGATCAGGAAGAATCCACCTGCGGCGCACAGCGCGGTGCCGACGACGAAGGGCAGGGGCGTTCCGTCGAACTGTTGACCGATCGCATAGCCGATCGCCGCGGCTCCGATGGTTCCGACCATTCCCTGCACCGATGAGGCAGTGCCGGCGATCGCTGCCATATGCTCCATCGCCAGCGTACCGAGATTTGACGAAGTGAAGGCGAAGCTTGCCATCGTCAGGCCCTGAAACAGGATGAACAAAGGCAGGGTTTCGAGCCCGGCGACCACGACGGCGCTATGGACTGCGGTGATGAGAACCATCGCCAATGCCGCGCTATGCCCGACCCGCCGAAGGCCGAAATGCCCAACCACGCGCGAGTTGAGGTAGGAGGCGAGCGCCATCGGCGCCGCGATCAGGGCGAACACCAGGCCGATGAAGCGGCCCTCGTGGAAGCTCTCGAAGACGATTTGCTGGATCGAGGATATATAAGCGACGAGCCCGGAGAAACTGACCGTCACCGCGAGCGTGTAGCCGCGCGATTGTTTATCGCGGATCGTTGCGACGATTGCCTCGACCATCGCTCGCCACTTCAGCGGACGCCGGAATTCCGGATGCAATGTCTCGGGCAACCGGAGGGCTGGCCAGATGATCATCACCACCGAGTAGATTGCCAGGACGGCGAAGATTGCCCGCCAGGTCGCGAACAGCAGGATCAGCTGGCCGATGTTGGGCGCGAGCACCGGGACCAACATGAAGGTCATGAAAACGAGGCTCATCACCCGCGCCATCGCCTCCGCCTCGAACAGGTCGCGCACCATCGCGACGACGAGCACCCGCGATGCGGCGGCAGAGGCGCCCATCAACACCCGACCGCCGATCAGCACGGGGAAGCTTGGCGCGAACGCGCACAGCAGCGCGAAGACGCCATAGAGGCCGACGCCCGCTGCCATGATCGGCTTGCGCCCGAACCGGTCGGCGAGCGGTCCCCACGCCAGCTGGGTCGAGGCGAACCCGATGAAATATGCGATCACCACCAGCTGGCGGTCATTCTCATGGATGACGTGAAGCGACTGGCCGATCTCGGGCAAGGCGGGGATCATCGCATCGATGGCGAACGAGTTGAGCGCCATCAAAGCGGCGAGCATCGCGGTCATCTCGCGCGCGCCGGGCCGCCTTTTGCCGTCATGAGCCAGTGATTCGGACATGGGAGCGCTGCTGCTGGCCGATTGGCGAAAGCCGTGCAACAGTGGTTACGAACAGGAGGGGATTGATGATTCAGCGCCGCAGCTTTCTCGCCGGGTCAGTCGTGTCTGCCGCGACCATGGCGGTGCCGCTGAGCCGCATCGAAGCTGCTGCAGCCGAGGCGCTTATTCCAATCACGCTGCCGCCGCCCATTGGCCAGGCTGAGCGCTTGCAACGGATCGCCGGCGCGCGGCGACTGATGCAGCAGAACGGGATCGGCTCGGTGATCGTCGAACCTGGCTCCAGCCTCGATTATTTCACGGGCGTTCAGTGGCATCGCTCCGAGCGGCTCACCGCGGCAGTGATCCCGGCACAGGGCGACCCGATCATCGTCACGCCCTTCTTTGAAAGTCCATCTGTTCGCGAGACGCTCGCAATTCCGGCGGAAGTCAGGACGTGGAATGAAGACGAGGATCCGCTGAAGCTCGTGGCCGACTTTCTGAAGGAGCGCGGGGTGGCGGACGAGCCGGTCGGATTCGAAGAGACCGACCGTTATTTCATTGTCGATCGCCTCGCGCAGTGGCTCCCCGGCCTGAAACCGGTCAGCGCCAATCCAGTGGTGCGCGCGCTTCGGCTGATCAAGTCGCCGGCCGAGTTGGCGCTGATGCAGACTGCCAACGACATTACCATCCGGGCGATGCGGTTTGCAGGCGAGTCCGCGCGTCTGGGCATGACTTCGGCCGATTGCAGTGCAGCGATCGATGCCGCGACGATCAAGTTCGGCGGCAAGCCGGAATTCTCGCTGGTGCTGATCGACGAGGCGGCAGCCCTTCCGCACGGATCGAGAAAGCCGCAAATTACGAAGCTCGGAAGTACGGTCCTGTTCGACTGCGGCTGCTCGATCCATGGGTATCAGTCGGACATCTCGCGCACCTTCGTTTTCGGCGCGGCACCGACCGCCGATCAGCGCAAGGTCTGGGACCAGGTGCATGAGGGCCAGCAGATCGCGATCCGCGCGGCAAAGCTCGGGGCTCCGGCGGGAAGCGTCGATGATGCGGTCCGCGCTGCTTATGAGAGCTGGGGCTATGGTCCCGGCTACAAGCTTCCCGGCCTGTCGCATCGCACGGGGCACGGGATCGGCATGGATGGGCACGAGCCTGCCTATCTGGTCCACGGCGACACGACGCCGCTGGCGTCAGGCATGTGCTTCTCCAATGAGCCGGGAATCTATATTCCGGGCAAGTTCGGAGTCCGGCTCGAGGACTGCTGGCACATGACGCAGGCCGGACCGAAATTCTTCACCGAGCCGCCGCCGAGCATCGACAATCCGTTCGGCTAGACCCTCTCGACGACCGGAGAATGCGGGGGGCGAGGGGGCTCAGGTGGGAGGGAAGTTAATGCTGCCGACCACCTCTCTCCAACTCTCTCTCCACGGTGGAGGGAGGGTTCAGGTCTCTGCAGGAGGAGTTCGCACATGCGCCGGTGCGTGCGGCGGCTCAATGTCCGCCGGTTCGATCGGGTCGAGCGTTCCTTCCCAACGCGCCACGACGCTCGATGCGACCGCGTTGCCGACCAC
>Ga0134125_10009501_pt1 | contig 10941 bp, 12 predicted proteins | sample KB31751_FD_96464 | JGI IMG/M metagenome (GOLD analysis project Ga0134125, IMG submission 96464) | Terrestrial soil microbial communities with excess Nitrogen fertilizer from Kellogg Biological Station, Michigan, USA - KB3-175-1 | ecosystem: Environmental > Terrestrial > Soil > Unclassified ...
CACCTACATCGTCCGCTTCTGGGTGCCCGACTACGCCGAGGAGAACGCCTGCCGCGACGCGGTGCTGTCGGGCGTGCTCGATGCGCTGCGCCATGCGGGGCTCGCCGCCACCGCGCCGCGGCGCGAGATCGCGGTCGCGCGCGCCGAGCTTCTCGATGGGCGCAAGCGGCCGCCTCTGGCGGTTCTGCTCGGCGCGGTTCGTCCGTTCAGCGCGTTCACGCCGGTCGAACTCGCCGAGTTGGTCGAGCATCTGGTCGAATACCCGGTCAAGCAGGGCGGTGTGGTGGTGCGTCAGGGCGATCCCGGCGGCTCGCTGTTCTTCGTCGCCGAGGGCGCGCTCGAGGTGCGTGTCGCCGACCGGAACGCCACCGAGATGGCTGTCGATTGCCTGGCTGCCGGCGACATATTCGGCGAGATCTCGCTGCTGACCGGCGAGGCGCGCCACGCCACTGTCATCGCGCTCACCGCGGCGCTGCTCTACGAGGTGCGCAAGGAGGATCTGGCGCCGCTGCTGCAGCGCCGGCCGGAGCTGGGCGAGGCGCTTGCCGCCATCATGGCGGAGCGGCAGCAGTGGAACGTCGCCCGCCTGCGGTCGCGCGACCAGGCGCTCGATGCGGGCGCGGCGCCGAGCTCGGCCGAGATTCTCCGGCGGCTGCGCAGTTTTTTCGGCTTGCCGCCGGCGAGCTGAGATGCACGCCGGCGACATCGTCCGATACGGCAGGAGCTGACATGGCCTCGCCTGATTCGCCGAATGTAGCCAGCGAAGCCGACGCCGCCGCGGCGCCCGCTGATCTTGGCGCACGTTTCCAGCGGACATGGGAGCGCCTGCATAGTCACGATCCCGCCGCGATTTACCGCGTCCTCGCCCGCTTCTATGGGCAGCCGCACCGGCACTACCACACGCTGGCCCATGTCGAGGATTGCCTCCGGGAAGTCGATGCCTTCCACGCGGCAGAGCCGACCTTCCTCTCGGCGGAGATGTGGCACGCCGTCGAGCTGGCGCTGTGGTTCCATGATGTCATTCATCAGCCGCGTGCCGACGATAACGAGGAGCGCAGCGCCGATATCTTCGACGCGATCGCCAGCGCCGCCATGGTCCCGCCTCGCTTCATCGCCGCGGTGCGGCGGCTCATTCTCGCCACCAAGTTCGACACTCCCTCCGCCACGGCGGAGGAGCAGGTGATCATCGATTGCGACCTGGCCTCGCTCGGCTACGCACCGCCGGATTTTAGACGCAGTGGCATCGCCATAAGAAAAGAGTACGGGTTCGTGCCGGATGGAGACTTCGTCGAGGCCAGGCGCGCGACGCTTCTGCGCCTCAACCAGCGGCCCGGCATTTTCCGGACCGATTTCATGCGGCAGCGCTATGAGCACCAGGCGCGGGCCAACCTGACCGCCGCGCTCGCCAGCCTTTGACCGCTTACTGCAGGCTGAGGGGCTCGAGATCGTGCAGGCGCAGAGCCGCGCAAGCCAGCTCGCGGTCGGCGAAGCGCCAGATATACGTGCCGTCGGCGGCATGCACGGCATAGTCTTGCCCGCCAGTGCCCGCCACCCGCTTCACATAGGCCATCTCCGTGCGACCGAGCCGCGCAAAATCCTGCTGCGAGAGAGGTCTCAGCTTCGTCAGCGCCAGCATGGCGAATTCCTGTATTGGGGTCGAACCGATGCAGCGAGACTAGACGGATGATCGGGACGATGCTGTGACCCCACCCACACAGAGTCAATTTTCGGCGGCGTGTCGGCGGCGCATGGCGGTAACAGGACAGCCCGGCGCTGACATTGTGTCGGTGAACCGGGCCGTCTCTTTCACTGGCTCCGGGGCACGGATTCGAACCGTGGACCGATCGGTTAACAGCCGATTGCTCTACCGCTGAGCTACCCCGGATCAAGCGTTAATTGCGTTGATGTGCTTTTGCCGACGGATCGCCAGCGCAGTGGCGGTCGCGCCTAGTCGAGAGCCGGCGGCCCGCGATGCGCGGACCGCCGCAGTATACTGCGAGATTGCCTGATTAGCGAGCGTTGCCTTGCGAGAGCCCGTTGCTGTTCGCCGCGAGCGCGTTGGCGTTGCCATCGATCGCGACGGCGGCGCCGACCGCCACCTGGACCGTGGGCGCGCTATTGAGCTGAGCGACGCCCTTGCGGCCGGAGAGATTGTCCTGGACGATGCCGTTGGTGTTGACGCCGGTGGCGCTGGCATCGCCACCGATGCTGAGCGCCGTGCTGAGGGCCGTCGACACCGTCGGCGCATTGTTGATCTGGCCGAAGCCCGGCGACCCGCCGCCGCTGCGGACATTGCTCTGGTCGATCATGTTGTTGTTGAGCGACAGGGCGCCCGCCGAGCCATGCCTGGCCACGCCATTGCTGGTCGCGGTCTGATGGGTTGGAGCGGCGTTGAGCTGGCCCGCCGAGGCCGGGGTGACGAGCGGCGCGGCCAGCACGAGAGCCGCGACGGCGGAGAACAGGGAGAGACGGCGCATGGTATGTGTTCCTTTCGAAGGGAGCGCGGTGGCCCGATGCCCCGTGCTCGTTGTGACGCTATTCGCTCGCGGCAACCGCCGCTGTGAACCAAACAACATTCATTACTGATTGCCCTGGCCGGTGACGTTGTTGTTGATCGCGGTGGCGCTGGCGTTCCCGCCGATGCTGGTGGCGCTGCTCGATGCCGATTGGCTGGCGGAGCCGCTATTGGCCTGGGCCGAGGCGCGATTGCCGCCGATCGAGGATTGTGCCGTGCCGCCGCCGATGGTCGTGCTGTTCGCCGCCTGCTGCCGGACGATGTTGTTGTTGCCGATGGCCACTGGGCTGTCATAGGCATTGACGACGGTCACCGGCTGCGGCGGCGCGTTGAGCGCCGCTTGCTGGAGCTGAAGCTGTTGCTGTGCGAGACGACGAGCGGCGAATTGCTGAGCCGCGCTGAGCGACTGCTGCCGGGCGGTGGTCGCGTCGGGCGTGCCCCCGCCGGCTGCCGCGGCCGCTGCGGCGGTTCCGGGCGCGGCCGCTGCGGCATTGATCTGGCGGAGCTGCTGGAATTGCTGCAGCCGGGCGAAGACGTGATTGAGCACTTGCTCCTGCGCGTTGGGCGTGTGGCGAACTTCCGGGCTGAGCTCGAGGCCGCCGGCCTCCTGGGCCGACGCGGCCGCCGTGCTCATGGCGATCGCAGCAAGACCGGCGAGGAGGATGTTGCGGATCGTCATGGCAGGCTCTCCCTTGGCTTTGGTGTGGCGTGTTGACAGAGACTATGGCCGGTGCGAGCGCTCGAAGCTGTTAAGCGCACCACATTTCGGGCCACATCGCCTGATCGGCAATTTGCCCGCCAGCAGTAGCATCTCCTGGTTGTGACGGATTCTCGCGGCAAGGATGATCTCGCGGTGCGGTGATCGTGGCGCATTGGGCGTGATGGGAACGACGTTTTGCACCGCCGGGTGAACGGCGCTGTTCAACAGCAACAGGCTGAGAAGCGTCGCGCTGATGTCGACATTGCGGTCGGGCAGCAGCAAGGGCGGCGATGCGTCGTCGTCATCGGGCGCCGGCGGCTGCGCCTGGTCCTGCTCCGGCGGCCGGATCTGCCGCGGCGGGTTGAGGGTCGCCGCGTCGTGGCACTCGGTGCGGTTGCCGATCATCTCGCAGCAGGTGGACCTGCCGTTCACCGATTGGCAGCTGGTCGACCCGCCCCTGGAGCACAACGTGGTGCCGTTGACGGATGAGCAGCTCATCGACTCGGCGCGCAGCGGCGCGGCCAGAAACACGGAGAGAAGGAAGAGCGGCAGCACGAAAGCGAGCTTGGACATGGCGACCTCCACTGCGTCGAGCTGCAAAGCTTAGGCGCCGAGCTTACGCCTTGCTGTGATCCAGCCCACAAACGAGACGAAGGCCCGCGCGAGATGATCACGCGGGCCTTGTGTGAGCAGGGCTTAGTGGAAGTTGCCCTGCGAGACGCCGTTGGAATTGGCCGACACGGCCGTGGCGTCTCCGCCGATGCTGACCGCGCTGCTCACCGCGCTCTGCGTGGTGGGCGCGCTGTTCGACTGGAAGGGCGACTTGCGGCCGCCGGCGGCATTTCCCTGCAGGATCTCATTGGTGTTGACCGAGGTCGCGTTCGCATCACCGCCGAGCGCAAAGGCGTGGCTCGTCGCACTCTGCGACGTCGGCGCGCTGTTCGACTGGAAGCCGGGCAGCTTGCCACCAAACCGCAGGTTGCTCTGGTCGATCGCGTTGTTGTTGAGCGAGAGCGCGTTGGCCGAGCCGTGCTTGGCGAACGCATTGCTCATCGCGTTCTGATAGGTGGGGGCGGAGTTGGTCTGGCCGGCAGACGCCGGGGTGACGAGCGGCGCCGCGACCAGGGAGAGGACCGCGACCACGGAGAGCAGCGAGAGACGACGCATGTTGGATATTCCTTCTGGCATGCCCGGCGGCCCGATGCCCCGGCGCGTTTGATCGACGCCGACCCTATCGACACCCTGCCCTGCCTGCTGTGAACGGCGCCACAAGCCGTAAGCCTTTTCGGATTTTCGTCGATGAAGCACGCGGCCCGACGTCAATCGCCGCCGATGGCCCACGCAATTTTGGGGCACGCGCTGTGGCCCAGCCCACAGCGCGGGGTGCACGGGCGCCCGATACTCTCTTTATCAAGGCGAGAGGGAATCATGGCTCAAGCCGTCACACGGGCGCTTCAGACCATCCGTCGGTACAATGCCGCTCCCGAGCAGATCGACCACGCCATCCTTGCGGCGATCAATGTCACGCTCTGCCTGATTTCCGGCGGCGACGACCGGGTGGCCGAGGGCTTCAACGGCGACATCGCGCTCAACGGACGCGGCTTCGTCAGGGCCGCCGCCTGAGCCGGGCGGCTACGACGATCCGGCCGCCGGTGCTAGACTAGGATCGGGCGCGACCAACCCCGAGTGACCGATGACTGGCGCGGCCGGCGGCTATCGCATCCCTGTGCCGAGCCCATCCATTCTCGACGGCCTCGACCGCCAGGCACGCAACGCGCTCGAGGGTGAGATGGAATGGTTGTGCCTGCCCGGCGGGCAGATCCTGTTCCGCGAGGGCGAGGCGCCGGACGCCTTGTATCTGGTGGTCGCCGGCGCGCTCGCCATCCGTGACGGCCGATCGGGCAAGGAGGGCACGATGCTCGGTCAGGTCCGCGCCGGCGAGACGGTGGGCGAGATGGGCCTGCTCTCCGAGCGGCCGCGCTCGGCGACCGTGGTGGCGGTGCGCGACTGCTCGCTGCTGCGCATCGGCAAGCGGGCCTTCGAGACATTCATCCGGCTGCATCCGGCGTCCGCGCCGCGCTTCCTGGCGCAACTCGTCGATCGGCTGGAGCAGACGACGCGCGGCACGCGTTCGCTGTTCGTGCCGACCACCCTGGCGCTGGTGCCGCTCGATGCCGCCGTGCCGGTGGAGGAGCTCGCCGAGAAACTGGCGGAGGCGGTCTCGCGCCTGGGATTGAAGGTCTGCATCCTGAGCGACAGCGAGGCGAGGCATACCGAGGAGCATTTCCACGCGGTCGAGAGCGCGCACGACCTGACGATCTATCGCGGCGGCACTACTGGCGTCGGCTGGGTCCCGCTGTGCGTCCGGCGCGCCGACCGCTTGTTGCTGCTCGCCACTGGTCGGGCGCCGAGCTGCAACCTGGCAGGATTGAGCGCCGAGACGCGTCCGCCATGGCGTGTCGCCGAGCTGGTGCTGCTCACCGACGACAGCGGCACGCGGCAATCGGCGGCCCCGTGGCTCACGCAGCTTCCCGTGCACGGTCACTACCATCTGCGGCGGCACAGCGCGGCCGACATTGCGCGGCTCGCTCGGTGCGTGACCGGCCGCGCCGTGGGCCTCGTACTGTCCGGCGGCGGCGCGCGCGGCTTCGGTCATATCGGCGTCATCAAGGCGCTGCGCGCATCCGGCATCCCGCTCGATCTGCTGGGCGGGACCAGCATCGGCGCCATCATCGCGGCGGGAGCTGCGCTCGAATGGCAAGACGACGAGTTCGATGCGCGCATGCGCCGCGCCTTCGTCGAGTCGAATCCGCTCGACGACTACACCTTCCCCTTCGTCGCCCTCACCAAGGGCCACAAGGTCTCGGCGCGGCTGCGCGAGCATTTCGGCGAGAGCCGCATCGAGGATCTCTGGCGGCCCTATTTCTGCGTCGCCTCGAACCTGACGACCGGCGAGGTGGCAGTGTTACGCCGCGGAGTGTTGTGGCAGGCGCTCAGGGCCAGCATCGCCATTCCCGGATTGCTGCCGCCCGTGATCAAGGACGGCGCCGTCCTGTCCGACGGCGCCGTGCTCAACAACCTGCCGGCCGACATCATGGCGACGATGCGCCGCGGTCCGGTCATCGGCGTCGACGTGACCCATTATCGCGCGCTGCAACCGCAACAGAGCCGCCCGCGCCATTGGCTGCAGCGGTGGCTGGGCGGCGGCGATCGTCAGGGACCAGGCATCGCCACCATGCTGATGACCGCCGCCAATCTCGGCAGCGACGCCCAGACCCGGCTGAGCCGCGGGCATGTCGACGCGCTGCTCGAGCCGCCGCTCGCCATCGGCATTCGCGACTGGCGCGCCTACGACCAAGCAGTCGCCGACGCCTATCGCTACGCCATGGACCGCATGGCCGACATCGACCGCGCCATCCGCGCGGCGAGCGGATCGGGCGCTGCACCAGAAGGTGATGTACCTAGGCGCCCGTAGCGCTCGCGCTGACCAGCGCGGAAGCACCCAGCAGCCGGATGATCTTGTCAGCGACTTGCTGCGCTGGCGGCCCGACATCAACGGTCAAGGCATCTTCGTCTGGGGTCGGTTCCTCGAGGGTGTCGATCTGGCTTTGCAGGAGGCCAGCGGGCATGAAGTGGCCATGGCGCCCCGCCAAGTGTTCGGCGATGAGGTCGCGGCCGCCGCGAAGATAGACCAACCGTACTTCCGGCCGACCGCCGATGATGATCTGGCGATAGGAGCGCTTGAGCGCGGAACAAGTGATGATGCCCGGCTGCTTCTTGCGGCGCTGACCGTCGATCCAAGCCGCGACGGCCTCGAGCCACGGCTGGCGATCGGCATCCGTCAGCGGAATTCCCGCGTGCATCTTGGCGACGTTCGCCTCCGGATGGAGTACGTCACCCTCCTCGAACGCCCAGCCGAGACGCGCTGCCAGTTCTTGCGCAATCGTCGATTTGCCGGAGCCGGATATCCCCATAACCACCAGGACCGGCGGACTGCCGCGATGGGAGCGCGCGCTGTCGAGGCGCTGGACGCCGGCCGCGTCGGCGACGAAGACCGGATCGGCGCGGCCGATGAAAAGGCCGCTCTCGACGACGCCAACGACGCGCCTGATGCGCTCTTCCAGCCGCGCCGGATCGGCGATCGGAGCGAAGCGGCAATCGATAATGCGATTGCCGCTATCCGTGATGAAGGGCTCGCCCGCCGGTGAGAGGCGCAGCCGCGCGGTAGCGCCGAGCACCTCGAGAGTCGCCCGGGTTGCTTCGAGCCCGAAGGCGACGACCTCCACCGGAACCGGCGCGTGAGTGCCGAGGCGATCCACCAGCTTGGACCCGTCGACGATGATGGCGAGTTGCCCGCTCGCGGCGGCGACAATTTTCTCACGCAGCAAGGCGCCGCCCAGCCCCTTGATCAGGTTGAGCGTGCCCTGCTCAACCTCGTCCGCGCCGTCGATCGTCAGGTCGAGTTGCCGATGCTCGGCGAATGAGGTGAGCGGAATGCCCGCGGCCGCCGCTTGTGCTGCCGTGCGCTCGGAGGTGGGAATACCCAGGAAACGCAAGCCTTGGCGATGACGCCGCGCGAGTGCCTCGATCGCGAAGGCCGCGGTCGAGCCGGTGCCGAGGCCGACGACCATGCCATCCTCGACCAATTTCACTGCTTCCTCGGCCGCCGCGCGCTTGAAGGCGTCCCGCTCGGTGACGGACTCGGGGCCGGCCGCGCTCATGACCCGCGCACCGCCGCCGTCGCCTTGGAGCGGATGGAAGCGATGGCCGCCGCGTAATCCCGCGACCCAAAAATGGCAGAGCCGGCGACGATGGCGGTAGCTCCGGCCGCCGCCACCTGCGCCGCCGTCGTCACGTTCTCCCCGCCATCGACTTCGATCACCGGATGCAGACCGCGTTCGGCGCAGATTGAGCGCAGCCGACCGATCTTGGGCAGCATCTCGGGCAGGAAGACCTGGCCGCCAAATCCCGGATTCACCGTCATCACCAGGATGATATCGCAGAGATGGACGACGTATTCGATGAGTTCCAGGGGGCTCGCCGGATCCAGCACCACCCCCGCCTTTTTGCCGAGATTGCGGATCTGGGTCAGCGTGCGATGCAGATGGATCGTGGAGCCAGGCTCAGCCTGGACGAGCAGGTGATCCGCCCCCGCCTCGGCAAAGGCGCCAAGGTAGCGCTCCGGCTCGGCGATCATGAGATGTACATTGAGCGGCTTCGCCGTCGATCGTCGGATGGCCTGCAGCACAAGCGGACCGATGGTGATGTTGGGCACGAAGCGGCCATCCATCACATCCACGTGGATCCAGTCGGCACCTGCCCGATCGACGGCGCAAACTTCGTCGCCCAAACGCGTGAAGTCCGCCGACAAGACGGAAGGCGCGATGAGCACCGGGGCGGTCATCATCGGCCCGCTGCCGCTCGGTCGACGAACCAGAAGAGCTCGCCGCGCGGCCGCAGTCGGGCCGCGGGCACTTGGCTGCCGCCGTTGCGGATTTTCTGCAGAATGGCAGCCTTCTCGGACCCCGCGACAAGAAAGGCGACACGCCGGCTGCTCTCGATGACCGGATAAGTCATGGTGACGCGGATCTCGGGCCGTCCATGCGAAACAACGGACACCCAGCGCTTGCGCTCCTCCAGCACGGGGTCGCCGGGCAGCAGTGAGGCCGTGTGGCCGTCGGGACCGAGACCGAGCAGCGTCACATCGAAGAGCAAGCGGGCCGGATCGAGTATCGCCGCACCATAGGCTTCCTGCAGGGTCCGTTCATAGCGTCGAGCGGCGTCTTCGGGAGTCCCGTCAACGGGAACGGGATGAATATTCTCCGGCGGCACAGGCGCCCTGGCCAGCATCGCTTCGCGAGTCATCCGATAGTTGCTGTCGGGATGGTCATAGGGAACGAAGCGCTCATCGCCCCAATACCACGAGACAAGCGGCCAGGGGAACCGGTGCCTGAAGTCGCGCGCAGCGAGAAGAGCGTAAAGCGTCTTCGGTGTCGATCCGCCGGAAAGCGAGACCCGGAAGGGGACCCCCCTTTCCGCCAGCGCGGCTCCCGTCATCCATTCCGCCACATGGCGCGCCAGCGCCAGCGGGTCCGGCAATATCTCGATGTGCCCGTTCACTTGGCTCATCGCCGCGCGCTCGCGGAACCGAGAATAAAGCGCTCCATTGCCTTGGCGAAACCCTCGTCGTTGTATGAGTCCGTGACGGCGCCGGCATGCGCCTTCACTTCGTCGGAGGCATTGCCCATGGCGATGCTGAAGCCCGAGCGCTTGAACATCAGCACGTCGTTCGGCTGATCACCGATGGTGGCGATCCGCGCCGCCGGTACATCGAGGTGCCATGAGAGATAGTCGAGCACCGCACCCTTGTTCGCATCCTTGTTGGTGATGTCGAGGTAGTAGGGCTGCGAGCGGTTTGCCGTCGCGCGCCGACCAAACCCAGCCTGCGCGTCGGCCTCGCAGCGGCGGACCCGCTCGTGATCGTCGCTGACGCCGACGATCTTGGCGACCTGATGCAGCACGCCGTCGAAACCCGCCACCACCTTGGGCTCGAACTTGACCGTCCACGCCTCGCGCGCGACATGCGGGGCGTCGGCGTCGGTGATCAGCCAGTCGTTGCCGCTGTAGACCCAAGCATCCAGGCCATGCTCGCGAATGAGCTTGATCGCTTGCCGTGCGACATCGGCAGGGACCGTCCTCTGCTCCAGGATCGTGAGATCCGGCTCGACAAAAAGCCCGCCGTTGAAGCCGGCGATCGGCGTATCGAGATCGAGGGCATCGAACAGCATGGCCATGCCGCGCGGCGGCCGACCGCTGGTGATAGCGAAGCGGATGCCGGCATTGCGCAACGCGCTGACCGCGAGCTGCGCGCGCTCTGTTAGAACCTTCTCCTCGGTAACGAGCGTACCGTCGACATCCGCCAGCACCAGGGAGATACTCCGCTTCTCTACCATTGGCGGCTCCACCCCGCCCGCTCAGTTGAGCGGCCGCCACGCGCGGCCATCGCGCGCCAGCAACTCGTCGGCCGCGGCAGGGCCGTTGTCGCCGGCGACATAGTTCGGAAAATCCCGCGCGGGGTTTTCTGCCCAGGCATCGAGGATGGGCTGTACCGCCTGCCAGCCAAGCTCGACATTGTCGGCGCGCTGGAACAGCATCGCGTCGCCGATCATGCAGTCGTAGATGAGCGTCTCGTAGCCAGTGTTGGGCGCCGCCTTGAAATAGGACTTGTAGGCGAAGTCCATGCTGACGGTATTGAGCGTCACCGTCGGCCCGGGACGTTTGGCCGCGAATTCGAGTGCGATCCCCTCGTCGGGCTGGATGCGAAGGATCATCCAATTGGGATTCATTCGGTCCACATCGGTGCCGCGGAAAAGCGTGTACGGCGCCTGATGGAACCGGATGGCGATCTCCGTCCAGCGGCGCTTCATGCTTTTTCCGGTCCGTAAGTAGAACGGCACACCAGCCCAGCGCCAATCGTCGATCATCAGCTTGCAGGCGACGAATGTCTCGGTGTTCGAGCCCGGAGCCACGTCGGGCTCGCGGCGATAGGCGCGAACCGGCTTGCCCAGGACGGTGCCGGCGTCGTACTGGCCGCGCACCGCGTTCATGAGCGCCTGCTCCGGCGTCATCGGATGTATCGCCTGGATGACTTCGGCCTTCTTGGCCCGGACGGCGTCGGCGTCGAAGGAGATCGGCGGCTCCATGGCCGTCATCGCCAACAGCTGGA
>Ga0134125_10009502_pt1 | contig 10941 bp, 10 predicted proteins | sample KB31751_FD_96464 | JGI IMG/M metagenome (GOLD analysis project Ga0134125, IMG submission 96464) | Terrestrial soil microbial communities with excess Nitrogen fertilizer from Kellogg Biological Station, Michigan, USA - KB3-175-1 | ecosystem: Environmental > Terrestrial > Soil > Unclassified ...
CTCGACGCCGTAGCGGGCAGCGAGACCGAGCGCGGCGGTGGTAGAGAGAACGCCCTCAGCGACCTTGCCGTTGAGCGAGGCGAGAATCTCGGGGAGCTTGCGGCCGCGCCCGAGTTCGACGCCGACGGTGCGATTGCGCGACATGTTGCTGGAGCAGGTAAGGACGAGGTCGCCGATGCCGGAGAGACCCGCCATGGTCTCGCGACGTCCGCCGCAGGCGATGGCGAGGCGTGAGATCTCGGCAATGCCGCGGGTGATGAGAGCAGCGGCTGCGTTATGGCCGAGCTCGAGGCCGGCGATGATGCCGGCGGCGAGAGCGATGACGTTTTTTAGCGCGCCGCCGAGTTCGGTGCCGGGGATGTCTTCGTTGCGGTAGACGCGCAGTGAGGGCGAGGAGAAGTCGTTCTGGAGCCGCGTGCCGATGGTGGGGTCGTCGCAGGCGATGGAGATGGCGGTGGGCATGGCTGCGGCGACCTCCTGCGCGAAGGAGGGTCCGCCGATCACGGCGATGGGGTTCTTGCCGTCGGCGTATTCGGCCATGACCTGCGACATGCGCAGGAAAGTTTTTTCTTCAATGCCCTTGGAGGCAGAGAGAAGAATCTGCGTGGCGGCGAGATGCGGCGCGATCTGCTTCATGATGGAGCGCAGCGCCTGTGAGGGTGTGACGCAGAGGATGATCTCGGCGTCCGTAATGGCGTCCGTGAGAGTGGGGGTGATCTCGACGTCAGCGGGGAGGATGTAACCGGGCAGATAGCGCGCATTCTCGCCGCTTTCGGCGAGTTGACGGGCGTGCTCGGGGGAGTGTGACCAGAGACAGAGATGGTGTCCACCGCGCCGCGCGAGCGAAATGGCGAGCGCAGTGCCCCAGGCTCCAGCGCCGAGGACGGCAATGCGGCTCACGCATTCACCTGCTTGTTACTGTCACCGGGAGGGAGCGACTTCTTGCTGCCGAAGCGGCTCTCTTTGCCTTGCAGAAGGCGCGAGATGTTGGCGTGATGCTTGGCGATGACGAGCAGCGAGAGGAATATGACTCCGCCGACGAAGACGGGCGAGCGGTCGGGCATCCACAGCAGGCAGAAGACCGGCATCATGACGGCAGCGAGGATGCTGGCGAGCGAGACGTAACGCGTGAGGGCGAAGACAACGACGAAGACGCCGAGCGCGCAGAGTGCAGCGAGTGGAGCGATCGCGATGAAGACACCGAGTGCGCTGGCGACTCCCTTGCCGCCCTTGAAGCCGAGCCATATGGGGAAGACGTGGCCAAGAACGGCAGCGACGCCGGCAAGGACGGCGAGGTCAGAAGGGAAGCCGGGCATCCCGGGCGCGAAGTACTGCGCAATCTTTACGGCGGCGAATGCTTTCAGAAGATCGAGAAGAAGGGTGAGGATGCCGAGACCCTTGGCTCCGGAGCGTGCGACGTTGGTGGCTCCGATGTTGCCGCTGCCGGTGGCGCGGATGTCTTCCTTGCGGAAGATGCGCACAAGAACATAGCCGAAGGGGATCGAGCCGAGAAGGTACGCGATGGCGAGGATGGGCAGCCAGAGACGCATGGGATGAAGTGAGTGTAGCGAATCTGATGCCCTGAGGTTGTGAATTGCGCTAAAGCAGCGTGCGGCGGATGAGCTCGAGGGCGTGCTGCGATGCCCAGAAGCGGATGCGATCGCGGTCGCCGAACAGGTTGAGTTGTTTGACCTGCGTGTCTTCGCCGTCCGCGAAACCGATGTAGACAAGGCCGACGGGTTTGCCGGAGTCGGGGCCTTCACCAGCGCCCGGGCCGGCGAGGCCGGTGATGCTGAGGCCGTGCGTGCAGCCAGTGACCTCGCGAATACCTTCGGCAAGAGAGCGTGCGACTTCGGGACTGACGGCGCCCTTCTGCTGGATGAGATCCGGCGGCACATTGGCGAGATTGGTCTTCTGCTCGCTGGCGTAGACGACGGCACCGCCGTGGAAGCTGCGGGATGCGTTGGGAATGGCGCTGAAGCGTTGTGAGAGCAGGCCGCCGGTCATGCTTTCGGCGACAGCAAGCTTGAGATCGCGCATCTCGAGCATCAAGAGGACGATCTCTTCGAGCGATTCGCCGTGCGATGAGAAGATGTCGTCGCCCATCTCGTGCTCGATGAGCTCGGCGAGTGCGTTGACGCGAGCTTCGGCCGCCTCCTGTGTTGGCTTGACGCAGACGAAGTGGAGTTGGATTTCGCCTGAGCCTGCGAGGATGGTGGTTTCCACATCGGTGAACTTTATATAGATGGGAGCGGTGCGCGCGTCGACGGTGGACTCGGGGATTAGCGCCATGCGGAGGAGGCGCTTGGCGAGGAAGCGCGGAGGAAGTGTGGCGGCGAGCCGCGGGATGCACTCATCAGTGAAGAGAGCTCTGAGTTCGTTGGGTGGGCCGGGGAGGAGGATGACGATCTTGCGGTGGAGGTCGCCGTTAGGCGAAGGCCACAGGGTGTCGCGCCACTGGCCGGGCGCGCTGCCGTTGCGATTGGGGAGAAGCTCGGCACCGTCGATGACCTCGGCCTGCTTTTCGTTGTTGGGGGGCATGGGGATGCGGCGCTCGGCGAAACGCTTGTAGAGCGCGGCCATGGTGTCGGGGTCTTTGTAGAGTTCGACGCCGAGCGCATCGGCCACGCAGTTGCGCGTGAGGTCGTCTTCCGTTGGCCCCAGGCCACCAGACGTGATGACGATGTCGGCGCGAGAAAGGGCGATTCGGACGGCGGAGGTGAGGTGTTCGCGGTTGTCGCCGATGACGGTCTTGAAGGCGACGGAGACGCCGAGGTCGTTGAGGCCGTCAGTGAGGAAGAGTGAGTTCGTGTCCGTGCGGAAGGGCGTCAGCATCTCAGAGCCGACAGCGATGATTTCAGCGATCATGTCGTTGGTTGGATGCTAGCAGGATGTTATTGGACGGCGGAGTTGAAAGGGATGTGGTCGAGGTCTACGGGCTCCCATGCGCCTCTTGCGGGCGGCTCAGGCGGGCACATCCTGTAAATTTCGCCGGTCTCTTTATCGCGATACCACGATTCTTCATAGCGCGTTTGTGTGGGTTGTTGGAGTGGTGTGACAACTTCGACGTGGCCTCGTTCGATGGCCTCGCGAAGCATTCGATTCACTTCGTCGAAGTCTCGCAAGGACTGGAACGATCGATTTGGGTGCATGTCGTAGAAGATCGACATAGAGGAAATGCGGTCGTTTGCTACCGCAAACGATACCCCACCCTTTCGCTTTGCGAAAGGATGGGCCACCCAGATTTGTGACTAAACCAGCGACCGGCCGCTGATGCCGAGGTCGAGGTGATAGAGGGTGCTACCGGTGGCAAGCGTGGCGCAGCCGTCATCGAGGAAGCAGAGGCCGACGAGGTCGTTGCCGGCGATGAAAAGCTCGGCGTCAGCGCCGTCGGGCGTGATGCGAATGATGCCGCGGCGGCCGCGCAGCGAGGCGGCGACGTAAACGTTGCCGAGGTCATCGAGCGCGAGCCCCTGCGGGCGACCGAGGCCCTCGTAGAAGATCGTGGTGTCGCCGTTGGGCTCGATAGCGTAGATGGGTTGGTTCGAGCTGGTGCTGGGCGCGGTGACGAGGAGGATGCCGTCGTTGCGGAAGGCGAGGTGGTAGGCGGCGACTGAGGGCTCGAGCGTGGCGAACACGAAGACCTCTCCGGGGTTGTGCGAGCCGTAGGGGCCGACCTTGAAGATGGTGCCGGAGCGGTCGCCGACGAAGAGATTCCCGTCGCGGTCAAAGGCGATTCCGGTGGCGACGCCCATGCCTTCGGCGAAGGTCGAGATGTGGTCGCCCTCGGGTGAGATGCGGTAGACGGTGCCTTCGGCACGAGAGCTGGCGTAGAGGTAGCTGTCCGGACCAAAGGCGAGCCCGGTGACGTTGAGCAGGTCGCGGGCGAAGGGGCGGGCCTGGAGGTCGCGACCGATGCGGACGATGGAGATGGGGGTGCGTTCGCCGCGAGGGCCGCTGATCATCGCGAAGAGGTTTCCTTCGGCATCGATGGCAGGGTTGGAGACAAGGTGAAGCTCGTCTGCCATGGGGACGGCGATGTTGGCGTGAAGGACGTTCGAGGAGAGGCCGTTCGCTCGGAGGGTGAGGTCGCTGGCGATGGCGCCTTCCGGGACGCGGAGCAGGGCGCGGTTGGGGCGGACGAGATCGAAGTAGGCCGTAGTGTCGCCGAATGTGGCGGAGGGAAGCTGGGGTCCGTCGTTGGTGACGGGAAGCAGGTGGGAGCCGGAGATCTCGAAGCTGCCGCCTGGAATGGCAGCACGCGGCGTGAGGTGGTCAAGGTGAGGAGCCTGACTGGTGGAGGGCCGGTTGGGATGTAGCAGGCTCATGCGTGAATAGCCTAGCCGGACGGCGCGCGGGAGGCAACTGCGGCGGAATGTTGTGGAGATGACACTGGTTAGTCGCCAACCGTAGGCCGAGGGTCGACGCCTTCGGAGGGCGACGATTCGCATGCTGCCTGTCTCTTTAGACAGGTTCGTGCGAGACGCGGCCAGCGCTAGTATCTGCGCTGTCTGGCGGAGTGCCACCGTTGTACGGAGCTCATGGCCAGGGATGTGAGGGGTCCTCTTCAGAAAGATTCGGCGAGGCCGCGATGAATGCGAAAGCAAAGATGTTTCGTACGCTAGCCCGGCAATTGGTTGGACTGATTTGCGTTTTCCTGCTGATACCAGGGGACGCGTTGTCCTACGCGCAACAACAACAGCAGCAACAACAGCCGCCATCAGGACAACAGGCTTCATCGTCGCCGAAGATTCCGGCGGACCAGTTGGACTCACTCGTAGCGCCGATTGCGCTCTATCCGGACCCGCTGCTGGCGCAAACGCTCGCGGCTTCTACGTATCCGCTTGAGATTGTTCAACTACAGCAATGGCTGCAGAAGAACACTGGGCTGAAGGATAAGGCGCTGGCCGACGCGGTGGCAAAGCAGCCGTGGGATCAGAGTGTGCAGGCGCTGGCGCCGATGCCTGACCTCGTGAAGCGGCTGGCCGATGACATTCAATGGACCACGGATCTAGGGAATGCATTCCTCGCGCAGCAGAGCGATGTGATGGCGGCTGTGCAGCGCATGCGCGCGAAGGCAAAAGACAAGGGCAACCTGAAGTCGAGCGAGCAGCAAAAGGTCGATACACAGGTGATCGAAGGCAAACAGACGATTGTCATCCAGCCTTCGAATCCTGAGGTCGTCTACGTGCCGAGCTACAACCCGACGGTGGTGTACGGACCGCCTGTCTATCCTTACCCGCCGGTCTACTATCCGCCGCCGGGCTACTATGCCGCAGGCATGGCGATCTCGTTCGGTATCGGCGTAGCGATGGGAGCGTTCTGGGGCGGCGGCTATGGATGGGGCTGCGGCTGGGGCGGCGGCAACAATGTGTACATCAATCACAACAACAACTTCATCAACAACCGACAAAACATAAACAACATTAACCGTCCATCCCAGTTGCCCAATCGGGGTGGCGCTGGTGGAGTTGGTGGCGTCGGTGGAGTCGGCGGCGCCGGAAGGCCTGGCGGGGTAGGCGGAGTCGGCGGTGCCGGTGGCGTGGGTGGAGTTGGTGGTGTGGGCGGAGCTGGCAAACCCGGCGGAGTCGGTGGCGCTGGCGGGGTTGGCGGAGTCGGTGGACCGGGTGGAGTCGGCGGTGCCGGACGTCCAGGGGCGGGGCAACTTCCCGCTGGTGGAAGCAGCTGGCAGCATAATCCCTCGCACCGTGGCGGAGCGCCGTATGCGGATCGTGCGACTGCGGACCGGTTCGGTGGTTCTGCGAGGGGCGACTCGCTTTCGAATCGGCAGGGGGCGGCGAGACAGCAGATTAGCCAGCAGGGCGGAAATCTGGGTAGCGCACGCGGCGGTGGAGCAGGCGCTGGAAATCGCGGCGGCGGGGTTGGCGGCGGTGGCGGTGTGGGCGGTGGCCAGGGAGTCAGCAGGGCCGGCGCAGGAGGTGGAGGCGACCGCGTCGGAGACCGCAGCGTTTCTTCCGGCGGCGGCAGCAGAAGCGCGTTCGGTGGCGGATCGTCCGGCTTCAGCGGATCGAGCGCCAGGGCAAGCAGCTCGCGTGGCTCTTCGAGCTTTGGCGGTGGCGGTCGCGGCGGCGGCGGCGGCGGTGGTCGGGGTGGTGGTGGTGGAAGGCGCAGGTAACTGTGCGTCACGAGTTATAGGAGCGGTGTGATGAGATCGAGAACTTCGAATCAAGTTGCTTCCTGGTTTGCATGGAAAGTGCGCGCTCTGCTGCTGGCGATCATCGTCGCTCCGTTCGTGCTTACCGCGCAGTCGAAAACCTCTACGCCGGCCGCGGGACCGGAGACTTTTCCGACCGCACAGGCCGCCGCGGACGCGCTGATCGCTGCGTCTACCAACACTGATCCGTACGCGCTCCTGAGGATATTCGGGCCGGATGCGAACAACCTCCTGTTCACCAACGAACCGGCACAGGATAAGCAACGAGTCGCCGATTTTGCTGCTCAGGCGCATCAGAAAAACTCGCTTTCGTTCGAGCCGAAAAGCGGCAATCACGCTTATCTGCTGGTTGGAAACGGTGAATGGCCGTTCCCCATTCCGATCGTGAAGACCGGCGGCAAGTGGCACTTCGACACTGTGGAGGGTCATCAGGAGGTCTTGTACAGGCGGATCGGCTCGAATGAACTCGATGCGATCCAGATCTGTCATGGTTTTGTCGAGGCTCAGCATCAGTACGCGATGCAGAAGCGTGCTGGTTACGACGTAAACCAGTATGCGCAGCGCATCATCAGCAGCCCGGGCAAGCAGGACGGCCTGGCGTGGAAGAACCCGGACGGAACATGGGGCGGACCGGTCGGCGAAAAGATCGCAGCGGCAATCTCGCAGGGCTACAACAGCAAAGAGATGCCGTATCACGGCTACTACTTCAAAGTCCTGAAGGGACAGGGGCCCGCTGCTCCGCTGGGGCAACTGGACTACGTGATCAAGGGCGTCATGATCGGAGGCTTCGCATTGGTGGCCGCTCCTGCAGAGTACCGCGTTACTGGCGTGAAGACGTTCATGGTGAGCCAGGACGGAGTGGTGTGGCAGAAGGACCTTGGCCCTACCACTCTCGATCAGTTCAAGGCGATGGACCGCTTCAACCCGGACAAGAGCTGGACTCCGGTTGAAGAGAACCAGTGAGCGATGAACGCGAATCCGAAGGCGGCAAATGAGCAGGGGCCTGGCTCAGGCGAGCCGCCGTTTGTAGAAATTCACAAAATAATGGAGGACCTGATGTTGAATCAGCGGAGCATTATCGTAGCGAGCGCGGCGGCGGCATGTTTGCTGATGTTTGGAACCGCAGTCACGGCAGGCGCCCAAAAAGGCATGATCATCGGCCGCAGTGGAGACACGTTCGTAATGAACGGTGCTGACGGCAAGACGACCGTGGTTCTCACGGACGACACCGACACGAGAGATAGGCGCGGGCTCTTCGGACTCCGGAAGACGCATCTCGGCGACACCGTGCTGGTGCCGGGTCTCAAGGTGGATGTAAAGGGAGACCGCGATGGGGAAGGCCGGGTTGTTGCTAAAACGATCACAATCGACGGCGATGACCTTGAAGCAGCTGAGATGATCCAGGCGGGCCTGACTCCGACTGCGGATCAGGTGCAGGCGAATGTGCGAACACTCGATGCGCACCAAAAGCAAATGGGCGAAATGCAGGACAACATGGATGCCCAGGATGCAGCGCATAACGCCGGTATCGCTCAGAACAAAGAGCAGATCCAACAAAACATCAAGGACATCCAGGAGCAGAACGAACGCTTCAATGCACTGACCGACTACGACGTCAAAGGGGAAGCGACGGTGAAGTTCGCTGTCGGGAGCTCCAAGATATCAGCGGAGGACCAGGAGCAACTGAAGACCCTGGCGCAGACGGCCACAGGGCTGAAGGGGTATCTCGTCGAAGTGATAGGTTACGCCGACTCCACAGGCAACCCAGCCAGGAACACACAGCTGAGTGAGGATCGCGCCAAGGCAGTCATTACCGTCCTGCAGCAGCAGGGAGGCATTCCCATTCGCCATATCGTCGCTCCTGGAGCGATGGGCGAGTACGGACCTGCAGCTTCAAACGAGACGAAAGAAGGCCGCGCGGATAATCGCCGAGTCGAGGTAAAGGTGCTCGTAAACAAGGGGATGGCCGGGAGCTAGCCGCGGTTATCCGCCAATCCACGCACGTTGAATACAAACGCAGGCGAGAGCAAGGATCCCAGCGGCAACGTCATCCAGCATGATGCCGGTGCCGTTGGGCAGCCGCTCGAGCCTGCGGATCGGCCATGGCTTGAAGATGTCGAACAACCGAAACAGGACTAATGCAAGGACTGCATGTTTCCAGTCAGGTTTCGCCAGAATCAAAGCGATGAACTGGCCGGCGGCTTCGTCGATGACAACATGCCCGGGATCCTTCCGTCCGGATTCGCGAGCAACGATGGTAGCAGCCGGAATACCGATGAGCGTGACGACGAGGGCGGCAGCGGCAGTTCCGATCGCGAGAGCTAGAGGCGTGGGATGTAGCGCGTGCGCCGCCGCATACCAGAGCAGCAGCGCCGCAATGGAGCCATAGGTTCCTGGGCCCGGTTTGAGAAGGCCGGAGCCGAAGAAGGTTCCGAGTGTCCAGGCCCAGAGTGTTTTGCGTGGGTGTGCGGGCATCGATGCTTTGAGTTTAGAGGATGACGCTCGCCGCGTTATGGATTGCGGTGCAGGACATGCACAGCGATGTCAGGCCAGAGCTCGCGGAAGGTATTCGTAGCGGCGTCGCGGAGCAAAGCGTAGCCGTACTTCGTGGCGAGTTCGCTCGCGGTACGGTCGGAGCTTGGGTAGTACGTGGTCGAAATGCCCTGCGCGACGCCGCGGCCGATAAGCTCAGCCCCGTTGACGGTGAGGTGGCCGTTGTAGTCGGGCGTCACAAAGACGCGACTAACGGCGTAAGCAGCACGCTTGAGAACAGGCCCGCGACCAAGCGCATAGTAGCGCTCGTCCTCATGCAATACCGTGGGAAGTGCCCAAACGACCCAGTAGTTGCCATCCGTCTTGTCGACCCAGCCACGCCAGGAGTACGCCCAGAAACCGGGAATACCCTTGCCGAGCGCGGGATGGCTGTTCTGGCCTTCAGCGATCGCTGAGGTAATGCCGACGAAGATAAATGCGGAGTAGTCAAACGACTGGCGCGTGGCAATGCTGAAGGTTTGACGCGGCGTCGCAGGCGGAGGCTTCACGCCAGCGCTGACCGCTCGGTAGTTGGGCATGATGCCGAGAATCCGCTTGGGCTGCGGCAGTGGTTTCACCGGCCCGTTCGTGGCATCCGTGTCTGCCTCGGATATCTCCTCAGTCTCAGCTTGCGGTGCGCTGGAAGAAGACGACGTGAGAAGCGCGTCAGGAGCGTTGGGAAGTTCGGTGGTTGCGACGTTCGCGAAAGTAGTGGGTGGTGTTGTCGGCGAAACTCGCTGAGCATACGCAACAGGGGCCGAGACGAGCAGAAGCAAAGACCAGGGACGAGGCAACCATGCACTCCAAAAAGAATGAACTCTATGGAGTTAGATGGAGAACGCGGCGAAAAGACTCGGAATGCGATGTGGAAGAAGTCAGCTTTTGTCGCGATCTTCGCGGCGACGCTCCGCATCGAACTGGGCCTGCTCAACCTCTTCGAGGACTTCGGGGTCGAAGATTGGTGAGGAGATTTTGTAGCCGCCTGACGCCCACTTCCCGAGGTCGAGGAGACGGCAGCGCTCGGAGCAAAAGGGGAGGTCCTCGCTCGCGGGATCGACAGGCTTCTTGCAGGTTGGGCAGAGGATGGGCTTCGTTGGCATGAGTTACTCGATGATTCTCGCGACGACGTCATAGTCGTGCGACTCCGTGATCTCCGCGCGGTAGAACGTGCCCGGGACAAGCTCTTCGTGCGGGCCGAAGTCGTTGATAAGGACCTTGCCGTCAATCTCCGGGGCATGATCGAGCGTTCGGCCCTGCCACAGGAGCTCAGTCTCTTCCGACTCGCCCTCGACGAGGAGATCGACCTCGCGACCGATCCACGACTTCTTCGCGCGCGTGCTGATCCTTTGCTGCAACTTCATCAGCTTGCGGCGGCGTGATTCGATCGTGCGCTTGGGGACCTTGTGCTCATGCGTGAAGGCCTGCGCGCCCTCTTCGTCGGAGTAGGAGAAGACGCCCAGCCAATCGAACTTCGCGGCTTCTACGAAGCTGCAGAGCTCCGCGAAATCCTCGTCGGTCTCGCCGGGGAAGCCAACGATGAATGAGGTGCGAAGCACGAGGCCAGGCACAATCGAGCGCGCCTTATCGATGATCTGCAGGAAGCGATCCGCGGTGCCACCACGTTTCATGCGGCGAAGGACGTTCGCGCTCGCGTGCTGCAGCGGAACGTCAAGATATTTCGCGATGTTGTCATGCCGCGCGATGGTCTCAAGCAGACGCGTAGTGATCTTGTTGGGGTACGCATAGAGAAAGCGCAGCCACTTAAGACCGGGGAGCGGAGCCAGCGCGTTGAGAAGATCCGCAAGCTCCACGCGACGGCCGAGTTCTGCATCGGGCGCGAGATCCTCGCCGTAGCATGTAGTGTCCTGGCCGATGAGTGTGATCTCGCGCACACCTTGCGCGATAAGTTGCTGTGCTTCGGCGACGATGCTCGCAATGGGGCGCGAGCGGAACTTGCCACGAAGCTGTGGAATGATGCAGAAGCTGCAGGGATGATCGCAGCCCTCGGCAATCTTGATGTAGGCCGATGCGCGCGGCGTGGTGAGGATGCGAGGCGTTTCGGCGGTGTAGAGGTACGTCGGCAGTGCAGTGTGTGCGCCGTCCCACGTCTCGCGGGAGAATCGACCGGCGGCCTCGCGTGCATCGCCTTCCGGCCGCGAGGTGGTTTCATTGACGATCTGCGCACTTTCAGACTCGGGCCGTGAGTGCTGATTCACGGAAGAGGCGTGACGCTC
>Ga0134125_10009503_pt1 | contig 10941 bp, 4 predicted proteins | sample KB31751_FD_96464 | JGI IMG/M metagenome (GOLD analysis project Ga0134125, IMG submission 96464) | Terrestrial soil microbial communities with excess Nitrogen fertilizer from Kellogg Biological Station, Michigan, USA - KB3-175-1 | ecosystem: Environmental > Terrestrial > Soil > Unclassified ...
CACGCCGCCAACCCGCTCCGAGGTCGAGAGCTATCGCCGCATCCGCGGCGAACTCGCCGCCAAGGCTGGCGATATCAATGCCCGTTTCGGTAGCGTCGATTGGGCGGTGCTGCGCTACGTCAATGAGAGCTTCTCGCCCGACGAGCTCGCCGGTTTCTATCGCATGAGCAAGGTCGCTTGCGTGACGCCCTTGCGCGATGGCATGAACCTCGTCGCGAAAGAATATATCGCGGCGCAGAATCCCGAGGACCCCGGCGTCCTCGTGCTGTCGAGATTCGCTGGTGCCGCGCAGGAGCTGAACGCCGCCTTACTCGTCAATCCGTATGACACAGAAGAGGTTGCGCGCAGCCTCCATCAGGCGCTCTATATGCCACATGCTGAGCGGGTGGAGCGATGGGAGACCTCGATGCGCGTGCTGCGCAAAGCGGACCTGCAGAGCTGGTACGATTCCTTCTTCGTGGCGCTGCGCAGCGCATCGATCAAGCCGGCGGATAGCACGACGCTCAGCGTCGCTTGAGACTGCAACACGTGCAGTCCCAAGGCGAGCCAGCGTGCGTGATCGAGAGGAAGAGCAAGCACATTGATCCAACCCTCCGACAACGTCACCGCCACGGCAACGACCGCTAGCACGCTCCCCCGCGAATTTGCCGCTGCGCGCGGACCAAAGTGTGGCGCACGCATCGTCATCGAGCGGCTCTATCCCGAGCTCGATGGTGGCCGTTATCCGATCAAGTGCGTGGTCGGCGACCGGCTCGATATCTGGGCCGACATCTTCCGCGACGGGCACGACGTACTCGGCGCAGCCATTCTGTATCAGCCCGAAGGCGCTTCCCGCTGGCATTCGGCGCCGATGCGTCTCTTCGACAACGACCGCTGGATCGGCACGATTGCGCCAACCGAAAATCGGCGGTACCGCTATACGATCGAGGCCTGGACCGATCTTTACGCTTCCTGGCGCGACCGCATGCAACGCAAGCGCGCCGCGCGGCAGGATCTCACAGTCGATCTCCCCGAGGGCCGTGCGCTGGTGCGCGCCGCGGAAGCGCGCTCGGGCCGCACGATCGCGAGGGCCGATGCCAGTATCGAAGCGTTGCTCGATGGGCCTATCGTCGAGGCCATGGCGGAATGGGGCCCGCGCGAGGATGTGACGCGGCTCGACCGAATCCTCGAAGTCGTCGTCGACCGCAAAGCAGCCGCCTTCGCCGCCTGGTATGAGATGTTCCCACGCTCGCAGAGCACCGTTCCGGGCCGCGGCGCGACGTTCCGCGATTGCATCGCACGGCTCGACGATATCGCGGCCATGGGGTTCGATACGATCTATTTGCCGCCCATTCATCCGATCGGCGAGAAGAATCGCAAAGGTCGCAACAACAATGTGAAAGCGCAGCCGGGCGAGCCCGGCAGCCCCTATGCGATCGGCAGCGCACTCGGCGGTCACGATGCGATCAATCCCGAGCTCGGCACACTCGACGATTTCCGCGATTTCGTTGCCGCCTGCGCCGACCGCGGCATGGAGGTGGCGCTCGACTTCGCCGTGCAATGCGCGCCGGACCATCCTTGGATCAAGCAGCATCCGGAATGGTTCGAGTTCCGCGACGATGGCTCGATCCGCTATGCGGAGAATCCGCCGAAGCAATATCAGGATATCGTCAACGTCAATTTCCGTTCGCCCACGTGGTCGGAACTGTGGCAAGCGATGCGCGATATCGTCACCTTCTGGATCGCGCAGGGCGTGCGCATCTTCCGCGTCGACAATCCGCACACCAAGCCCTTCCCCTTCTGGGAATGGCTGATCCGCGAAGTGCAGAGCGAGCGGCCCGACATTCTCTTCCTATCGGAAGCCTTCACGCGGCCGAAGGTGATGCGCAATCTGGCAAAGCTCGGCTTCACGCAATCCTATACCTATTTCACCTGGCGCAACGAGAAGCACGAGCTGATCGAATATTTCACCGAGCTGACGCACGACGAGCCGAAGGATTATCTACGGCCACATCTTTTCACGAATACGCCCGACATCCTGCCGCGCATCCTGCAGGATGGCGGACCGCCGGCTTTCCGCATTCGCGCCGTGCTGGGCGCAACGCTCGGCGGGCTCTTCGGCATCTATAACGGTTTCGAGCTGTGCGAGAATCGCGCCCTGCCGAATTCGGAGGAATACGCCGATTCGGAGAAATACGAGTACAAGGTCTGGGACTGGGATCGGCCGGGCAACATCAAGCCGCTGATCACCGGACTTAATCGCATCCGCCGAGAGCACGCCGTCTTCGAAGATTGGCGCAATCTCGAATTCCACCTTTGCGACAATGACCGCGTGCTGTTCTATAGCCGCGGACACACCGTCTTTATCGCCGTCAGCCTCGATCCTTTCAGGCCGCAAGAGACAACAGTCGAACTGCCGCTGCATGCGATGGGCTTGAGCGAGGCCGACGATCTTCGGATCAGCAACCTGCTGACCGGCGGCAGCATGCACCTCGTCGGTTCCCGGCAACATATTCGCCTCGGTCCCGATGCGCCAGCGACGATCTTCACCGCGGAGAAGCTGCGGTGAGCGACACGCCGATCGCCGAACGTCCGGATTGGTACAAAGACGCCATTATCTATGAGCTGCATCTGAAGGCGTTCCATGACGCCAACAACGACGGCATCGGCGATATTCCCGGCCTCATCGCAAAGCTCGACTATATCCAGGAGCTCGGCGTCACCGCGATCTGGTTGCTGCCGTTCTTCCCGTCGCCGCTGCGCGACGACGGCTACGACATTTCCGACTACCGTGACATCCATCAATCCTATGGCAGCTTGTCGGATTTCCGGCAGCTCGTGCGCGAAACGCATAAGCGCGGCATGCGCATCATCATCGAGCTGGTCATCAATCACACCTCGGATCAGCACCCCTGGTTTCAGCGCGCGCGGCGCGCCAAACCCGGATCGGTTGCGCGCAATTTCTACGTCTGGAGCGACACCGACGAGAAATACAAAGGCACGCGCATCATCTTCACCGATACCGAGAAATCCAACTGGACCTGGGATCCTGTCGCCGGCCAGTTCTACTGGCACCGCTTCTTCTCGCATCAGCCGGATCTGAATTTCGACAATCCGCATGTCGTGCGCGCGGTGGTCAACACCATGCATTTCTGGCTCGATCTCGGTGTCGACGGGTTCCGCCTAGACGCGATTCCCTATCTCTGCGAGCGCGAGGGAACGAACAGCGAGAATCTTCCCGAGACGCATTCGATCATCAAGCAGATCCGCACAGAGCTCGACCAAGAATATATTGGCAAGGTCCTGCTCGCCGAGGCCAATCAATGGCCCGAGGATGTGAAGGACTATTTTGGCAATGGTGACGAATGCCATATGGCATTCCACTTCCCGCTCATGCCGCGCATCTACATGGCGATCGCGCAGGAAGACCGGCATCCGATCACCGACATCATGCGCCAGACGCCGGAGATTCCGGAATCCTGCCAATGGGGCGTGTTCCTGCGCAACCATGACGAGCTGACGCTCGAAATGGTGACCGACGCCGAGCGCGACTATCTTTGGCTCACCTATGCCGCCGATCGCCGCGCACGCATCAATCTCGGCATCCGCCGGCGCCTCGCGCCGCTGATGCAGAACGATCGCCGCAAGATCGAGCTGATGAACGGATTGCTGCTGTCCATGCCGGGCACGCCGATCATCTATTACGGCGACGAGATTGGCATGGGCGACAATATCTATCTCGGCGATCGCGACGGCGTGCGCACGCCGATGCAGTGGACGCCCGATCGCAATGCCGGCTTCTCTCGCGGTGACCCTGCCCAGCTCTATCTGCCACCGATCATGGATGCGGTCTACGGTTACCAGGCGCTCAATGTCGAGGCGCAGTCGCACAGCCTGTCGTCGCTGCTGAACTGGATGCGACGCCTGATCAATGTGCGGCAATCGCTCAAAGTCTTCGGCCGCGGCGCGCTTACCTTCCTCTATCCCTCGAACCGCGCGGTCATCGCCTATTTGCGCCAGCACGAGGACGTGACGGTGCTCTGCGTGATGAATCTGTCGCGCTCGGCACAGGCGGTCGAACTGGATATGACGCCTTTTACCGGCCGCATACCGGTCGAGATGCTCGGGCGCACCCCGTTTCCCTCGATTGGCACCGGCAGCTACACGATCACGCTGCAAGCCTATGGCTTCTTCTGGTTCGAGCTGACCCAGCCCTCGGAAGATTTGCGGCCGGTGGTGCAGATCGCGCCCGATCTCGTCACGTTGGTCCAGGTCGGCGAATTCGCCTCGGCCTTCGAGGGGCGCAACCGGGGCATCATCGAGCGCGATGTCTTGCCGGCCTATTTACGGCCGCGGCGCTGGTTCGCGCAAAAGAACGAACGCAACGTGCAGATCGCCGTCCTGTCGGCCCTTTGCTTCTCACTCGGCGGGCGCGATTGCTCCTGGCTGATCGCCGAGGCGCGGGGCAAGACCAACATTGCCTATTCGCTGCCGGTGCTAGACGAATATCAGCCGCCGGCGCCGCCGCCGCCGCAATCGGTGATCGCCAAGCTGCGGCGCAGCTATCGCGAAGGCTATCTGCTCGATGCGCTGTTCGGCGAAGAGTTCATCCGCGCGGCGATCGACGCGTTGCGGCAGAACGCAACGATCGACGCGCACAGCGGCACTTTATCCTTCCGACCGACCCCCGCTTTCCTCGCCACGAATGCGCCCGAGAAGCCGGCGGTCCGCATTGGCGGCCAGGAGCAATCAAACAGCTCCGCGGTGGTCGAGGAATGGCTGATCATCAAGTTCTATCGCAAGGTCGCGAGTGGCACGAATCCGGAAGTCGAGATGGGCGGCTTCCTGACCAACGAGGCGCATTACGCGAATTCGCCTGCGCTCTATGGCAGCATCCATTTCCAGGACAGCGCCGGCAATGACACGGCGCTCGGTGTCGTCCATGCCTGGATCCGCAATCAAGGCGACGGCTGGATCAATACCCTCGCCTATCTCGATCGCTTCCTGCAGGATCGCCGCGTTGCCACCGCCGATCAGCAATCGATCTCGCACGAGGATCACGCCACGTATCTCGTGCGAACCGAGCAGCTCGCGCGACGCACTGCGGAATTTCACCGTGCACTCTATGTCGAGACCGGCGATCCGGCTTTCGTCGCAGAACGCGTTCCATCCGCGGAGGTCAAGAAATGGGGCGAAGCCGTCGCGCAGCTCGTCGATGCCGCACTCGCCGCGCTGACGGAATCCCGCAGTCGCCTGTCAGCCGATGACGCCGCCGCGCTGGACGAGGTGATGGCTGATACCGCCGGACGCAACGAGTATATCCGCGGTCTCGCCGAACTGCCCGACGACGTGCTGATCTCCCGCTACCACGGCGACTATCATCTCGGCCAGACGCTCGTCGTGCAGAACGATCTGTTCATCGTCGACTTCGAAGGCCCGCCGCAGCTTTCGCTCGAGGAACGCCGGCACAAGCATTCGATCGTTCGCGATGTCGCTTGCATGCTGCGGTCCTTCGACTATGCCGCCTGGACCGCGCTCGATAACGCCACGCAAGCCGCCGGTGATCACCGCAGCGAGCTGCGCGACGCGGTGCTACATTGGCGCCAACAGATCAACGAGCGCTTCCTGGACGCCTATCGCGCAGCCATCAGCGATTGTCCGCTCTGGCCACGCGACGAGGTCAGCGCGCGCAAGCTCCTGTCGCTCTTCCTTATCGAGAAGGCGGCGCTCGAGATCGAATACGAAATCGGGAACCGGCCTAGCTGGGCGGGGGTTCCTCTAGCGGGGCTCCGATCCCTGTTGCGCGACAGACAAACAGCCGACAAGCTCAATGACCATTGAACGCGAAGCCGTAGCGATCGAGACCGGCGAGCATGGCGATCCATTCGCCTTCCTCGGTCCCCATGAATTAGGCAGCGGACGTGTTGTCGTACGCAGCTTTCAGCCTGGTGCGCGCCGCGTCGCGCTCATCGATGCATCGGGCACCACCATCGACTCGCAACGCAGCGATGAGCAAGGACTCTTCGAGGTTATCTGCGAACACGGGTTGCATCGGCCTTACCGCTTGCGTGTCTCCTTCCCCAGCGGCGATCAGGAACTCGTCGATCCCTATCAGTTCGGCCCCTGGCTCGGCGAGACCGATATTTATCTTCTGCGCGAGGGCACGCATCTCGCCGCTTTCAACCGTCTCGGTGCGCATTTCACCGCGATCGACGGTGTCGAAGGGATAAGCTTCGCTGTTTGGGCGCCCAATGCGCGGCGCGTCAGCATCGTCGGCGATTTCAATAATTGGGACGGCAGACGGCATCCGATGCGGCTTCATCCCGGCGCCGGCATCTGGGAATTGTTCATTCCCGGACTCGGCGAGGGCGAGCGCTACAAATATGAGATCAAGCCGCGCGATGCAAACCTGCCGCTGTTGAAGGCGGACCCCTATGCCTTCGCAGCCGAGCGGCCGCCGAACACAGCGTCGATCACCAGCCGCACCGATCGCCATCAATGGCAGGACCAGGCCTGGATCGAGGGGCGCCAACGCCGCGACCTTTACCCGCGGCCGATGAATATCTACGAGGTTCATCTCGGCTCATGGCGGCGCCGACCCGAGGAAGGCCATCGCTGGCTCAGTTATCGCGAGTTCGCCGAGACGCTGGTGCCTTACGCGAAAGATATGGGCTTCACCCATATCGAATTGCTGCCGATCACCGAATTCCCCTTCGACGGCTCCTGGGGCTATCAGCCGACCTCGCTTTTCGCGCCGTCCAGCCGCTTCGGCACGCCGACCGATTTCCAATTCTTCGTCGATGCCTGTCACCGCGCGGGGCTCGGCGTGATCCTCGATTGGGTGCCGGGGCATTTCCCTAACGATCCGCACGGTCTCGCCGAATTCGACGGCAGCAAGCTCTACGAGCATGCCGACCCGCGTCAGGGCCTGCACAAGGACTGGAACACGCTGATCTACAATTACGGCCGCGCCGAAGTGGCCGAGTTCCTGCTGAGCAGCGCGCTGTTCTGGTTCGACCGCTATCACATCGACGGCCTCCGAGTCGACGCGGTCGCCTCGATGCTCTATCTCGATTACAGCCGCAAGCCCGGCGAATGGGTCCCCAATCGGTTCGGCGGCAATGAGAATCTCGATGCGGTCGGCTTCCTCAAGCGCCTCAACGAGACCTGCTATGGCCGTTATGGCGGCATCATCACCGTGGCCGAGGAATCGACTGCCTGGCCGATGGTGTCGCGGCCGACCTTCGAGGGCGGGCTCGGCTTCGGCTTCAAATGGAATATGGGCTGGATGCACGACACGCTCAGCTACATGCAGGAAGACCCGATCAATCGCGCCTACCACCACGAGAAGCTGACCTTCGGCCTGCTCTACGCTTTCTCGGAGAATTTCATCCTGCCGCTGAGCCATGACGAGGTCGTGCACGGCAAGCGCTCGATCCTCGGCCGCATGCCCGGCGATCGCTGGCAACGATTCGCCAATCTCCGGGCCTATTACGGCTTCATGTACGGCCATCCAGGAAAGAAGCTCTTGTTCATGGGCGATGAGTTCGGGCAGGAGCGCGAGTGGAACCACGATCAAAGCCTCGACTGGCATCTGCTCGGCGATGAGCTCCATCAAGGCGTGCTGAATCTGGTGCGCGACCTTAATGCACTGATTCAGAATACCAACGCGCTGCATGAACTGGATCACGAGCATGCCGGATTCCAATGGATCGATGCCTCCGATCGCAGCTCCAGCATCGTCTCGTTCCAGCGCTGCGGCCGATCACCGGGCGATCATGTCGTGGTGATCGTCAATTTTACACCCGTGGTGCGCACCGACTATCGCATCGGCATGCCGTCGGAAGGCCCCTATCGCGAGATATTCAATTCCGACGACCGGCGCTATGGCGGCGGTGGCGTTGGCAATAAGGGCACGCTCGTGCCACAGGCGCTGAGTTGGCACGGCCGCACGCATTCCGTGCCGCTAACCCTGCCGCCACTGGCAGCGATCTACCTGGCCCCCACCACCGGGTGAGGCGGGGGTGACGGCACGGATTCAGACGGGCCGACCTTATCCGCTTGGCCCTCAGGTCGATGCGCGTGGCGCGAATTTCGCGCTCTTCTCCGCACATGCGGAGCGTGTCGAGCTCTGTCTCTTCGACGAGCATGGCCGACGCGAGCTCGAGCGCATCGCCCTGCCCGAAAATACGGAAGGCATCTGGCACGGCTATCTGCCTGGCGCTTATCCGGGACTGCTCTACGGTTATCGCGTGCACGGACCTTATGCGCCGCATGAAGGCCATCGCTTCAACCCGCATAAATTGCTGCTCGACCCCTACGCGCGCGAGCTCGCCGGCTCGTTTCACATCGGCGATCTGCATTTCGGCTATCGCATCGGCGGGCCGCGGGGCGATCTCGCCATGGATCGGCGCGACAATGCGCGGGTAATGCCGAAATCCCGCCTGGTCGATGACAGCTTCTCCTGGGGTGACGATCGGCCGCTGCGCACGCCGCTGCGCGACACGGTGATCTACGAGATGCATGTCGGCGGCTTCACGCGTACCCATCCCGACATCCCCGAGTATCTGCGCGGCTCTTTCCGGGCGCTGCGCACGCCTGCAGTGATCGATCATCTGCGGCGCCTCGGCGTAACGGCCGTGGAATTCTTGCCGGTTCAAGCCTGGGTCGATGATCGCTATCTCGTCGAGAGCAATTTGCGCAATTACTGGGGCTACAACTCGATTGGCTTCTTCGCGCCGGAGCCGCGTTATCTTGGCAGCGGCAACCACGCCGAGTTCAAGAACACCGTCGCAGCACTGCATGCCGCCGGCATCGAGGTGATCCTCGACGTCGTCTACAACCATACAGCGGAAGGCAACGAGCTGGGGCCGACGCTGTGCTTTCGCGGCATCGACAACGCATCCTACTATTGGTCGAGCCCCGAAAGTGCGCGCTACACGATGGACTTCACCGGTTGCGGCAACTCGCTCCGGATGTCGCATCCGCGTGTCTTGCAGATGGTCGTCGACTCGCTGCGCTATTGGGTCGAGGTGATGCATGTCGACGGCTTCCGCTTCGATCTGGCCACCACCCTGGCACGCGGCCCGAACGGCTTCGACGGCGATGCGCCGTTTCTCGATGTGCTCGCGCAGGATCCGGTCCTGGCGCAGGTGAAGCTCATCGCCGAACCGTGGGATCTCGGCGAGGGCGGCTATCGCGTGGGCGGCTTCCCGCCAGGCTGGTCGGAATGGAACGGCCGCTATCGCGATGCGATGCGCCCCTATTGGCGCGGCGATGGCGGGATTATCGGCGAAGTCGCCGGACGGCTCGCCGCTTCGGCCGATCTATATCATCACGACCGGCGTCGGCCGAGCGCGAGCGTCAACTTCATCACCGTTCATGACGGGTTCACGCTGCAGGACCTCGTCAGCTACAACGAAAAGCATAATGAAGGGAATGGCGAGGACAATAAGGACGGATCGAACGACAACATCTCGTGGAATTGCGGCGTCGAAGGTCCGACGGAAGACGAGGATGTGATCCGCTTGCGGCAGCAGCAGCGCCGCAACTTTCTCGCCACCTTGCTGCTCTCGCAAGGCGTGCCGATGATCCTCGCCGGCGATGAGATCGGCAATAGCCAGGGCGGCAACAACAACGCCTATTGCCAGGACAATGAGATCGGCTGGATCGATTGGTCGGGACGCGGTGTCGCCGGCCAGGACCTGACCGATTTCGTCGCGCGGCTGGTCGCGCTCCGGCGCAGCTGCAACCTGTCGCATGACCATTTTCTCGAAGGCAAGATCCGCAATCCCACGGGCCGCAAGGACATCGCCTGGTATCGTGCCGACGGCCAGGAGATGACCGAGCCCGATTGGTATTTTCCGGATGCGCGTTTCATCGCCTTCGCCGTCGACGGTGCGACGCCCGCGCTGATCCTGCTCAACGCGCATTTCGAGCCGCTGAGCATCACCGTGCCTGCCGCGACCGGTATTGCGCGCTGGCGCATGGAGATTGACACCACCGAAGCCAATGGCGCCGCTAAGGGCGCGCTGGCGCCGGGCGACACCTACGAGGTGCCCGCGCGCGCAACGCTCATGTTGCTCGGCGAAGGCGGGCCGGAAACGGCCTCGGAGCGATGAAGCGAGCGTATCGCATGGCTTTCGGCGCCACGTCGCAAAGCGACGGTGCGGCGTTTCGCCTCTATGCGCCGAAGGCGCGCCAGGTCGCGCTGCAGCTCGACGGACAGGATCGCGCCATGACACGGGAAGGCGATTGGTTCTCGCTGACGATCGCCGAGGCCAGGCCCGGCATGCGCTACCACTATGTCATCGACGGCCAGCAGGCCGTGCCCGATCCGGCCTCACGCTTCCAGCCGCAAGACGTCAACGGTCCGAGCGAGATTATCGCGCCGGATGCTTTCGATTGGACGGACGGGGCTTGGCGCGGCCGCCCCTGGCCTGAAGCGGTGATTTACGAGCTCCATCTCGGCACCTTCACGCGCGAAGGCACCTATCATGCTGCGATGAGCCAGCTCGCGCGGCTGCGCGATCTCGGCATCACCGCGATCGAGCTGATGCCGCTCGCCGATTTCGCCGGCGCGCGCAACTGGGGCTATGACGGCGTGCTGCCCTTCGCGCCGGATTCGAGCTACGGCCGGCCTCAAGACCTCAAAGCCCTCATTTGCGAGGCGCATCGCCTCGGCCTCATGGTCTTCGTCGATGTCGTCTACAATCACTTCGGTCCGGAGGGGAATTATCTCGGGCTCTATGCGCCGAGTTTCTTCGCCCAGCGCGAGACCGATTGGGGCCGATCACTCGATTTCAGCGGTATCGCCCGACGCTTCTTTATCGAGAACGCGCTCTATTGGCTGATCGAATATCACGTCGACGGGCAGCGCTTCGATGCCGTGCATGCGATCCACGATGAAAGCGAGACACATTTCCTCGAGGAGCTGGCGCAGGCGGTGCGGCAAGCCTGCGG
>Ga0134125_10009505_pt1 | contig 10940 bp, 9 predicted proteins | sample KB31751_FD_96464 | JGI IMG/M metagenome (GOLD analysis project Ga0134125, IMG submission 96464) | Terrestrial soil microbial communities with excess Nitrogen fertilizer from Kellogg Biological Station, Michigan, USA - KB3-175-1 | ecosystem: Environmental > Terrestrial > Soil > Unclassified ...
TAAGCTGTGCCATCACATTGGTAGCAGAGGCATACACTAACTGATTAGCAGTCAGGGTAGGTAAGTAGGTCGCTGTAGACCATGCAGGAGTCGTACTAGAACCTGATAGGAGCGCCTGATTGGCAGTAGCTGTCCCTGCCAAGATGGCCATGGCAGTAGCCGTACTATAGACGATACCCCCATTGCTGGCCGTCAAACTTGCGTTAGTGCCACCACGAGTCAATCCAAGCTCCCCAGTCCATCCTGCCGTAATCGTGACTGCCCTTAATAGAGCTGTGGTAGGAGTACCCGTGAGGGTAAGCGTTACATTCGTGTCATCCGCTTTACTAAGAGCTGCCCCCGTGATATCAGAGCCAGAGATGGTAGCCCAAGCTGGCGCTGCAGACACGGCTCCGGTGCCCGTCTGGGAGAGGTATTGCTTGACTGCAGTAATATTGCCTGCAAGCTTGGAGAGAGTATTGGCGGCACTAGCATAGAGAGTATCTCCAAGAGTATAGGAAGTCTGATTGGTGCCACCGTGAATCTCAGTAATAGCGGTAGCTGCCCAGACACCAGTACTGATAGTGCCGAGCGTGGTGATCGAGGTCTGCCCTACGTAGGTGGCTGCGATATCAATGACTGGCGTATTGCCGCCCGTGGATGTAATGCGATCAGTAGTCCCTGATACACTTGTGACCCCAGTACCCGCTGGAACCGCCCAGCTACCATCTCCTCGCCAGAAGGTTGTGGCACTGGCCGAGGTTCCTGAATTTAGATGAGCTACTGCAAGATTCCCGCTTACATATGTGGCTAAGTCAATTGGCGTTGCCTCCCATGTCCCTGTCGCAATAGTGCCAAGAGTCGTAATAGATGTCTGGCCTACGTAAGATGCCGAGATATCGATGACTGGAGTCGTACCGCCACTTGAGGTAATCCTATTGGCCGTGCCTGAAACTGATGTAACACCCGTACCCGCAGGAACTGCCCATGTGCCGTCCCCTCGCCAAAAGGTCGTAGCCCCAGCACTCGTACCAGAATTCAAGTTTGTGACAGGGAGGTTTCCAGTGACTCCAGTGGTAAGAGGGAGCCCAGTGCAGTTAGTCAACACGCCTGATATTGGTGTGCCTAGTGCGCAGAGTACTAGAGAGCAACCTGTAAGTATGGTATTAGCCATGGTGCCACCAGTAATAGCCACAGCGCAGGCATCCTGCACTGCAATTGTACCTAGCCCAAGGTTGACCCTAGCCCCTGCGGCAGTTGTTGCTCCGGTTCCCCCTTGAGAGATTGGAACCACGATCCCTGGAGGTAGCTCTCCTGTGAAGAGGAACTTAGTATTGATACCTCCCCTCAGGCCGACCACGATATCATTGACCGCGAGATCCCCTCCATCAGCGAAGGTGCTAAATTTCTGGTCTGGTGCTAAAGCCATATCACACTCCTTGTTAAGTTAAGCTTAGTTGGCAGGTAGTTCGTAGAAGACCACGCTGATATCTGTCCCTGCTACTGGTGCTATGAAATGCAATACGTCAGCAGCCTTGACCTCACGTGCGAAGTACTCCCCTCCGATAATGAGCTCAGAGGTAGTAGCCGCAAAGGTAGACCCTACTGGGACTGCAGCCGTGGCATTCACTGCCATCCAGACTGAAGCATTGGCCTCTACCTGGATCACTGCCAGGAACTTGTTGACCGTATCCAATGGTGCTCCAATTGAGCCTGTGCTGGGTACTGTCAGCGTAGTATCGGTGGTGATAGCCAATGATGCCGAGTACTTCTGGATACTCACCTGAAGCCCAAAGCCATTGTAGCCTGCCACGTCCTTCTGTAGCTTATATTGTGTCGATGTTGCCATCTTTATCTCCGTATTATAAATCTATCCCATTATGGGAGCCTTTAAACTATTCCAATACGTGCATCCGCTGTCCAGTTGACGACACATGTCTGCAATATGACAGAGCCTCCATTGGTAGTGCCCGTTGTTATAAATCCGTTAGCATTTACCGTATTTGGCAGAGAGTTAGTCCAGTCGCCCGCACCTGCAGTGTAAATCTGATTATTAGCGTTAATAGGGTTGTACAATACAACACCTGTGGTAGGGTCAGGGCTCTTCCTCATTGGTGTTGCGAATCTTATCAATGGACCTATACTTCCTACGCCTGCGCCAGCATACTGCACCCCAAAAGATTCCCCCTTGTTTCCTCCGACTCCCACAGCAGGAGCCACATCCCATACGAAGGACTTCTGGTAATAGAATTGACAATCTTGTAACACTTCAGACTGGGTCTGAGGAGCGGGAATAGTAGGAATATCTCCACCTTGCAATGATATGGACTTAAATCCAAGTGTAGCATTTATAGGCATAGCGCTAGAACCCACGACTATTGCGAAGAAATTGGCTGTAAGGGCTGTGGCAGGATCATCTAAGTCCCACCCAATCTCTTGGAAATTATCTATGTATCCGCCATTCGGGAAATACTTAATCCTCCCCAGGCTGTCTCTAGGAACCTCATGCCATCCTGCTGTAATTCCAGTAGGCACACCATCGGCATCTAAGCCAGTGAAGAAGGTGGATGGCAATGTAGGCACTGACCCATTGGCGGTATACCACATTGTAATCGTAACGCTTGCTGGAGCGGTTGCTGTGTACGCTGCCTTCATATTAACGCAGAACCTCTGTGACAGAATATTCCGTGCTATACGTGATGGAAGGTACTGCATAATAGCGCCTTGTCCCGCAAGTGCCATCCCTAGGACTATAGCGCCATTGCCTGCAGCCTCATCTTCTACCACTATTGAATTATCGACTGTCTGGAAGACTATGGTCTGATCCCAAGAGTAGAAACCTCCATTAGCTCCTGTGGCTATGGGACCATAATTCGCCCGACTTGTGGCTTGGGCAGGGTTTAAGATGAAGTCCCATCCGACGAGATAGCTTGGAATAGGCTTATAGGCGAGCTGTGGCTTATAGTAGTGGAAGAGATGATCAATCTGCCTGTAGTTGGACTCCTCGTCATAACCTACGTCTCTGATGCTAGTAGAGCCTGTGCCGACTACCATGACACTCGTAATGTCTACCTTGGTGCTCAGGGGGAGTACGAAGAAGATGTCAATGTATGCGTCAGGGAAGTTCTCTGTGCTGGTAGACAGGTCTATGAACGGACTGCCTCCTGGGTAGTATTTATACTCTCCAGTCCCAGGAAGTGTAGCAGTCCTTATGAGCTTGTTGACTATTACGCCATTAGACTGGCTGTAGAATAAAGAGAGATCAGCTGACGTCCCACCATAGACCTTCGCCATAAAGCCGCCAGAGATATAGCCATTGCCCCATAAGTTAGGTGAGCCAACTATGCGCTGGATTAGCTGAAGAGAAGTAATACCACTGGAATTGATCTGCAGTAGCGTTCCAGGATTGGTAGGCAAGTTTAGCGTACCAAGGGGCGCAATCTGACTGACAGTGACTGTCCCTGCAGCCGGAGCTGTGACCTTAATAAGCCAGTTAGGTGCTATCTCTACCTCTTCGTCGGTGACTGCATTGAAGTTGAAGGTATAGCTAGGAACCGTGGTATCGAAGAGGACTTCAGCGAACTGAGGATTGCTAATCTCATTGGTTATCGTACCGGGTGTGACCTCCCCACTTCCACCACCTGGGATGTATGGCTGGGCTTGCCTGACGAATTGCGCCACGCCTCCTGAGCTCTCTACGGTAATGTAGTAGAGGTCAACATTAAGGGCTGCGTCATAAGGGAAGAAGTATGGTATGACCGGGTTCTCAAGGGCGTCTTGGAAGGTGCCTATGGAGCTTAAGATCATAGGATTGGGCAGCTGCACAAAGGTGTAATTAGGTGAGGTGCCACTTATCTGGTAGACAGGCTTAAGCTGTAGACGCTGGCTATCACGATAAAAGGTGACCACGCCTCCGGTGAGGGGAGCGCCCGTGTCCTTGTCTAGCAGAACGTCCTCGATGGAGAACGCGGGTATATAGTGCGGATCAGGTGGTATGGCCATAGCAAATCCTTTTGCCGGTTTGTATCTCTTATGAGGTGCTAATCATCACAACAGCAGCACCCTCCTCTACAGCAGTCATCGTAATCAATAGTAGCCGATATAATCATCAAGCTTACTCCAAGAATTATCAGCAGCAATGCCATAATATTCCTCCAAAATTTGAGCACTCTACCATATTATAAGCATATATAGCAAGGTTACTTACTTAAGGCCTTATATGTGCCTCCAGCAGTAGCTCCTCCTACAGCGTACTGAGCTACCTTACCTAATATCTTCATCTTCTGCTTATGGCTCAATGCCTTCTTAAGCTTAGCCTCTACCTCAGGATGCTTGGCCATGAACTTCTTCATCTGAGTACTCTCTTCGGTCAGAAGCGTCATAGGGTTCTTTGGCACTACTTGGCTCTCACCGAAGACTTTAGATAGAGCTGGGCTGGAGAAGTAAGTCTGCTTAATATCGCGATATTCATTACGAGCCTGCTTAAGTGCATTAGCTAAATCCTCATGACCTGTATTCTTGAGGTGTTTGGCTATACCCTGATTGATGTCTTGTCGCGTCTCATCCATGAGCTCGCCAATGTCATTCTCTGCCTTCAGGTCGGAAGATAAAGCCTTCTCAGCCTTGACTCGCAAGTCAGACTGAAGCTTTCTAAGAGCTACATAATCACCAGTCTTGGCCTTTGCAATCAGCGCCTTATTGGCTTTGCTGCCAGTTAGAAGACCTTCTGCTTTCTCGATTACTTCAGGGTCTAATGTAACCTTCCCAATGCCACGCTTACCGACTTCACTTTCAATCCTATCAAAGACCTTTCCTGTACGTGAATCAGCGGCATTGACCTTGGCTTGGGTATCTCTAATAGCCTGCTTGAGGTCTGGAGCCTTTAGAAACTTCCTACCAGCACTGAACAGAGACTTAGCTCCCTGGATTCCTCCGGCTATGGCAGGAATTGCTCTAGTGAGCTCATCCCCACGTTCAGGGTCAGCTTCTAGTCCAAGCGCCTTCTCAACTCCTGTGTCTTCAGGGATGTGAGGCACCAAATCACTTGTATGCCACTTAGTACCAGGTATAGGGATATCTACTGCCAAGTTCTTACGCAGCATGTACTTCAGGAAGTCGTGTGGCGTATTCACTAGAGCCTTAGCCAGATTAGCATTACCAGCATGAAGCTGACCAAGTACATGGCCGACACCTCTAATGCCATTCTTGCTAATGTCCTCCTTGATCCTACTTAGGTTCTCTGGGACTTGATCCAGGAAGTCTCCTCCTCTATCCAGAGCATTACCAAGCATATCCTGGATATCATGGTAAGCGCCGAATACGCCTGGCTCCTCTCCTGGGTAGAGGTCTTCATCTTCGCTTGCCATGGACATCTGCTCAGCAGTAGGAGCTTGAGTCAGACTGGACTTCATAGGATTGAAAGGTGTCTCGGGAACCTCCGATTTAAGCCCCAGGCCAAGCTTCTGGTGAACTTGCTCTTGAGGCAAATCAGGGTAAAACTTCTGATGAATCTTATCTGCCAATTGGGTATCGGATAGATCATTGTACTGCGGATACTTCTCACGAATTTGCCTAATAGTCATAGTCATTATCGTAACCCCAATGGATCATTGTCTTGAGAATTAGAGCTGGGAGCCGCATTAGGATTAATAGCCCTAAACTCATATGCAGGCACATTGCTCTTACCCACCTCATCAACCTTGTCGACATAGCTCTTGAAGATTTTACCAGCATCGATGGAGGATTTCCCTGGTAGTCCAAATTCAGCTATCCTCTTAAGCCTGGGACCAATGCCTGAGGACTCCAAGGAGCTCTTAAGTTCCTCTAATTGCACGTTAGTGGCATGGCCGCCTATACGGGCATTTTCTGTGGTAGTACCAATTGATAAAAGCTTCCAACCAGCACGGGCGTTATCAATCCTGGCTTTCGCTGCTGCATCCTTCTTGTAATTATGTATATCGCTGATAAAGCGCTCATACCCGCCGCGATCTGAATACTGGCCGAATGACTTATTTAGGAAAGGATATATGACATCAAATCCTGCCTTGGCTTTGTACTGCGTTGACTGCTTAGCATCAAGCGGAACATTGTATCCTAGCAATCCACCAGACTCATCGTAGACTGGCTTCGTGCCAACCTTCTCCTTGCCTCCAGGCGGCATGTAGCCTACCTTACCTCCTGGTAATTCAACTTTAACTCCTTGCGTAGAGCCTGATGCCCCACCCTGGCCTGCCAATGGAATAGCCCCACCATGAGTCGCTAGATTAGTAATGTAAGCATTTACCTTATCTAAATCGCTCTGATATGTCGGGCTATTAGGATCAAGGCTGCTTCTAATCTGGAAGGCCGCAGCCAAAGCACCCTTTGCAGCAGTTGCACCTCCAGCCCCTGCAGGACGATTGGCCTTAGCAGTCTGAGCCTCCTTAAGCTTAATAGCTGCCTTCTTAAGGCTATTGCTTAGCTCCTTCTCCTCAGCCTCTCTCTTCATCTTCCGAGGCTCCTCAGCTATCTTGTAGCCCTTAAGCACATTCTCGAAGACATTAGCCCAGGGAGACTCCTGGATAGGCATAGGTTCCGCTTGCTTGGCATTAGTGAAGTCTGTGAAGTTTATCGCCATATCATTCTCACCCAAAGATACTTGAAGCAGCCTTTCCGCCAGCTACGGCTCCTGGAAATCCACCACCGAATATAGCACCAGCTCCTATGCCTAGCGCCTTAGCTAGGGATGAGAAGAGCGCATTCCTATTAGAGCTGTTCTGCGTCTGCTGCTGGTTGTACTGGTTCTGCTGGTTGACGGCATTGTTGTAGGCCAACCCACCTTGCTGGTTATAAGCCCCACCAATCAGATCAGTCAAATTCTGGCTCGCTTCAAAGCCACGATTAGCAATGCTATTCTCGCCTTCAAGTCCTGCCTTATTGATATTGAGCAGATTGGAGAGGTACTGCTGCATGTCCTTGGATAGCAGCCCTTGCACGGCCTCACCACGCTTTAGGTAATCAGCTGGGGTTCCAGCAATACCTCCAGCATTGGCACCAGCAGCGAGCTCCTTATCAAGCTTCTCCTTCTCGAAGTTATATCCCTCAGAGGTATTGTAGCCCTTCATGAGGTTGTTCAAGAAGGCCGTAGGGTCTTGAGACATTTTGTCAAATGAATCCTTGGAGAGCCATGCGGCTCCGAGCCCTGAATTAATGTAGGGGGAATACTGCTCCAACCCCAGCCCTGGAATCTTGCTCAAGTAAGGGTTGGCTGCAGCGGCTCCATTAAAGTTCTGGCCACCTGAGCCGGAATTACCACCTTTGCCGAATATGAAGTCTAATATGCCCATGGTCTCATCCTTAAGGGTAGGGTGTCTTAGTAAGCTTATATAGCGCACTTGTACCGGACATCGTGCCATCATCAAGCTTTACTACAATCTCATTGTAAGTCGGGTTAATTGCTGGATTGGCCACATACCAAATCGTGCCATTAGGAAGCTGCTGGTCAGCAGGCAATGCAAGAATTGCTGCCAGTTGCGCCTGAGTCACTGTCGGTAGCGTCCAGCCATTGTCCGAGAGCCCATTCCTAAGCACGTTGTTCAATTCATCATTATACGCCCGCATCTGCTCAGTTAGGTAGCCTTCTGGGGTGGTGAACTTGGCGTCTTGGAAAGTTGGGATGATCACTGGTAGACCTCCAGGAAACCGTCATTCACCGTAAACCTCCCAAGCCCATGGAAGCGCATCTGCACAGTAAACTGGTTCGCCTGCCCCAGAGAGTTGAATACTGGCTGGTTCTTATAATGTCCTGTGGCATGCATATAATATGGGACTGCATTGCCGTAGGTCTCGCCACCATTCTTAGAGAGCGTGACATCAATTCTAGGCCTGTAGACCTGGCAGCTGCCCTCCTCTGAGAGTATTGGGATATCATCCTCGGTGTACATAATCCCACCACTGACCTCGCCTATAAGGAATCCATCGCACTCTAGGTCGAAGAAGACATTTGGCTCTACCCCATTCTCGATGGTGAAGCTGAAGCGATTTACGATGAACCTCTCAGAGCCTGGCATCCTATAGGTGTCGCACTTCCTAATCCTGGGTATCTCATAGGTATTGGCAAAGCTCGGAGTCATCGTTGTGATGTCCGTGCTGAAGTGCATGATGCTGCCCTGCTTGATCGATAGGAAGTAAATCTCATTATTGAAGAAGACTATCTCGCGTGCCGGGAAGTAGCTGAAGTCCCAATCAGTCAGGTCGTAGAACTTGTCAGTAGTAAAGTCATATGCCAGGGTAATATTATCTGAGGCGTCAAAGAATGTGAGGATATAGAATACATGACCGTCTTGGCGATAGAACATGGCCGTAGACTGGTCTGGGCGATTGATCCTACTTAAGAGGTTATCAATACCATCGGTGGATATTCTCTTGGCCTGCCCTCCAGACATTACCATGATCGCAGGCTCTGACTTCTCATTGATGCCAAGCCAAGCTACGAATTCCTCAGATGACGCTATGGTCGAGACTGAAGCCACGCCATAGTCAATATTGACTGAAGCCTGACGCTGGTAGACCTGAATTCCCGCGACTGATGTCCATATCTCACCTACTGAGATGCCTAAGACCAGCACGTTGTTGCCGAAGCTTGGGATTCGCACTACAGCCTTGGCGAAGTCGGGCTTGGTCTGCAATGTTAGGGTCTGAACCCAGGATAGCTTTAAGGGATCGGTAGCTGGAGCTGTATATCCAGACTTATATATGTACCACTGCGATCCAGAGTTGTCGGTAGCTGCATTGCCGAAGAGGAAATTATTATTATGGTAGGCCACATAATTGGGCGTGATATCTGCTGAAGGAGCGCCTGTCCCTGCATTGTCCCAGTCTATGAGTCCAATGGCAGGTACTGCTGTGGTCGTGTAATTGTAGATATAGCCGTGGGAGATGCCGTCCACTATAGCAATTTGCGAGAAGAGGTTCTCATCCATGAAGACTTCACCTGAGGAACTTCCAAGCGTGAATAGTAGCGTCACGAAGCCTAAGTTAGGCTCAATCCTAAAGACCTGTGACCCAATGACGGCTATCAGGAAGTTGCCACGGACAGAGTGGAATAGCCCTCGGCCTTCGACTACGCCATCCTCAAGATGTACGGCTTCTGTGTAGCCTGCGAAGTTTAGGAGCCAGTTGTCGGAGATGAACATATTCCATGTGCGCTCATCTGAGATGATGGGATGCTTGCCGAAGATGGAGCTTCCCACGATCTTAACTGGAACCTGAGTACCTCCTGCGGTCATCATCACCATTATGTGACCCAGCCATGGCCGAGGTTAACTTGAGCATAATTGATCCCGCCTCGCTGCTGCAGGCTCGAAAGCTTAATTAGGTTCAAGTCCAATGGTCCCGACTTCTTCGAAATCTGGTCAGTATAATTAGCTAGAGCTTTAGTGACCCCAGCAGGTGTGCTATAGCGATACTCTGCACATAGCCTTTCAGCTAGCTCATAGCGCAGGAAGTTGATGTAGAACCTGTCTAGCGTAAGGCTCAAGTCCTGGTTGATGGTCACTGAATTTAGCCTGAATTGCCCCCAGATGGTCAGCGGGAAGTTCTCGTTAGGCTTAAAATATATGAAGAGATTAGCCCCATTAAAGCAGCGCTCCATATGCCAGCTACCAGGCAAGGACTGGATGTTGTCAGCCCTAGAGGTGCCAAAGTACTCACGCCTGCCACGGTTCTGGGTCTGGTACCTCACTGAGTCAATGTAGAAGACGAAGGTGTCGATAGTAATCAGGTCTTGGATAAAGTACATCTCCTGGCCTACTACTGCCGCAAAGTCATGCTGCTGATAATAGGGGATAAGGCCATTCTCCACAGTCTTATCCGCTATCAAATCATTGAGGAATATTAGCCCATCGTTGGCCTGCTGGCCTGACACGGTCTCAAACTCTCTAGAGACTATGCCAGACTCATAGTAGGCAAAGTTGATGAGCTGTAAGGTCGTGTAGGCCATGTGGCGCTCCTTAGGATAGTTGTGGCTCTAGCTGGTCCATATAGGCCGCAACACTAATAGCTGTGGCTGAACCTGTGACCAGGTAGTCGACAGCGTCAGTCATAGGCGTATCAATGGGACACTCCATCATCACAGTGGTCGCAACTGCAGCCACATCACCTGAAGCCCTAGCGTAGCCATTGGTGGCGCTTGATAGGCCTGGTCGAAGCTCTACAGTATTTCCAGCACCAGTAGGCGTGAATACGACTAGGAACTTAGCGTCAGAGTTAACTCCCATAGCCGGAATCCCAGCACTACAATCCACGGTAGCGAAGGTAGCGCTTGAGCCATTTGTGATACCAGTGGCGATTGCAGCATCCCACCACATCCAGCGGTCAGTGCTAAGGCCTTCTTGCCTAAAGGGCAGTACATGAGAGGAGCCATCGGTCTTGATGAAGCCGATACGCCTAAACATGTCATAGCCGCCTGGAAGCACGGGAGCAGTCAAGCTTGTGGATATGAGTGCAGAGCCCGCATTGTTGCCTGTACTGTCGCCGATAGCGTGGACGGCATAGAACGTGCTTGCAGCCAATGTGCCATTATCCAATCCGCCAGCGCCTGTGGTCGTAATGTCAACAGTGACAGCGCCACCACCTGCGTCCACAGGTAGCTCACCAGTTTGGGTTGCAGCTACATTGAGAGGCAGCCCGATATTGATGTCATTGACGTTAGTGGAGTTGCGGCAGAAGCCTTGGCTAACGGTAAAGGTAGTCGTAGATACCCAAGCCATCCTCATGCCATTGACGTACATGATATTGCCATTTACGACGGGTGTAGAGATAGTCATCTTAATGTCCTTATAGTGGTGGGAGCTTCATGCCCCCGTTAATCCTTACTTCTCGTTCTTGTGGTGCTCTGCGTGGTGCCTCTTACATAGCCATCGAACCTGCAAAGGCTTGGTATAATCATCGTGATGGGCTTCGACATCAATCCTGGTCTTACA
>Ga0134125_10009506_pt1 | contig 10939 bp, 7 predicted proteins | sample KB31751_FD_96464 | JGI IMG/M metagenome (GOLD analysis project Ga0134125, IMG submission 96464) | Terrestrial soil microbial communities with excess Nitrogen fertilizer from Kellogg Biological Station, Michigan, USA - KB3-175-1 | ecosystem: Environmental > Terrestrial > Soil > Unclassified ...
AAGGGCAAAGGCTCCTTCCGCATGTTGCGCGACTCCGAGGTCGAGATCGAAGAAGAAGCCGAAGATCTGGTGCGCACCTTCGAAAGCGCGCTCAAGCGGCGGCGGCGCGGCTCGGTGATCCGGCTGGAGCTCAATGCGACCATGCCGGTCGAATTGCGCAGCTTCGTGCAGCGTGCGCTGGGCGTGAGCGACGACGAGGTGTTCCTCGTCGACGGCGTGCTGGCGCTCAACGATCTCGTCCAGCTTACCCGGCTCGAGCGCCCCGACCTCGAATTCGTGCCGTACAACCCCCGCTATCCCGAGCGCATCCGCGATCATGGCGGCGACTGCTTTGCCGCCATCCGGCAGAAGGATCTTGTGGTCCACCACCCATACGAATCCTTCGACGTCGTGGTGCAGTTCCTGCAGCAGGCCGCCCGCGACCCCGACGTCGTCGCCATCAAGCAGACGCTTTACCGGACGTCGGCCGAATCCCCGATCGTCAAGACGCTGATCGAGGCGGCCGAAGCCGGCAAATCGGTCACCGCGCTGATCGAGCTCAAGGCGCGCTTTGACGAGGAGGCCAATATCCGTTGGGCGCGCGATCTGGAACGCGCCGGAGTGCAGGTCGTGTTCGGTTTCATCGAGCTGAAAACTCACGCCAAGTTGTCGTTGGTCGTGCGCCGCGAAGGCTCGGCGCTGGCAACTTACGTGCATGTCGGCACCGGCAATTATCACCCGGTGACGGCGCGTGTTTACACCGACCTGTCGTTCTTTTCCGCCGATCCGGTGATCGCGCGCGATGTGGCGCGCATCTTCAATTACATCACCGGCTACGCCGAGCCCGCCGAACTGGAAAAGATGGCGATCTCGCCGATCAACTTGCGCAGCAAGATTCTTGGTCACATCGTGTCGGAAACGAACAATGCTCGGGCCGGCAAGCCCGCCGCAATCTGGATGAAGATGAACGCGCTGGTCGATCCCGAGATCATCGATGCGCTTTACGATGCGTCAGCCGCCGGCGTTGCCGTCGATCTCGTGGTGCGCGGCATTTGCTGCCTGCGCCCCGGCGTTCCGGGCCTCTCCGAAAACATCCGCGTCAAATCCATCGTCGGGCGATTTCTGGAGCACGGCCGCATCTATTGCTTCGGCAACGGTTACGCGCTGCCGCATCCGAAGGCCGCTGTTTACATATCGTCGGCCGACATGATGCCGCGGAACCTCGACCGGCGCGTCGAGGTGCTATGCCCAATTCTCAATCCCACCGTGCACGAGCAGGTGCTCGGTCAGATCATGGTCGCCAATTTCAAGGATAACGAGCAAAGCTGGACGCTCTTGCCGGACGGCTCATCGACGCGCATAAAGGCCGCGCCGGGCGAGGAACCGTTCAACGCCCACAAATACTTCATGACCAATCCGAGTCTGTCGGGACGTGGCAAATCGCTCAAGGAATCCTCGCCGCGCAGCCTCATCCGCCGCCTCGTCGAAGGCGCGTAATCGCGCGCGCGCGCTGCGCTCCGCCGCCACGAAAACAAATTCGTTCAAGGGCCGGCTCGACCACGGGCCGCCGATTGCCGTCATCGACATCGGCTCGAACTCGGTCCGTCTCGTCATTTACGAGGGGCTGACGCGCGCGCCGACGCCCATCTTCAACGAAAAAGTGCTCGCGGGCCTTGGCCGGCAGGTGCAGACCATCGGTCTGCTGCCCGCCGACGCCATCGACATTGCGTTCGATGCGCTCAAGCGCTTCCGCGCGTTGTGCGACACATTGCACGTGCGCCGTATCTGGGCGATTGCGACCGCTGCGTGCCGCGACGCACGCAACGGCCGTGCTTTCATCGCCGAAGCCGAACGCATCTGCCGCACGCGGATCACGATCCTGTCCGGAAAGCGCGAAGCGCATCTGACCGCGCTTGGCATCGTTTCCGGCATCCACAAGCCGGATGGCATCGTCGGCGATCTCGGCGGCGGTTCGCTGGAACTGGTTGAGGTGCACGGCAACAAGGTGAGAGCCGGTGTGACGCTGCCGCTCGGCGGTCTGGCGCTGCAAGATAGCGCCGGCAAGTCGCTCAAGAAAGCCGAGAAGATCGTCGCGGACGCCTTCGACGATCTCGGCCTGCTAGAGCACGGCGAAGGCCGCACGCTCTATGCCGTCGGCGGCACCTGGCGCGCGCTGGCGCGGCTGCACATGTGGCAGACCGGCTATCCGTTTCACGTCATGCACAATTACCGTATTGCGGCGCGCGAGGCCCTGGAGTTCGCCCGCCTCGTGCACCGCGTCGACACCGATACGCTGTCGAAGATCGACGTCGTCAACTCCGCGCGCCGGCCGTTATTGGCATATGCCGCGCTGGTGCTGGAAAACCTGGTGCTCACCGCCAAGCCGAAGGAGGTCGTTTTCTCGGTTCTCGGTGTGCGCGAGGGGTTGCTCTATTCGCTGCTCAAGCCGGGCGAGCGGACGCGCGACCCATTGATCGCGGCCGCCGCCGACCTCAACGTGCTGCGCTCGCGCTCGCCGCATCACGGCGAGGAGCTGATCGGCTGGACCGACAATTTCCTCGCCTCGTCGGGTCTCGAAGAAACGGCGGACGAGCGGCGGCTGCGGCACGCCGCCTGTCTGTTGGGCGACATCGGCTGGCGGGCGCATCCGGACTACCGCGGCGAGCAGTCGATGAACATCATCGCGCACGGCGCCTTCGTCGCCATCGACCACCCGGGCCGGGCCTATCTCGCGCTTTCGGTCTATTTCCGCCACGCCGGCTTGAGCGAAGAGGACCTGTCGCCGCGGTTGCGCGAGCTTGCCACCACGCGCATGCTCGACCGCGCGCGCGTCCTCGGTGCGGCGATGCGTGTCGCCTATATCCTTACGGCGGGGCAGGGCGGCGTGCTGCCGAAGACGCCGATGAAGGTCAAGCGCGGCAAATTGGTGCTGACGCTGCCCGGCAAATTTTCCGAGCTCGCCAGCACGCGGCTGCATAATCGCCTGCGCCAGTGCGCGCGGCTGGTCGGCCGCGACCCACTGATCGAGACCTGAAACGCCTTATTTGCCCGCGGCCATCGTGACGAACTGGTCGACCTCGTGCGTCGAGGTGGCAAACGAGGTGACGAGGCGCACGAAAGTGCCGTCGGGGCGTGCGGCGGCCTCTTTCGGCAGCCGATCGGGCGATCGCTCGTAGAAGCCGGCGCCCGCCGCCCGCAGGCGCTGGCAAGCCGCCTTGGGAAGAACCGCAAAGACCTCGTTGGCTTCGACCGGCCACACCGGCCCAAAGCCGGCGGCGGCGAGGCCCTCGCTCAGCCGATCCGCCATGCCGTTGGCATGCCGCGCCAGCGCGAGCCAGAGATCGTCCGCCAGGAAAGCCTCCATCTGCGCGGCGATAAAGCGATGCTTCGATATGAGATGACCGCTGCGCTTGCGCCGCCGGTCCATGTCCGCGCCACGCGCGGGATCGAAAAAGATGACCGCCTCCGCCGCCAGCGCACCGCCTTTGGTTGCGCCGAAGGAAAGCACGTCGATGCCGGATTTCCATGTCGCTTCGTCGGGCGATACGTTCATGCGCGCAAGCGCATTGCCGAGCCGCGCGCCGTCGACATGAACGGCAAGCCCGTGGGCGTGAGCAATGTCGGCGAACTCGCGAATCTGATGCGGCTGGTAGATCGTGCCGGCTTCGGTTGCCTGCGATAGCGACACCGCCGAGGGGATGACGTGATGCGGCGCGCCCCATTGCGGCTTTTCGAGCGCCGACTTGAGCGTGTCCGGGGTCAGCTTTCCCGCCGCCCCGGGCAGGCCGACGAGCTTGATGCCGTTGCCGAAAAATTCCGGCGCGCCGCACTCGTCGGTGGCGATGTGGGATTCGGTATGGCACAGCACGGCGCCCCAGGGCGGCGTCACATGCGCGAGCGCAAGTGCATTCGCCGCCGTCCCGGTCGGCACCAGGAACATGGCGACCTCGCGCTTGAAGATTTCCGAAAAGCGCTTTTCCACGCGCTTGGTCCACGGGTCGTTGCCGTAGCCGAGCACATAGCCTTCGTTGGCCTGTGTGATGGCGGCGAGGATTTGCGGCGCAATCTTTGCCGTGTTGTCGCTTGCAAAATTCATGTGCGGTCAGCTCTTTTCTACCGTGATGACGCGGCCCTTTTCCACGGCGAGAGCGAGCTTGCCGTGCTTGAGCGCCAGCGCCTTTTCCCCGAACAATTCGCGCCGCCAGCCTTTCATCGCCGGCACATCGGCCTCGTCGCTCGCCGCGATGCGGTCGAGTTCGTCGACGGTGGCGATCACCTTGGCGGCGACACCGTGGCGCTCGGCGGTCATGCGCAGCAGCACTTTAAGCAGCTCGACCGTTGCGGCCCCGTTCGGCGCCGGCCGGAAGCGGTCGAGCTTGGGCAACGTCGCCTGATCGCGCGCAAGCCCGCGCTTGACCGCCTCGACGATCGCCTCGCCCCAGCGTGAGCGCTCGAAGCCTCGCGGCAGCGAGCGCAAGCTGCCGAGCCTGTCGACGGTGGTGGGTGCCTGCGTCGCGATGTCGCCGACCGCGTCGTCCTTGAGCACGCGCGAGCGCGGCACGTCGCGCGTCTGCGCTTCGCGTTCGCGCCAGGCGGCGATCTCGATCAGCACCGCAAGGTCGCGCGGTTTGCGCACCCGGCTCTTGAGCCGCTCCCAGGCTTTTTCCGGCTCCATCCGGTAGGTTTCCGGCGAGGTGAGCACGGCCATTTCCGCCTCGACCCAGTGGGTGCGCTCGCGCTTTGCGAGGTCGGCGGCGAGCTTCACATAGACGTCGCGCAAATGCGTCACGTCCGACAGCGCGTAAGTGATCTGCGCTTCGCTCAGGGGCCGCCGCGTCCAGTCGGTGAAGCGGTGCGACTTGTCGAGCATGTCGCCGGTGATGCGCTGCACCAGCTGATCGTAGGAGATCGAATCGCCGTAGCCGAGCACCATGGCCGCGACCTGGGTATCGACGATCGGGTGCGGGATCTTCTTCGCCAGGTTCCAGACGATTTCGATGTCCTGGCGGGCGGCGTGGAAGACCTTGATCACGTTCTCGTCGGTCATCAGCGCGAAAAACGGCGCAAGGTCGATCCCCGGCGCCAGCGCGTCGATGACCACGGCCTCGTCGGGGCTTGCCATCTGCGCCACGCACAGCAGCGGGTAATAGGTGGTTTCGCGCAGGAACTCGGTATCGACGGTGACGAAGGGATGCCGCGCCATGCGGGCGCAAACCGCGGCCAGTTCGCTGCTGGTGGTGATTGGGTCCATTGCCGGCTGCACCCTAGCCGATAAGGGTTGGGTCATGGCAACCGCCTTGACGCCCCGCGCAGGCGCGGCATGTGGATGAATTCCCACGGGGAGGGCAGCGGCCCGATGGGGACCTCGATCAGCGAGGGCTCCGGCCGGGCAAACGCAAGCCGCAGCGCCGCGCCCAGTTCGTCGGGGGTGCGTGCGCGGCGGCCGCTGGCGCCGAAACTTTCCGCATATTTGACGAAATCCGGATTGGAGAGGTCCGATCCGATGAGCCGGTTGCCGAACGACTCCTGCTGGATGCGCCGCACATTGCCGAAGGCGCCGTCATTGAATACGACCGCCACCAGCGGAATGCGGTGGCGAATGGCGGTGGCGAGTTCGTTGCCGGTATAGAGAAATCCGCCGTCGCCGCTGACCGAGAGCACCGGCACCTCCGGCCGCGCGTGCTGGGCGCCGAGCGCGGCCGCATAGCCCCAGCCGAGGTTATCCTGGAAACCCGGCGATAAAAACGTGCGCGGTTTGTAAACCGGCAGCGCGATGCGGGCGACGAAGCCGATTTGCGTCACGTCATCCACATAGATGCCGTCGTCCGGCAATTCGCGGCGGATCGCCTCGATGAAGGCCAGCTGTGGTGCAAGCTTTCCGGCAAGGCGCTGCCGCATTTTGGCTTGCCGCTCGCGCATCTCATCGAGGCGCGATGCGCGCCGGCGATTGACGCGGGCAAGCCGGTCGATGAGTCTGCTCAGGATCGGCGCGGCGTCGCCGATCAAAGCGACCTTCGGCTTCCGGTAGCGCGCCGGCTCTTGCGGATCGGAATCGACCCGCACCACGGCAAGCTTGCCGTCGACGCCCCAGCCCGGCGCCTGCTCGAGTCGGGTGCCGACGGCGAGCACGGCGTCCGTTTCCTTCCACAACTCGTAGGCAAGCGGCAGCGTCACGCTGAGCGGGTCGCGGCTGTCGAGCACGCCGCGCCCGCGCCGGTAGCCGACGACCGGCGCCTGCAACATCGCGGAGAGTTGCGTGACCTGCGCCGAGGCATCCTGCGCGCCGCCGCCGGCGACGATCAGCACGCGCCTGGCGTTGCCGAGCAATTTTGCCGCGGCGCGGATCGCATCCTCGTCGATGCGCGGCGCCCGCGCCTTGCCCGGTCCCACGATTGCTCCAACCGCGCCGCGCTTGCCCCACACGTCGATGGCGCACTCGAGCGCCGCCGGGCCGTAGCGGCCCTCGTGCATGGAGCGGATGGCGCGCGCCGTCTTTGCCGATGCGTCGCCTGGGCCCGCGATGTCATCGGTGTGGTCGACGAGACGTGCGATGATTCCGGCCTGGTCGCGAATCTCGTGCAGATGGCCGTAGCCCTTGCCGATGGCAGCCGCCGGGATCTGGCCGATCAGCGCCAGCACCGGCGCGTTCATGCCGTGGGCGGTGAGCAGCGCCGTGCCCGAATTGAGCAGGCCCGGGCCCGGCACCGCCGCGTAGGCTTGCGGCTTCCCGGTCGCCAGCGCCGCGCCGAGCGCCATGTAACCGGCGCCCTGTTCGTGCCGCGTATGGATAACGCGCAGCCTGTCGCCGGCCTTATGGAAGGCGTCGAACAGGTGATCGTTGTGCAGGCCGGGTAGGCCGTAGACGGTGCCAAGGCCGTGCGCGACCAGCGTGGCGACGGTCGCCTCGGCGGTGGTCATTTCGGTTATTGCCGGCGTTTCGCGACGGGTGCCCTTTTTCGGGCGCTTGGTTTTTGGCATGGCGCGGTCCGGCTACATCGGCGGGGAGTGTGCAGCCTGTCTTTGGGTCTGTCGAGCCGCCTGCCGCGCGTTGCCTTGACAAAGGCCACACCCCATGCGCTTTTCGCCCGCTCCACCGCACACGCAATCGATTCACAGGGTCTGCTCAAACGTCCATGCATCGCTATCGCTCCCATACCTGCGGCGCGCTCCGTGACGGCGACGTTGGCAAGACCGTGCGGCTCTCCGGCTGGTGCCATCGCATCCGCGACCACGGCGGCGTGCTGTTCATCGACCTGCGCGACCATTATGGGCTGACGCAAGTGGTCGCCGATCCGGATAGCCCCGCCTTCAAGCTCGCCGAGAAGCTGCGCTCCGAATGGGTGATCCGCGTCGACGGCAAGGTGCGCCACAGGCCCGAGGGGACGGTCAATCCGGAGCTGCCGACGGGCACGGTCGAGGTCTATATCGACGAGATCGAGGTGCTGGGCCCGGCGGCGGCGCTGCCGATGCCGGTCGCGGAAGAGCAGGACTATCCGGAAGAGACGCGGCTGAAATACCGTTTCCTCGATCTGCGCCGCGAGAAGCTGCACAACAACATCATGCTGCGCGGGCAGGTGATCGACTCGATCCGCCGGCGCATGAAGGAAGCGGGCTTCTTCGAATTCCAGACGCCGATATTGACCGCGTCGTCGCCGGAAGGCGCGCGCGATTATCTGGTGCCCTCGCGCATCCATCCGGGAAAATTCTACGCGCTGCCGCAGGCGCCGCAGCAGTTCAAGCAGCTCATCATGGTTGCGGGCTTCGACCGCTATTTCCAGATCGCGCCGTGCTTCCGCGACGAGGACGCGCGCGCCGACCGCTCGCCGGGCGAATTCTATCAGCTCGATCTGGAAATGAGCTTCGTCACCCAGCAGGATGTTTTCGACGCCGTCGAGCCGGTCATCCGCGGCGTATTCGAGGAGTTCGCCAAAGGCAAAAGCGTCACGCCGAAATTTCCGCTCATTCCCTTTGCCGAGGCGATGGCGAAATACGGCACCGACAAGCCTGACCTGCGCAACCCTGTGATCATGCAGGACGTGAGCGAGGCCTTCCGCGGCTCAGGCTTCAAGATTTTCGCGCGCATCCTGGAAACGCCGGGCAGCGCGGTGTGGGCGATTCCCGCGCCGAAAGGCGGCAACCGCGCCTTCTGCGACCGCATGAATTCGTGGGCGCAGGGCGAGGGTCAGCCCGGCCTCGGCTATATTTTCTGGCGCGAGGGCGAGGAAGCGGGCGCCGGCCCGCTCGCCAAAAACATCGGGCCTGAGCGCACCAGGCAGATCGCCACGCAGATGAATCTCGGCGTCGGCGATGCCTGCTTTTTCGTCGCCGGCAAGCCGAAGGATTTCGTCAAGTTCGCCGGGCTCGCGCGCACCAAGGTCGGCGAGGAACTGAACCTCATCGCCAAGGACCGCTTCGACCTCTGCTGGATCGTCGATTTCCCGATGTATGAGTGGAACGAGCAGGACAAGAAGATCGACTTCTCCCACAACCCGTTCTCGATGCCGAACATGGGCGTCGAGGAGTTCCTCGCGCTCGACGCCAACGACGCCGACAAGATTCTGTCGCTCAAGGCGATCCAGTACGACATCGTCTGCAACGGCGTTGAGTTGTCCTCCGGCGCGATCCGCAATCATCGTCCGGAGGTGATGAAGAAGGCCTTCGCCATCGCCGGCTACGACGAGAGCGTGCTGGAAGCCAAATTCGGCGGCATGTTGCACGCGCTTTCGCTCGGCGCGCCGCCGCACGGTGGTATCGCGCCGGGCATCGACCGCATCGTCATGCTGCTCGCCGGCGAGGAAAACCTGCGCGAGGTCGTGCTGTTCCCGATGAACCAGCGCGCCGAGGACTTGATGATGGGCGCGCCGTCGGAGGCTACGCCCAAGCAGCTCAAGGAACTGCACATCCGGCTCGATTTGCCGAAGAAGTAAGTCAACGAGGGCAATGAGCGCGATGATCGCCGCGGCCTATGTTCGCACGATGGCGGCCTATAACGCCGAGATGAATCGGCGTCTTTACGCGGCTTCCGCCCGCATTTCCGAAGTTCAACGTCGCAAGCATTGCGGCGTGTTCTGGGGTTCGCTCCATGGCACCTTGTGCCATCTTTTGTGGGGCGACCGGATGTGGATGTCGCGCTTCGACGGCTGGCCCAAACCCGATGTAAAACTGAGGGACAGCGCAACCTTAGTTGAAAACTTCGATGACCTGCGGACGTTGCGTTTCGCGGCCGACGCAAAAATTTCAGACTGGGCCGCGCGCGTGACCGACGAATGGCTGGCCGGCGATCTGACTTGGTTCAGCCCGTCCGCCAATGCGCAGTTGAGCAGGCCGATCGCGTTCTGCGTCATGCACTTTTTCAATCATCAGACGCATCATCGCGGTCATGCGCACGGCTTGATTACCGCCTGCGGCGAGGAAACCGGCGATACCGATTTGTTTTTGGTCGTACCCGGCGTTGCCTGATAATTACTTCTCCGGCAGCGGAATGAACTCGATCTCGTCGCCCGGCACCTTGTTGAAGTGCCCCGCTTTCCAGTCGGCCTTGGCCTGCTCGATGCGCTCCTTGCGCGACGAGACGAAATTCCACCAGATGTGACGCGGGCCGTCCATCGGAGCGCCGCCGAGGATGACGAAATGCGCATCGGTTGCCGCGGTGACCGCGATGCGGTCGCCGGGCTTGAACACCAGCAGACGCCCGGCGTCGAATTTGTCGCCGGCAATGTCGAGTGTTCCCTCGACGATGTAGAGCGCGCGCTCTTCGTGATCGGCATCGACGGGGAGCGTGCTCCCCGCTTTCAGATGCACGTCGGCAAACATCGTCTCGTGCACCACCGGCACCGGCGACGAAGCGCCATAGAGCGAACCGACCACCACGCGCACGGTCTTGCCGTTCTCCCGCACCACCGGAAATTCCGCGACCTCGTGATGCGCAAAACCGGCTTCCATCTCTTCCTTGGCGGCGGGTAGCGCCACCCACATCTGCAAACCGTGGATCGGACTGCCGGCCGCGCGTTTCTCAGCGCCGGTGCGCTCGGAATGGACGATGCCGCGCCCGGCCGTCATCCAGTTGACCTCACCCGGCCTGATCGCGACCGCCGTGCCGAGGCTGTCGCGGTGCATGATCTCGCCGTCGAACAGGTAGGAGACCGTGGCGAGCCCGATATGCGGGTGCGGACGGACGTCGAGGCCGTGGCCGGCGCGAAATTCCGCCGGGCCGAAATGGTCGAAAAAAATGAACGGTCCGACCATGCGCGAGCGCGCCGAGGGCAGCGCTCGCCGCACCGAAAAGCCGTCGCCGAGATCGACCGTCCGCGGCACCACGACATGAGCGATGGCCTCGCAGCCGAAGGTGTCGCCGGCCGCTGGATCCTTGCCCGGAAAGAAACTCATCGTATGGCTCCTTGCCTTTGGCCCGCCGGCCCCTAAGCCCGCCTTTTGTTTACCAAACACTAACCATATTGGCGCGGCCGCGGCCATTCCGCCCGTTAGAACGCCTGCGGCTTCCGAGGCTTAAGTCGACCTTTACGGCGCCGTGGCTTGTTTAGGCCGGGAACGGACGGCCAGGACGGAAAATCCAGTTGTGACGGTTTGGCGTTTGCGCGCCTTGTCGCGCAAGAATGTAATAGCGATGGTCGCCGGCGTCATCTTCGCCAGCGTGCCTCTGCTCGCCTTCGATGTCTGGCTCGGCAACGTCATCGCGCGGCAAGGCCAGGACGAGGTCGATACCTCCGCCAAACGCGCCATCTCGCTCGCCGAGGCGAGAGTGAGCAGCGTCGTCCGCGCGCTGGACGATCTGGCGGCGGTCGGGGTCGATTCTTGCGGCGCCGAAGACATGCTCCTGATCCGGCGCGCCGCGTTTATCACCATTCCGATCAAGGAAATCGCGCTGGTCGGGAGCGACGGCGCCGTTCTGTGTTCCGATCGCGGCTTGATCGGCGAACGCAAGATTCTGTCCTCCGAACCG
>Ga0134125_10009507_pt1 | contig 10938 bp, 8 predicted proteins | sample KB31751_FD_96464 | JGI IMG/M metagenome (GOLD analysis project Ga0134125, IMG submission 96464) | Terrestrial soil microbial communities with excess Nitrogen fertilizer from Kellogg Biological Station, Michigan, USA - KB3-175-1 | ecosystem: Environmental > Terrestrial > Soil > Unclassified ...
CGGGGTTGGGATTAGAAAGCGGATTCGACGCCGGAGTGCTCGTTCCGTCTGAATGGCGTTGTGGCCACGCATGGGGCCATTCTAAGGGATCACCCCGGCAGCCGTTGGCACCACTGTTCCCACCTGACGAATCCGCTTTAGCTCCCTGCAGGACGGAGGCGCCCAACTCAGCTTGGTTCATACGGCGTAGGATCAGGCAGTTTGGGTAAAGCCTGCCGCTTGCACAGCCCCGATTGCCCCATCCGTCTAGATACCTGACGAAAACCCAACAGATGCTTGCTCTCACCGCCCGCTGCGCGATACAACGGCAATCCTTATGGGACGAATCTTTCTGAAGGACTGTGCGGCGGGAGACATTGTGGAAGAGGTGTTTGTCGTCTCCGGCAAGCAGTTCTCCGCGGCGTCCAACGGCACCCATTTCATCAAGCTAAATGTCTCCGACCGCACCGGCCAGGTGAACGCGCGGATGTGGAAGGCCAACCGCGACATCTTCAACGCCTTCCCCGAATCCGGCTTCCATCTCATTCGCGGCAAGCTGGAAAACTATCAGGGCAATCTCCAGCTCATCATCGAGCAGCAGTGGCCGGCCCGCGAAGGCACGTTCGACATCTCCGATCTGCTGCCGCACACCGAAAAAAACATCGAGGCGATGTGCCGCAAGATCGTCGAGATCCTCGGCAGCATCCAGAACCGACACCTGGCGGCTCTGGTGCAGGCATACCTCGACGACGAAGAGCTCATGAACAACTTCTGCCGTGCCCCCGCGGCCCAGAGCTTCCACCACGCGTTCATCGGCGGGTTGCTCGAACACACGCTCAACGCGATCGAAGTGGCTGACGCGATGGTGCGGTTTTATCCGGGGTTGAACCGTGATCTCGTCATCGCCGGGATATTCCTGCACGACATCGCCAAGACCTGGGAGCTGTCCTACGACAGCGCCTTCGGATACACCGACGGCGGGCAGCTCGTGGGCCACATCGTCAAGTCCGCCATGTGGCTGGAGCACAAGGCGAAGAAGGCCCAGGACATGCTCGGCGAAAAAATCCCCCAGCCGCTGCTGGACGTGATGCAGCACATCATCATCAGCCATCACGGCGTGCCGGAGTTCGGGGCGGTGAAGGTGCCGGCCACGCCCGAAGCGATCGCCGTGCATCACATCGAAAACATGGACGCCAAACTGATGACCGCCCTGGCCGCCACCCGCGGGTCGCGGCAGGAAGGTGAGGGGAATTGGACCGAGTACCTCAAGTCGTTCGGCGGGAGGCTCTATCGGCCCGATGTCGCGCCGCCGGATGCGGTCGGCGAGGAACTTGAAACGCCCGAAGTTGGGCTGGCCGGCACGTCGGCCGAACCGGTGCTCTCGGCGGGGTCGCTGCTCATCAACAACCCGCTGTTTGAAACCAAATCAGCAAAGCGGAATTGAATTGGGGGTTCGCAAACCGCAATTCGAAAATTCACACGAGGGGAGCGTTTCCCTTCGTCACACTTTTACGGGAGGAGTTGTCATGCAGTTGTCCAAGGGCTTGTGGGCGGTGGCGTTCGGTCTGGTCACGGGAGCGGCGTTGCTGGCCGCGCCGCCAAGCGGGGATTCGGGGTCGAGCACTGCCACGCCTCAGCGGCAGACTCGCGTCCGGCTGACCCGCCCGTGGAACCAGTTGACCGATCTGACCGACGACGAGAAGAAAAAGATCCTTGATGTCCACGGCAAGGCCGCGGAGCAGATCCGGCAAATCCGCGAGAAGGAACACGCGGACATCCTCGCGCTGCTGAGCGAGGACCAGAAGAAGGAAGTCGCCCAAATCGAAGCGACCGACCGCACGCAACGCCGCGGCCGCCGCAATTCGGCTTCGAGCTCGTCGAGTTCGAACACCTCACAGTCGGGTGCCCAGACGTCGCAGAAGGGCCAGTAACCCGAACGAGCAAACCACAGAGGGCACGGAGGACTCAGAGAACACCGAGAAGAAGAGCGAGAGGTGGCGCACGCACCGTTTCTTCTCTTCGCATTTCCTCTGTGCCCTCTGTGTTCTCTGTGCCCTCTGTGGTTTATTGTGCGCGTCATGGCGAAACGCCCGAAGATCGGGATCTGTTCGTTCAGCTTTCATCGCCTGCTGACCTCCGGCGGGCATGACGTCTTTTCGTACATCGATCTGTGCAAGCGGCTGGGGTGTACGCAACTGGACCCATGGAACGCGCACTTGGTGCCGCCGCCTGAGGGCGACGTTGTCCTGAAGGTGGGCCGGAACCCCGGACAGTCGCACCAGCTTCTGTCGCCGCCCGACGAGCAGTTCACCAGACGAGTTGCCGAGGCGGGCAGGAAGTCCGGGCTTCCGGTTGGGACGATCTGCGTCGATGGGGCGCATATCTATGACCCGACCGACGAAGCGCGCCGGGCCAATCGCGCCAAGGCGTTGCAGTGGCTTGACGCCGCCCAGACGCTTGGGGCCGGGCAGGTTCGGATCGACGCCGGCGGGCCGGAGGACATGCCGCCGGACGTTTTCCGCATCATCGTCGAGGGCTATCGCGATTTGATCGCCCGCGCCAAACCCATGGGGATCGAGATATTGATCGAGAACCACTGGGGCCCGGCGATCATTCCCGACAACATGATCCGCCTGCTGGGGGAAGTGGAGGGTCTGGGTCTGCTCTACGACACGCGCAACTGGCGGGCGGACCTTCGAGCGGAGGGCCGCCGCAGATGTGCGAAGTACGCGCGGGCGACGCACATCAAAACGCGCCGGTGGGATGCGCAGGGTAATGAGTTGGAGGATGACGTCGAAGGCGCCGTCGATCAGTTGTTGGACGCGGGTTACACCGGGACATGGGGCATCGAAAGCGTCCCGGCAGACGGTGACGAGATTGCCGGGGCGGAGAAGACCATTTCGCTGATTCACAGACTGGTCCGGTAGCACGGAGACGACTCCGCCAAGCCGGGTGCGAAGCGCAGCGGAGCCCCGGATCTCCTTGCGCGAACGCGGGATCCGGGGCTACGCTGCGCTCCGCACCCGGCTTGGGTGAGAAATGATGCTCACCTGCGCCGATGCTGGAGGTCTTCAATCTCCCGATTCACCGCCTTCTGGGCATTGCGGATAAAAGTCAAGGCGTTCTTGCGGTGCTGTTCCTTCTCGCCCCGGTCCTTGCTCAGATGGTCCTCGGCGTGTTGCAGATACAACTGAACGGTCTGCAACCCGGGGAGCGCCTCTTTGGGCATCTTCTTCCGGTACTCGGCGTCGCGCTCATGGTTTGCCTTGGTGTCGCGGTCTTTGGCGCGCCCGTGCCCGGAGATCTCATCGATCTCCCGCTGCACGGCGTCGCGCGCCTTGGTCACCTGGGTCAGTGCCTGGTGCCGGTTCCCGTGAGCGTCGGGGATCTCCTGGCCCAGAATGTCGATCGAATGGTCCAGGTTGGACACAATGTCCTGAAGCGCCGCGACCCGCTCGGGCGACGCGGCCAATCGAACGGCCGCCGGTCGATTCGCCGGCACCGGCTCGGCCGCGGTCGCGACGCCGCCCGCCGCCAGTAAGCCAAGACACGCTCCGCAGATACCGGCCTTCTGCCGTGTGGAGATTCCGTCATACATGCTGATTCCTCCGTATGCAGTTGTCCACGGATTTTCATCCGCAGAAGCAGAGACAAACTCATCGCGCAGAGGTTAGCCGGAGCAAACCCGGTGCCCGGAGACGGCCTGATGCCGGATGGATCGGTTCATGGGCGGCCCAGGGTGCGCCACTCGATCCCGTAACGGGCGAGATATTTCCGCAGCCGATCGGCGTCGTTGCTCGATTCCTTTCGCGTGCGCGACGCGGAGAAAAGCACCCGCCCGGCATCCGAGAGGGATCGGGACGTCGCGCAGATGCGAATCACTTCCGCCAGTTGCACGCGGTCGAATGGATCGATCGCGGCGAGTTTTTCAGGGCTGAGGTGACGCCGCAGGATCGAGTCGCAGCCATCGACGTCCGTTGCCGGACGCCAGAGATGTCGCAATCGCTCGATCTCCTCGTCCACCAGATCGACGGTAATCCGCGACCCGCCGGCCAGCGTCGCCATGCGCGTGATCGCGGCATTGAGGTCGCGGAAGTTGCCCGCCCAGGTGCCCTCGGGACTGATCGCAAACGCGAGGAACCGCTCCTGCGCTTCCTTGTTGAACGTCACCTTCGTGCCGTTGCGGCGAGCGAACTGCTCCAGCTCGTAGCGCAAGTTCGGTTCGATGTCCTCCTTCCGCTCCCGCAGCGGCGGAAGGTCGAACGTCCACAGGTTGATCCGCGCCAGCAAATCCTCGCGGAACCGGCCGGTCGCGACGGCCGATTTCAGCTGGCAGTTGGTCCCGGCGATGAGCTGAAAGTCACTCTGCTGCTCGCGATCCGAGCCGACGGGGAGAAAACGCTTGTCCTCCAGCGATCGCAGGAGCATCGCCTGCTCGTCGGGGCCGAGTTCGGCGATCTCGTCGAGGAACAGCAACCCGCCATCCGCGGCTCGAAGAAGTCCCGGTCTTTCGGCCACCGCGCCCGTGAAAGCGCCGCGCTTGTGGCCGAACAGGGCGGACATCGCGCCGTCGCCGCGAATCGTGGCGCAGTTCACCTCGACGAACGCGCCGGTGATCTGCCGGCGGGTTTTCTTCAGCTCGTAGATTTTGCGGGCCAGTTGCGACTTGCCCGCGCCGGTGGGGCCGGTCAGCAGAATCGGAGCCGTGGACGAAACCGCCACGCGCTCGATGCGCTCGATCAAGCGATTGAACCGCTCGTTGTGCGTCTCGATGCCGCTCTTGAGAATCGAGGTGCTTTCCTGTTGTTCGCGGGCGAAGCGCGACGCGAGCCGGTCATAGCGCGACAAATCCAGGTCGACCACGTCGAACGTCCCCGGCCCGGTTCCCCATTTCGCCGGCGGAACGGTTTGCAGCAACTTCGCCGGGAAGTAACGGGCCTCGGCCAGAAGGAACATGCAGATCTGCGCCACGTGCGTGCCGGTGGTGATGTGGACGAGATATTCCTCTTCGTCCAGATTGAACGGATACGAACTGGCAAAGTCGTGGAGCTGCGCATAGACCTCCTGGAAGTCCCAGGCGTCGTCGAACTGGATGACGCTTGGGTGAACGTCTGTTTCGGGCGAAACGGACCGCACGTCGGCGGCGATTTGCTCCGCCAGCGCGCTGAATTTCAGATCGTGCAGCAACTCGAATCGCGAAACGAGCAGGTCTTCGTGCTGGCAGACCGCCACGCTCGGCCGCCACTTTTCCCAGCGCGTCGGCCCGCGGCCCTGATCGAGCACGGGGCCGACGAGTCCGATAACCACAAGCCGTTTGGCGGTCATGGAAGGATTATAAGTTCTTATCTGCTGGTATAAAGATTCTGTCCATTTTGAAGATCATATCGCCCGTAACGCCGCGCGTCTTCGTCATCCCAAATCTCGGATTTCAAATCACTTGCGTTCATTTCGCCCCGGCCCATCCGCCTCCGGCACGCCCGATGCTTTGATGTCCCGCGACTCTAACAAGGGAGGCACCCATGGCGAACAAGACCCTGTTCCAGACGACCCGCGGCACGCAGATCCCGGCGGCCAACACCCGCAATGAGGCGGGCGGGCTGGCTTACTCGATGCCGCCGAAGCAGACGCTTGCGCAGTACGCCGCCACGGGGTGCCTGAACACCACGTTCTACGCCTCGGCGGACGAGCAGCTTGCGACGGTCCTCGACCTGTGCCGCAACATCGAGCCGGAGTTCATCGCGCGCACCGCGATCTACGCCCGCTCGAAGGGTTACATGAAGGACCTGCCGGCGCTGCTCTGCGCGATCCTGGCGAGCAAGGGGCCGGGTCTGCTGGCGGAAGTGTTCGACCGCGTGATCGACGACTCGCGGATGCTGCGCAACTTCGTGCAGATCATCCGCTCGGGCGTCACGGGTCGCAAGAGCCTCGGCACGCTGCCGAAGCGGCTGGTGCTCCAGTGGATCGAACGGCGCGACGACGCGGCCGTGTTCCGCGCGTCGGTCGGGAACGATCCGTCGCTGGCTGACATCGTAAAGATGGTCCACCCGAAGCCGGCGACGAAGAGCCGCGAGGCGCTCTTCGGCTACCTGATCGGCCGGCCGCACAACGCGATCGACCTGCCGGAGATCGTCCGGCAGTACCAGGCGTTCAAGGCGGGTGAGTCGAAACTCGTTCCCGACGTCCCGTTCCAGATGCTCACCAGCCTGCCGCTTGCGAGCGACGACTGGAAGGCGATCGCGCGAAAGGCGCCGTGGCAGATGACTCGGATGAACCTCAACACGTTCGCCCGGCACGGCGTCTTCGAAGGCACGGATTCGGACGAGCTGCTGCGGCTCATTGCCGAGCGGCTCCGGAATCCGGAGCTGATCGCCAAGGCGAAGGTCTTCCCGTACCAGCTCATGGTTGCGTACGCGATGGCCGACGCGAAGGTGCCGGCGATTATCCGCGACGCGCTCCAGGACGCGATGGAGATCGCGATTGCGAACGTGCCGAAGGTTGACGGCGGCGTGTGGGTCTTCGCGGACGTGTCGGGCTCCATGCATTCGCCGGTCACCGGCCACCGGGACGGCGCGACCACCGCGGTGCGATGCGTTGATGTGGCGGCCCTGGTTGCAGCGGCGTTTGTCCGGCAGAACCGCGACGCATCTGTCCTGCCGTTCGAGACCAACGTCGTGAACGTCACGCTCAACCCGCGCGATAGCGTGATGACCAACGCCCGCAAGCTCGCGAGCCTGCCTGCCGGCGGGACCAACTGCTCGGCCCCGCTGGCGGAGCTCAACCGTCGCAACGCCCGCGGCGACCTACTGATCTACGTCTCGGACAACGAGTCGTGGGTCGACTCGCCCTGGTACGGCCGCTTCGGCGGGAGCAGCACGCAGACGATGCGCCAATGGGCCGCGTACAAGCTGCGCAACCCCAACGCGAAGCTCGTCTGCATCGACATCCAGCCGTACGGCACCACCCAGGTGAGCGAGCGCAAGGACCTGCTGAACATCGGCGGGTTCTCCGACCGCGTCTTCGACGTGATCGCCGAATTCGCCAGCGGCACGCTGAACGCCGACCACTGGATCGGTGTGATCGAGGCCGTGAACCTGTGACTTGGAACCTCGCGCGGGCGGGCCAACACCCCGCCCGCGCGATTCGGCCGAATGCCGGCGGGACTACATTCAACCATGTTGCGTCTCGTCAAACTCTTGTCGGCCGTTGAATGACGCGGCGAATGCCGGTCGGGAGTACATGGTCGCCCGTGGTCCGAATCCACACCCGCTTACGCGGACAGAGGCACTCTCGCCAATGTTGTTGCCGTTCTTGAAAAACACCGCGGGCTGGTAACCCGTGGTGTCAGGCGTCGGATCACGCGAATGCGGACCGGGACTACAGGTTTCTATCCTCGAGGTCGTGGGTTCGAATCCCACCAGCCCTGCTTGCGATTGATACAGGGCTGTAGCTCAGCGGTAGAGCGCGCGTCTCGTCCACGGTTGTCGCGCCCGGTGCCGAATACCGGAGTGTAGCGCAGTTTGGCAGCGCGCCTGTTTTGGGTGCAGGAGGCCGCTGGTTCGAATCCAGCCACTCCGACTGTAAGTCGGCGCGACGAATGCCTGAGGAACTACATGAAGCCGATGGTCGCGGGTTCGAGTCCCGCCGGTTGCGAAAGCGACCGTAGCTCAGTGGCAGAGCAGCGGATGTTTCTCAATCGATTGTCGTCGCGCCGTGATGATGGAAGGAATACTCGGAGACCTTCCTGCCCCCTCTCCCTTCGGGAGAGGGTTGGGGTGAGGGCGGATCGCGATAGACTTATACGAATGGAAAACCAACCATGCTCATGGCCGACAAACCAACTTGTTCCCTGATCCCCACCGGCGAAGCCACCGCACTTCTTCCGAACGCGGGTTCCCGCGGCAAACCCATCACCGTCATCGGCACCGAACCGATCCGCGACACGTTCGACGCGATTTGCATTCAGCAGGCCCTGAACTCCCGCGGCGCGCCCGGCGTCACCGACCTGGTCCTCAATCCCGATGCCCACTGCGGCTACGGCGCGCCCGTCGGGTGCGTGCTGGTTTCGCCGACCCACATCTACCCCGGCCCCGTCGGGGTGGACATCAAGTGCTCGATGAGCCTGTTGCAGCTCGACCTGCCGGCTGATGCGGTGTCGGACGTGAAGACGCGACGCGCATTGATCGACGCGATCGTCGATCGCACGCCGACCGGGGCAGGACGCGGGCAGCGGTCGGTGCAGCATGGGCGGCCTGTTTCGCCCGAGGTGGGCTTCATGGCGGCGGTGGAAGGGGCATCGGCCGCGGTGTGCGGGGCGCTGGGCATTCCGGCCGAGTGGGCCCAGCGGTGCGAAGATTCCGCGCACGTGGGGCATGACGATACGACCGACGACCTGGCGAACCGGCTGGACCGGCTGCTGAAAACCGCGGCGATCCCGAACTTCGAGGACAAGGTCCGCCAGCTCGGCTCGTACGGCGGCGGGAACCATTTTGGCGAATGCGAGGTCGTCCAGGTCGATGGCTCCGACCGCGCCCGCGCAGCCGCGGATGTCTTTGGCCTTCGCGAAAACCACGTCGCGTTCCTATCCCACTGCGGCTCGCGCGGGTTCGGCCACGCGCTGGCCTCGGGCCAGTTCCGCTCGCTGCAGCAGCGGTTCGAAACCTGGTCCATCCCGCTGCCGGGCGGCGACCGCGAGCTGGTCTACGCTCCCCTCGGCACTCCCGAGGCCGACGCCTACATTGACGACATGGCCCTGGGGGCCAACTTTGCCACGGTCAACCACCTGCTGATCAACGCGCTGGTTCTCGAAGCGTTCCAGCAGGTGATCTCCGGCACGACGGGCCGGCTGGTGTATTTCATCAGCCACAACATCGCCCGCCGGGAGGTGGTGGACAACCAGCTCGCCTGGGTGCACCGCAAGGGCGCGACCCGCGCGTTCCCGGCCCGGCACCACGCCCTGCGGGACACGCCTTTCTACGACACCGGCCACCCGCTCCTCCTCCCCGGCAACCCGCGGAACGGCTCGGCAGTGATGGTGGCCGAGGACGGCGCGGAGAAGAGCCGTTACAGCGTGAACCACGGCGCCGGCCGCCGGATGGGCCGCCGCGACGCGATCCGCCGGCTCGACCAGAAGATGATTGACGCCGAGCTCGCCGAGTGCGACATCCTCAGCAACTGCCGCACGTACCCGAAGGACGAAGCGCCGGATGCGTACAAGGATTTCGACGAGGTGCTCAAGTCGGTGAAGCTGGCCGGCCTGGCCAGTGAGGTGGCGCGGCTGAAGGCGCGGTTTGTGATAAAAGATGGGGATAAGGCGGATGACTAATGAGTGATCGAGTGGTGTAGTGCAAAAACGTGGCACGGGCGTCTCGCCCGTGCGCCGGGGCGGTGACTTGGCCCACGACGGGTGGAACGTGGAAACACCAACTCGCGCCGCGCGGGCATTTCTTCAAGAGCGAAGAAATGCCACCACGGCGGGACTTGGTCTTTCCACACCGAACCCGGGCTTGGTCTTTGAACGTCCCTGGCGCACGGGCGAGATGCCCGTGCCACAGTAGTACCACGACCATCGATCCCCGTGTAGCCGGCGAGCATGCTCGCCGTCCCTCGGCACGGCAATAAATATGATCAGAATGAGGGGCAATGCTATGAGCGAATTCATCACCATCGACGGCTCCCAGGGCGAAGGCGGGGGGCAGATCCTCCGCTCATCGCTCGCTCTGTCCATGCTGACCGGCAAACCCTTCCGGATCGAGAAGATCCGCGCCGGCCGGGAAAAGCCCGGGTTGATGCGGCAGCACCTGACGGCCGTGCAGGCGGCGGAGCGGGTGTGTGACGGCACCGTTGAAGGAGCGACGATCGGCTCTCGGGAGTTGTCGTTTGTGCCGGGGAAGGTGAAGGCGGGGGATTACACGTTTTCCGTGGGGTCGGCGGGAAGCACGACGCTGGTGTTGCAGACGGTGCTCCCGCCGCTGCTGGTGGCGGACGGGCCTTCGACGCTGACGCTGGAGGGGGGCACGCACAACATCCACGCGCCGCCGCTGGATTTTCTGGAGCACGCGTTTGCGCCGGTGGTGAGTCGGATGGGGCCGCAGGTGTCGGTGGCGCTGGAGCGGGCCGGGTTTTACCCGGCCGGCGGCGGGCGGTTCTTCGCGATGATCCAGCCGGCGGCGAAGCTTTCGCCGATCGAGCTGGCCGAGCGCGGCGAAATCCGCCGGCGGCTGTGCAAGGCGGTCGTGGCCGGGCTGCCCGGTGAGATCGCGGTCCGCGAGCTCGACCTGGTCAAGCGGATGATGAACTGGACGGATGAGAACTGCCAGATCCGCCAGCTTCCGGACGATCAGGGGCCGGGGAACATCGTCACGATCGAGATCCACGGCGAGCACGTCACCGAGGTCTTCACCGGCTTCGGCCAACGCGGCGTCCGCGCCGAGGCCGTCGCCGAAGATGCCATTCAGCAGGCCAAGAGCTGGCTGGCCTCCGGCGTGCCGGTCGGCAAGTGCCTGGCCGACCAGCTCATCCTCCCCTTCGCCATGTCCGGCGGCGGGGCGTTCGTCGCCCAAAGCCCGACCCGGCACACCATGACCAACATCGACGTGGTCAAACGCTTTCTCGATGTCGAGGTGGAGGTTGGGCAGCGGGGGCGAGATCAGTGGATGATCTCGTTCGCGAAGCGGTCTTGAAGTGCGCGCAAAAAAGAGACCGGTGCTCGCCGTAACACCGGTCCCTCAACAGGCTGCCCGACCTATTGGTCGGAGACCCACAGCCTGAGCGTAATATCGGTCGGGACCTTCATCTAATTCAAAAATTTGATGTCGCAGGCGACGCTCGAGCTCCGTCATCCGGGAGGGCGAGGCTGCTGCCGAGCCGTGACCCGCTCGGAAGACGCGGCTCGGCGGGAGCCTCGCCCTCCGGGTTTATTTGCGATCGCTCAACGCGTCAGTACGATCGTGTAACTGCGAG
>Ga0134125_10009508_pt1 | contig 10937 bp, 4 predicted proteins | sample KB31751_FD_96464 | JGI IMG/M metagenome (GOLD analysis project Ga0134125, IMG submission 96464) | Terrestrial soil microbial communities with excess Nitrogen fertilizer from Kellogg Biological Station, Michigan, USA - KB3-175-1 | ecosystem: Environmental > Terrestrial > Soil > Unclassified ...
AGCGACACGGGACTGGCCTCCGGCACACATTACACCTATCGGGTGCGGGCGAGCAACGCGGCGGGCAACTCGGCCTATTCCAACACCGCCGCCGCCACAACCGCCGCAACCATTCCTGCTGCGCCGAGTGGCCTCACAGCCGCATCAAACAGCTCTTCCCAGATCACGCTGAACTGGGTTGACAATTCCAACAACGAGACGGGCTTCCTGGTGGAACGCTCGACCGACGGCGTGAATTTCACGCAGATCGTTTCGGTCGCCGCCAACACCACCAGCTACGTCAACACCGGGCTGACCGCCAGCACCACCTACACATATCGCGTGCGGGCCACCAACAGCGCCGGGAACTCGGGCTACTCGAACACCGCCACGGCACAGACGCAGGCGACCGTTCCAAGCCCGCCGGCCGCTCCTTCCACTCTCACCGCCGCCCCGGCGAGCTCGAGTCAGATCAATCTTTCCTGGAAAGATAACTCGAACAACGAAACCGGGTTCAAGATCGAGCGGAGCACCGACGGCATCAACTTCACGCAGATCGCGTTGACGTCTGCGGGTGTCACCACTTATCACGACACCGGCCTGGCGGCCAGCACGCAGTACACATACCGCGTGCGGGCCACGAACTCGGCAGGGGACTCGGGGTACTCCAATTCGGCGAGCGCGACGACAAACGCGCCGGCCACCACGCCGCCGGCGGCTCCGTCGGGCCTGTCTGCAACGGCGGTCAGTCCGTCACAGATCAATCTGTCGTGGACGGACAACTCCAACAACGAGACGGCATTCCTTATCGAGCGCTCCCCGAACGGGGTGAACTTCACGCAGATCGCATCGGTGCCGGCGAACACGACCACCTACATCGACACGAGCGTCAGCGCAAGCACCATCTACGTCTATCGAATTCGCGCAACCAACAGTGCAGGCAACTCCGCATATACGGCAACGGCGATTGCCCAGACGCCGGCGCCCGCGCCCGCCGCTCCGTCAGGCCTGGTTGCCACTCCCGTGACGACCAGCCAAATTGACTTGACCTGGACCGACAACTCCGGAGGCCAGGCGTCGTTCCTGTTGGAACGGCAGACGGGCTCCGGTGCCATGAGCCAGGTCGCACTCCTTGGCCCGGGAGCCACGTCGTACTCGGATACGGGCCTGGCGGCGGGTACGCAATACGGCTATGTCGTGATCGCTACAAATACGGGCGGCGATTCGGCTCCGTCGAACACCGCCACCGCGACCACACCGGCCCCGGCACCCGTTCCAACCACGACGGATGTGACCCTCGGGACCGGCGGCGCCAAGTCGATTCAGTACACCGACCCGGATGGCACCACCGGTGTGATCACCTTCAACGGGCCCGGATCGATCGTTCTGCACTTCAGCGCCGGTACGGTTGTCGGCGCATCCCGCGCCTCGAAGGGCAAAGTTCTCTCAGGCAGGGCGACGATCGTTGGCATCTCCGCCGTCGGTACCACCACCCGGAGCACGCTGACCCTCTCCGGCAGGGGTGGAGACCGGCTGCTGTCGGTGGGATCCATCTCCGCCTCGGGCGCGATGGGGAGCATTATGGCCCGCAACGTGGACGTGACCGGCGACGTGAACATCGCCGGGGGAGTCAGGTCCGTGCACCTCCACTCGGCACACGGCGGAAATTTCTCTGTTCCTTCGGCGGCGCAGGTTGCCGTGACAGGCGACTTCGCCGATCAGGTGAACGCTTCGGCACTGGGGACGTTTACCGCCGGCAGCATAAGCAGCGGCGACTGGAGTGTCGCAGGGGCTGTGGGTGTGATGAGGGTGGTCGGCAGCGCCAGCTTCTCTCTCACAGCGGCCGCCATGCGATCAATGTCGGTCGGCGGAGGTCTCACGGGCTCGACGCTCACGTTTACCTCGCCGGCCTCCGGTGCCAGCATGTCGCTTCGGACGCTGGTGGTTCACGGGCTGCTGGTCGGAAGTACGATCAACTCGGCCGGGAACATCGGCACCGTGCAGGCGGCAGGATTGTCCGGCAGCAAGCTGTACGCCGGTGTCAGCGGACTGGTGGCGGGCCAGACGCTGCCGACCACGTCGGCTCAGTTGTCCTCGGCGGTTCTGAGAGTCCTGACGCTGTCTGGCCGCGGGACGAGTGCGGCGGACGTGAACTCCGCCATCGCCGCAGGAATCATCGGGCAACTCAATCTGGGCACCATTCAGACCGCCAACGGTGGTGTCCGCTTCGGTGTCGCGGCTCACCTGATCGCCAGTCTGGTCGGCACGGACGTGAGTACGCGCAAGCACCTGGCCCTGCGCAAGCTCAACTCCGCCTCGAACACGTCGGCGATGCTGGCCGGCGAGGGAATCAGCGGACAAGACCTGATCGTTCAGGTGATGTAGTGCATTAATTAACTGCGTGCAGATCAGGAGGCGTTCCCTCACGGGATCGCCTCTTTTTTTCACTCACTTCGGTAAGCCGGCCACTCCTTATCCGGCAGCAGACATTAAGCGGTTCCGGAACGCCATTTGTTGCACACCATAATTAACAGTCACACAAAATTCTGATGAATCCGCCAAAATGATTTGTTAGACTCCCCACCCACAGCGGCGCGATTGGGCTGTTCCCGATTGCGGGTCAGAATTGGAACGCCGCTGTAGCAGCATTAGTCGTCCGGCTGGAAAGAGCGATTTCGCGTCTCCCCTAGCTGACGTGGAGGACATTCCTCATGCGCGCCATTCCAACAATGGGGATCACACCCATGGCAGTGGGCGGCGAAAGCCTCCCGCGTGAACTTCCAAACTCCGGATTGTGGTTCTTGTTACATACGAAGAGTCGACAGGAGAAGATCCTGGCCGATGAACTGCATCGGATAGGCATCCCGAATTATCTTCCCGTTTCACGACAATTGCGCCAGTACGGCAACCGAAGGATTCGGATCGAGCTTCCCCTTTTTCCGGGTTATCTCTTCGTGCGCGGCACGGTTGAGGATGCATACCAGTCGAACCGCACCCATCGGGTGGCCCGGATCATTCCCGTGACCGACCAGCCCAGGCTCGATTGGGAACTGCGAAATCTCTTTTTGGCCTGTCGCAACGACCCGGCTGTCCAGCCGTATCCGTATCTGCAAAAAGGCGTGCGCGTTCTGGTTTGCTCCGGGCCTTTTCGAGGCGTTGAAGGGTTCGTTGAGGATCGAACCACTCCTCGACGGTTGATTCTTCAGGTGCAGACGCTGGGTCGGGCCGTGAGCATCGAAGTGGACGGTGACGTGCTCCAGGCGGTCGGGTAGCTGCACCGCACGGACGCAAGTGCCGATATTGTTGTGCCGGTGTGCTTCCGCTCTTTGGCCAGGCGCAGTCAAGTTTGTCGTGATTTGAATCTTCGTCGAAAATCGCCGATAAACAGACTGCGGGGAGTGCCGAGGTCAGGGGCAGGAGCAGTCACATGTCCTTACACGAAAAGATTCAAACCCGTTCTGCAAAAGTCGGCGTGATCGGTCTGGGGTACGTCGGATTGCCGTTGCTGGCGGCATTTCATAAGGCAGGTTTTCCAGTGATCGGGTTCGACGTCGACCCGGCCAAGATCCAGGCCCTCCGTCGCGGCGAGAACTACCTCAAGCATCTGGGGCCTGCTCTCGTTTCGGACATGCTCAAGGCCGGCCGCTTCGAAGCCACCAACGATCCGAGCCGTCTGGGTGAGCCCGATGCGGTGATCAGTTGCGTGCCCACCCCGCTCGGAAAGCATTTGGAGCCAGACCTCAGTTATGTGGAGATGACCGCCGACGACATCGCCAAGACGCTTCGGCCGCAGCAACTGGTCGTGCTGGAATCCACCACTTATCCGCGCACCACGCGCGAGATCATGCTGCCTCGGTTTGAAGCGCGCGGGCTCAAATGTGGCAAGGATTTTTACCTGGCGTTCTCGCCCGAGCGAGAGGATCCGGGACGCAAAGATCACGACACTCAAACGATCCCCAAATTGGTGGGAGGGATTGATGCCGAAAGTGGGAGAATTGCGACGGAGCTGTACCGCTGTGCGATCAAGCAGGTGATTCCGGTTTCCAGCGCCGAAGTCGCGGAATCGGCCAAGCTGTTGGAGAATATCTATAGGGCGGTGAACATCGCTCTGGTGAACGAGATGAAAGTGGTGCTCAGCGCGATGGGCATCGACATTTGGGAAGTGGTGAACGCGGCGGCAACCAAGCCGTTCGGATTTCAGGCGTTCTATCCCGGGCCTGGTCTGGGCGGGCACTGCATTCCGATTGATCCGTTCTATTTGACCTGGAAGGCCCGGGAGGTGGGCAAGACCACCCGTTTCATCGAGCTGGCGGGCGAGGTAAATCACTCCATGCCCGACTACGTGGTCCAGCGCACGGCGCTGGCCCTCAATGAGCGCGGTAAGTCGGTCAAGGGAAGCCGCGTCCTTGTGCTCGGGTTGGCATATAAGCCTGACGTTGACGACGTGCGCGAAAGCCCCAGCTTCGAGCTCATTGAGAAGCTTGAGGAACTCGGGGCGAAAGTCGATTACAACGACCCTCACGTGGCAAAGACGCACAAGATGCGCCATCACGACTTGCAGATGAGCAGCGTTGAATTGTCGCCTCAGTCACTGGCGTCATACGATTGCGTGTTGATCGCGACCCACCATGCCGCGTACGACTGGCAGATGGTGGTCGACCATGCCAAGCTGATTGTCGACACCCGCAACGCCACGCGAAAGGCGAAAGGCAGGCGGGATCACATCGTGAGCGCCTGACGGAAAAATGCCCATTCAGGGGCCGATTGCACCTTGCTTCAGTTTTCCACGGGGAATGGGAGAATCGGGTAAGTTTCCATCCTCTCACAATTCTTTGGTGATCCTGAACCACTCCCTTTCTGCGCCCCGCTGGCCCGCACATAAGCGCAAACCTCCCCATCCGTTCTGCGAAGCTCCCCGAAGAAACTGACAAATGACCTACAAATAATTGCGGAATCTAAATGCTTCGATTAGACTACCGCCTTTACGGGCTCGGGCTCGGGGATCAGTAACTCAACTCATCGGGAGGCAGTCATGAAGGGGAATCGACGCGGTCGTGGGCGCGCGCAGAATGCGCAGGCGAATTCTTTACGGACCGGCAAAGCGGAGATTTGGCCGGCGGCGGCGGCTGTCGTTGAGCAATTGGAATTTCGCCGGCTGCTGTCCGCATCGCTGGTCGCCGACATCTATCCGGGAGCGGGAAGTTCCATTCCAGTCGGCGGCGTCAATGCGAACGGAACCCTGTTCTTTATCGCATCCAACCCGACCAGCGGGACGGAGTTGTGGAAAAGCGACGGGACCACCGCGGGGACGGTGCTTATCAAAGATGTCAATCCGGGCACCGCTGGTTCGTTTCCATTCAATCTAACGAATGTGAATGGGACCGTCTATTTCTCGGCCAACGACGGTACGCACGGCACCGAATTGTGGAAAACCAACGGCACCGCCGCAGGAACCCTCCTGGTCAAAGATATCAACCCGGGTTCCGGCAGCTCCAACCCGCTGAACCTCACGGCCATCAATAATACGCTCTTCTTCGAAGCCAATGACGGCGTGCACGGAACAGAGTTGTGGAAAAGTGACGGAACCGCCGCCGGCACCGTGATGGTGAAGGACATCTCCCCCGGCACAGCCAGCTCCAATCCGATCAACCTCGTCGCGCTCAACAACGCCGTTTTCTTCCAGGCTAGTGACGGGGTTCACGGCGCGGAGCTGTGGAAGAGTGACGGAACCGCTGCCGGGACGGTGATGGTGGCGGATATCATTCCAGGCTCGGGCAGCTCATTCCCGCTGAACCTGACGGCCTGTAACGGACTGGTTTTCTTCCAGGCGACCGATGCTGCGCACGGCACAGAGCTCTGGCGCACCAACGGTACGACGACGGGTACGGTCCTGGTCAAGGACATTCATCCCGGGACGGCGGGGTCATTCCCGCTGGAGCTTACCGCGGTGAACAGCCTCGTGTACTTTGCGGCCAATGACGGAAAGGCCGGGTTGGAACTTTGGAAGAGCGATGGCACGTTGGCGGGCACGGTGCTGGTGAAGGACATCAACGCCGGCCCCGGCTCATCGCTCCCACTGGATCTGATCAACGCCAACGGGACGCTCTACTTTGCCGCCACCACTCCCGCTAGCGGAATAGAGCTGTGGAAGAGTGACGGCACGCCGACCGGCACCCTCATGGTCAAAGACATCAATCCGGGCGCCGCGTCGTCGCTGCCGCTGTCCCTGACCAGTGCGGGCGGTCTGGTGTATTTCGCCGCAACGGACGGCATTCACGGTGACGAGCTGTGGCAAACCAACGGGACCGCGTCCGGAACCGCCATGGTGCAGGACATCAACCCCGGATCGGCCGGCTCCTACCCGCTGAGCATCACGCCCGCCGGGCACAACCTGTTCTTTGATGCGCTGGACCCGACGCACGGCGTCGAGCTCTGGAAGTTGTTCGTCAATACGCCGCCCACCGTCCAGGCCGCTCCCGCGTACAAGATCGCCGAGGGCCAGTCGCTGAATCTCAGCGCCACCGGCTCCGATGCCGACGGCGATTCGCTGACCTACTCCTGGGACGTCAATGGTGACGGAGTTTTCGGCGATGCCACCGGCAGCTCACCCACGCTCACGTGGCCGCAGCTCCAGGCCCTCGGCATTACCGGTGGGCCCCGCACCATCAACAACGTGCGCGTCCAGGTGAGCGACGGAGCGGGCGGCGTGACGACCTCCGCCCCGGCAACGCTGACCATCGTGGATACCCCGCCCACCATCGCCGTGAGCGGCGACAGCGCCATAGTCATCGGAACTCCGTTCCATCTGACCCTGGGCGCCGTGACCGATCCGGGCAATGAAACCGTCTCGCTGTACACAGTGCACTGGGGTGATGGTGCGACGACCACCTATCCGGGCAACGGACCGGTCACGCACACGTATCTCGCCCCCCCGAGTTCCGCGATTGTCGTTGACCTGACCGACCAGAACGGGCTCCATCCGGGGGCCGGAATGCTGTCGATCGGAAACGTGATCGTCAATCACGCCCCCACGTTCCTGGCCGGCCCGGACCAGTCGTTGATCCAGGACGCCGGTCCACAGGTCGTCTCTCCATGGGCGACGAACATCGGTCCCGGCTCGCCCCTGGAAGTTGGACAGACGCTGACGTTCATCGTCACCGGTGATACCAACCCGAACCTCTTCTCTTCATTGCCCGCGATCTCGTCGGACGGGACGCTGACTTACAGGTCGGCTCCGGGCGCCTTCGGAAGCGCGCAGCTTACCGTGGTTTTGAAGGACGACGGGGGCACGGCCTTTGGCGGACAGGACACCAGCGCCGGTCAGACGTTCAGTGTCACCGTGCTGCCTTCGAATCACCCGCCGGTGCTGGTGCTTCCGCCGACCAATCTGACGGCAACGCCCAATCAACCTCTTAGCTTCGCGGCCACGGCCTCCGATGTTGACGCAGACCAAACGCTCAGCTTCGACCTGGTGGACGCGCCCGGCGGGGCGGCGATTGACCCCAGCAGCGGAGCGTTCACCTGGACGCCCACGAACGTGCAGGGGAATCAGACCTACACGTTCGAAGTCCGGGTATCCGACAACGGATCCCCGCCTCTGGCGGATGCAGTGCCCGTGACCGTCTCGGTGGGCGCATCCCAGTACAGCGTCTGGAGCAACCAGGTTGTCCCGGCCGTTCCCGCGGCCAATGACCCCAGCGCCGTCGAAGTGGGCGTTAAATTCCAGACAGACGTCGCCGGGACCATCACGGGCATCCGGTTCTACAAGGGCCCGGGCAATACCGGCACGCACGTCGGCAACCTCTGGGACGACCAGGGCCATCCGCTGGCGACCGCCGCGTTCACCAATGAAACGGATACCGGCTGGCAGCAGGTGAACTTCGCCACGCCGGTCCCGATTCAGGCCCATACGACGTACGTGGCATCGTATTTTGCGCCGAACGGCGAGTATGCGGTCCAAACCAACGCGTTCGCGGCGGCCGGCATCGACGCCGCGCCGATTCACCTGTTGCAGGATGGGACCAACGGGGGCAACGGCGTCTTCCAGTACTCGCCGGTGAGTACCTTTCCGGGCAATACGTTCAGCTCGGCCAACTACTACGTCGATGTCGTGTTCAGCACCAGCTCGGACGTGTTTGAGCAGACCACCGCGGCGGACTTTGCCACCGGAACTCTGGACGGCGTGCAGGTCAACGACGCCTCCGGAGGAGAGCTGTCCCTGGCCCAGGGGTTCGACGACTTCACGGGCACCTCACTGGGAAGCAACTGGACCTCCAGCAGTTGGGCGAGCCTCAACGGCGGACAGACGCCCGAAGTGGATGTGTCTGGAGGAATTCTCTCGGTCGCCGGCGTCCAAGTGCTCTCCAGCAACTCCACAGGCGCCAACCCGGTGGAAGGCTCCGTGAATTTCCCCGCCGCCCCATTCGAGCATTTCGGCCTGGCCACGGGCTTCGACAACCCCAGCACAAATGCCTGGGCGATTTTCAGTACGTTAAACACCACCGACACGCTGTTTGCCCGCGTGAATAATTTTGGTGTCGAACAGGTCGTCAACCTGGGCCCGCTGCCGAACGGCTTCCACGACTACCGAGTGCAACCCGTCGCTGGCGGATTTCAGTTCTCGGTCGATGGCGTGATGGTGACCACCATCGCCGCGAATATCCCGTCGGACGTGCTCAAGGCCGCGGCCATCTCCGGCTTTAATGGATCTCCGACACCGCCCCTTCAGATCGATTGGATCCGACTCGGCGATTATGTCAGCACGGGCACGTACACCTCCAAAGTGTTCGATGCCGGTCAGGTCGTCAATTGGGGCCAGATCAGTTGGACCGCCAGCATTCCGGCCGGGAGCAGCATCACCGTCGAGGTGTCCACGGGCGACACCGCCGCCCCGGACGCGTCCTGGTCCGACTGGACGGCGGTGACCGACGGCAGCCAACTGAACAACCTGACGAGCCGGTACATTCGCTATCGGATCATCATCAACAGCACCGATCCGTTGAGCAGTGCGGTGATCAACGACGTTCTGATCACCTCGGCGTGAGGATGTCGTTCAGTACCCGGCCGTGTACGTCGGTGAGCCGGCGCTCAGCGCCGTTGTGGTAGAACGTCAGCCGCTCGTGATCGAGGCCGAGCAGGTAGAGCATCGTGGCGTGAAGATCGTAGATGGTGGCGACGTCGCTGACCGCCTTGTGCCCGAACTCATCAGTGGCCCCGTGACTGTAGGCCCTTCGGACGCCGGCCCCGGCGAGCCAGACCGTGAATCCCGCGGGGTTGTGATCGCGTCCGCTGGCGCCGCGTTGGAACGTTGGCATCCGCCCGAACTCGGTCACCCAGACGACGAGCGTCTGGTCCAGCATTCCGCGCGATTTCAGATCGGTGAGCAGGGCGGCGGCGGGTTGGTCGAGGATGGGGCCGTGGACGTCGTACTGCTTCTTAAGCGTCTTGTGACCGTCCCAGTTGCCGACGCCTTCGCCCATTGCGTACGCGCCGTTGAAGACCTGGACGAACCGCACCCCGCGTTCCAGGAGTCGCCGGGCCAGCAGGCAGTTGCGAGCGAAGCCCGACTTGAGGTGATTTGCGTCATCGGTTCCATAGAGCTTGTGGATGCTGGCCGGCTCGTTGGCCAGGTCGGCCACGTCCGCCGCGGCCAGTTGCATCTTCGCCGCCAGTTCATAGCTGGCAATGCGGGCGCTCAGTTCCGCGTCGCCCGGGTGCTCACGGGAGGTGTGATCGTTCAGGGTGCGCAGCAACTCCCGTGTCGCCTGGTCGTCCGCGGCGGAAATGGATGCGGGGCGGGCGAGATTCGCAATGGGTTTGTCCGCAGCGAATGGGGTTCCTTGAAAGACCCCCGGCAGAAATCCCGCGCTCCACTGGGCCGGGCCGGTCTGCGGGCCTCCTCGGGGATCGGGAATCGCCACGAACGCGGGGAGGTTCTCCGATTCGCTGCCCAGTGCGTAGGAAACCCAGCTCCCCATGCTGGGGAAGCCTTCGAGAGTGAAGCCGGTGCCGATCTGGTTTTCGGCAGGGCCGTGGGTGTTGCTGTTGGCGGTCATCGAGTGGATGAAGCACATCTCGTCGGCCAATTCCGCCAGGTGGGGGAGCAGGTCGGAGACGTACTTGCCCGACTGGCCGCGCGGTTTGAACGGGTAGAGGCTGGCGGCGAGGTTGCCCTGCGCGCCCTGGAACGTGATGAGCCGCTCGGCACCGGGCATCGGCTGGCCGTTGCGGCGGATCAGCTCGGGCTTGTAGTCCCAAGTATCCAGGTGGCTCACGCCCCCCGAGCAGAAAATCACGACCACCTGTTTGGCCCGCGGCGCAAAGTGCGGCGGGCGCGCGGCAAGCGGGGCTTCCGGGCGGATGTCTGGCCGGATCGGAGCGTGCCGGTCGGCCCCGAGCAATCGCTGGGCGCTCAGCAGGTGAACCAGCGCCAGCCCGCCGAGCCCCGTGGATGCGCGGGCGAGAAATGCCCGCCGGTCCAATAGACCTCGTCCTGTTGTACTCAACGCGCTCTCGTCCATGGCCGTCTCTCAAAGGCTTCTGCCCGCGACGTTCAAAACACGTACAGGAATTCATTGGCATTCAGCAGCGTGCGGCACAGCATCTCCAGCCCGTGCTCGCGGGCCAGCTTGACGGAAGCGGCTCGTTCGTCCGACCCGGGCGGCCGGCCAAATGCCAGCCGGAATGCCCGATCAACCTGTGCGGCCGGATCAGCGCCAGCGTCACGCCGCACGCGCTCGGCAAAGAATCGTGATTGCTCTTGGATAAATGTGCTGTTCATCAGATTGAGCGCCTGGAGCGGCGTGGTGGAAGTGCTTCGGCGCGGGGCAACCTGCCCGCCATCCGGGCAGTCGAAGGCGCCGAACACGCCATCCTGCTGCAAACGCGGCTTGAGCTGATAGATCATCCGCCGCCATTCATTGGGACCAAAATCATCCCGCGGCGTGTAGACCCGCACG
>Ga0134125_10009510_pt1 | contig 10935 bp, 12 predicted proteins | sample KB31751_FD_96464 | JGI IMG/M metagenome (GOLD analysis project Ga0134125, IMG submission 96464) | Terrestrial soil microbial communities with excess Nitrogen fertilizer from Kellogg Biological Station, Michigan, USA - KB3-175-1 | ecosystem: Environmental > Terrestrial > Soil > Unclassified ...
CTGTTCGACGCCGATCGCCTCGGCGAGCTGCGTCGCGAACGCGAGATCGGGCTTGCCGTCCCTGAAGAGCGACGAGCTGGCGATGATCTTCTTCGCGCCTGCGGCCAGCACGTCCTGCGCGCGCGCGACGGTGCGGATGCCTCCGCCCACGCGGCACGAGAGCGCGGGCGCAATCTGCCGGACGATCGCGAGGTTGTCGCCCTTCCCCATCGCGGCGTCGAGGTCGATCACCTGCACGCTGGGAAAGCGTTCGAATTTCCGCACCCACTTGAAGATGTCGTCGTCTCTGATGGCGAGGCGTTCGCCCTGCACGAGCTGAACGACCGCGCCGTTCTGCAGATCAATCGAGGGAATCAGCATCAGAGCCGGACCGGGATGCCTGCGGCGCGCAGGTGCGTCTTGAGGTTCTTTACGCTTGTTTCCGCGTAGTGGAAGATCGAAGCGGCGAGCGCGGCGTCGGCGCGGCCGCCGTTGAAGACGTCGACGAAGTGATCGAGCGTGCCGGCGCCTCCGGACGCAATCACCGGAATCGACACGGCGCTCGAGACGGCGGCGGTCAGGCGGCAGTCGAAGCCGATCTTCGTGCCGTCGCGGTCGATCGAGGTCAGCAGGATCTCGCCGGCGCCGCGGTCTTCGGCTTCTTTCGCCCACTCGACGGCGTCGCGGTTGCCCGGAGTGCTGCCGCTGCGCACGTAGACGGCCGCGCGATCGCCTTCCCATTTCGCGTCGATTGCGACGAGCACGGCCTGGCTGCCGTAGCGCTCGGCGAGCGTGGTGATGAGCGACGGATTGGACAGCGCCGCGGTATTCAGGCTGACCTTGTCCGCGCCGGCATCGACGGCCGCCGCGGCGTCGCCCTCCGTGCGGATGCCGCCGCCGACGGCGAGCGGGATGAACAGCTCGCGCGCCACCGAGCGGATCGTGTCCGCCAGCGCGCGACGGCGTTCGAGCGTCGCGGTGATGTCGAGGATGACGAGCTCGTCGACGCCTTCGGCGTTGTAGCGCCGCGCGAGCTCGGCGGGATCGCCCGCGGCGCGCAGGCCTTCGAAGTTGACGCCCTTGACCACCTGGCCGTCGCGCACGTCGAGGCACGCGATGATGCGTTTGGACAGCATGCGCGCGCTACCCGACCATGCTCAGAAAGTTTCTGAGCACCTGGAGGCCGACCTCTCCGGATTTTTCCGGATGAAACTGGACGCCGGCCACGTGGCCGCGCTGCACGATTGACGCGAACGGCTCGCCGTGCGACGTGACGGCGACCGTGTCGCCCGTGACAGGCGCCACGAAGCTGTGCGTGAAGTACACCTGCGAGTGGTCGGCGACATCGGCGACGATCGTGTTCTCGCGCTGCATGTCGAGCGAATTCCACCCGACGTGCGGGACTTTCACGTCCGTCGACCGCAGCCGGTAGCACTGTCCGCCGAGCAGTCCGAGGCCGGGCAGCTCCGGCGCTTCTTCGCTGCCTTCGAACAGCCACTGCATCCCGAGGCAGATGCCGAGCAGCGGACGCAGTTCGCCGACGCGGCCGAGGATCGCTTCGACCCACTCCGGGCCGAGCGCCTTCGTCGCTCCGAAATGGCCGACGCCCGGAACGACGATCGCGTCCGCTGTCGCCAGCTCCTCCGGCCTCTCCGGCGTGAAGAGATCGGCGCCGAGCGCGGCGAACGCCTTCCGCACCGACGTCAGGTTGCCGGCCTTGTAGTCGATGAGCGCGATCACAGCAGACCCTTGGTGCTCGGCAGCATCTTCGCGAGCCGCTTGTCTTTGGCGACGGCGACGCGCAGCGCGCGGGCGAACGCCTTGAACACGGCTTCGATGTGATGGTGGCTCGATCGGCCGTACATGACCTTCACATGCACGTTCGCGCGTGCGCCGATCGCGAAGCCCTCGAAGAAGTCGTGGACGAGCTCGGTCTGGAGGTCGCCGACCGTCACCACCTTCACCTTCAGATCGACGGCGGCATGCGGACGGCCGCCGAGATCGATCGCCGCGACGGCAAGCGTCTCGTCCATCGGCATCACGAAGTAGCCGGCGCGGTTGATGCCCTTGCGGTTGCCGATCGCCTGCGAGACGGCTTCGCCGAGCGCGATGCCGAGATCTTCGACCGTGTGATGCTGATCGACGTCGAGGTCGCCCGTCGCTTTCACCTTCAGGTTGAAGCCGCCGTGCCGCGTGAACAGCTCGAGCATGTGATCGAGAAAGCGGATGCCCGTCCGCACGTCGTACTTGCCCTGGCCTTCGAGCGCCAGCGTCATCGCGATTTGCGTTTCCGTCGTGTTCCGCTTGATTACCGCACGGCGCACAGCGCCTCCTCGAGCACGGCGAGGCCGCGCTTGGTGTGTTCGACGACTCCCGCGGCCATGCGCAGGCAGCCCTCGCAGCCGGGCTCGCCCGAACGGTTCCGCAGAAACACGCCGTGCGTTTTCGCGGCCTCCACGACATCCGCGACGCGCGCGCCGACGCGAACGAGCACGAAGTTCGCGTCGCTCGGCCAGTACGTCAGCTTCAGCCGATCGCACGCCGCATAGACCAGCGCCTTGGACTCCTTCACCTGCCGCAGGTAGTCGTTCACGTACTCCAGATCGCCGAGCGCCGCCTGCAGCGCCGCGACGGCGGCGATGTTGACGCTGTAGACCGGCACGACGTAGCGGATCGGATCGAGCACATCAGGATGTCCGATGACCGCGCCGATGCGGATGGCCGCGAGTCCGAACGCCTTCGAGAACGTGCGGCCGACGACGACGTTGGGAAACTGCGGCAGTTCCGGGATGAACGAGCGGCCCGCGAATTCCGCGTAGGCCTCGTCGACGAACACGATCGCTTCCTCCGGCACGCGTTTCGCGACCGTGCGAATCACGTCGAACGGCGAGGACACGCCCGTGGGGTTGTTCGGACTCGTGATGAACACGATCCGCGTCGCCGGCGTAATCGCGCCGAGGACTTCGTCCAGCGGGAACTGGAAATCCGGCTTCGGCATCACCTGCACGAGCTTTCCGCCGGCGACGGCGGTGTCGAACCGGAAGATCTCGAACGCCGGCTCGGGCACGATCGCTTCGGGCACGACGCCGCCGCCGGCCGACGGCCGCAGGTACGCGATGCACGCGCCCATGATGCCTTCGTCGAGGCCGTTCACGAGACCCACGTGATCGGCGGAGACGCCGAAGTAGCGCGCGGCGGCATCCGTCGCCGCGGAGTACGGCGGATAGAAGCCGAGCTGTTCGCGCGTCAGCTTCGCGAGCGCTTCCAGCACACGCGGCGAGCAGCCGTCGGTGTTCTCGTTCTGGTGCAGTCTCAGGCCGTCGTACATCTCCGCCGGTTTTTCATAGTGCGACTTCAGTCCGCTCACAACCGCACCTCGACAGACTCGGCGTGCGCGACGAGACCTTCCGCGCGCGCGAGCGGAAGAATGGTCGTCGCGAGTGTCCTGAGTCCGGCTCTCGACACGCGCTGCACCGACATGACGCGCACGAAGTCGGCCGCGCTCAGGCCGCCGCGAAACCGCGCCGCTCCCGACGTCGGCAGCACGTGATTGGATCCGGTCGCGTAGTCGCCGGCCGCCTGCGCGGTGAACGGCCCGACGAACACGGCGCCCGCCGTGATCGGGCGCCTGGTCAGCGCCTCGCGATCGACGACGAGGTGTTCGGGCGCGATCCGGTTGGCGAGCGCCATCGCCGCGTCGGCGGACCGCACGACGACGATCGCGCCATGCGCCTTCAGGGACCGTTTCACGATGTCGCGGCCGGCGGCAATCGCGTCGACGGCGTCGGAGACCTTGCTCGCGAGGACGCGATTCCACGTGATGAAGATCGACCGCGCGTCCGGATCGTGCTCGGCCTGCGCGATGAGATCCGCCGCAATCCAGGCCGCGCGTCCTTTACCGGCGACGATCACGATCTCGGTCGGACCGGCGTAGAAGTCGATGGCGCAGTCGCCCGCGACGATCGCCTTCGCGGCCGCCACGAACCGGTTGCCGGGCCCGACGATCTTGTCGACGCGCGGAACGCGCGCGGTGCCGTACGCGAGCGCGGCAACTGCATGGGCGCCGCCGATTCTGAACATCTTCGTCACGCCCGCTTCGAGCGCCGCCGCCATCACCGGAGGTTCGGGCCGGGGGCACATGACGATCACTTCGCGCACGCCCGCCACGCGCGCGGGCACCGCCGTCATTAATAAGGATGAGGGAAGGGGGAATCGCCCGCCCGGCACGTAGCATCCGACGCGCGCGAGGGGCTCGACGCGCTGCTCGATCGTGACGCCGGGAACCACCGTGACGTCCCAGTGCTTCGGAATCTGCTGCGATGCCACCTTCGCGATGTTCTTCGCCGCCGATCGAATGGCCTTGCGGACATCGGCCGGCACGAGCGCCGCGTAATCGCGCATCTCGGCCTTTGTCACTTCCAGCGGCTCGGTCGCGTTGTCGAACTTGGCCGCGAGCTTCGCGAGCGTCCGGTCGCCGCCGCGGCGCACGCTGTTGACGATGCCGCGCACGCGTGCATTGAACGCGGCGTCGTTCCCTGCGCCGCGTGCGAGCAGCGCGTCCAGCTGGCGGCGGTTGTCGGCGTTGATGATGCGCATGGCTACGGCACGATCTTGTTCAGCGGGTATTCGACGATGCCCGTCGCGCCCGCGGCTTTCAGCTTCGGGATCAGGTCGCGGACCTGCAGCTCGGTCAGAATCGTGTTGACGGCGACCCACGATGTGTCGCTCAGCGCGGAGATCGTCGGGTTCTTCATCGCCGGCAGCAGCCGGAGCACCTGGTCGAGCGCGGCCGAGGGCACGTTCATCATCAGCCCGACGTGCCCGTGCGCCTGGATCGCGGCCGTCAGCAGCAGCGCGATGTTCTGCAGCTTCGTCCGCTTCCAGCCGTCGGCGAGGGCCGACTTATTGGCGATGAGCTGCGTGTTGGACTGCATGATCTCGCCGATGATGGCGAGACGATTCGCGCGCAGCGTCGAGCCGGTTTCCGTGGCTTCGACGATCGCGTCGGCGAGGACGGGCGGTTTGACCTCGGTCGCGCCCCAGGAGAACTCGACGTTCACCTTGACGCCCTGCTGCGCGAACCACGCGTTCGTCACGCGGACCAGTTCCGTGGCGACGGTCTTGCCTTCGAGGTCTTTCGCGGACTTGATCGTCGAATCTTCAGGCGCGGCGAGCACCCAGCGCACCTTGCCGAAACTCTGCTTCGCATAAATAAGGTCGGCGACGCTCTCGAGCACGCCCGTGCGGCCGTCGCCGAGCTCGTGTTCCCGGATCCAGTCCTGTCCCGTCAGTCCGGCGTCGAGCACGCCGTCGGAGACGTAGCGCGCCATTTCCTGCGCGCGAATCAGCATGCACTCGATCTCGGGATCGTCGATGGAAGGAAAGTACGATCGCGAGCCGACGTAGATGTTGAAGCCGGCCCGCGCGAAGAGCTGCACGGTCGAATCCTGCAGCGAGCCTTTCGGAATGCCGAGTTTGAGTTTCATTGCGCGTCCAGCTTTCGATAGAAGCACGTGCGTTCGCCGGTGTGGCAGACGTTGCCGTCGCCCTGGCGCGTCACCTTCACCAGCACGGTGTCGTCGTCGCAGTCGACCAGGATCTCGGTGACGGCGAGGCGGTTGCCCGAGGTCTCGCCCTTCATCCACAGCGTATTTCGCGTGCGGCTGAAGAAGGTCGCGAAGCCGGTTTCGCGCGTCTTCGCGAGCGCGACGTCGTTCATGAAGCCGACCATCAGGACTTCGTTGCTGTCGGCGTCCTGGATGACGGCTGGAATCAGTCCGTTCAGTTTTGCGTAGTCCATACAAATAAAAAACCCCGCCGGTCTGGCGGGGTTGCTCATGTCTCGTTCGGGTTCGGTCCTGACGCTGCTTCCCGGCCTAGATCACGCGCAACTCCGCAGACGTGTGCCGCGGTGGTGATGATGCACGTGGGCGTGGTGCTGCCGGGTCGACATCGGGACCAAAGAGTATCACACGGCCGCGGGGCAGGGGAACCGCCGGGGGCCGGGAACAGTTGTACTAATAAACTAGTATAATAGGTCAATGCTGGTGCTGCTGGATCCGGCAGACGCGACGCCGATCTACGCGCAGGTGGGGCGCGGGCTGCGCGCGGCGATCGCGGCCGGGCGTCTGAAGCCCGGCGATCAGCTGCCGACGGTCCGCGAGATGGCCGTCGATCTCAGGGTCAACGCGAACACGATTGCGCGCGTCTACAGCGAGCTCGAACGCGCCGGCGTCTTCGAAACGCGCCGCGGCGTGGGCACGTTCGTGCGGGCGGGACGCAGCGAAGCGCGCCCGGCGTCCGAGCATGCGCGCCGGCTGAAGGCCTTCGCGACCCGCGTGCTGTCGGAGGGTGACGCTCACGGTTTTTCCGCGGAAGAAGTCATCGCGGCCCTCAAAGGCCGAGTCAAAGGAGCCTGACGTGCAGAAAGGCAACATCGTCTCGGTATTTGTCTTCCTCGGATTCCTCGTCCTCGGGCTGCTCACGGCCGCCGCGATCCGCAACCCGCTGCCGATCGTGCCGTGGGTCATCGCGGGCATCATCGCGGCGCAGTCGCCGCGCATCGCGCAGGAGTGGGAGAGGGGCATCGTGCTGCGGCTGGGAAAGTTTCACTCGATGCGCGGACCGGGGCTGTTCTGGGTGATTCCCTTCGTCGACGCCCTGTCGGCCTGGATCGATCAGCGGACGATCACCACCAGCTTCGCGGCGGAGCAGACGCTGACGTCGGATACCGTGCCGGTCAACGTCGACGCCGTCCTCTTCTGGATGGTCTACGACGCAAAGAAGGCGGCGCTCGAAGTCCAGCACTACGCGGCGGCGGTGAGCTGGGCGGCGCAGACCGCGCTGCGCGACATCATCGGCCGCACGCCGCTCAACGAGCTGCTCGTCGGCCGCGAACGGATTGAAACGGAGCTGCAGACCCTGATCGATCAGCGATCGAATCCGTGGGGCATCACCGTGCAGTCCGTCGAGATGCGTGACGTCGTGATTCCGGAGGCGCTGCAGGATGCGATGTCGCGCGAGGCGCAGGCGAGCCGGGAGAAACGCGCGCGCATCATCCTGGGAGAAGCGGAAGTCGAAATCGCGAAGCTCTTCGACAACGCCGCGGTGTCCTATCAGAACAATCCGGTCGCGCTTCACCTGCGGGCGATGAATATTCTCTACGAGGGACTGAAGGAGAAGGGCGCGCTGATGCTCGTGCCGAGCAGCGCCGTCGACACGATGGGGCTCGGCGGGTTGCTGGGCGCGGCGGCTCTCGGACAGCAGAGCCGCCCGCCCGGCGGAGAGACCAGGTAAGTACTAGTAGCGGTAGTGCTCCGGCTTGTACGGGCCGTCGAGCGGCACGCCGAGGTAGTCGGCCTGTTCCTTCGTCAGCTTCGTCAGCTTGACGCCGAGATGCGCGAGGTGCAGGCGCGCCACCTTCTCATCGAGGTGCTTCGGCAGGATGTAGACCTTCTTCTCGTACTTGCTGCGGTTCGCGTAGAGCTCGAGCTGCGCGATCGTCTGGTTGCTGAACGACGCCGACATCACGAAGCTCGGGTGGCCCGTCGCGCAGCCGAGGTTGAGCAGGCGGCCTTCCGCGAGAATCATCACGCTGTGGCCGTCCGGGAACTTCCACTCGTCGTACTGCGGCTTCACCTGGATGCGCTGGACGCCTTTCACCTTCGCCAGGCCGGCCATGTCGATCTCGTTGTCGAAGTGGCCGATGTTGCCGACGATGGCCTTGTCCTTCATCTTCGACATGTGCTCGGCGGTGATGATGTTGAAGTTTCCGGTCGTCGTGATGAAGATGTCCGCCTTGTCGACGACGTTCTCCATCGTGTTGACTTCGTAGCCTTCCATCGCCGCCTGCAGCGCGCAGATCGGATCGATCTCGGTGACGATCACGCGGCAGCCCTGACCGCGCAGCGCCTGCGCCGAGCCCTTGCCGACTTCGCCGAATCCGAAGACGACGGCGACCTTGCCGCCCATCATGACGTCGCTCGCGCGGCAGATGCCGTCGGTCAGCGAGTGGCGGCAGCCGTAGATGTTGTCGAACTTGCTCTTGGTGACCGAGTCGTTGACGTTGATCGCCGGGAACATCAGCTGACCCTTGTCCTGCATCTGATACAGCCGGTGCACGCCGGTCGTCGTCTCTTCGCTGACGCCGATCATGTCCTTCGACAGCTTTGTCCAGCGGTTCTTGTCCTTCGCGAGGGTGCTGCTGATCAGCTTGAGGATCACGCCCCACTCTTCGGGCTCGCTCTCGGGCTTGAACGCGGGGACCTTGCCGGCCTTCTCGAACTCGACGCCCTTGTGCAGGAGCAGCGTCGCGTCGCCGCCGTCGTCGACGATGGACGTCGGGCCGCTGCCGTCCGGCCACTCGATCGCTTCGTTCGTGCACCACCAGTATTCGTCGAGCGTCTCGCCCTTCCACGCATAGACGGGGATGCCCGTCGGATTCTGCGCCGTGCCCTTGCCGACGACGACCGCGGCGGCGGCGTGATCCTGCGTCGAGAAGATGTTGCACGACACCCAGCGCACGTCGGCGCCGAGCTCGGCCAGCGTCTCGATGAGGACGGCCGTCTGAATCGTCATGTGCAGGCTGCCCATGATCCGCGTGCCCGCGAGCGGCTTGCTGGCGGCGTACTCCTTGCGGATCGACATCAGCCCGGGCATTTCCTGCTCGGCCAGCTGCATTTCCTTGCGGCCGAAATCGGCCAGGCTCAGGTCGGCGACCTTGTACGGCTGCCGGCCGGCCGCTTTCGCGGCCTCGAACGCGTGCTGCTTCTTCTCGATAACGGTTGCCATTACTTACTCTCCTTTTTTGCTTTTTCGCCAGTCGCGACAAACAGGCCGGGACCTTTCGCACGCGCGTCGGGTACCAGCGGAACCACTCGAATCTTCTGAAACCCCGCCTCTTCGAACATCCGGACGACTTGATCTTCCGCGAACCCGAGCCAGACGTGGCCCATCTGCTGGCGATAGCTGTCGCGATCGTGCGGCAGCATGTCGACGAGCAGGCAACGTCCTCCCGGTTTGAGCACCCGGGCCACTTCGGCGAGCGCGCGCGCCGGCTCGGGCACGTAGTGGAGCACGAGCATCAGCGTCGCCGCATCGAGCCGCGCATCGTCGATCGGCAGTGCTTCGAGATCGCCGCGCCGCAGCTCGACATTCTCCAGCGTCTGCAGCCGTTTGCGCGCGGCCTGCAGCATCTGCGCCGACGCATCGACGGCGATCACGTGCTGCACGAACGGCGCGATCGCGGCGCTCGTTTCGCCCGTGCCGCATCCCAGATCGCCCACCACCCATTCGTTCCGGGCGAATGCCGCGAGCGCGCCCAGATGAAAACGCTCGCCGTAGAGCTCGCCTCGCAGCCGGTCCCACTGGCTGACCGACGAAGAGAAGAACTCCTGGGACTTCGTCCGCCTGTCGGCGAGGACGGCCTGGAGCCGGCGATCATCCTGCGCCGCGGAGGGCGTCGGCCCCGCGTGGTCGCGCACGAGAGACCAGAGGCGCCGCGCGGGCGCGTCGAGCTCCTGACGCGTCATCGTATACAGATGGCTGGTGCCGTCCGCGCGCGACGTAACCCAGCCGCCGTCGGCCAGGGCTTTGAGGTGCCGGCTGACGGTCGATTGCGGGAGCTGCATGATTCCGCACAGCTCGGATACGGTCAGCTCATGCCTGTCGAGGAGCAGCAGGAGCCGGCTTCGCGTCGTATCCGCCAGCGAGGCGAGGTGATCGTGGATGGCCGGGGCGGTCTTGCTCACGCAGTCTGTTATATCCGTTAATCCGGATGGAAGGATTAAACGTCAGATCCGCCGGGGGTGTCAAGCCCGTGTTGCGGTCGGGCTATTCAAGCTGTGAAAAATCGACCCGGACGTGTCCCACGTCCTTGCCTTCGAGGGTCACCGCGACGGTTCTCGCCGCCGGGCCGACGAGGCCGGCGCCGAACGAGCTCTCCAGCGTCGCGCCTATCAGCGAGCCGGTGAGCTTCTTCCCGTCGGGCGCTTTGAACTCGTTCGAAAACTGCGGCGTCAGGTTCGTGCCAATCGGCTCGAGCTGGTCGCTGGCGCGGGCGCTCAGCGCGAGCGTGTAAGGCGGCGACTGGATAAACGTGTTCAGAGGGTTGAATCTGATGGTCGCGCGAATCGTCATGATGTCGCGCATCGGCTTGATCGCCTCTTCGGCTTCGCGCAGACCACGCGTGAACATCCAGTCGCCGCGCGCGACGTGATCCTCACCGATGATGACCAGCCTGCGGAACGGCGTCACGACTTCAATCTGCGTCACGACAGGCCCGGGAAGCTCGTAGAGATAACGGTGGTGGAACTGTTGACGTTCGGCGTCGCGGGCGCGTGCGAGCGCCAGCGCGCGCTCCATCTCGGCGCCGCCCAGCGACGAAATCAGCAGGGAGCCCGCGGCGGCCGCGGCGAGCAGGCGCATCGCGCCAAGTCTACTTGGTGGAGGCGTTCCGCGTAGCCAGAAAATCGTTCAACGCGCGGGCGACTTCTTCGCGGGCTTCGCGTGCGGCCTGTTCACGAAGGGCGGTGCCGACGACGTGCGCCATTTTCTCGGCGACGTATTTCTCGATCAGCGCCTCGACGGCGAGCGTCGCGACCTCGCCCGTGGTAAACGCGCTGTATGGCTGCACGCGCGGGTTGTTGATGCGGGGGAACAATCGTTCCTGCTGATCGTACGCGTAGATGCCGCCGGCGACCTGCGGCCCCGGCGCGTCCCACTTGATCTTCGCCAGCAACTCTTCGAATTTCTGCTGTTCCGTGATGTCGACGTGGAATGTCGGCGTGTCCGCGCCCGGCGTGAGTCCCTTGAGGGGCGCTGCGGGCTTCGGTTGCGAAAGACCTTCCCGAATCTTGTCGATCGAGACAGGCAGATTGAGCGGCGCCGGTTCTTTCTGTGGCTTATCCGAACCGGCGGGTTTGCCGGTGTCCTGTGCCAGGGCTGTGCTGCCGGCCA
>Ga0134125_10009511_pt1 | contig 10935 bp, 9 predicted proteins | sample KB31751_FD_96464 | JGI IMG/M metagenome (GOLD analysis project Ga0134125, IMG submission 96464) | Terrestrial soil microbial communities with excess Nitrogen fertilizer from Kellogg Biological Station, Michigan, USA - KB3-175-1 | ecosystem: Environmental > Terrestrial > Soil > Unclassified ...
CGGCGAATGCCGCCGCCTCGCGCGGATCGTAGCCGATGAAAACGCGGATGGGTGCCTGCGGCTCCACGGCCTGGCGCTGCGCCGTCACTTCGCCGGCTTGTCGGCCTTCGCCGGCGCGACCTGGGCCGATGAGAGCGTCTTCTCCACCGGGATCACCAGCGCCTCGACGTTCTTGGTGTCGACCACGACGGTCTTCGAGGAACGGATGTTGCGAACCAGCTCCTCGCGGCGCTCGCGCTCCAGGCGTGCCTGCTCGCCCGCCACGATCGCCTTCTTCGCCTCCTCGAACGTCATCGGCTCCTGCTTGCGGCGCTCGACCAGCCGGACGATCTCGTAGCCGTTCCCGGTGCGAATGGGCGGCGTGACGTCGCCGGGGTTCTGCAGCTTCGCGACTTCCGCGGACACCGTCGAGGGCACCTGCGAAACGGCGACCCAACCGACGTCGCCGCCCTGCGGCACGCCGGCGCTGTCGTCGGAGTATTTCACGACCAGGTCGGCGAACGAAGCGCCGGATTTCGCCTCTTCATAGGCCTTCTGCGCGCGCAATTGCGCCATCTCCGGCGTGCGCCCCTTGAGGTCGACCAGCAGATGCTGGAGGTGCACCGCGGCGGGCTTCATGTACTTCGAGCGATCGGCCTCGTAGAGCTCCTTCGCGCGCGCGTCGAGGTTGGTCGCTTCGATCTGCTTGTCGAAGTGCTGGAGATAAAGATCCGCCAGCACGGCTTCCTGCGCCTGCGCGAGCTTGCGCTGCACGATCGGATCCTTGTCCAGCCCTTCGGCGCGCGCCTTCGCGGCGAGCACGCGCGCCACGTACACATTGTCGATCATTCCCGCGACACGATCGTACGACGTGCGGAACTCCGCGCGCTTGTCCTGGGGGACGCGGGTGAGCGCCGCATCGAAGTCGCCCGCGTCCACCTTGAGCGGCGGATCGGTCACGAGCGGCGTATCGAGCGGAAGGTCCGCGGCGAGCGCGGGCAGGGAAAGGAGGGCCGCCGCGAGGGCGGAAAGGAGTGTCTTTCGCATAGGGGGCAAATCCGTCAAGAGAAAGCGCCCGCGCGATGCTTCGCGCGGGCGCCCGGGTACGACCTGGGTGTATCAGTGTATCAGTACGGCCCCGTGAACCACTGGAGGACGAAGCCGCACGTTCCGTACGCGCATCCGCCATACGTCCAGCGGTAGTTCACGAAATACGTCTTTCCGTCGCCCGCCCAGCATCCACGGTTGCCGAGGGCGGCCTGGCTCGTCCAGCTGAACACCGGCTTCGTGTAGATGTACAGGCGATTGTCGACCGTGTAGTCGGTGCTGACGTAGCACTGCGTCGCGACCGCGGGCTGCGTGCTCGGCGTGAGGATCACGCCCGGGCAGGGGGAGACCGAGATCTCCGTATGCATCGCGTTCGCGGTCGTGGTTCCGATCGACTGCTCGAAGTAGACCGACGCTTTGCCCGTGGACGGCGACGCAACCGGCGCATAGCCGATCACGCCAGTAGCCTGCGTCTGCGGCAGCGCGTTGGTGCTGATGTTCACCGCGAGTGAGTTCGGATCCGGTGTCGGGCAACCGTTAGTCGGCGGCGGCGGGATCCCACTTACCACGTTGATCGGCCAAGAGGTGCTCGAACCCGAAGGCGGGTTGATTAGGCTGACCGTACAGGTTCCTGCCGCAGCGCCGAGAGCGACGGAAATGACCTGGGCTGTGGTTGTCGTGTCGAAATTCAGCGTGCCCGAGGTGCCGCTCGCACATCCGGTTCCAGCAACGCTGTAGCCGAGGCTTTGGGCGGCGGTAATTCCGCTGCCCGTCACGGTCACGCTAACAGCCGTGCTGACATTTCCTTGAGTGGGGCCGGACAACGCAAAAGTAGTACTTCCGACTGGGCCCCCGACCACGCAAGTGATTGACAACGCCCCAGTGGGCGTTACGGTGAGGCCCCCGGCCCCGTTAAATGTGCAGCTGTTGCTGGTCGCGCCAACCAGGGTCACCGTTTGCTGCGCCGCGGCTGAGCCTGCGAATGCGAACGCGAGCAAGGCGCCCGCTATGGCCAGTGTGCGCCGGAGGAGATTTAGTGTTGGGGAAGTCATTTGCGCTCCTTTTCGGCTGGGCCCGAAATTCAGATTAATCCTAGAGATACCACAATGTGTTCATGTTCGGTGTGAACTCTAGCACACTGCGCTAAAAAGTCACCCCTGGAAACGAAAAAAAAGGCGGGCCAGAGTCGGCCCGCCTGTGTTCGGTGAACGTCCGGGGAAGTTCCCTTCCCCGGACGATGCGACCGTTACGGCGTGATGGTCGTGCGATAGCTGTGCTCGAACAGTCCACCGTAGTTGCCCTGGCAGCTGCCCGTGGAGCAGGTGAGCGTGCCGTTGGTGAACGTGCGCATCGCAAAGCCGGTGACCGGCAGGCCGAAGAACGTCACCTCGTTGTTGGTCACGGTGACCGTGCCCGGGGGCAGATCCATGCCCATCGCGACCTGGTTCGAGCCCGCGAGACCGCTCGACGCAAGACCCGTCGCGGAGGCGCCGACACCGGTGAAGGTGAGCTGCGCCCAGCCGTTCTGGAAGCCCGAGCGGACCGTCACGTTGGTCAGGTCCTTCGAGCCGAGCACCGAGGAGGTCGTGGTGCTGACCTGCGTGTGCGCGTCGTCGTTGCGGATCGACAGGATCGTCGACTCCCAGCACAGCGAGTTCGGCTGGCCACCGGGAGGCGTCGGGGAGAACTGCGTGCCGCCCGCCGCCGCGCTCTGCTCCTCGCGGTTGAAGAACGTGAAGCCGATCGTCTCGCACGCGCCGCTCGTGGTGAGCTTGTTGGTGTACGGGGCGAACGCCGTCGTGTCCGTGACGAACAGGTTCTTCAGCGGCTGGGTGAGGACCCAGTCGGTGAGGGAGGCCGTGGCGTTGTCGAGGATGTACTCGTTCATCACCGCGGAGTGCATGAACACGGAGGCCACCGCCTTGGCGCCACCCGTCGGGCCGCCCACCGTGTCCGCGAATTCGGTGCGGTACGCGGTGATGAGCGCCGAGGAGGGCGGGGTGCCGGTGAGGTCGCCCGCACGCGTCACGACGCTGATCGGCGGGTTGGCCGCGTCGAGGCGCGGCGTGGTGAAGCCGGAGTCCGTGTACTGCTCGGTGACCGACCAGGCTTCCAGCGCGTCCGCCTTGTAGTCGCCGTTGAGGCCGGAGGCGACGTTGATCAGCGTGCCCGTGCCCATCAGGCCGCCCGTGGGAGGCAGCGCCTCGCCGGCAGCAACCGGATCGAACGCCACACCGTGCACCAGGGTGCAGGACGGGACGCCGGTGGAGTCGTGGGTGACATCCGCGGCGCTGGCGCCCGTGAGGGTCGCCATTTCGAGCATCTCGATGTAGCCCTCGCGCGTACGGTCGAGCGAGCTGTCGATCGCCGCGTCGATAGTGCCGCTACGCGAGTACTGGAAGTTCGCGAATTCCTGGCCGCCCGCCGGAATGGCCGGCCGGGTGCAGGAAGCGTCGGCAGTGAGGATCTTCGAGCCGCCCGAGCTGCTCGGGACGATGGCAGCCGTCCACACGTCGTTCGGCGACAGGAAGAGGTTGAAGTCGAGGACTTCGTTCGAGGACTTGCCCTCGAGGATACGCACCTTCACCGCCTTGGCACGCGTGGTCGTGTTCACCACGGAGAGGTACGTGTTCCAGTCGTTCCCGTTGGTGCTGCGGACCGTGTAGTAGGGGTAGACCAGAGCCTGACCCGTACGGTTCGGGTTCAGGTACACCGCCTCTGCCGTTCCGACGGTGCCCAGACTGGCGACCACCGCGGCGAACAGAGCTTTTCTTTTGAACGTATTCATGTTCTCGATTACTCCTTTGTGAAAATGAAAGTGATCACTTTCTAGAGGTACAACTTGGAAATGTTATCCCATGCCCTGCGGTTTTACAAACTTGGCGCCAGATTCCTTTACGCGTGGGCGTCGGATGTTTCCTACGGTCTCAGCAGGTACCACCATTCCGACCCCTCGCGTATCCATTTTTCATGCAGCGGCGTGTTGACGCGCATCCCGTGAAACTCGTACCCGATCGCCATCTCCACGTCGCATCGTTCGTCGCCTTCGCAGGTGACTTTCTTCACCTGCGCCGACTTCCAGAAATCTCGCCGGAGGCTCTTCACGTAGTCTTCCTCCGACTGCACGCTGCGGCTCCCCGGGCTGAGGAACTGGTAGGCGGCCTTGAAATCGCCCCGTACCAGGTCGTCCCAACGCTCCTGCGCCCGCTTCGCCACCACCTCCTCCGGCTTGCCCTGCAGCACCGCGCATGCGGCGAGGGGCAGGATCATGGACACCAGAGAGAGCCTCGCAACCTTCATCCACGTCGACGAAACGGCCATTTCCGCCTCGTGATGCGCCCAAAGACTATTCAAGTTGAATCTCCGCGTCAAACAAAATCGAAAGGTTTTTACAACAGTGTGTCGTTTCTGCAACAACCCACTTGAAGTTCCAAGGGAAAGCCGCTGTTTACAATAAGGATTCAGCCTCGCCACAGCCCCTGTTCCGGTGTGTTTATTTCCCTCTCGGAGCGACGTCCGGAGGCGGCAACGGAAGGTCCTTGGGCTTGGGCAGCATCGACTCCAGCGCGGGCAGCTTCTTGCGCAGCTCCAGGGTCACCTCGCGTGCCTGCGTCGAGTCGCTCACGATGCGCGGCGTGATGATGAGCACCAGCTCCGTCCGGGTCCGCTGGTAGCCCTGGGTGCCGAACAGGGCACCGAGCACCGGGATCTTGGAAAGCAGCGGAATGCCCGACGAGCTGGTGTTGAGCTGGTCGTTGATGAGGCCGCCCAGGACGATCGATTCGCCCGAATGCACCACCACGCTCGTCTGCGCCGAGCGCGAGTTCACGTTCGGGTTCGGGTTGCTGGCGCTGGTGCTGTTCGGGTCGGGGACGCTCACTTCCTGGTCGACGTCGAGCGTGACGAGGCCGCCCGAGTTGATGCGCGGCGTCACCGCGAGGAGCACGCCGGTCTCGAGGTACTGGAAGCTGTTCAGTACGCCGGTGCCCGTGCTCACGCCGGTCTGCGCCGAGGTCTGCACCGAGATGCGGTCGCCCACCTTGATCTGCGCCTTCTGGTTGTCGAGCACCATGATCTGCGGCGAGGCGAGGATCCGCGCCTTGCCGTCGCTGCCGAGGGCATTGAGCACCGCACGCACTTCCGCGCCGCTGAAGTTGATGAGCTGCAGTCCGTTGAACCCGGGCACCGTGCCCGTGGGCGAGGCGGGAAGCGCGCCCCCGATGTTGAGCGAGCCGGACGTGTTGTTTCGCGTGTGGATGAAGTAGTCGAGGCCGAGGCTCAGGTTGTCGGTGAGCGTCACCTCGGCGAGCAGCACCTCGACCAGCACCTGGCGCGGCACCACGTCGAGCTGCCGCAATGCATTCTCTATCGTCTCGTAATCGGAAGGCGTGGCGAGGATGAGGAGCGAGTTGGTGTCCTTGTCCGCGATCACGCGCACCTCGCTCGTGGTGGCCGCCGTGCCGCCCGGAAGCGAGAACGTGGCCGACGGCGCGGGCGTCACGGTGGTGCTGGTCGTCGAAGGCGGCGTGATCTGGCCGAAGGTGGAGCTCGTGAGCTGCGCGGGACGCGCGCCCGGCGCGAGCGAGGGAGCGCTGGTGGTCGTGCGCCGTGTCGAGAAGAGGTCGCCGATGAGCTGCGCGAGGCTCTCGGCCTTGCCGTTCTTCACCTGGTACACGTAGAAGCGCGAGCCGTTCGACGTGGCGCCCGCCTGGTCGATGCGGTCGATCCAGCTCTTCGCGACGTCGAGGTATTTCGGCTGCGTGGTGACCACGAGCAAGGCATTGAGGCGCTCGATCGGGATCACGCGCACGACGCCGGCGAGCGGGCTCTGCGCCGCCGTGCCGAAGATCTTGTCGAGATCCGCCACCAGCGACTTCACGTCCGCCGTGTGGATCGGGAAGAGCCCGATCGAGTAGCCCGACAGCCAGTCCACGTCGAAGAGGTCGATCGTGTCCACGAGGTGGCGCAGCTCCCGCTCGCCTCCCGCGAGGATGACGAGGTTGCGGACCTCGTCGACGCGCACCGTGTCGGGCGGTGCGAACGGCTCGAGGATGCGTGCCATCTCGCGCGCGCCCACGTACTTGAGCGGCACGACCAGGACCGAGAACCCCGCCGCGATCGGCATGGTGCCGCCGCCGAGCTGCGGTGTGACGGAGCCGCGCACCAGGTTGATCGGCAGGATCTTGTAGATGCCGTCCTCGTGCACGACCGCGGCGTTGTTCTGGCGCAGCAGCATCTCGAGCGTCGGCAGCAGGTCCTTGATCGGGATCGGCTTCACCGTGCGGAACGTGACCGTTCCCTGCACCTGCGGATGCACGGTGTACGACTGCTTGAGGTAATCGCCCAGGATCACCTTGGCGACCTCGCGCACGTCGAGCGCCTCGAAGTTGAGGCTCGCCTCCTCCGGGCCCTGAGGACCTGCAGGGCGCGGCGGCGCCGGGTTCACGAAGTTGCCGGTGCCCTTGTAGACCTTCGCCTCCGCCCGCGGCGGGGGCGCAGTCGCCGCGCTCGCCGCGGGGGGCGGCGCCACGGGACCGAACGGTGCCTTCTCGGCGGCGGCCGGCTCGGCGGCTTCCTTGTGCAGGCTCGGCGGAAGCAACGAGCATCCGGCGAGCAGCAGGGCGAACACGCCCGCGGCGATGCCGATGCCGTGCTGCAGTGTGTCGAACGCGAAGCGCATCACAACTTGCTTGTCGTGGTCTCGAAAAGGCACGGCCATGTTAGTCGCTCACTGTTCCTGTTGAGCCCGCCGTGCACGTCGGCGCGCGAGCAGTTCTTCGGGGGTGAGCGGTCGCGTCGTTGCCTGAGGCAGCGCTCCCGGCTCGGGGTTCTGCGCGGGCGCCTCGCGCGGCGGCCCGAAAGCGGGCTCCGGCGCGTGGGCGGGCGCGTTGGGTGGCGGCGGCGCGGCGGGGTTCCTCGGCCCGACGTGGGCACTGAACGGGCCTTCGGGCGTCGCCGCGCCCGCCGCGGCCGGCTGCTTGAGCACCTGCAGGGGCAGCACCTCCTGCTCCTTGCCCGCGGCGAGGGTCACCGAGTCGGGCTTCACCTCGGCGAGCTTCATGCCGGCGAGATCGTGGCCCTCCTCGACGCGGTGGACCTTGCCCGTCGCCTTCTCGCGCAGCATCGCGATCTTCATGCCGGCCGCGATGATCACGCCCTGGAGCACGTACTGGCCGCGCTTGAAACTGGCCTCCGCCGCCGGCTCCGCGGCGGGCGCCGGGCGCCGCGTGGGCGTGAAGAGCGGACGCGCCACCATTTCGGTGTACGTCGTCGCCGGATCGATCGGCGCCGGCGCCGGCAGCAGCTTCGCCTCGTTCGGCACGGCGCGCTTGGAAACGCCCGCCGGGATCGTCGGGCCGAGGCGCGTGCCGAACCCGGTCTCCAGACCGATGGCCGCCACCAGGATCGCGGCGAGCACCGCGAGCGAGGCGATCGTCGGCTGCCGCAGGAAGGCGTTCACTTCGCGCCCCCCAGCGAGTATCCGTACACGTCGAACTGCACGAACATTTCCGGCTCCGCGCCGGCCGGGGGCCGGAACGTGGCCGGCACCTGCGTGCGGATCGTCGCGTTGTCGACGAAGAGATACGGCGCGTTGCTCTCGACGGACCCCAGGATCTTGAGGAGCGCGAAGATGTTGGCGGTGAGCTGCACGTTGATGCTCACCTGGCGATAGCGGCCATCGTCGTGCGTGACCGGGGCGCCGATCGTGATGAGCCGCCCGCCGCTCGATTCGACCAGCGCACGGATCGCTTCCTGCGCCTGCGCGGCCGAGAGCGCCGCGCCGCCCGCCCGCAGGTAGAAGCTGTGCGGGTCACGCGCGGCCATCGCCTCGTTCTCGCGCACGACTTGCGTGCGGGTGCTGGCGATGCGGCGGTAGCGATCCAGCTTGTCGAGACCCTCGGCGAGGGCCGTGTCGTAGTGCCGGTTGAGCAGCCAGACCGGAACGGCGATCGCCACGACGACCGCGATCACGGCCGCGATGAAGATCCCCAGCGCGAGCGCGCGGCCGCGCCTGGGGTCGGTGGCGAGGCGGAAGGGCGCGTTCATTTCACGGCCTTCGGCGCGGTCCCGGCCGGCGCCTCGCGCGGCGGGCCGAAGGCCGGTTGCGGCGCATGGTCTGGCGCCTCGCGCGGCGGACCGAATGCCGGTTGCGCCGCGTGCGCGGGCGTGGAGGCCGGGGCCGGCTTCGCCGCGGGCGTCGGCTTCGCCTGCGCGGCGGACGAAGCCGCGGCGCCATTCGCGGGCGGACGGCGCGCTGCGGGCTGCGCTTGCGGCGGCGGCCGCGACGCGGCGGGCGCGGAGCTCGAGAGGATCGGCACCGGCTCGGGCAGCGGGCGCGGCGGCGCCTCGGCCTGGATCATGAAGCGCTCGGAATTCGGCGTGGAGCCGCGCGTCATCGTTCCGCGCGGCGTCGGATTCTTGAGCAGCGCCGACCTGGAGAGGATCTCGATCAGCTTCGACGACGAGGTCGTCTCCCCGGTGATCTCCACCTCCCGCACCTTGCCCGTCGAGCGGATCTGCATCTGCTGCAGCCAGGTGGTGTCGGGCAGCAGGCGCGACACCTCCTCCACGTAGGCGAGCACCGGATAGAGCGACTGCTTGCGGCCGACGATGAAGTTGTAGTCCTCCACCTGGCGCTGCATCGAGTCCGCGATCGCATTGGTCGAGGACGCTTCCCGCTGCGCGCGGGCGAGGAGCGGCTGCAAGGCGATGATCGTCTGGCGCTTCTGCCATGCGGGAATCAACAGCGCGAGCGCGAGCAGGACTGCGACCGCGCCCACGAGCGAGCGCTGCACCAGCCGCTCGCGCGCGGTCTCCCGCTGCCCGCGCTGCTCGCTCGGCAGCAGGTCGAGCGGCAGCGCGCCGGCGCCGTGCGCATCGCGCACCAGCACGCCCTGCACGCTCGCGCCGAGCTCGCGCAGGCGCTGCACGCGCGGGTCCACCAGGTCGCGCCGCGCGACCGCGAGCTGCAGCACGATCTGCCCCGCAGCCGCGTCGCGTGCCACGACGCGGAAGTCGAAGTAGACGTCCTCCGCGCGGAACGGCGTGAGGCGGTCCATCTCGAACGCGAGCACCTGCGCCAGGTTCTCCTCGGTGGCGGCCGGCATCGCGGCACGACGCACCAGCGCTTCGCCGGGCCCGAGGCACAGGCGCACGCGCCCGCGCGTTTCGCCCGCGCGCCGCAGCAGCGCCTGCAGCGCGAGGCGCACGCGGGGCAGGTCCAGGCCGGCGAGCTCGATGCGCGCATCGGCGCCGACGGCGGGAGGCGCGTCGAGGAGGACCAGCTGCTCGCCCTCGAAGGCGACCAGCGGCACGTCGGCGACACCGCGCAACACCGGGAAGCGTTCGTAGACGAAGGCGCGCAACTCGCCGGTCCACCAGCGCCAAAACGCGTCGAGCCGCACGCGCCACGGCGGCGCCGCACGCGGGCCCGGAAGATCGGTGGCAGCCATCAGTGCGCGGCCTCGGCGTTTTCGCCCGGCGGCATCGCCGGCGGAAGCTCGGTCGATTCGCGCCATACGACGAAGGTCACGGGCTTGCGCGGCGCGGGCCGCAACAGCGCGACCGCCTCGCGCGCGAAGAACGTTCCGTCGTCCAGCCGCGCCTCCGAATGGATCGAGATCACGAACGAGCCCGTCACCGCGAAGCCGGCGGCCTGCGTGAGGGGAGGAAGCGGCTCGCCCGCGCTGCGGGCGGCTTCACGGCGCGCGATGTAGTCGTCCACGATCTCCGGAGTCAACCCGGGAATGGCGAGCAGCACGTCGCGCGACGCGACCTGGGGATTCACACCCGGCTGGCGGGAATAGATCGTGATCGACGGGGCGATGCGGCGATAGACCTCGGGGCGCATTCCAAGCACCAGCTGCAGCTCCTCGATCGCCTGGAAAGGCGCGTTGGCGGGTCGGTAGGGAAGGCCGGCGGCCTTGTAGTCGTCTTCCTCGGCGCCGTGCAGCCGTTTGAGCGAGTCCGCGTCGCGCCAGTCGAGAACCGCATCGAGCAGCGCATCGGCCTGCTCGTCCTTGAGGCCGGCGGATACGAACAGGCCGCGCAACAACGCGTCCGGAGCGGTGTTGATGTCGATTTTAGCAGACTCGTCGCTCATCTCGACGCGCACCGGGATGCCGTCGAAGCTCCACTCGTGCACCGTGCCGTCGCGTTTCCATGCCTGGTCCGAATTGTCGTTGCGATAGGCCTCGAACACCGCGCGCTGCACGCCCGCATCGGCGGCGGCCTGCGCGCGCGCCATCGATACGGAGTTGCCGATGATCATCGCCTCGGTGCGCCGATCGAAGATGAAGCTCGACGCGACCACCGCGAGGAGGATCGCCGCCCACATCACGAGCACGAGCGCCACGCCGCGCTGGGACCGTGCGCCGCGCATCACGTTCTCCGCGGGCGGCAACCGCGCTGCAACGACGTCTCCAGGCAGCCGGCCTCCTCGCCCAGGCCGAGCTTCACCAGCACGTCGGGAAACGGCGTTCCGTCCGCCGCCTTCATGCGCACGCGCACCGCCTCGGGCATCCGGCTCTTGTACGGCCAGCTGGGAAGCCAGCGCGGGTCGGCGAAGTCGTTCTCCGAGCCGAAGTACGAGAACTCCACCTCCTGCACTTCCTCGACGAGGATCGAGGGCTCGGCCTGCGCGAGGGGAGTGAAATCGGCCGCATCCGGGTCGGCCAGCGCGCGACGCATCACGAGGTTGGTCGTCCCCGGGTGCTTGGGATCGTCCTCGACGTCGATGCTCACGAGCGCGAGGCCGCCCTGCGCGATCCCGGCCGGCCGCGAGGACACGAAGCGCAGCGCATGCGCCTCGCCCTCGAACGCGAAGCGCAGCTCCATCGGATCCTTCCAGCGCATCGGGAAGGTCTCCGCGAGCTCGCGGCGCAGGAAGTTCTCGCCGATGCGCCGGTC
>Ga0134125_10009512_pt1 | contig 10934 bp, 12 predicted proteins | sample KB31751_FD_96464 | JGI IMG/M metagenome (GOLD analysis project Ga0134125, IMG submission 96464) | Terrestrial soil microbial communities with excess Nitrogen fertilizer from Kellogg Biological Station, Michigan, USA - KB3-175-1 | ecosystem: Environmental > Terrestrial > Soil > Unclassified ...
AAAGCCGTAGCGGCGATGGTGCCTGCATAGCGCGCGGCCGTATCCACCTGCGCCCTGTTGGGCAAGTTCATGGTAGTCTCCAAATGTGATGCTATTTGCGTGAGGCCGTCACGCGACGGTGTTGTTAACAGCGCCGGACCAAGATGCCGCGAGTTGTTCGCGCGTCCCATCGAAGATGTTGAGATCGACGCCAGCATTGCCAGCAACTACACCGGGGACGTTGTGAGGCGGAAGGCCGACACCATCTCCGGTATATTGCCAAAGCCAATATTTGCTGAAGCCGGGCGGCATCACAGCGTGCGGCCCGTACTGGCAGAGCCACAGTCGATGCGAGAGCACATAGGTTCGATCGCTTGGTGAAAGCGTGTTGATCGTTTCCTTGAGCCGGTTGCCGGAATAGATCACAGCCTTTCGACCTAGCCGCGCCTCGATCTGATGGAGAAAGTCAACGGCCTGATGAACGCTCATGTTCGATAGCCGGTTGTCCTCGAAATCTAGAACCATCAGCGTCTTATCGTCGGGCTGGGCCGCGCTCATGAAATTGCTAATCTGCAGTTTCACGTCATCGCCCGTGTTGAAATGATAGGCGCCCCAGAGAAGCCCTAGAGCTGCGGCCTGCTTGCGCCGTACCGGATAGTCAGGATCAAGATATGCCTTTCCCTGACTGGACTTATGGATCACGCCCCATATGCCGAAATTGGCCATCGCCTTCATGTCTTTGACAACGTTGTGGTGGGAGATATCGATCACTCGCGGGGTTATGATCATTCAAGTCTCCAAAGAAAAACCGCCCGAAGGCGGCTCCAAACCTGCTTACCGGAGGTTGAATCGGCTATCAGAAGGTGTAGAATCGATTCCATGGCAGGAACCCTCATCGCGCTCCTGATTATCGCCGCCATCGCTGGACTGGTTTGGCTGTCCCTCGGCATCGAAGGACGACCCTGAATGCTTTTGCTTTTGGTCGAAGCACTCAAAGAAGGTGAAAGTCCTTACGTGGACAGCATTCACGGCTTGGCATCTCAGGCTTGGACGCTCGCCGAACGAAGCATTTCCAAATCCGACGCCGCATTTATGTTTTCAGGGCTCGCAATGTTGCTTTCTTTCATTGCAGTCCTGATGGCCATGGCCGAACGAAAAAAGTGATTATCGCTCGCGACGAGCTCTGATCGTCCCGAAGGCAGAACAAGTGCTAGTCGCGAAGTTCGCTCGCCCCACAAGAAAGATTGTCGTCGTTGTCGAAACGCTGAAACGAGTCGGGCCAATAGGCTGAGCCGGATTGATATTAGCAAACACAGTCAAGCTATTGTAGAACTGAGCATTGCTCCGTTCTGGCGTCGTGTCTGGCGTGGCTGAAGTTGTCGAAAGGCTGGCGGTCGCAAATGTCAATGTGGTCGTGGCCGGGCCCGTGAATGACACAACTCCACTCGCATCATAATCGCCAGGCGTGAGGGTTGCCGTGGCAATATTGGTGTTTGCGGTTGACGTTAGTCCGATTGCCGAGCTCACTAGAACTCTAGTGATGATCTCTTCCGCAACACTTCCGGCCGCCGCGCTGTCGTTCGTCGTGCTGCCCACGATGTTAGGCGTGGTAATCGTCGGAGTGGTAGCGAGGACGTTGTTGCCCGTGCCGGTGTTGGCGCTGATCGTGACGCCATTGATCTTGAAAACGTTGCCGGTTCCTGCCGTATCGAACGTCTTGTTCGTGAATACGCCCGTCGAGTCCGCCGTCTGAACCGCTCCCGACCCAACCGGAAAGGTCATCGTGGTTGAGTCGGTGCCTGCCAGCGTCAGCGTATTGCTGAAGGTCAGCGTTTTACCGGCGCCACCCGTCAGGGTATAAGTGCCCGTCGTGAAAGTGTTGCCGTTGACTGACGTTGCGGTCAGAACACCGAAAACATTCGTGCCCGTGAACGTCTGGCCTGCATCCGTCCTTGCAATGGTCGCGCTTGTCGTCGGGAATGTCAGGACCGTGCTGTCAGTGCCAACAAATCGAAGGGTATTGCTAAAGGTAGCAGTCTTTCCGGCTGCGATCGTTAGCGTTCCGGTTCCAGCCGTCCAGAAATTCCCATTGATCGAAACGACGCTGGCATAGGTGCCGCCCGTGATCGTTTTCCCGGTAAACGTGAGGGCCGAAGGAAGAGAGAGGGTTGGATTTGCGGCAACGCCGTCGCCATTCGCCACGGATATTTCGTTTGCCGTCCCTGTGATGGTCCGGCCGGCAAAGTCTCCCGTCAGATCGGTAGCCGCGATCAATCCAGCATTGGGAAGGTCGGGCAATCCGGCTATGGATGCGGGCTTCCCCGTGACGTTATCCCAATCGATCGAAGCGACCGAGGAAAACCGGGCAGTTGAATTAGAGGTGAATTTCAGGCCCATCAGTATCCCAAATTCTCATTGATGAAGGTGACAGTCCCACTCGCCCAATGGGTAATGGTCCCGCTCCCGTCCTTCTGGGAGAGGTCCGCGATATAATCCCCAACCATACTGGAAAGACTTCCAGCAGCGACGTTGATGGCCAGAAGCGTATAGGTCGTATTTTGGGTGATCGTGATCTCTGTCCCGCTCGTGAGCGTCAAACAGACATTCCCGCTATCGCAATGCTTGAATACGAACTTCCATGTTGAAGTGTCTGCGTTCAATATCTGAACGTTGTTTTGCGAAATCTCGATGCTTTCGATCCAGGTTGCACCATTTGAGATAGTTCCGGAGACAATGCCCTTGGCGCCGGTAGTGGTGGAATGACGGCGCATCAGCCATTCCACCGGGCGAGGAAGAGCATATTCGCAGACGTTCCCGAGAATGAATTGTTCGTGGTGCCTGAAGGTGCCTGCTCAATCATGTTGAATTGGGAAATTCCGATAAACGGCATGATGACAGCAGTTGCCTTCAATGTTTCGTCTACGGTCGAACTCGTTCCGCCCACAAGGGCGACATTCAGCCTTCCCTTTTGGCCGGTTACGACCGTGGTTGAGTTGAGACCGACTGCTATTTCGGCTGTGCTGGTCGAGCTGGCTGCGGCAATAGAGCTGACGTTCTGATTGAACGTGATATCCACTCGCTCTTCCGGCAAACCAGCGAAGCCCATGACGAAGTTGTTGGCATCGCCAGCAGATTGCCGCCAAGTTGTTGGAGCATTGCCCCAAGGACCCCCTGCCGTACCGCCTTGCAATTCGATCGGAAGTCGATTGAAGGCATTCCAGACGCTCCATTTACGAGACTGCCCGAAGTCAACATGACAAGTAACCTGGCCCGCCGAGCTATCGATATAGAGCGAGCCTACATAGGTGCCCTGGTTGGCATTGACGCTATAAGTAGAAGCCCCGTTGCGTGCCGTTGGAAGGGCATTAGCATTGACCCAGAGGCCGTTCAGGCGCGTTAGTTCGGTGGTGCCTGCACCGGAGCCCCTGGCGCCCAAACCCGCCGTAATGGTCGTCCAAGCCGGTCCTGTGACGATCCTGATGGTGCCCGCATCGTTGATGATGAAGCAGTCATAGATCGAGCTGGAAAGGTGATTGGAAGTGAGCGTAAGGGTTAACTCAGCGAAGACCTTCGCATTGAACTGCACACCATCATAAACGGGGCAGAGATTGCCGACGTAGGGCGTATAAAAAACGGTAGTAGCCGCCGAAACGGTTGATGCGATATTCGGGGTGCCGCTGGTGAGGGTAAGCCTGCCTTGTGGCGTAGAAAGAAGAGTCGTGAGCGAGTTGGTGAAGGTGGAAATTTGCGCCGCTAGAGCCGTCACATCGGCCGCCGCAGCGGCACCCAGAGCCGTCAGGGCCGCAGGTGCAGTAATCGCCCCGGTCCCACCCGAGGCGATCGGGAGCACACCTCCCGTGGCCGTCCCTGTGTCGATATTGTCCCATTCCCAGATCAGGACACCCAGCGAGGTCTCGGCGCGGAGTTTGTAGACCCCTGCGGCCATGTAAAACCGGGGAAAATCACCACTGGCATTTGAGGCGTTTACGCCCGATAATGGGTTCGGTAGCGCAACGCTTAGCGCGGTATCGGAATAGATGGCCCGGTTGGTGGTGGTCCCGACTTCATAGACATGCAAGATAGCGCCCACGATGGGTACGCCATTTGAGTCCAGAACCTTGATAAAGGGTTGTTCGCCGCTAAGGGCCATTAGGAGTTCCTAAAATGACAAAACCGCCCAGGAGGACGGTTGAGAGAATGGACCCGCCGAAACGGGAGCCGATTTTCGGTTCAGGCGCGCCGGAAGCGCTGGCCTATATTGTGAGCCTGCTGATTACGTTCTTTATTCTTGCTTGGCTTAGAGGTTAGCGCTTCTGGCCCGGGCCAGTAACGGCAACGCCGCCAGAAACGCCCCGCCCAGCGCTTTCCGCCAGCTTCGCGACCTGCAAAGCCTTCCGCAAAACGTTATCGACCATGCCCTGCATCTTGGCCGCGGGAATATTCTTTCCGCTCTGTAAGAGAAGATTCGCGACGTGCTGGCGAACAGCGGCGGTATTTCCCGTGAGCCCATTCTTGCCTGCCGCAATTGCCGTCTTGATCGCCCCCCCGATGTTGCCGGAAACCACGTCCTTCAGAACGCCAACCACCTCGGGACTGATAGCCATCGCAGCATCATCGTTCAGGTTTTCGGCCGTCCTAGAGCCACCAACCGCCTGATTGCGGGTTTCAAACATCGTATTTTCGCGGCCAATCTGGCGCTGGAGCAAATCCGCCTTTCCAGGGGCAGCGAAGGCGTTAAATTCCTGCTTAGTGGCGTCAGAAGTAAATGGCCGCGCCTTGTTCGTACCAAATGCCGCGTTCTGGACCTGACTGATTTGCGGATCAACATACCCGGCTCGAAAGGCTTGCTTAGCCTCCGCATCAAGCGGATTAAACTGCGCTATCGCATCTTCGGGGCGAATAGATTTGGAACCAAGTTCTTTGCCAAGATCGAGCGCTTCAATCCTCTGTTGTGCAAGCTTATAAGCGTCCCTTGCGCTTCCATACTTTCCAGAAGTTCGCGCAAGCGCCTGATCAAGCGCCTCCCTGATAGGAACTAATTCCGCCACCAATGCGCCCTGTTTGCTCTCCGTGGCGCTTGCTATCATCTGGTCAATGTTGGTTTTAGCCCGAAAGGCTTGTCCAACATTCGAGGATGTCAACGTAGGAGCGGCAAGATAAGAACGCGCTTTTTTAAGTGCCGATCGAATTGGATCGCCGAGAACTGATTCCTGTCGCTCAATCGTGGCGCGCGCTGCAAGATCGGTAGCTGGTGCCCCTTGAATATTAGCAAGCTTGTCGGCAGCAGGCGATATTCTTTTGTTGGCCAACCCAACCGCACCCGAGACATCGATCGGTTGCGTTTCCGCCTTCACCGGAGCGTAGTTTACACCAGCTTCTTGTCGAGCCTGAGCAACCATTCCCTGCCGAGTTTGTTCGGCTGTCTGAGGCGCTTCAAAGCCTTCCCGAAGGGCGCCCGTGAGTCTTCTACCTTGGTCTCCCTGTCGGGAGTTCATGGCCTCGACCACGGCTGTACGGCCTTCTCCTGGCGATCTAGCCACCGTTGAAAGCATCCGCTGGCCGGGATTGCCCAAGGCATCCGCAAGCGTGAACACACCCTGCCCTTCGTTGTGAGCCTGGATCATAGCCAAGCTCACTTCATCAGGCGAGAGGCCGCTTTCCTGAATCGCTCGGGCTACCTGCGCCTGCGCGAACTCTTTCGGGTTAGCCCGCGCCAAAAGCTGGCTTGTAATGGGCGTTGCGAGGATCTTGGCCAGAGCAATAACGGGAGGCGCAAGGAAGCCAGTAGCCACCCCAATTCCGGCGCCCTTCACCGCGTTTTCGCCGCGCTCCGCAAGCCCGTTGCCTTCCATGGCTCCGGAGACGCCGCCAATCCCGGCAGCGTCAAGAGCACTCGCGCCGGCGCGCTGTAGTAGACTGGCGCCCTGCGGCAGATACCGTCCCGCAGTAACTCCCGCGTTGGCCAATCCGCCAGCACTGATACCGCCGCCCAATGCCTCGGTGAGCGTCCCGGCAAGTCCGGTATTCTCCCGCGACTTGTTCATGATCAAGTCTTCGCGGGCCTTGGCGTATTTGTAGGCCTCTGCGGGATTGAGCGTCCCGCGCTTAATCATCTCCAGCGGGGTTTCTAGGCCCGCAAGGACCGTCGTATCCGCGCCTAGCGTGGCACCATGGGCCAATCGCCGGGTAAAGCCAGCGTCCGCACCGCCTATGGCCTTATCTTCTTCCTGCGCCGCCTGCTGATATTTGTCAGGCGTTACAGTGACCTTGGTGGGGTGGCCTTGTTGCGATGGTGCGCGATAGGCGTCCCAGGGCCCAGATGGCACCCCCTCAGTCGCGGTTCCTCCGTATGCCTCCCAAGGGGCTCCCATTACTCTATAGCCGCCCAGGAATTGGGGTCAGCAGGATTGCCGCCAGTGTATTTATGTCCCTCCCGGACCTCTCCAATCTTCGGCGGGGCAGGCATTCCTTGCGTAGCTGGTCGCATGTTCGCTTTTGCCGCTGCGCGCAACATGCCGCCCTTGATAACATTTTTGAAATCGTTCAGGGCCTTGTCATACTCGGCCGTAGACTGAGCCTGATCGAGCCGAGCAAGCGCGTTTTCACCCTTCGCTCCTTCAATATCGGTAATGGCGCCACCACCGCGAAGCGTCTGATACGCTTGCAGGAAGGTTTGCCCCTTAAGCTGATTGGCCGCAGCCCTAAAATCAGCTTGCGCTGTTCCGGGGATCGTCGGCAACTTCGAATACATCCCAAGCGAATAGGCCTTGCCGGGATGGTTTTGGAGATCGTCAATCGTCTTGAGTATTTGCTGCGAATTGGAGATGACTTGCGGAAGTGCAACCTGGGCTTTTGCAGTCTCATCTCCGAGCGTCTTCTCCCGCTCAGCGCCAGCTAGATCCTTCTGGATCGGAGAGCCGATCGGCTGTCGTGTGATTGGATCAATCAATTGGATCGCTGTGCCAAGATCGATTTTGATTGGCTCTCTTGACAGAGAGAACCCCGGAGGCAACTGAGTTTGGACAGCTTTCCCGGTCTTGCTAAATTGAATGGCAGCGGCATTGCCGGCAGCATCTTTCCCATAGGCAGGACTGAGCCCGACTTCCGGGTTTCCGCCATTGCCAGCGGCTTCGCCCGCCGCCTTTGCTGCCGCATACTGATCAATATAGGCTGGCTGGCCGGGCTGACCCGCGTTCGGATTTGGTGCGTACTGATCCGGCGTATTTTCGTAATCTGCCGCCGCCCTGCCTTCCGCAGCCTTCTTCAATCCAAATTCAGCGCCCCAATGCTGTTGATTAACCGCGTCTTGGGATTCGGTATGCTTGCGCGTCCATTCGTTCTGGATCTGCTGGCCCATAAGCTGTGCGCCCTGGGTATCGCCGACACCAAGCAGTGTAGACAGCGCCGCCTTGGGATCGCCGCTCTGGTAGGCTTGCATGGCCTGCCCACGAGCGTCCGTGATGGCCTGCTCTTTCTGTCGCTTCTGTGCCGAGTCATAAGCCTGTTGCCCCAGCAAGAGGGCATTAACAGGATTTGGGACATCAACCTCGAAAGGATTCGCCATGCTAGCCGTAATCCGCCGCGGTTAGACCCTGAAGAGGACTGGATTTGCTGCCGCCATAAGCACTATCAAGGAACGTGCCGCCGCCGTAGGATGGACTACCGCCGAACAGGCTTCCAAAGCCGCTACCAATACTGCCGCCAAGCGGCCCGCCAAGCGCCGAACCAAGAACTGAGCCGCCTATGCTCAAAAGATTGGTCAGCCCTTTTGCCTTCGCGTTCGCCGCAGCAACATCACCCTGTCCGATCGTGCCAGCCGAGGTCATGTTGCCATTATAGGCCGAAGTGTTCGCCCCAAGCTGGCCTGTGAGGCCCTGTCCCTGCAACTGGATGCCGCCGCCATAGGCCGCGTTCTGCTGACCCTGTGCGCCTAGCCCCTGCTGAGAGATTCCAAGCAAGCGCGAGAGTTGGTCGCCATAGGTCTTGTCAGCCAGGTTGACGCCATAGCCCTCCAGTGCCTTGCCCTGCTTGCCTGAAAACAAACTTCCATTTGCAAGCGCGGAATGATCAAGCGCCTTGGTACCCTGTGAAAGATCAAACTGATAACCCGGCAATGAACTGATGCTGGATGGGTCGGCCAATAACTGTTGCAAGGAAGAATTGGCCGTCTGCCCCGTGCTGATCCACGGATTATAGGCATTGCCCAACGCGCTATACTGCTGGCCGAGCCCTGCGAACTTGTTGGCGTAATCCTGGCCTTGACCAACGAGCGTGCTCGTGGCCGCCTGCTGCTTGGCGTAGGTATCGGCCGCAGCCGCTTTCGCTGCGTCGGCACTGGTGTTGCCGAGCAGATCATCGAGGAAGCCCATGGAGCCTACTTTTTGTTGAGATCGTTAAGAAGTGTATTGAAGCGGTCAATCAGCGTGGCGAGCGAAGCTGCGCCATCAACCGGCGTCGTGTTCGACGGAAATCGGCTTTCAATCATCTGCAAATAAGCCGTCATCGGCTGGCTCAGTTGTTCGCCAGCCGGGAGCTTCGATTGCGTTGCCATTATTTCTTCAGCGGCCTTACGTTGGCGCCCATCTCGACAATCGCGCGAATGACGGGATCGGAAATCCGTAACCGGAACTGAATGCCCTTGTCGCCAAACCGGCCAAGACGCCTCGCGACAACCCGTTTGGTATTGCCGGCCACACCAAGTTTAAGCTGACGATTGCCCCTGAACGTCTTGCCGCCGTCCGTAGACCACGACAGCATCATGATCGGGTCATATCCCTGATCGGTTGCCAGCGTTGTCCCTACGCCCGTGGCAACATCAATAAACAACGCATCAACAATGCCGCCGTTCGGGAAGATGTGAAGGAACGGGGTATCAACGCCCCAGATCATCGTTCCCGAGTCTTCGGTATAGGTGTCCTTGTCAAGATAGAAGAGTTTTCCCGACTGGCTGTCGCCGACAATCGTCTTACCGAAGGCCCTGACTGCATTAACCGCACGCCAGTAGCTTAAGCCGTAGCTTGAGCGCTCATGCCAGAACTGATTAGCGGCGTCATAGGAAACCGAATAGGTCGCGCTCGTCCAGTTCGCGAAGGAATGACCTTCGAACGAATAAGGGAGACTTTGGATGCTCTCCCTAGATGCGTCGCCCTCAAGAAAGCGTTCAATGCCGTGCGTGGAAATGCGCGTTGGGTTATAGCCATTCATTCGGCAGAAGAGATTATCTTCAGTCGGAAACATCAGCGTATTGTCGCACTCGACAAGACCCTGAGGGGCAACCATTCCCTTTTTTGAAACCGCACCGCCGATCAGAGAGAACGGCAGATCAATATCGCCCGTAACACGCCATGGTTCGATCGACTGATGGCTGAAGAACTCAACGTCAGACCCATTCGCCCTGATCCGTGTCAGCTTGTCCGCGTATTGTTCTGCCGTGAAAAAATCGAGGGGATCAACTGTCTGGCATTGGTTGATCGAGGAAAAGAAGATTTGTCCCGTCGCTAGCCCATATAGGGTATAGCCCGACACGTTTTCCGCAGTGATCACCGTGCCGTCGGTGAACGTGGTTGTATCGATCTGCTTGACGATATCGCCCTGGATGTAGAACTCGCCAGCTGCACAATGAATGCTGATCTGGGGAGGATCGGCCTGGTTACGGCTCATCTGCACCTGATCGATGCCGGGAAGCGTTCCTATCCTCGTCGCCGATAGAGTGAACGGGCTGTCACTGGTCTTGACATACTTATAGACACCCGAGGCATGAACCACATAACCGGCCTGAAGGTCATCCAGAAAGATATTCCCACGATTGGGCGTCGTCGTGACCGTGCAGCACGGCACCATGCCGGGACAGGGCAGAACAGCCAAAGGCTTCTTGGCATCGCTTCCGTCCTGCTCCACATAGGCATTGATCAGACGCGAATTGCCCGCAAAAGTATATCGCGCCGGGTTTGACCGGAATGCGATCTGAACCGGGGCCGTTGTCACAGCGTGGAGGTCGCCGTATAGGGCCACCAACGCTGCCCCGTGGACTCATTCGAGGTCGCCAATAGCGGCATCGCTCCCCGAGGAGCTGCCATCACCACAAGCCTTGCCTCCGAAGCCTCGATCAAGGTCAGCATGGTCCTATGGTCGATCAATCCATTCTTGAACTGGATCGGGAGGGAACAGCGCTGCGCGAGTTCGATAAAGTAAGGCTCTGGGATTTCAATTTCAGAACCGTTCCAGACGGGAATACCGATCTGGGAAAGCATCTGGATCACGGAGTTATTGGATTGCAGCGTATCAACGAACTCGACGGCATTTAGAGGTTCTTCGATTGAAGTCAGACCGCAAGCCCGCATGGTTTCCGTGGCAAGATCGGAGTCGCTAAAGGTCGTCATGCGGCTTCAAACGCTTCCAGGTTATCGGCCATCGCCATCGCACCACTGACCAGCTTCTTCTCTGGCTTTTCTTCTGGTTCAATGTTCATGATGTCCACCAAACCCTGCGACACCCACATCACATGATACTTCGGATCGTTGATCATGGCGGTCAGAAGCCCGTTGCTTTCTTCGCTGATGAACTCGGGAACTTGCCGAATGTATTCCGCAAGCCCTAACGCCTGAAGATACAAATCGGGAGCCGTCAGGAAGTCATGACCATCGCAGCGGATGATCATCTCTTCCTTGCGGTTTTCATCCATGTACGCATGAGAGTTGTTGGGCAGGTAAGACGAGTCACAGCCGAAGAACTTGACGCTGCGATAACCCATCCGGATTGCGAGATGAGGAGCACAGGAAGCCGTCGAGGCATATCCGGCGATCCCGCTCTTTTCCGCATCAAAGGTGTAAACGTCGGCGGCCCCGAGGAGCTTGAACACCTCGGGATCGCAACTCACTTCCAGGATGGCTTTCTTGGCACCCACAGCCCATTGGGTGACGATGGGATGGGGATCGCAGGCAAAGAAGGTGGTTTCG
>Ga0134125_10009514_pt1 | contig 10934 bp, 10 predicted proteins | sample KB31751_FD_96464 | JGI IMG/M metagenome (GOLD analysis project Ga0134125, IMG submission 96464) | Terrestrial soil microbial communities with excess Nitrogen fertilizer from Kellogg Biological Station, Michigan, USA - KB3-175-1 | ecosystem: Environmental > Terrestrial > Soil > Unclassified ...
CGGCAGCTGTACTTCGCGCTGCGCTTCTCACGCGTGCCGAGCGGCCATGCCCTGCACGACACCGAGCAGGATCTGCTTTACAAGGGCTTCCCGCCGCCGGCCGACAGGGACCCGCGCGCGCGTGCACAGGTCGAGGGCCGGGCGCTGGTGGGCGTGTTCGATTTCAACGATGCCGCTGGCGGTGCGCTGCTGGTCAAGGTGGCGATCTCCGGAGTCAGCGAGGACAACGCCGTCGCCAATCTCGCCGAGGTGCCGGACTGGGACTTCGACGGGGTGCGGCAGGTGGCGCGGCGCGCCTGGACCGAGGCGCTCGCGGCGGTCGAGATCGAGGCACCGCCCGAGCTGACGCGCAGCTTCTACACCGCGCTCTATCACGCCTACCAGGCCCCGAGCCTGTTCATGGACCGTGACGGCCGCTACCGCGGCCCCGACAACGCAGTGCACCAGGCGCAGGGCTTCACCAACTACTCGACCTTCTCGCTGTGGGATACGTACCGCGCGCTGCACCCGCTGCTCACCATCCTGCAGCCGCCGCAGCGTACCGACGACATCGTGCGCTCGCTGCTCGCTGCGCAGCACGCCAGCCCCTACGGCATGCTGCCGGTCTGGGCGTTCCAGGGTCAGGAGACCTGGTGCATGATCGGCTACCACGCGGTGGCGGTGATCGCGGACGCCTGGATGAAAGGCATCCGCGGCTACGATGCCGAGGAGGCGCTCGCGGCCATGGTGGCGACCGCGAGCTACGGGCCCTACGGCGGGCTGGCCGGCTACATGCAACTCGGCTGGGTGCCGATCGACGAGGAGGGCGAGGCGGCCTCCAAGACGCTCGAGTACGCCTACGATGACTGGACCATCGCGCGCATGGCGCAAGGGCTCGGCAAGGGCGAGCTCGCCGCGCAGTTCTACCGGCGCGCCGGCAACTGGCGCAACGCTTTCGATTCCAACACCGGGTTCATGCGCGCCCGCAAGCGCGACGGCACGTTCCGCGAGCCCTTCGACCCCGCGGCCAGCGGCTACGGCACCGACTACACCGAGGGTAACGCCTGGCAGTACTCGTGGTACGTGCCGCAGGACGTCGCCGGCTTCGCGCAGGCCTACGGCGGGGCCGACCGGCTGCTGGCACGCCTGGACGAGGTATTCGATGCCCGGATCGATCCCAAGGTGTTCGCCCACATGGAGGACATCACCGGGCTCATCGGCTGGTATGCGCACGGCAATGAGCCGAGCCACCACCTCGCCTACCTGTATGCCGCGGCCGGGCAGCCGTGGCGCACGCAGGCGCGCCTGCAGAAGATCATGGACACCCAGTACGCGCCGCGCGCGGACGGCCTCGCCGGCAACGACGACCTCGGGCAGATGTCGGCGTGGTACCTGTTCACGGCGCTCGGCTTCTACCCGCTCGCGCCGGCGAGCAACGAATACATCATCGGCCGCCCGTTCCTGAAGCGTGCCGTGCTGCACCTGCCCAACGGGCGCACGTTCACCGTGCGCGCCCCGGCCGTCGACGACGCGCACCCGTACGTCGCGGCGCTGACCCTGAATGGCAAGCCGCTCAGGCGCGTCTTCCTGCGTCACCAGGAGATCATGGCGGGCGGCGAGCTGCGCTTCACCATGTCGGACCGGCCCAACCATGCGTGGCCGGGCGCGGGGGCCGAGCAGCCCTACTCGCTGTCGGCGCGTCCCTAGCGGGGCGCCGTCCAGGGGTCAGTCAAGCGATCGGGCTGCCGCAGCTCAGGCAGCCGGGCGCGCAACCGCAGCGCATAGGCTTCGCGCACCGCCTGATCCGGCAATGCCGGGGCGGACGGGTACACGCGCAGCAGCCCGTCCTGGAGCAGCCGCGGGTGCACGTGGACGTGCAGGTGCGGCACCTCCTGCTCTGCGGCTGCGCCGATGGAGTGCCACAGGCTGAGTCCCTGGTTCGGGAAAGCGGCGGCGACCACGCGGCTGATGCGCGCGACCGCGGCCATGAGCGCCGCGCCCGTCGGCGGGTCGAGCTCACGGACGTCCTGCAGGTGGCGTCGCGGGATGACCAGCGTGTGGCCGGCGTGAAACTGCCGCAGGTCGAGGAACGCCAGGGTCAGTTCGTCCTCCCAGACGATGGCGGCGGGCGCCCTGCCGCACGCGATCCCGCAGAACACGCACTCGCTGTCCACGAGCCGGGCCGCGCTCAGCCGACGCGCCCGTAGCGCTCGCCGGCACCGATCCAGCGCTCGGCGAGCGCCGCGATGGCCTCCGGGTGCGCGACCAGCAGCTGTTCGGCCGTCTCCTGCACGCGTGGCAGCAGGTCGGCATCACGCATGAGGTCGGCGACCTTCAGCTGCGCGAGGCCGGTCTGGCGCGTGCCCAAGAGCTCCCCCGGGCCACGCAGCTCGAGGTCGCGGCGTGCGATCTCGAAGCCGTCGCAGCTCTCGCGGATCACCTTGAGGCGCTCGCGCGCCAGCTCCGAGAGCGGCGCGCGGTACAAGAGCACGCAGCTGCTCGCCTCGGTGCCGCGCCCGACGCGGCCGCGCAGCTGGTGCAGCTGCGCCAGTCCCATGCGCTCGGCGTTCTCGATCACCATGAGCGTGGCGTTCGGCACGTCGACTCCCACCTCGATGACGGTGGTGGCGACCAGCACCTGGATCCTGCCGGCCTTGAAGGCCAGCATCGCCTGGTCCTTCGCCGCCGGCGGCATGCGCCCGTGCACCAGGCCCACGCGCACCCCCGGCAGTGCCGCGGTCAGCTGCGCGGCGGTCTCCTCTGCCGCCTGCGCGCGCAGCTCGTCGGACTCGTCGATCAGCGGGCACACCCAGTACACCTGCCGCCCGGCGCGGCAGGCGGCGACGATGCGCGCCACCACCTCCGGGCGGCGCTCCTCGCTCACCACCACCGTCTGCACCGGCGCGCGGCCCGGCGGCAGCTCGTCGATCACCGAGATGTCGAGGTCGGCGTAGGCGGTCATGGCGAGCGTGCGCGGGATCGGGGTGGCCGTCATGATCAGCTGGTGCGGCAGGCGGCCGGCGCGCTGACCCTTCTCGGCGAGCTTCAGGCGCTGCTGCACGCCGAAGCGGTGCTGCTCGTCGACGATGACGAGCGCCAGCTGGGCGAAGTCGATGCCTTCCTGGAACAGCGCGTGCGTACCGACCACCACGCGTACCTCACCGGCGGCGATCGCCGCCAGCGCGCTGCGGCGCGCACGCGCCGGCTGGCCGCCCGAGAGCAGCGCCACGGTCTCGCCGAGCGGCTTGAACCATTCGTGGAATGCGCGCCAGTGCTGCTCGGCCAGCAGCTCGGTGGGCGCCATGAGCGCGGCCTGTGCGCCGCTGCCCGCGGCGCGCGCCGCCGCCGCCGCCGCCACCACCGTCTTGCCGCAGCCGACGTCGCCCTGCACCAGGCGCACCATCGGCGCCGCGGCGCCGAGATCGGCGTCGACCTCGGCGAGCGCGCGTGCCTGCGCTCGCGTCAGCGTGAACGGCAGCCGCTCGAGGAACCGCGCCTCGGCTCCGCCTGCATCGGCAAGCGGCAGCGCCGGATCGGTCTTCACGGCGCGCTTGCGCAGCCGCAGCGTCAGCTGGTGCGCCAGCAGCTCTTCGAACGCCAGGCGCCGCTGCGCCGGGTGCCGCCCGGAGGCGAGCTCGGCCAGCCGCACCTCGCGCGGCGGCGCGTGCACGTACGCGAGCGCCTCGTGCAGCCCAGGCAGGCCGGGTGGCAGCGTGCCGCGCGGCAGCAGGTCGGGGAGAGCGGCGCGCCCGAGCGCGCGCAGCGCTTCCTGCACCAGCGCGCGCAGCCGGCCCTGCGGCACTCCCTCGGTGGTCGGATAGATCGGAGTGAGGGTCTCCTCGAGCGGCGCGGCCGCCGCACTCAGGCGCCGGTACTCGGGATGCACCATCTCCAGGCCCAGCGGCCCGCGGCGCACTTCGCCGAAGGCGCGCAGGCGCGTACCACGTGCCAGGTTGGCCTGCTGGCTGGCGGAGAAGTAGAAGAAGCGCAGCGTCAGCATGCCGGAGCCGTCGGAAATGCGCGTCAGGAGCTGGCGCCGGCCGCGGTAGGCCACCTCGGTCAGCTGCACCTCGCCCTCGACCGCCGCGCGCGTGCCGGGCGCGAGAGTGCCGAGCGGCACCACGCGCGTGCGATCCTCGTAGCGCAGCGGCAGGACGAACAGCAGGTCGGCGACGCGCTCCACGCCGAGGCGCGCCAGCCGCTCGGCGAGCGCGGCGCCCACGCCGCGCAGCGTGGTCACCGGGCGCGCGCCGGGAGCCGGGACGGCGGCCGCGGCGGGGGGCTTCAGCCGAGGTGCAGGACGCACTCGATCTCGACCTGCGCACCGCGCGGCAGCTGCGCCACGCCGATGGTCGAGCGCGCCGGGTACGGCTTGGGGCAGTACTGCGCCATGACCTCGTTGATCTTGGCGAAGTGCGACAGGTCGGTGAGGAAGATGGTGAACTTCACCGCCTGGGCGAGCGAGCCGCCGGCGGCTTCGGCGACCGCCTTGAGATTCTCGAACACGCGGCGCGCCTGCGCCTCGATGTCACCGGCGACCAGCTGCATGGTGGCCGGGTCGAGCGGCACCTGGCCGGACATATAAACGGTGTCCCCGACGCGCAGCGCCTGGGAATAGGTGCCGATGGCCTGCGGCGCCCGCTCGGTATGGATGATCTGCCGGCTCATGTCTCGCTCCTGTGCATGGTCGTTAGCCGCTCTCTTCGGCGTCGGAGTCGCTGTCCGCCTCGGCATCGCCGTCGGCGTCCTGGTCGGCATCGGCGCTGTGCGCTTCGTCGCGCGCGTGGGCGGCGATGGTGCGCGTCAGGCGCGTGACGTCCGGCATGCGGCGGATGACGCGCACCAGGCGCGCCAGGTGGCGCCGGTCGCGTACGCGCAGCTCGAACGTCAGTACCGCGGTGTCGGCGTCCTGCTCGTCGATCGACACGTGGTCGATGTTGGTTTCGGTGCTGGCGATGGCGGCCGCCACCGCCGCCAGCACGCCGGTGCGGTTCACCACGTACACGCGGATCTCGGACGAGAACAGCCGGTCGGGCGAGGTCTGCCAGCTCACCGGCAGCCAGTTCTCGGGATGCTTGCGGTAGTCCTCGACGTTGACGCAGTTCTCGCGGTGGATGACCACGCCGCGTCCCGCCGACAGGAAGGCGAAGATCGGGTCATAGGGGATCGGGAAGCAGCAGCGCGCGTAGGTGACCAGCAGTCCCTCGGTGCCGGCAATCGCCAATGGCGCGAGCTGCGCACCGCCGGTGATCGCCGGCGCGGTCGGCAGCAGGCGCCGCGCCACCAGCGGCGCCAGGCGCTCGCCCAGGCCGATCTTCTCGTACAGCTCGTCGAGGTCCTTCATGCCGAGCTCGCCGAGCGCGGCGCGCACGACGTCGGCGCGCACGTCCTCGAGCGACAGCGAAAACTCACCCAGCGCCTGCTGCAGCAGCTTCGAGCCGAGCGCGATGGCCTCGCTGCGGCGCAGACCCTTGAGGTAGTGGCGGATGGCGGTGCGCGCCTTGGCGGTGACGACGAAGTTGACCCACGAGGGGTTGGGGCTCGCGCCCTTGGCGGTGATGATCTCGACCGTCTGGCCGTTGCGCAGCACGGTGCGCAGCGGCGTCAGCCTCCGGTCGACCTTGGCGGCCACGCAGCGATTGCCGATGTCGGTATGCACGCTGTAGGCGAAGTCCACCACCGTCGCGCCGGAGGGCAGGCGCAGGATCTGGCCCTTGGGCGTGAAGACGTACACCTTGTCGGGGAACAGGTCGACCTTGACGCTCTCGAGGAACTCCTCGGACGAGCCCGCCTCCTGCAGCGACACCAGGTTCGACAGCCACTCGCGCGTGCGCTGCTGCTGCATCGAGTCCGCATCGCCGCCGGTCTTGTACTTCCAGTGTGCGGCGATGCCGGCCTCGGCCACGCGGTGCATGTCATTGGTACGCAGCTGCGCCTCGATCGGTACCCCGTTCGGGCCGAACAGCGTGGTGTGCAGCGACTGGTAGCCGTTGACGCGCGGGATCGCGATGTAGTCCTTGAAGCGCCCCGGCATGGGCTTGAACACCGAGTGCACCACGCCGACCGCGCGATAGCAGGTGTCGGGCGTGTCGACCACGATGCGGATGCCGTACACGTCGACGATCTCGCTCAGCGTGGTGCGCTTGCGGCGCATCTTGCGGTAGATGCTGTAGAGGTGCTTCTCGCGCGTGATGACCTGCGCCTGGATGCCGGCCTTGAGCAGCGCCGCGTTCAGCTGCTGCTCGATCTTCTTCAGGAACTCCTTCTGGTTGCCGCGCGCACGCTTCAGCGCCCGCTCCAGCACCAGGTAGCGGCGCGGGTACAGCGCCTTGAAGCCGAGGTCCTCGAGCTCGAGCTTGAGGGCGTAGAGACCGAGGCGCTCGGCCAGCGGCGCGTAGATGTCGAGCGTCTCGCGCGCGATCGCCCGGCGGCGCGCCGGCGCCATGGCCTCGATCGTGCGCATGTTGTGGGTGCGGTCGGCCAGCTTGACGAGGATGACGCGCAGGTCGCGCACCATCGCCAGCAGCATCTTGCGGAACGACTCCGCCTGCGCCTCCTCGCGGCTCTTGAACTTGATCTGGTCGAGCTTGGTGACGCCGTCGACGATTTCGGCCACGTCGGCGCCGAAGCGCGACGCCAGCTGGTCCTTCGGCGTCGGGGTGTCCTCGATGACGTCGTGCAGGATCGCGGCGACGATGGTGTCGGCGTCGAGCCGCAGGTCGGCGAGGATGGCGGCCGCGGCCACCGGATGGGCGATGAACGGTTCGCCCGACAGGCGCTTCTGGCCGTGGTGCACGGAGGTGCCGAACTCGGCCGCCTCCTTGATGCGCGTCACCTGGTCGGGCGGCAGGTAGTCGCCCACGGAGCCGAGCAGCTCCTTCAGCCCCGGAGTGCGTCTTCCGCCGGGTAGCAGTCCCAGGAGCGAAGACGCGTAGTCCACGGGCTGGCCCTTGGGTCAGTCTCCGAGGCCGAACTGCGGCGCGCGGAAGGTCGACTGGTTGTCGGCGTCGGGCACCGGCACTTCAGGTGCGGGCTCGGGCTCGCGCAGCATCTCGGCGGTGATGTTGCCGGCGGCGATCTCGCGCAGCGCCAGCACGGTCGCCTTGTCGTTCTCGAGCGGCAGCGTCGCTTCCGCGCCGTTGGCGAGGCGGCGCGCGCGCTGCGCGGCCAGCAGCACGAGCTGGAACAGGTTGTCGACGTTCTGCAGGCAGTCTTCTACGGTGATACGGGCCATGGTTCGCTCAAGGTTGGGAGGCACCGCGGCAGGTGCGCAGGGTCGTTAATAATACGCGAAAAGTGCCTGCCGCGGCCAGCGCAGCGGGGAGCGCGCTCAGACGGGCGCGAGCAGCTCGCCGAGCAGCGGCGCCAGCTCCGGACGGGTGCTCTTAAGGTCGGCGCCCTGACCGGCGATGATGCGGCGGAGTTCGCCGACTGCCTTGTCGAAGTCGTCGTTGACCACCACGTAGTCGAACTCGCGGTAGTGGGACATGTCGGCGGCCGCGTCCTTGAGGCGCCGGGCGATGACCTCCGCGGTGTCGGTGGCGCGCCGCGCCAGACGCTCGGCCAGGGAGTGGCGCGAGGGCGGCAGGACAAAGATGCTCACGCAGCGTGGCATGCCGCGCCGCACCTGCTGCGCGCCCTGCCAGTCGATCTCGAGCAGCACGTCGTGGCCGTCGGCCAGCTGCTCGGCCACGAAAGGCCGCGAGGTGCCGTAGTAGTTGTCGAACACGCGCGCGGACTCGAGGAACTCCCCGCGCTGGGCCAGCTCCTGGAATTCCGCCAGCGGCAGGAAGTGGTACTCGCGCCCCTGCTGCTCGTTGGGACGCCGCAGCCGGGTGGTGTGCGAGATCGACAGCCGCAGGTTCGGCTCACTGGCGAGCAGTGCCTTAACCAGCGTGGTCTTGCCGGCGCCGGAGGGCGCCGAGATCACGAACAGCGTCCCGGCTCTCATGGGGCGGCAATATAGCCCGCGCCTTTGAGCATCGCGACGAGGGCGGTGAGCGCCTGACCACGGTGGCTGACGGTGTTCTTCTCCGCGGCCGGCAGCTCCGCGGCGGTGCGTTGCTCGCCCTCGGGCACGAACACCGGGTCGTAACCGAAGCCGCCGCTGCCGCGCCCGGCGTGGACGATATGGCCCTCCCAGGTTCCGTGCGCGATGAGCGGTGCCTGGTCCCCGACGCTGCGCACCCAGACGATGACGCACTGGTAGCGGGCCTGGCGGTAGCTGTCCGGTACCCCGGCCAGCTCGCGCAGCAGCAGGCGGGTGTTTTCTGCGTCGTTCGCCGCGGGCCCGGCGAAGCGCGCCGACCACACCCCGGGGCGGCCGCCGAGGGCATCCACCTCGATCCCCGAGTCGTCCGCCAGCGCCGGCAGGCGGGCGTGCCGCGCCGCGTGGCGCGCCTTGAGGAGTGCGTTCTCCACGAACGTGGCGCCGGTCTCCTCGGCGGGCTCGATGCCGAAGGCGCTCTGGGGGGTCAGCTCGAGCGCCAGCGGTGCCAGCAGCTGGGCGAACTCGCGCAGCTTGCCGGGATTGCCGCTCGCCAGCACTGCGCGCGTCAACCGAGCGCCTGCGCCTGCAGTGCGAACAGCTCGCCGATGCCGTGCGCGGCGAGGTTGAGGAGCGCGTCGAGCTCGTGACGGCGGAAGGCATGGCCCTCGGCCGTGCCCTGGATCTCGACGAACCCGCCGCCGTTGTTCATGACGACGTTCATGTCGGTCTCGGCCTGCGAGTCCTCGGCGTAGTCCAGATCCAGCACCGGTTCCCCGGCATAGATGCCGACCGACACCGCGGCCACCTGGCCGTGCAGCGGGCTGGCAGGGATCAGGCGACGGCGCACGAGCTGCTCGCACGCCTCGGCGAGCGCCACGTAGGCGCCGGTGATCGAGGCGGTACGTGTGCCGCCGTCCGCCTGCAGCACGTCGCAGTCGAGCGTGACGGTGCGCTCGCCGAGCGCCTTGAGGTCGGCGACCGCGCGCAGCGCGCGGCCGATCAGGCGCTGGATCTCCTGGGTGCGCCCGGTCTGCTTGCCGCGCGCCGCCTCGCGCGCCGTACGGGTGTGAGTCGCGCGCGGCAGCATGCCGTACTCGGCGGTGATCCACCCTTGTGCCTTACCGCGCAGGAACTGCGGCACGGTGTCCTCGACGCTCGCGGTGCACAGCACGTGGGTATCGCCGAACTGCACCAGCACCGACCCTTCCGCGTGGCGGGTGGGCCGGCGCGTGAAGCGCACGGCGCGCAGCTCGTCGGGGCGGCGTCCGGAGGGTCTGGCCACCGCGCGCTCCTAGGCGCCCAGCCAGCGCAGCGCCGCCGCCGAGGTGTTGTCGCTCGAGCTGCCGGAGCGCTTCACCGCCCGCTCGCCGAGCGTCAGCAGCTTCTCGCGCAGCGCGCCGCCGCCGCCGAGCTCGGCCACGATCTCGCTGTCCTTGAGCGAGCCCCACAGGCCGTCGGTGCACACCAGCAGCACGTCGTCGGGCTCGAGCGGCCGGCGCCGCGACAGCGACATGTCCGGCAGGATCGGATCGCCACCCAGGCAGCACTCGACGAAGTTGCGCATCGGGTGATTGTGCGCCTGCTCGGCCGAGATCAGTCCCTCGCGCAGCAGCAGCTCGACGTGGCTGTGGTCGCGGCTGCGGGTCACCAGCGTGCTGCCGCGCACGTGGTACAGGCGGCTGTCGCCGACGTGCGCCCACCAGCTGGCGTTCTGCTGGATCAGGCACACGGCGCAGGTGGCGCGCGGGCGCTGCTCGAGCGGCAGCTGCGCGCCGAGCTTGACCACCTCTTCGTGCGCGCGCCCCAGCGTCAGGTGCAGGAAGCCGAGCGGGTCGAACAGCGGCTGTGGCGAGTGCCAGAAGGCCTCTACGATCACCTGCTGCGTGACCTGCGCCGCGCGCGCACCGTCGGCGTGGCCGCCCATGCCGTCGACCACCACCAGCAGCGCTGCCTGCTCGGCCACCGCGGCGGTGACCCGGTCCTGGTTCTCCTCGCGGCCTCCGAGCAGCGTGATATCGGCGTATTCGACCCGCAAGAAGGATTCCGTGTGTCTGTTAGACTGCGTCTGCGCTTTATATCACCTGCGACGAGCGCCAGCATGATCGCGAGCATGACCGGCTTCGCGCGCCGTGAATCCAGCGGGCCGTGGGGCACGCTGGTGTGCGAGCTGCGCAGCGTCAACCACCGCTTCCTCGAGGCCGGCTTCCGCCTGCCGGACGAGCTGCGCGCGGCCGAGACCGAGCTGCGTGCGCGCCTCGCGCGGCACCTGCGGCGCGGCAAGATCGACTGCACCCTGACCTACCGCCGCGCGCCCGGCGCCGGCGGCACGCTCGAAGTGGATGCCGCCGCGCTCGAGCGGCTGCTCGGCGCGCTGCAAGTGGTGTCGCGGGCGATCCGTGAGCCCGCCACCGTGAGCGCGCTCGAAGTGCTGCGCTGGCCCGGCGTGCTACGCGAGGACGGCGGCGGCGGCGAGCAGCTGCTGGACGCGGCCTACGCGGTGTTCGATGCGACGCTTACCGAGCTGGCGGCGGCGCGGGCGCGCGAGGGAGCGCGGCTGCGCGAGCTGCTGGAGCAGCGCTGCACCGCGCTCGAGGCGCTGCTGCAGGACGTGCGCGCGCGGCTGCCCGAGATGCAGGCCCACGTGCGTGCGCGCCTCGAAGCGCGCGTCGCGGAGCTCACCGCCAGCGTCGACCCCGAGCGCCTCGAGCAGGAACTGGCGCTGCTGCTGCAGCGGCTCGACGTCGACGAGGAGCTCGAGCGCCTCGGCGGCCACATCACCGAGGTGCGGCGCGTGATCGACGGCAGCGAGCCGGCCGGCCGCCGCCTCGACTTCCTCATGCAGGAGCTCAACCGCGAGGCCAACACGCTGTCCTCGAAGTCGCAGGACCTCGAGACCACGCGCAGCGCGGTGGACATGAAGGTCGTCATCGAGCAGATGCGCGAGCAGGTGCAGAACGCGGAGTAG
>Ga0134125_10009515_pt1 | contig 10934 bp, 7 predicted proteins | sample KB31751_FD_96464 | JGI IMG/M metagenome (GOLD analysis project Ga0134125, IMG submission 96464) | Terrestrial soil microbial communities with excess Nitrogen fertilizer from Kellogg Biological Station, Michigan, USA - KB3-175-1 | ecosystem: Environmental > Terrestrial > Soil > Unclassified ...
CCCGAAACGGATGGTACAGGTGGGTGGACTCGAACCACCGACCTCTGGTTCCACAGACCAGCGCTCTAACCAACTGAGCTACACCTGCAGGGTTGCCCGCCGAGACGGCCGGACGGGCGGAAACTAGGGTTCGGGCACCGGTTTGGCAAGTTTCGATTTGCCCGGCCGCTTGCCACAAAAGAGAAGGCCCGGGTTGGTCGCCCGGGCCTCCAGATGGGTTCAAGATCGTGCGCCGACGGGATCAGGCGGCCTTTGAGAAGGTCGCGAAGCTGTCCTTGAGCGGCTCGGCGGTTTCAGTCGCGATCTTCTGCGCATGCTCGGAGAGCTCCTTGGCCTGCGCGGTGTAGGTATCGAACTGCGCGCGCCAGAACGAGGTCGCCTTCTCCACCACCTCGGCATAGGACTTCGCCGTGGCTATATCCGTCATCAGATCGAACGCGGCGTTCGAGTTGGTGCGGGCGGTCTCGATCAGCTTGAGGCCGTAGTCGGCGCAGCCTTTCGACGCGGTCGAGTAGGTCTCCTCGAGGGCCTCGGTCGCGTCCTCGGCCGCGCTCTTGACCTTTTCGTAGTTGTCCTTGGCCTGGGCGATGCCCTTCTCGGCGAATTCGCGGAAGGCCGCCGGGATTTCCATCGACGGCATGTCGAACTTCGGAATTTCGAACTTGGGCATTTCGAACTTCGGCATTTCGAACTTGGGGGCCTCGAAAGCGGGCGCAGCAGAGGCAACCGGCTTCTTGGATTTCGGCGCGGTGGCCGTAGCGGTGGATTCAGCCATGACACTCATCCTTGGGAAGCGAGGGCGGCATCCGGCAGAGGAGCGAGCCGCACCCTCTCAAAAACGGCTCGTGCCCGTGAAACGTGCCTGCGGCGCGACAAGCGGTCTTCCGGCAGGCTCGTTAAGCACACTAGCACAATAATTTTGCATTGCAACAAAAATATTGCGCTGCACAATACACGCGAATTCTGTCGTCCGGCCAGCCGGTTAAGGCCCGGGCACCAGGTCACGGATTCTGTCGCCTCAGTGACTGGCGGTCGATCCGCCCATCTTGCCGGCCTGACGGCCCAACTCCTGGGCCTGGTCGTTCAGAGCCGCCATTTGGCTCCGGACATAGTCGGCATGGAGCGATGCCACCTCTGCGGCGTCCTTCGCGTGCATCAGCTTCTGCGCGAATTCGAACGATGAAGAGATGTTGCGTTCGGCAAAGCGGAGCGCCAGTTGGCCTATCTCGCGCGCGCCGGACTGCGCCGTCATGACCTGGGTCTGCGTGACCGTCGCGGCCTGTTGGGCAGCGGTCACGAAAGCGTCGAAGGCCGTCCTCGCTTGTTCGAGTCCCTTCTCCGCGAACGCCCGCATTTCGGCGGGCATGTCGAGTTTGCCGTCATTCGCCATTGGAACCTCTCCTTCCGCTGGCCCCTCGCTGAGACTGGCGATTACACCCGCGGATTGTGACATTTCAACGCCGCACGCCTTCAAAAATTAAGGTTAGTCCCGCTTCGCGGGGGTCAGTTCGGCCCGCGTCGTGGACCTGACGTCGGAGCAGCCGTATTAAAGCTTTATTAGGCGTAATCCGTGTGAGCACGCGATGAGTGAGCCCAGGTTCCAGTTTGGCTGGCTGAACGATTCGCGGCTCGCGGCGCAGGCCCTGAGCCCGACGCCGGCCTGGCTATGGAGTGCCGCCACCCATCGCATCCTGTGGGCGAACCCGGTCGCTGCGGCCATCTTCGACGCGCCCTCGCCGCAAGCCGCTGCCGCGATCGATTTCGAGCCCCGTCATTCGGCGGCGATGCAGATCGCGCGTCTGGCGTCGACCTTGCCGCAGGGGGGCGCACCGAGATTGGAGCGTCTGCGCGGGTTCGGCGCGGCTCTCGGTGGCACGCTTGTCTGCCTGTGTTCGAAGATCACGCTCGCCGACAACAGCGCCGCGGTGCTCATCGTCGCGACCGAACGCGCCGGCAAGGAGCTGGCGCTGCCCGAGCGCGCCCGCCGCCTGCTCATCGACATCGAAAGCCCGGCCGCGATCTTTACCGCCGACGGCGAGCTGATCGAGGCGCAGACCGCCGCCAAGGCGCGCCTCGGCGAGACGCGCGATCTCGTCGCACTCGGCGCAGCCGATGTCGCCCGCGAAGCGAGCCGGACCGGCGCGGCGCAAGGTGACAGCGCCAACGGCGCTGTCGCCATGATCAAGCTCGGCGCCGGCGCAACCGTCGCGTTGCTGATGGCATTCACGTCGGCGCTGCCGTCCAAGCCTGCGGCGCCGGCGCTCGAGCCGATGCCGCTCGCGCCGCCGATCGTGCCGAACCCGGTCACCGCCGAGTTGCGTCCGCGACGCGGCTCGTTCCGTTTCGTCTGGCAGATGGATGCCGACACGCGCTTCACCCTCGGCACCGCCGAGTTCGCCCGCCTGCTCGGCGCGCAGATCGCCACCGCGCTCGATCACCCCTGGCCTCAGGTCGCCGCAGCGCTTGACGTCGATCGCGACGGCCGCATGGCCAGGGCGCTCGCGCAACGCGACACATGGAGCGGCATCGTCATCGACTGGCCGGTCGACGGCACGAGCGAGCGCCTGCCGATCGAGATGTCGGCGCTCCCCGTGTTCGACCGCGACCGCCAGTTCGTGGGCTTCCGCGGCTTCGGCATATGCCGCGACCTGGACAAGATCGAACGCTTCCAGCGCCAGCGCACCAGCGCGCCGCCCTTGCAGCCGCGCATCGTCGAGCGTCCGCGCGACGACGACAACGGCAAGGTCCTGCCATTCCCGGCCCCGACATCGGCAGCGCCGCCAACCGAGCCGCCGAAACAGGAAGCGACCCCGCCTGCGCCGCCGCCGGCCGCCGAATCGCCGGTGCTCAGCGCCAACGAGCACAGCGCCTTCCAGGAACTGGCGCGCGAATTGTCCGAGCGATTGAAGAAGCCGCCGACCAAGGGCGAGGACATTGTCGACGAGCCGTTCGTCGCGCCGCCGCCGGCGCCTGCACCGGCTCAGCGCGCGCCGCAGCCGCTTCGCAGCAGCGAGGGCGACCAGGGCCGGCCGATCCTCGAACGGCTGCCGGTCGGCATCCTGGTCTACCGGCTGAACAGCCTGCTTTACGCCAACCGCGCCTTCCTCGACTGGACCGGCTATCCGACGCTCGAAGCCCTCGCCAATGCCGGCGGCCTCGACAGCCTCTTCATCGACACGAAGGGCGAAGGCGACACCAAAGCCGGCGGCAAGACGCTGACCATCTCGACCGTGGCCGGCAACCAGAAGCCCGTCGAAGGCCGCCTGTTCAGCGTCGCCTGGCAGGACGAAAACGCGCTGGTGCTGATGATCAACACGCAGGCGCCCGCCGCCGATACGGCGAAGTCGGCCGCAGCGGATGCGACCCTCGAGCGGCTCGCGCGCGAGAATGGCGAGCTCAACGCGATCCTCGACACCGCGACCGACGGCGTGCTGGTGCTCGACCGCGCCGGCCGCGTCATGTCGGCCAACCGCAGCGCCGCGGCGCTGTTCGGCTATGAGGCGGGCGAACTCGCTCAATTGTCGCTCGACGACCTGTTCGTGCCGGAGAGCCGGCGGCCGCTCTATGACGCGCTGGAGCGGCTTGCGCGCGACGGCGGCGGCACCCGCCTGCCGGACGCAGGGCGCGAAGCCATCGGTCGTGTCCGCCGCGGCGGGCTGGTGCCGCTCTTCATCACGGTCGGCCGCATCGAAGACGGCGACAAATATTGCGCGGTGCTGCGCGACATCACCGCATGGAAGCGCAACGAAGAGGACCTGATCAACGCGCGTCAGGAGGCGGAGAAGGCCTCGACCGCGAAATCGGAATTCCTCGCCAAGATCAGCCACGAGATCCGCACGCCGCTCAACGCCATCATCGGCTTCTCCGAGGTGATGATGGACGAGCGTTTCGGCCCGGTCGGCAATGACCGCTACCGGCAATACCTGAAGGACATCCACAATTCCGGTGAGCACCTGATCTCGCTGCTCAACGACCTGCTCGATCTCTCCAAGATCGAGGCCGGCAAGCTCGACCTCACCTTCGTCACCATCGACCTCAACGATCTCGTGCGCCAGTCGGTCGCCATCATGCAGCAGGAGGCGAACCGCGAGCGCGTCATCATCCGCACCTCGCTCAACGCCAACCTGCCGCCGATCGTCGCCGACGCCCGCTCGGTCAGGCAGATCGCGCTCAACATCCTGTCCAACTCGATCAAGTTCACCGGCGCCGGCGGCCAGATCATCGTCTCGACCGCCGTCAACGACGATCAGGAGGTGAGCCTGCGCATGCGCGACACCGGCCACGGCATGAGCGAGAGGGAATTGCAGACCGCGCTCGAGCCGTTCCGTCAGTTGTCAACCTCGGCGCGCTGGGGCGCGACCGGCACGGGCCTCGGATTGCCGATCACCAAGGCGCTGGCCGAGGCCAACCACGCCCGCTTTCGCATCACCAGCGAGGTCGACACCGGCACGCTGGTCGAGGTCGCGTTTCCCGCCACGCGCGTCCTGGCGAAATAACGCGCCGGTTATGCGCAAGGCCCGGCCTTGAAAGGGTCACAGAGCCTCAGCAAAGTTGGTCCTGACCGGACCGATGCTATAGTCCGCCGGCGCAAGTCGCCGTAAACAACCGGAACCCACCTTTTGAACCCCGCCGCCGGCCTCAAACGCCTGGGATTTGCGCTGCTTGCCGTCGTTGCGGCGGGTGGCGCGCTGGCCACGGCCGGGCACGTGCTCCTGTCGGCGGAGACCGTGCGCCAGCAGGCCCTGAGCGAGATTCGAAGCGTCACCGGTCTCGATCCGATCCTGCGCGGACCCGCCGAGGTGTCGCTCTTCCCGAGCGGCAGCGTGACCTTCAACGACGTCGCCCTCGGCGACGCGAGCAATCCCGCCCTCACTGCCGAGCGCCTGACCGCGCGGCTCCGCTTCTTTCCGTTGCTGATCGGACGCGTCGAGATCGCCGACGTGTCGCTCGAACGCCCGCACATCGCCATCGATGTCGGTCCCGGCGGCGACAGCAACTGGGGCGGCCTGATCTCCACGCTCGCCCGAAGCCAGAAGCCGGGCGCGCTGCGCCGCCCCGCCTTCTCCGAGATGCGCATTGACGGCGGCACCGTGACGCTGCGCGACCGCACCTACAACGCGACCGAGCGGCTCGACGACGTCAACTTCTCGCTCGCCTGGCCTTCCATCTCCAAGACCTTCGGTGCGACCGGCCGCTTCGTCTGGCACGATCAACCGGTCGATGCGAGCATGACGCTCGCCGACTTCCCCGCCGCGCTGACCGGCGGCCGCACCGGGCTGAAGCTCAGGATCAACGGCAAGCCGGGCAAGATCGCCTTCGAAGGCGGGATCAGCGTCATTCCGACGTTGAAGATCGAGGGCACGCTTGCCGCCGACTCGCCGTCGCTGCGCGAGGCTTTCGCCTGGGCCGGACAGAAGCCGCTGCCGGGCGGCGGCTTCGGCCGATTCTCGATCAAGGCGCAGACCAATGTCGTCGGCGGCACGATCGGGCTGTCGGCGGTCAACGTCGAACTTGACGGCAACAGCGCCGAGGGCGTGCTCACCTTCGTCGTCGATGGCCGCAAGACGTTGCAGGGTACGCTCGCCGCCGACAAGCTCGACCTGACGCCTTACGTTTCGACCGTTCGCCTGCTCACCAACAATCAGCATGCGTGGAACTCGAGCCGGATCGGGCTCGACGGGCTGACCGGCAGCGACTTCGACCTGCGCCTCTCGGCCGGCAAGGTCATCGTGTCGAACGCCGAGTTCGGCCGCACGGCGATCGGCGCAAACCTGCGCGGCGGCCAACTCGTCATCACCGTCGGCGAAGCTCAGGCCTATGGCGGATTGATCAAGGGTTCTCTTTCGCTCGCCGACCGCGACGACGGCGTCGACGTGAAGTCGCAACTGAATTTCGATGATGTCGATCTGGAGGCGTGCCTCGGCCAGCTGTTCGGGCTGCGCCGGCTCGAGGGCAAGGGCAACATCGCCGTTGCCGTCGAAGGCAAAGGTGCGAGCGTGCTCGGCGTCACGCACACCCTCACCGGCACGGCCTCGCTCTCGGGAGCGAACGGCGCGATCGCCGGCCTCGACGTCGCCCAATTACTGCGCCGGCTGGAGCGCCGGCCCCTCTCCGGTGGCGGCGAATTCCGCACCGGGCGCACGGCCTATGACAAGCTCACCCTCGACGTGAAGATCGTGAACGGCAAGGCCGCGGTGCAGGACATGAGCATCGCCGGCGCCGCCGTGCACATGGCGCTCAACGGCTCCGCCTCGATCCCGGAGCGCGATCTCGACCTCAAGGGCACCGCCGCGCTGGTGACGGCCTCGCGGCCGGGCGGCACGCCCTTTTCGCTGCCTTTCATTGTGCAGGGCTCGTGGGACGATCCGATCATGCTGCCCGATCCGGAAGCCCTGCTGCGCCGCTCCGGCGCCGCAGCACCGCTGCTCGACGCCATCCGCGAGCAGAAGGCCCGCGACCGCGTCCGCGCCGCGATCGAGCGGTTGACTGGCGCGCCGCGCGCCGACGCCAACCCGCCACCGGAGCAGACGGCACAGCCGGTCTCGACCGACAAGCCCGAGTAATCATCAAACCTGCACGCCCAAGCCTTCGCGGGCGCGACGCGTGGCGCCGCGCTTGGCCGCGAGCGACGACGCCACCGTGGCGAACGCCACCACCGCGATCATGATGGTGCAGATGGCGTTGATCTCCGGCTTCACGCCGAGCCGCACCTGCGAATAAATCCGGATCGGCAGCGTCGTCGCGCCCGGTCCCGTCGTGAAACTGGCGATGACGAGATCGTCGAGCGACAGCGAGAAGGCGAGCATCCAGCCTGCCGCGACCGCGGGCCAGATCAGCGGCAGCGTGACGGTCAGGAATGTCCTGAGCGGGGGGCAGCCGAGATCCATCGCCGCTTCTTCGAGACTGCGGTCGAAGCCGATCAGCCGCGACTGCACGATCACCGTGACGAAGCACATGGTCAGCGTCGTATGCGCGGCGGTGACGGTCCAGAAGCCGCGGTCGACGCCGCTCGCGACGAACAGCAGCAAGAGCGACAGGCCTGTGATGACTTCCGGCATGACGAGCGGCGCGTAGACCATGCCGGAAAACAGGAGCCGGCCGCGGAAGCGGCGGCCGCGCGTCAGCGCCACCGCGGCGAGCGTGCCGAGAACCGTCGCGGCGCTCGCCGAGAGCGCGCCGATGCGCAGGCTCATCCAGGCGGCATCGAGAATGGCCTGGTCGCGGAGGAGTTCACGGTACCATTCGAGCGACCAGCCGCCCCAGACCGAGACGAGCCGCGAGGCGTTGAACGAATAGATCACCAGGATCGCGATCGGCAGATAGAGAAAGGCGAGGCCGAGCGCGACCGAGGCGACGTTGAAGGCGGAGGTGCGCTTCATTACGGTGCCTCGCCGATCGCGCGCTTTTGCAGACGCTCGTAGAGCAGGATCGGCACCAGCAACAGCGCGAGCAGCGCCACCGCGATGGCCGAGGCGACCGGCCAGTCGCGGTTGGAGAAGAACTCGGTCCAAAGCGTTTGGCCGATCATCAGCGTGCGCGAGCCGCCGAGCAGGTCGGGAATGACGAACTCGCCGGTGATTGGGATAAAACAAAGCAATGCGCCGGCGGCGACCCCCGGCCACGACAGCGGCAGCGTCACGCGCCAGAACGCCTTCCAGCGCGGACAGCCCAGATCGGCCGCCGCCTCCAGGAGACCCGGGTCGATCTTCTCGAGTGAGGCGTAAAGCGGCAGCACCATGAACGGCAGGTAGGAATAGACGACGCCGATATAGATCGCGGTGTCGGACGACAGCCAGGCGATCGGCACAGAAGTGATGTGCAGCCGCATCAGCACATCGTTCAGGAGGCCGTCGCGCTGGAGGATGTTGATCCAGGCATAGACGCGGATCAGGAACGAGGTCCAGAACGGCAGCACCACCAGCATGACGAGGAGCGGCTGGAGCCCGCGGGGCGAACGCGCAATGCCGTAAGCGAGCGGATAGCCGATCAGCAGGAGCAGCACGGTCGAGGCGGCGGCGACCTCCACGCTCTTGAGGTACGAGCGCAGATAGAGTTCATCGGAGACGAGCAGCGCGTAGGAATCGAGCGAAAGCTGCGCGGCGAACTGCTTCACGCCCTCCCAGCCCGCGGCGAGATCGAGCACCGGCGTGTAGGGCGGCAGCGCCATCGCCGTCTGCGACAGGCTGATCTTTGCGACGATCACGAACGGCACGAGGAAGAAGGCGAGCAGCCACAGATACGGGACGAGGACGACGAGACGTCCGCCGCCGGGACGCTTCGCTGCGGCGCGGGCCTTCATCGCGTGAGCACCATGCCGGCGTCGGGCGGCCAGGACAGCCACACCACGTCGCCGACCGAAAAATTGCGATGGCGGGCGCCGGTATTGGCGAGCGCGACCTTCATCAGCGAGCGGTCGCCGAGCCGCACCTTGTAGATCGACATGTCGCCGCGATAGCCGGCCTCGTGCAGCGTGCCGGCGAGCGCGTTGACGTCGCCCGTGGGCTTATCGCGGCCGATGGACACTTTCTCGGGCCGCAGGCCGAGCCAGACGGTCTCGCCGAGCGGCACACTCGTGTCCGCGACGCGGACCTGTCCGATCAAGGTCTGCATGAGGCCCGGAGCCGAGAAGCGGCCCTCGATCAACGTCACCTCGCCGATGAAATCGGCGACCCAGCGCGAGGCCGGGTGCTCGTAGACCTGCGCCGGCGCGCCGACCTGCGCGAGGCGGCCGCGGTCCATCACCGCAATGCGATCGGCGACGGTCATCGCCTCGTCCTGGTCGTGGGTGACGATAACGAAAGTGGTGCCGAGCCGGCGCTGCAATTCCATCAATTCGAACTGCGTCTCGGCGCGGAGTTTCTTGTCGAGCGCGGCGAGCGGCTCGTCGAGCAGCAGCACGCTCGGCCGCTTGATCAGCGCGCGGGCGAGCGCGACGCGCTGCTTCTGCCCGCCGGAGAGCTGGTCGATGCGGCGGCGGCCGTAGCCCTGGAGGCGGACGAGCGCGAGCATTTCCTCGACCCGCGCCGCGATCTCGCGGCGGGCGACGCCCTCCTGGCGGAGGCCGAAGCCGACGTTCTTCTCGACATTGAGGTGCGGGAACAGCGCATAGTTCTGGAACATCATGTTCACCGGCCGCAGGTGCGGCGGCATGGCGCTGAAGTCTTCACCGTCGAGCAGGATGCGGCCTTCGCTCGGCGTCTCGAAGCCGGCGAGCATGCGCAGAAGCGTGGTCTTGCCGCAGCCGGAGGGTCCGAGCAGCGCGAAGAACTCGCCTTTGGCGATGTCGAGCGAGAGCGCGTCGACCGCGGTGAGCGCGCCGAACCGCTTCGACACCGCCTCGAAGCGCACCAGCGGCGCTGCCCCAGCCTCCATTGCTTCCCTCACCCGAACCCGATCGACAGCCGACGCTAGCGGCCCGCGACCTCCGCCTCAACGGGCGAAGACGACGCGGTGCACAGCTAGCGTGGCGTCAGCGTGCGGCGTACCGCGTCCTGCCAGCCGGCATATTTCCGCGCGCGTTCGGCGTCGGCCATCCGCGGCTCGAAGCGCTGCTCGCACCGCCATTGCGCGGCGAAGCCGTCGAGGTCGGGACACAGGCCCGCGGCGCGGCCGGCGAGATAGGCGGCGCCGACCGCCGTCGTCTCCATCACGCTCGGCCGCTCGACCGGCATGGCCAGGATGTCGGCGAGGAACTGCATCGTGAACTCGCTTTTCGTCATGCCGCCATCGACGCGCAGCACCGAATTGCCGGCGAAGGCCGCCGGGCAGTCGCCGCGCATCGCCTCGATCAAGTCGCGCGTCTGGAAGCCGACCGATTCCAGCGTTGCCCGCGCCAGCTCGGCGTCTCCGGAATTGCGGGTGAGGCCAAAGATTGCGCCACGCGCCTGCGGGTCCCAATAGGGAGCGCCGAGGCCGACGAAGGCCGGCACCAGATAAACCTGCTCGGCCGGGTCGGCGAGCGCGGCCAGCCGGCCAGCCTCCCCCGCCGTGTCGATGATCTTGAGGCCGTCGCGCAGCCATTGTACCGCCGCGCCGGCGACGAACAGCGCGCCCTCGAGCGCGTAGGTGCGCTTGCCGTCGAGCTGGTAGGCGATGGTGGTGAGGAGGCGGTTCTTCGAGGCGACGCGCTCGGGACCGGTGTTGAGCACCGCGAAACAGCCGGTGCCGTAGGTCGACTTGATCATGCCGGGCTTGAAGCAGCCGTGGCCGACGGTCGCGGCCTGCTGGTCGCCGGCGACGCCGCGGATGGCGATGTCGCCGCCGAACAGACGCGTCGTGCCGAAGTCGCCGGCGCAGTCGCGCACCGTCGGCAGTAGCGCGATCGGCACGCCGAACAGGCGGCAGAGGTCTTCGTCCCATTGGCCCTTGCCGATATCGAAGAGCAGAGTGCGCGCGGCATTGGTCGCATCGGTCGCGTGCACGCGGCCTTCCGTGAGCCGCCACAGCAGGAAGCTGTCGATGGTGCCGAAAGCGAGACGCCCAGCCTCCGCTGCGGCGCGCGCGCCGTCGACGCTGTCGAGCAGCCAGGCGATCTTGCTGGCGGAAAAATACGGGTCGAGCACGAGCCCGGTCTTCGCCGTCACAGCCGCCTCGTGGCCCTCGCCGCGCAGGCGATCGCAGAACGGCGCGGTGCGCCGGTCCTGCCAGACAATCGCATTGTGGATCGGCTTGCCCGTGGCGCGGTCCCAGATGACGGTGGTTTCGCGCTGGTTGGTGATGCCGATGCCGTGGATGCGATGTTCGAATCCGGCAATGGCTCGCCGGGTGACTTCGAGGGTGATCCGCCAGAGTTCCGCGGCATCCTGCTGTACCCAACCGGGTTTGGGGTACAGCAATGGCACCGATTGCTGGACGCTGTGTACGGGATGCAGGCGCTGATCGAACAACACCGCGCGCGATGACGATGTTCCCTGATCGATGGCGAGAATCAGCGG
>Ga0134125_10009518_pt1 | contig 10930 bp, 10 predicted proteins | sample KB31751_FD_96464 | JGI IMG/M metagenome (GOLD analysis project Ga0134125, IMG submission 96464) | Terrestrial soil microbial communities with excess Nitrogen fertilizer from Kellogg Biological Station, Michigan, USA - KB3-175-1 | ecosystem: Environmental > Terrestrial > Soil > Unclassified ...
ACGGGCTCACGCGACTCACCCCTCGCGCGTTGAGCACCTTATTCTGCTCCTCAATCGTTTCGATGCCGCCGATGCCGCTGCCGATCACGACGCCGCAGCGGAAGCGGTCTTCCTTCTCAAAATCCAGCCCCGCGTCCGAAACCGCGCTCATGGAAGCGGCCAGGGCGAACTGGGCGAAGCGATCGATGCGCTTGGGCTGGAGCCGCTCGCCGCCGCTGAATTTTGCGAACTCATCGGCGTAAGACATCACGTCGAATTTGGAGCACTCTCCGCCGAAGCGGGTGGGATACGAGCTGACATCCCAGCGAACCAGCGGGCCGATCCCGTTCTGGCCGGCGCAGACCTTGTCCCACACCTCCTCAACCTTCTCGCCCAGGGAAGTGACCAACCCCAGACCCGTGATGACGACGCGACGCCTGGCCATGGATTTATTGCGGCGCAATGACTCCCGCCCTGATGAAGCGGGAGCCTCGCAAGCCGGTCTTACTTGCTGGTGTGCTCTTTGATGTAATCGATCGCCTGCCCGACGGTCTGAATTTTTTCGGCTTCCTCGTCGGGGATGGACAGTTCGAATTCGTCCTCGAACTCCATCACCAGCTCTACGGTGTCGAGGGAGTCGGCGTTCAGATCGTTGATGAAGTGGGTTTCGCGAGTGATCTCGCTCTTGTCCACGCCCATCTGCTCGCTGACGATTTCGATGACCTTCTGCTCGATGTCTTCCATGTTTTTCTACCTACCCTGAGCTTCTCTGAGGGCCGCACGGCCCATGTTTTCCGGCTTAGGCCGGAAGGTGCGAAACTATAGCGGTACCCTGACGTTTTGCAATCGGTTCACATGACCATGCCGCCATCGACGCAGATGACCTGTCCGGTGATGTATCCGGCCTCGGGGCTGGCCAGGAAGGCAACCGCCGCGGCGATCTCGTCCGCCTCGCCAAACCGCTTGAGCGGGATTGCGGATTTAACCGTTTCCTTGATCTTGTCGTTCAGGACGTCAGTCATGTCGGTGGTGATGAAGCCGGGGGCGATCACGTTGCAGGTAATGCCTTTGCCGGCAAACTCGCGTGCCACGGTTTTGGAAAGCCCGATGAGCCCGGCCTTGCTGGCGGCGTAGTTGGCCTGGCCCGCGTTCCCCGCCACGCCGGCAACCGAGCTGATGTTGATGATGCGGCCCGCCTTCGATCGCATCATGCTGCGCGATGCCGCGCGGATCGCGACGAACGCGCTCTTCAGGTTCGTGTCGATGACGGCATCGAAGTCCTCATCGCTCATGCGGAGGAGCAGACCGTCTTTGGTAATTCCGGCGTTGTTGACCAGCACGTCGATGTGCCCGTGCTTGTCGGCGACCTGCTCGACCGCAGCTGCCAGGGCCTTTGGGTCGGCCACGTCGCACACCAGCGGCTCGGCGGCGCCTTCGCGGCCGGCGATCTGGTCGCATACCTCTTTGAGCTTGTCGGCGTTGCGCGCAACCGCGACCACGTGCATGCCATCTTTGCCCAGACGCTTCGCAATCGCCGCCCCAATCCCTCGGGATGCGCCGGTGACAATCGCCACTCGTTTTTCGGTCATGATCTGCTCCTTACGCGCCCTTGGCCGCGGTGATCGCCTCGGCCGTGCCGACGCTCTCGACCGGCAGGCGGCGGTTGATCCGCTTGGCCAGCCCGGCCAGCGTACGCCCGGGCGCCAGTTCGATAAACCGCGCACCTTCGTTGGCCACCAGCGTCTTCATCGTTTTTTCCCACTGCACGGACGACACGATCTGATCGACCAGAAGTCCCTTGATCGAAGCCGGATCGCGATGCGGCTCGGCGGTGACATTGGAATAGACAGGAACCTTCGGGGAAGCAAAAGCGACGCGCTCCAACTCCCCTGCCATCCTGTCGGCGGCCGGTTGCATCAGCGGGCTATGAAACGCTCCGGCGACTTTCAGCGCGGTCGCCTTGAACCCCGCTGCTTCCGCAGCCTTCAGCACGCGCTCGCACGCGCCGATTGATCCGCTGACCACAATCTGCCCCGGCGCGTTGAGGTTCGCCGGGACCAGCACTTCCCCGCCTGCAGACGCACGGCAGAGTTCCTGAACCTTCTGCTCGTCGGCCCCGAGAATGGCGACCATGCCGCTGGGCGATGCGACCGCCGCCTCCTGCATGTACCGCCCGCGGGCGGCGACCAGTTTCAGACCCTCTTCGAATCCGAACACGCCGGCCAGATGCAATGCGGTGTACTCGCCGAGGCTCAAGCCCGCGTATCCGGTAATGGCCGGCCGATCGATGACTCCGGCATCCCGTGCTGCCCTGAAGCTGGCGATGCTCGCAACGTAAATCGCCGGCTGGCTGACGTCAGTCTGATTCAGCCTTTCCTCGGGCCCATTGAAGCAGATGGCGCTGAGCGGAAACCCGATTGTGCGGTCCGCCTGCTCGAATACTTCGCGGGCCGCGGGCGACGACGCGGACAGGTCTTTGCCCATCCCGACGGCTTGTGCGCCCTGGCCGGGGCAGAGGATGTAAGTGGAAGAGGTCATTTCGAGGAGGAAATGCTCGCGGAGGCGGCGAGGGGGATCAAGAGCGCCGCCACGGAAATTTAGATTCTGATCACCGCATTCGCCCAGGTCAGCCCTGCCCCGAACGCAACCAGCACGATGATGTCGCCCTTTGCGATCCGCCCGGCCCGCCAGGCTTCGTCCAGTGCGATTGGGATCGATGCGGCCGAGGTGTTGCCGTACTTATCAATATTGACGTAGGCCTTCTCGGGGCCGAGACCCAGCTTCTCCATCGCCGAGTCGATGATCCGCTTGTTCACCTGGTGCGGGACGATGAGCTTGATGCGATCGGGCGTGAGTTCGCACTTGCGCATCGCATCTTCGATCAATTCTTCGAACCGCTGCACCGCGAACTTGTAGACTTCGCGGCCTTTGATCTTCATGTACTGCCCGCCGCTGGCGAGCATTTCGGCATCGACCGGATGGCGGCTGCCGGGCCTGCAGCAAAGCATCTCCCACCCGTTGCCGTCGGCATGCAGGCCGCTGTAGATCACGCCACGGTTCGCATCGTTCGACCGCTGCAAGACCACGGCGCCCGCGCCGTCGCCAAACAGGATGCAGCTTCCGCGGTCCTTGTAGTCGGTGATGCGGCTGAGCGTCTCCGCCCCGATCACCAGCACGTTTCGGTATCGACCGCCGGCCTTGATGAACGACGCGCCGGTTTCGAGCGTGTAGATGAACCCGCTGCACGCCGCCGTCACGTCAAAGGCCGGCGTCGAATTCAATCCCAGCTCGGCCGCGATGAAGCAGGCGGTCGAGGGAAACGTCATCTCAGGAGAGATGGTGCCGCAAACAATGAGGTCCAATTCACGCGGCTCAAGCCCCGCCGCTTCCAGGGCGCGCCGCGCCGCGGCGGTCCCGAGCGTCGCGGTCGACTCGCCTGGCCCGGCGATCCGCCGCTCCTTGATCCCGGTCCGCTGCGTGATCCACTCGTCGTTGGTCTCCACCATCTTCGACAGGTCGTCGTTGGTCAGACGCTTTTCGGGAACGTACGAGCCGGTCCCGATGATGATGGCGCCGTAGTTGGACATCACTCGTCTCCGCCCGGAATGCTCGCGGCGACTTCCTCGACGATCGTGCTATTGATGCCGCTGGTGACCAGTTGCTTGCCGACGCGGATCGCATTCTTAATCGCGCGGCTGTCGGAGCGGCCATGGCAGATCAGGCAGTACCCGCCGACACCCAGCAGCGGAGCGCCGCCGTACTCCTGCCAGTCATGTTTGTGATAGATCTTGGCCATCACTGGCTTGAAATCATTGAGCAAGCGGGGATCAAACTCCTGTAGCTCCGACATGATCGTCTGGAACAGTCCCTCCGCCAGGCCTTCGGTAAACTTCAGGACAATATTGCCCACAAACCCATCGCAGACGACCACATCGACAATCCCGCGGAACAGGTCGCGCCCTTCGACATTGCCGACGAAGTTGACCTGCGGCTCATCCCGCATCAGCTTCCGGGCTTCCTTCACAACCGTCGTGCCTTTGGCGTCTTCCTCACCAATCGACAGCAATCCGACGCGCGGGTTCTCGACGCCGCAGACCTTGGTCGCGTAGACCGATGCCATGATCGCGTACTGCATCAGGTGCCGCGGCTTGGGCGCGATGTTCGCCCCCACGTCGCACAGCACGACGGGCCCGTAAAACGTCGGCATGATCACCGCGATGCCCGGCCGGCTCACGCCCGGCAGCGTCCGCATTCGGAGCTGCGCCGCCGCCACGCACGCGCCGGTGTTCCCGGCAGAGATGACCACGTCCGCCTCACCCTTGGCGGCCAGCTTGCACATCACCGAGATCGAGCTGTCGGGCTTGTTTCGGATCGCCTCAACGGGCGGGTCGTCCATCTCGACGACTTGCGTGGTGTGAACGGTCTTGTATCGCCGCTTCTGCTCGTCGCTCAAACCGCTTGATGCGAGGCCCTCAGCGATCGCCCCCTGGTCGCCTACCAGCAGGATCACGTCATCATCGCTCAGGAGCGGGGCCGCTTCCCAGCAACCCCTTAAGATGGCGGCCGGCGCCTTGTCGCCGCCCATCACGTCCACCGCAGCTCGCACGAGAGTCCTCCCGGATCAGCTCAAAAGAGCGGCTCAGCCCTGTTCCTGTTCCATCTGCAGGGCCAGCTTGGGATTGACGTATCCGCAGTTGTCGCACGCACAATGCGGGAGCTTGGCGCTTCCACACTGGGGGCAGGCAACGTAATGAATCGGCTTTAATGCGTGATGCGAGCGACGCTTGCGCTTGCGGGACTTGCTGTGTTTCTGGACCGGAAGCATCGGAAACTCCTGGGGGGCCGGGCGATCGATCGTCGTATGCGGGGTCGAAGCTCAACCGGCCATTAAACGCGACCGGCGGGTCAAAAACCCGCCGGACGGGAAAGAGCGGTACGTTAGACAGCAACACAAGTTCTGTCAAGAACGCCTCCGCCGGGCCTTTTGGCAGCTTAGAACAGCTCCGCGAGCGCGGCCTGCGCCGCGGCCACGCCGGTGCCAAACTGAACCGGCTTACCCAGTGCCTTCAGCACGTGCTCGATGGCCGCGACAACTGCCAGCGCGTCATACGCATCGCTATACCCCATGTGGTTGACGCGGAAGATCTGCCCTTCCATCGTCCCTTGGCCGCCGGCCACGTGGATGTTGTGGACCGACTTGAGCTTCCCGCGGAAATCCTTGTCGGTAATGCCTGCCGGGTACCGGATTGCGGAAACCGAATCGGCCGGCTGCTTGCTGAACAGCTCGAATCCCAAGGCTTTGGTGCCCCGCCGGACCGCTTCGGCACACCCGTGCGTGCGCTTCCACACCTTCTCGAGCGTCTCGTCCTTGATCATCCGCAGGCTGACGCGCAACGCCTCGATCAGCGTGTTGGCCGGCGTAAAGGGCGTGTCCCCGTCCGCGATGCTCTTCTTGTACTTCCGCAGATCCAGATAGAAATCCTTTGCGCTCTTGTTGGCATCGACCGCTGCCCAGGCACGGTCGCTCAGCGCCACAAACCCCAGCCCCGGCGGCAGCATCAGCGCCTTCTGGCTACCGGTGATCGCCACGTCCACGCCCCAGTCGTCCATCCGGAACGGCAGCGCGCCGATGCTTGTGATCCCATCCACGATCAGCAGCGTATCCCCCGCGGCCCGCACCGCCTTGCCGATGCCTTCCAGGTTGCAGACTGTCGCCGTGCTGGTCTCCGAATGCACCAGGATCACCGCATCATACTTGCTCTGCTTGAGCTCACTTGCAATCTGCTCCGGCTGGGCCGCGTGGCCATATTCGAGCTTGAGATCCTCGTGCTCGATCCCAAACGTCCCGCAGACCTGTGCCCACCGTTCGGCAAACTTGCCATTGGTCACGCACAGGGCCTTCTTGCCGGGCGCCAGCGTGTTGACGATCCCCGCCTCCGCCGCGGCGGTGCCGGAGCCGGTGATCGTGTACACCGTGCTCTTGGTCTGGAACACGTACTGGAGCAGCGACTGAACTTCATTGAACATCGCCCGGAACTCGGCGGTGCGATGGTGGTGGACGGGTTTGGCCAGTTCGAGCAACGTCGCCTCCGGCACGCTCGTCGGGCCGGGGGTGTACAGCCTGTATTTCATCAACATGGAACGTCTCCTTCAGAGGACACCGTTCGATGATTGCGGATTCCCCCCGGCCAAGCAAGACCCCGCCGGGCAATTCACCCGTCGCGATCCAACGCGTTCGGCGATCAGCCCGTTGCTCAGAATTTCCCAAAATGGCACAACTTTTGAGTGGGAAATGTTTCTTATTGCATCTGTTTGCGAGGGATCTCGCCTCTCGCTCAACCGGCGCTCAGGCCGCACCTGAACTTGCCTTCATGGAAACCCGACCGCCCCGGATGCAACGGAATGCAATGCATTCGGCAGTCTTAATATCATAATCTTGCTCGAACCGGTTGCCAATTCACCAGACGGCTTGCCCATCCCGCCACGAGTGAATCGCAATTGATTTCCGGCGTTGCATGGCCCAAGCCGGCATGTCCTGAGCCTGTCGATGGGGTGTGGAGCGGGGAGCGCAACCCCGGATCTCTTCCGCTCACGCGATCAGCGGAAATTCCGGTCAGCGCTCTCCGCCTGCACCCGCTCCCGCGATTTGAACTTTCCGGCTCATCCCCCTGCACGCCCAGCATCGATTCAGCCCTCAGAAGTTCACCGTCCCGCAACTGCTGGCCCTCTCGTGCCTACGGCTCGTAGCTAGGACGAGTTATCGCGCGGTGGCCGCGGCAGTAAGTGAGAATCCGGAATTGAGAACCGGAATTGAGCTCAGGTTCGTCCCCGACCAATCGACGCTGTTCATATTCTCTCGCCGATATGCTTCCGTGATCCCCGGCCATGCTCAAAGCATCCGAGACCTTGCACCCGATTTGACGTGCGCATTTGAAGCCCCGCCCGGCGAATCGATCCATCCTCTTGCGCGTATCGAGCGCCAGCCGAGTACCCCCGCCTTTCAACAAGAGAAGCCGCTGAAGCTCAGGGAGTATTACGGAATTCTGGTCGAGTGCGCGGACGAAAGCGAACAAAGACGTGCGTACGAGAGACTCGTAGCCGATGGAATCCGCTGCAGACTTTTAACACTCTGATGCCCACCATTACTGTCGATCTTGACTGTCAAATTGCCGCAAGCTTCCGCGCGGAGCAGGTGCGCGGGATGTTCGGCTTATTACCTGCGGCGCGATTCCGTCGACAGTTCAACGTCGAGGTACCCGCCGATCATGAGGACTGGAGCATTGGCGCGATTGTCGGTCCGGCCGGATCAGGGAAGACGACAATCGCTCGGCATGCGTTTGGCAAGGGACTTTACGGCGGCCAAACGTGGCCGGAAGAGCATTGTGTACTGGAGGGATTCAGCCAAACTCTAAGCACGAAACAGATCATCTCTGCTCTTACCGCTGTCGGCTTCTCATCTCCGCCGAACTGGCTGCTCCCATACAATGCACTGTCAAGGGGCGAGCAATTCCGAGTCGGCCTGGCTCACGCAATCCTGTCTGGCGGTAACCTGGTTGCCTTCGACGAATTCAGCAACGGTGTGGACCGAACGGTTGCGAAGATCGGTTCCGAAGCCACAGCCAATATGGTCCGCACCATGGGCAGGAAATTCGTCGCTGTCACCTGCCATTACGATGTGGTGGGGTGGCTGGGGCCCGATTGGATACTCGATATGGCGACCGGCAAGCTGGCCCGGGGGCGGCTTCGGCGACCCTCAATCGCCCTTGCCGTCAGCCCCTGCGCGCGCGGCGTCTGGGAACTGTTCAAGCGTCATCATTATCTGAGCGACCGACTGCACCCCGGCTGTCAATGCTACGTCGCGACGCTTCAGGAAAGACCTGTCGCTTTCTGCGCCGTGCTGCACAGCTTCGGACAAAAGAATCGCATTCGGATAAGCCGCTTGGTGGCCATGCCCGAGTACCAGGGCATTGGGATTGGGGTTGCGCTACTCGACTGGTGCGCCCAGCGCTACCACGAACTGGGAAAACGGGTGGGAATTGTGGCGAGTCACCCCGCCGTGATCCGCCACTGCGAAAGAAGTCGGACATGGTGCCTTGCCAAGGTGTGGCGGACAGGAACTCCGCCCCACGCAAGCAGAATGGGTACGCCCCGTGAGCCGAAACCCACACGAAGACCATTCAATGGGCGCCCGGTCGTAGGATTTGAATTCCTGGGCGAGAAATAAAGTCCGTCACGGTCGGTACATTGCCGGCTAGCTATGATGGGGTCACCTAATGTGTCGCGACCGAAGGGACAGTTTGCCTGAGGGGAAAAAGGGGGTCAAAAGCCGAATAACCATTTTGACTGACTATCAGTCGAAACGGCTATATGGCCCCCTTTTAGCCCGGCGCGATCGGACACCTGCCGCCGCTTTTGATCCCTTATTGCCCCCGCAAGGTGGGAAGAGCTGTCACACCCGATCCGGTTCCGGATGCACCCACGGCGCGCGGTACGGCCGGCGGAGCAACTTGCTCGCTTCGGGGTCGCCGATCACGTCCTGCTTGTGCGCATCCCAGTGAAGTGTTCGGCCCAGTTTCATCGACATGTTTCCGAGGATCGCGCTGGCTGTTGAGATGTAGCCTTCTTCGATGTCCGCGATCGGCCTGGTGCGGTTTTGAATCGCCCGGACAAAATCACGCATGTGATCGCGCACGGCGACCGCCGCGTCGGGGGCCAGGTCCGGCTCGGTTCTGTCTTCGGGATACTTCTCCAGCTCATAGACCGGCTGGCCGTGAAGCGTGGGCTCGGATTTCCCCGCCGGGAAGAACTCGTATCGCTCGTAGCTGATTTTCAGCGTGCCCTTGTCGCCATAAAGAATGCTGGCCCATTGGTATCGCGGATCGGGCGCGTCACCCCAGGACCGATGGGTCCAGACCATCTGCATGTCGCTATGGTCGAAGGTGACGGTCTGGGTGTCGGTGATGTTGGCGCGGCTCGCCTTGTCCACGTAGATACCGCCGGCCGAGCTGACCGACCTGGGCCAGCCGACGCCCAGCAACCAGCGGGCGGCGTCGTACATGTGAATGCACATGTCGCCAACGATTCCGTTTCCGTATTCCATGAAGGCGCGCCAGTTGCGCGGATGCGTGAGGGCACAGAAGGGGCGCATCGGGGCCGGGCCCGTCCACATGTCGTAATCCAGATTCGGCGGCGGGGGCGAATCAGGGGGATTGCCGGTGGCGCGCATGTGCCAGTAGCAGCAGGTTTCGACGAATTTGACGTTGCCCAGCAATCCCGCCTGCACGACGCGCTCGCGCGCTTCCTGGTAATGTCGGGTGCTGCGGCGCTGCGTGCCGACCTGCACCACGCGATCGTATTTTCGTGCGGCGGCCACCATCGCCTGCCCCTCGACGACATCGACGCTGATGGGCTTCTGGCAATAGACGTCGGCCCCGGCCTGCACCGCGGCAATCATCGCCAGGGCGTGCCAATGGTCCGGGGTTCCCACCAACACGATGTCCAGGTCTTTTTCCTTGAGCATCTGGCGAAAGTCGCCGTAAATCCGCGGCTTTCGGTGCGACGCGTGCCGCGAGGCAAACAGATCGGCGGCGCGATCGGCCATGATCTTGTCAGTATCGCAGACGGACACCACTTCCACCGGCGCGACCTGAATGAGCCGGCACATGTCGAGTTTGCCAAACCATCCTGCGCCGATCAGTCCCACACGATAGGTTTTGGTGTCAGCAGCCCCGGCAACGTGGGCGCCAAAGGTCGTTAACGCGGCAGTTGCCGCCGTGGCTTTCAGGAAATCGCGGCGATTCATAATCCGATTCTCCCGGAGAAAACAGGAGCGTAGCCGTTCGCGGACGTGCGTCAATTTCCGCGCCGTGACGATCGCGACTGAGGGTCGGGCATGGTGACGGGAATGCCAGGGGTCGCAGCCGTTCTGCCGCGCGCCGGTGCCAGCAAGTCGCCAGCCGTGCATGACTTGAATGGCGTCCCAGTTACAATGACGCCCGTGCGTCATCGCCTATTCGCCATCGCGTCGGTGCTGTCGCTGCTCTTCTGCGTCGGCTTGGTGGTGCTCTGGGTGCGTGGCTATTACTCGGACGACTCGTTCTCAGTCGTGCGGAACGTATTCGACGGCCAGTTCGTGTGGGTTCGAGCTTTCGAGGTGGGGTCGTGCAACGGTGGAATCGGGGCCGCATACCGCATAGCCGCAATACCCCCGTTGGAAAGGACCACATTGGCACACCCCAAGGTCGATTGGTTCACCCGATCGGAACACTCCGACCCTCCAGACGAGATGTTTCCTCCGAACTGGGCACGCAGCACAATGAATGCCAAGTCGGTGACGTGGCGTTATTGGCAAGGCTTCGTGTACCGCCATGACTGGGCCACGAACCGAGATCAATCTTGGGCCGTTGGCGTACCCGTCTGGTTTGCGGTTCTCGTAACCCTGGTGCTTCCATTGATGGGTGCGTTCCCGGCCTTGCGAAGACGGCGACAGGCTCGCTCTCAAAGCTGCACCACCTGCGGCTATAACCTCACCGGCAACACCAGCGGCGTCTGCCCCGAGTGCGGCAAAACGATCAGGGCGAAGCCAGCGGCCAAGACGTAACGGAAGATACTCAGGGAACAACCGATGACAGGCGGAATAGAACCCCTCAGTTACGCGATGCCACCACCTCCGAGGGCAGCCAGCGCGCGGCGGATGTTCTGGTTCCTTCTGCCGGGTGCGACGTGCATCGCCACGATCGTCACGACAATGATGATTGAGATTGCCTTTCCAAATGGGGGCAGCCGGAACTTTGGAGGAGCTTGTCTCGTGCTGGCCCTGGCGCCAGTGGGGTTGGTTTTTGGCATCGTTGCGATTCGTGAGACGTTTCGCCCAAAGGGCTTGCGCGCATTGGCCGCAGGCGCGGCTTGGAATGCCGTGATCGTACTTATCTCTTGTACTTTGAGATGGGCG
>Ga0134125_10009519_pt1 | contig 10928 bp, 9 predicted proteins | sample KB31751_FD_96464 | JGI IMG/M metagenome (GOLD analysis project Ga0134125, IMG submission 96464) | Terrestrial soil microbial communities with excess Nitrogen fertilizer from Kellogg Biological Station, Michigan, USA - KB3-175-1 | ecosystem: Environmental > Terrestrial > Soil > Unclassified ...
GATCTCCGATGCCGCCGCCACCGGCGGCGCAATTGTGCTGCACCACACGGAGCCTGCCACACCCATCGCCGCGCGCGACGCATTCGAGGCCGGCCTCGACGTCGTGTTCCAATCGTCGTGGCCGCAATACCGCCCGTACTGGCGCGCGTTTGCCGACTCGCTGATTCCAGCGGCGGTGATCGACAGCGCGGCGGCCGCGGTGCTGCGCGCCAAGTTCGCCATCGGCTTGTTCGACCATCCGTACGCGGATCCCGATCGCGCGGCGCGCGAGGCGGGCAACGCGACGCACCGCGCGCTGGCGCGCACCGCGGCCCGCGAGGCCGTCGTGCTGCTCCGGAACCATGACCACTTGCTTCCGTTAGGCAATAACCTCCGGCGCGTGGCCGTGATCGGCGTGGACGCGGCGGAGGCGCGCACGGGAGGTTACAGCCCGACGGGCGTGGCGCGCGTGTCGATCCTGGACGGCATCCGCGCCGCGCTCCCGCGCGCACACGTGTTGTACGCGCCGGGCCCGGGACGGCTCTCGCCCGAGGTCGTGCCAGTGCCTGCCGCCGCATTCGCGCCGCGAGCCCGCGACTCGACCGCGCGCGGTCTCCACGCGGAATATTTCGACAACATCGATCTCGCGGGCACGCCAGCCGTGGTCCGCGCCGATTCGCAGGTGGACTTCGCTTGGACGCTCGATTCGCCGGCTCGGGGCATTCCATTCGATTGGTACTCGGCCCGCTGGACCGGCACCATCGCCGTGCCGCGCGGCTCGCGGGCCGCCACGCGGTTAGGCATCGTGGGCAACGACGGCTATCGATTGTGGTTGGATGGCGGGCTGCTGATCGACGACTGGCGCAAGCAGAGCGTCGGCACCACGCTCAAGCCGGTGTCGCTGCGCCCGGGCGTTCGTCACACCGTTCGGCTCGAGTACTTCGAGAGCACGGGCAACGCCCGGCTGGCGATGGTCTGGAACGCGGGCGTGCCCGAGCGCTGGCAGCGCGACATCGACAGCGCCGTCGCCATCGCGCGCCGCGCGCAGGTCGCGATCGTCGTCGCCGGCATCGAAGAGGGCGAATTCCGCGATCGCGCGATGTTGTCGCTCCCGGGTCACCAGGAGCAGTTGCTCCTGGCGGTCGCGGCGACCGGAACACCGGTGGTCGTGGTGTTGGTCGGCGGCAGCGCCATCACGATGCGCAATTGGCTTGGCCATGTGGGTGCAGTACTCGACGTATGGTATCCGGGCGAGCAAGGCGGCAACGCGGTGGCCGACGTGCTGTTTGGCGACGCGGACCCGGGGGGTCGTCTGCCGGTCACGTTTCCGATGGTCGAGGGCCAGCTTCCGTTAGTCTACGACCACTGGCCCACGGGCCGCGGCGACGACTACGTCGATCTCTCGGGACACGCGCTGTTTCCGTTCGGCTACGGCCTCAGCTACACGACGTTCGCGTACTCGGATCTCGCAATCACGCCGGACTCGATCAACGCGGCCGGCGTCGCGCGCGTGTCCTGTCGCGTGACGAACACCGGACACCGCGCCGGCGACGAAGTCGTGCAGCTGTACCTGCATGACGAACTGGCACCCGTGGTGCGCCCGGTGATCCAGTTAGCCGGCTTCGCGCGCGTCCACCTTGCGCCGGGCGAGGAGCGCGAGGTGGCCTTCCCGGTCGACGCGTCGCAACTCGCTGTCCTCGACTCGGCACTGCACCGCGTCGTCGAGCCCGGTGCCTATCGCATCATGATCGGCGCATCGTCGGTCGATATCAAGCTGCGCGGCGAGCTCGTCGTTCGTTAGGCGGACAAAGCCGGATCTGACGTGCGGACAAAGCCGGATCTGAGGTGCGGACAAAGCGCGGACGCTGCCGCACCACTGTGCTGCGCGCCACGCAATCCAGAAGACCAATCCGGCCTTGTCGGGCGGTATCTCGCTCTGGCCGCCCTCTGTTCGTGTCCGGCTGTGTCGATGCTTTGTCCACTCTCACGCCGGCCCCCTCGCAGAAGCGCTCAGCCCTAGCGGGAGAGCCGGTCGTCCCAAGCGACCAACACGGGCCGACAAGGGCCTTGTCCAGCCCGCCTTTGCATCGCAAGTTGAGGCTTGACCGCACGCACAATCCGGAAGCCGTGCGGCGAGGAGCGGACCATGCGGATCGTCCCGATCACCACGCATTCCGCCGTGATGCACCGCCTGTGCACCATGGAAGCGGTTGCAGCCCTGTGCTGGATCGCCACCGGTCCGCCGCTCCGCGCGCAAAGCGCCACGCCTCCAGGTTCCGTCAATGCCGTCGTGCGCGACACGACCGGTGCCGGCATCGCCGGCGCCGAGCTCGCCATCGCCGGCACCAGCATCAGGGGCTACACGGACGACGACGGGCATCTGCACCTCGGCCGGGTCGCGCCCGGCCCCGCGCGCCTAACGGTCCGGCGGCTCGGCTTCCGGCCCACCACCGTGGACGTCACGATCGCCGCCGGTCGCGCAACCATCGACACCGTCAGACTGGTCGAGGTCGCGCACCGTCTCGATGTGATCACGATACGCGGTACCATCCACGCGTACAATGGGCGCATGTCGGGCTTCTACGAACGGCGCAGCCAGGGCTTCGGCCACTTCTTCACGCGCTCACAGATCACGAACATCAATCCGTCGCACCTCACCGACCTGTTTCGGCGGATTCCCGGCATGCAGCTCGCGTCGACCAGCGTGATCCAGAACGCCGTTCGCATGCGCGGCGCACGCGACTGCCCGCCGCTCCTCTGGTTGGACGGCGCACCCGCCGGCGCGGCGGAATACGACCTCGACACGATCGATCCGCTGTCGGTGGAAGCCATGGAGGTCTACAGCGGTCCGTCCGAAGTGCCACTGCAATTCAAGCCGCCGATGGACCTGCAAGCGTGCGGCGTCATCGTGATCTGGACTCGACAGGGCGAGCCGCACCACGCGTACGCCTCGACCGATCCCGACCAGATCACGAAGATGATCGACTCGCTCAAAGTGTACACGGCCGACCAGGTCGACACGCCCGCACATCAGGACACGAGCGTCCACGTCGAGCCGTCCTATCCGGAAGGGCTGTTCATCGCCGGCACGGGCGGCAAGGTGGTGGCGGAGTTCGTCGTCGACACCGCCGGCGCCGTGGCGATGGGCACCTTCAGCGCCATCTCGTCCACCGATCCGGACTTCACCGTTTCCGTTAGGCGCGCGCTCCAGCACGCCGTGTACGTGCCGGCGGTCCTCAAGGGGCGCAAGGTGCAGCAGGTGGTCGAGCAGCCGTTCACGTTCGTCGCCGACAGCACTGCCGCGCGCGCCGGCAAGCCGAAAGGGTGAAGGCGGACAAAGGCCGGACAAAGCCGGATACCAACAGGCGGACAAGAAAGGCGGACAAGGCCGGACAAGGCCGGACAAAAACGGACAAGAAAGGCGGACAAGGCCAGGACAAGGCCGGACAAGAGAGGCGGACTGGCCAGAATCGCCCAACGGAATCGCGCTCCGGCGCCGCAACCCCAAAGAGGTCCGGCCTTGTCCGGCCTTGTCCGGCCTTGTCCGCCTTTCTTGTCCGTTTTTGTCCGGCCTTGTCCGGCCTTGTCCGGCCCTGTCCGCCTTACAGGACCGTCAGCGAATCGGACTCCGCGGACAGCGCGTCGAGATACTGCTGCATCTCGCGCGCGCGCTTCTGCCCTTCCCGCTTGGCCGCATCGCTCTGCAGCAGCTTGGGCATCTCGGTCATTTGCTGCTTGATCACGGCCACGGCGTGCGGCAGGTCGGGCGTGAACTTCTCGCGCGACGTGAGCGAGATGATCCGCGCGACGTCGATCGCGCCCATGAAGTCCAGGATGTCGGCGTCGCGAAACAACACCGCGACGCGCAGCGTGTCCGGCGGCCGATAGTACTGGTGGTGGTCGATGATCTCCTTCACCAGCGCCGACTTCTCCATCGGGAAGCCCGCGTCCCGCAGCACGCTGTCCACGAGCTGAATCGAGCGGTCGCCGTGGTCTACGCCGGGCACCGCGTAAGGTGGGATGCCGCCCATGTCGTGCAGGTACGCGGCCGCGTAGAGCGCGTCGTCGTCAACCGTGAGGCCTTCGGCTTTGGCTAACGCAAGCGTCGTCTCGTAATCGCGGCGGCCGTGCGCCGGGCCCCACGCCGTGTGCTGCAGGTGCGCTTCGGCGAATGCGCGCACCTTGGCCCGCCACGGCGGCTCCGCGCCGGTGTCGGCCGCCGCCCGCCTAACGGAGGCGACGCGCCGCGGCACCGGCCGCGTCGTTGCCGCGGCGAGGCCCACCAGGAGCAGCATCGGAAGAGCGACAGCCACGACGGTACCGCGACGACGCCGGCCGGTGTCACGCATGGGGAGCTCGCGAGTGGATGTTGGAGGAACGGGCGGCCTCGGGCATGTCCGGCCGCGGCAGCGCATCGGGAGCCGGTTCGCCTAACGCAGCCGGCGCGCGGCCCGGACGGCGCCGCGTGAAGAGCCAGAGCGCGTACAGCGCGAGCGGCGGGACGCCCACCCAGAACGCCATCTGCCCCAACGACGCCGACGCGACGTGCGTCACCTTCCCGAACTGCGTCACGGTGACGTGCAGCACGGTGTTGGTGAACGACGCCGTGACGTTCGCGGCGTCCTTGGGAGCCGACGATGCACGCGTGATGGCGACAATCGTGGGCGTCACCGTGACGCCGAGCAGCCCGATCCAGTAGACGAACCAGGCGGCGATCACGTGCCCGGGACGCCACCGCGCCAAGAATGGCTTCATGCCCGCCTCCCGCCGAAGACTGCCACCTTGAGATTCAAACGATCGTTTAATACAATTGTTTGAATCCGCACGCCGGCCGAAATCCTACTCCCCGCCGGCCTGGAGCTCGACACGCCATGACTCGCAAACAGCTGGCCGCCGGAGGAGGCGCCGCACTCCTCATTGCCGCCATCGTCGTCTACCTCGTCACCCGCCCGCCGGCGTCGCTCGTCCTAACCGGCGTCGTCACCACCAACGACGTCATCGTGAGCCCGCAGGTGGGCGGCCAGTTGAGCCGCCTCCTCGTCGCCGAGGGCGACACCGTCGCACAGAATCAGCTGCTCGCCGTCCTCGCGCCGGGCGAGCTCGCTGCGGACCAAACTTACTACGCGCAGAACGCGCAGGCGCTCGCGTCACAGGTGCACCAAAGCGCCGCCGACTTGCACTACCAGGAAACGCAGGCCACCGAGCAGGTTCGGCAAACGGAAGCGACCCTCGCAGCAGCGATCGCGCAAGCCGCCATGGACTCTGCCACCATGGGCAACGCCAAGCAAGTCTACGATCGCTACGGTCCCTTGCTCAGCGCCGGCGCCGTCTCCTCGCAGCAGGTCGACTCCGCTCGCACACAATACACCGTCGCGCTCGCCCGGTTCGAAGCGTCCTCCAAACAGGTCGAGGCGCAGCGTGCCGCCGTTGCGATGGCGCGGGGCGCCGAAGATCAGGTGCAGGCCAAACGCAGCGCGCTGGCTGGCGCGCGTCAGGCGCAAGCGGCGGCCCAGGCTCAAACCCGCAAGGCAGATGTGCGACTCGGCTACGCCGAGCTGCGGGCGCCGATGGACGGTGTGGTGGACGTGCGCGCGGCGCGGACCGGCGAATACGTGGCCGCGGGACAGCCGGTAGTCACGCTCATCAACCCGGATAGTCTCTGGGTGCGCGCCGACGTCGAGGAGACGTACATCGACCGCGTTCGGTTAGGCGATCACCTCACCGTGCGGCTGCCGTCGGGTGAGCAGCGCCAGGGTACGGTGTTCTTCCGCGGCGTCGACGCCGGCTTCGCCACGCAGCGCGACGTGAGCCGCACCAAGCGCGACATCAAGACGTTCGAGATCCGCCTCCGCATCGACAACCGCGACCGGCGCCTGGCCGACGGCATGACCGCGTACGTGCTGCTCCCGCTCGACCAGCGGCGTTCGTCGTGACCATCGCGATCGACGTCCGCGAGATCGTGAAGCGCTTCGGCGACTTCACCGCGGTCGACGGCATCTCGTTCGCCGTCGCGGACGGCGAGACCTTCGGGCTGCTCGGGCCTAACGGCGCCGGGAAGTCGACGCTCATCCGCATGCTCACCACGCTGCTCCTGCCCACGTCCGGTACGGCGGTCGTCGCCGGCTTCGACATTGTCAAGGACGCGGACCAGGTGCGGCGCTCGATCGGCGTGATCCCGCAGGCGCTCACGAGCGACCTCGATCTCACCGCCGAAGAGAACCTGCTGATCTTCGCCAAGCTCTACGGCGTTCCGCGCGAGCGGCGCAAGGCGCTCATCGCGGACTTGCTGGCGGCGGTCGAGCTGAGCCAGTGGGCGGACAAGCCGGTGAAGAATCTGTCCGGCGGCATGCGGCGTCGCGTGGAGATCGCGCGCGGCCTGGTGCACGAGCCGCGCATTCTCTTTCTCGACGAGCCGACCACCGGTCTCGACCCGGTGTCGCGCACGGGCGTGTGGGAGATGTTGCGCGCGATCAAGGCCGACCGCCGCCTAACGGTACTCCTTACCACGCATTACATGGATGAGGCGGACAAGCTCTGCGACCGCATCGCGATCGTGGACCACGGCAAGCTCATGGCGCTCGACTCGCCCATGAAGCTCAAGGCCGCGATCCCGGGCGAGAACACACTCGAGGTGAGCTTCGCCGATGAGCCCGCGGACTGGGAAGCTCGGCTGGCATCGCTGCCGGGTGTCGTACGGGTCGAAGGCCACGCGCCGGTGTTTCGTCTCGTGTCCACGAGCGGGCCGGAGACGACCAACGCACTCATGTCGACTGCAGCGGCGTCCGGCGTATCGGTGCGCTCGCTCTCCGTGCAGAGCACGTCGCTCGACGACGTCTTCGTGCACTACACCGGCCACCAGCTGCGCGACGCGCTCCAGGAGCCTGCGCCGACCGACAGCCGCTTCATGATGAGGCGTTAGGCATATGCAGCGGACGTGGGCCATCATCGAGCGCGACCTGCGACGCTTCCGCCGCAGCCCGGCACTCATCGTCATGTCGCTGCTCATGCCCGTGGTGCAGCTGGTCGTGCTGGGCTACGCGTTCGGCGGCAACGTGAAGCACCTCAAGGTGGCACTGGTGGATGAGGATGGCGGCGTGCCGGCCGTTAGGCTCCACGAGCTCACCAACGCGGTGGCCGAGAACGCGCAGACGTTCGAGACCGTCGCCTACACCGATCGCGGAAACGCGCTCGAGGCGCTGCGCAACGGGCGCGTGAACGGCGTGCTCACCATCCCGCCCGGTTTCTCGCGCCGCGTGCTCGCGCACGATGATCCGCGCGTGGCGCTCATCGAGGACAACACCGACAACTTCGTGACCGCCGCGTTGTCCGGCACGTTCAGCAGCCTGTTAGGCGCCTACGACCGACCGCCGCCGACCAGCGACCGTGTGTCGCGGGACCCGACGCTCGAGACGGTTGAGCTCTACCCGTACGTGCCGTACATCCAGTACTTGCTGCCAGGCTCGATCGTGATGTCGATCTTCATGATGGTCATGATCGGCGGCGGAATCATTTACATCGACGACAAGGCGCGCGGCCTGCACGAGGGTTACCTCGTCACGCCCATCACGCGGCTCGAGCTCATCTTCGGGTTCAACGCCGCCGGCGCGATCAAAGCCATCATCGCCGGCACGGTGTTGATGACCATCGGGTCGCTCATCGCCGGGATTCCCGATCCGTTCGCGCCCGTCCGGTTGATCCGGTTGTTTCTGGTGATCTCCGTTGCATCGGTGGCACTGGTGAGCATGATGTTCCTGCTCATGGTGCGCATGAACGATCCGCTCCTGCCGCGCGCGCTGTTCGGCGTGCTGAACACGCTGTTGTGGTTCCCGAGCGGCGCGATCTATCCGCAGCAAGCCTTCCCGAAATGGATGCGCGCGCTCGCAACTGTGGATCCGTTCACGTACGCGGTGCACGCGCTCAAGAGCCTGCTGCTCAAGAACACCGGCTTCGCGGCCATCTGGTTCGACGTGTTGTATCTGGCGGTGTTCTCGGTGCTCACGATGGTTGCGGCCACGCTGCTCTTCAAGCGGACGCTCTCGTGACCGCGCGCCGGTCGCCTAACGCACGCCGGCCGGACGAGGCAACGCGCGAGCGGCTGCTCGCCGCGGCCACGCGCTTGTTCGCCCAACACGGCTTCGGCGCGGTGAGCGTGCGCGACATTGCGCGCACGGCCCGCGCCAACGTCGCCGCGGTCAACTATCACTTCGACGGCAAGCTCGGCCTCTATCGCGCCGTCGTTCACTCTGCCGTGCAGGCGATGCGGGCCGGCGATGATGCGTTTCTGACGGCGGCGAGCGGCGTGTCCCCCGAAGAGCAGCTGCGGACCTACATCACGGGCTACCTTCCGCGCATTGCCTCCACCGACGATCGCACCGCGTGGATCCATGATCTCATGCGCCACGAAATGTCCGAGCCCACGCCGGTTGCGCCATGGATCGCCGAGCACGGGATCCTGCCGCGGATCGAGTATCTCGCCGGCGTCGTCGCGAGACTCCTCGACTGCAAGGCTAACGATAAGCGCGTGGCCCGCTGCGTGATCAGCATCCAGGCGCAGTGCCTGTTCTATCGGCCCGATCGGTTCCGGGCGGCGGCGTTCAAGGGTTGGCCGCTGTCCGACGCCGAGCTCGCCGCGGTCGCGGACCACATCGTCGAGTTTTCGCTCGCCGGCATCAAGCGGATCGCGGCGCGCCGTTAGGGATTCTGCGCCGCGACTCGAGCGGGACGACGTTTCATCAAGGCTTCGATCTCGGACATCTCGCGCGGCACGCCGCTCGAAATGCGCTCGAGTCCATTCGCGGTGATGACGTAGTCATCCTCGATGCGCACGCCAATGTTCTGGTAGCGTTCGACCACCGGCCTAACGCGAGCAATGAACGCGCGATTCCGGGGAGTGTCGGGCAGTGCGTCGAGCGTGCGTGTGCTGACGTAGATACCCGGCTCGATCGTGAAGGCGTCACCCTGCTTGTAGGTGTGATCGCCGTAGTAGAACTGCACGGGGTCGTGAACCGCGAGACCGAGTCCATGGCTGATCCCATGGATCATCCAGATGAGTGCTTGCGAGCAGGCGTGCGGAAGCCTGGCGCAATCGCCTTGCCCCGGCGGATCGAGCTGCGCATCGACGCTGTCGATCAATCCGAGCTTGGCCAATCCGCGCGCGCGCACGACGTACGACGACTCGGCCGCCGCCGCTTCGGATGCACCCGGCGTGCTGGCCCATTCCGCCGCCGCCTGCGCGTCGCGCACGAGTTGATAGATCGTGCGTTGGGCGGGCGTGAACACGCCGCTCACCGGCAGCGTGCGTGTGATGTCCGCCGCGTAGCCCTGGTACTGCGTGGCCGCGTCGATGACGACGAGATCGCCGGGACGCGCAACTGACGTATCCTGCATGTAGTGCAATTGCGTGCTGTTGAGACCCGCGCCGACGATCGATCCGTACGCGGGACGGTCGCCGCCTAACTTCTTGAACGTGTACTCGGCAACGGCTTGCCATTCGTATTCGTGGTGCGGCTCCGGCGATTGCATGATGGCGCGATGGCCGGCGGCGCTGATGGCCGCGGCCTTGCGGAGAAGTGCCAACTCGGCCGGCGACTTGTGCGCGCGGAGCTGATCGACGATCGGCTCGCCGTCCTGTATGGTCATCGATGAATGCGCGGTCGAGTACATCTTCATGAACTGTTGTCCGCGCGTAAGGCTGTCCGCGGCGGCGAAGTCATCGTCGGCCACGTCGCGGATCGCATACACGGGGAGGCCAGTCGCCGCCAGCGAGTCCATCAGCGGCGCGAGCGCCGCGAACGGCCGCGCCGTTAGGCCGTTGTCGCGCGCGATCTGTGACGAATCCGGCCGGAAGCCGTAGTAGAACGCGAGGTGCGGATTGACCGGCGTGGTGAACAGCGTGGTGGTTTGCCGTCCGCCGCGAATCACCATCACGAACGCCGCGTCCGGTTGCTGATATCCCGTGAGATAGCGGAAGGACGCGAGCTGATAGAACGGGCCGAAGTCGGTGACCGGCGTGCGCGCGCCGAACGCGATGACGATGCCGCTGTCGACGCGCGCCGCCAGCGAATCGCGGCGCGCCGAGTATTCCGTCCGCGTGATTTGCGCGCGCGCCTGAATAGCGGCCGAGGACGTGAGGACAAGCGCGAGTGCACACGAGCGAGTGAGATGAAACGAAGCAGAACGCACGTGGAATTCCTCTCGAGGGAAAATGCGGCGGGTTACCCGCTGCGCGCGATCGAGCAGAGAATAGCAAACACCGGCCGCGCGCGAAATGGCGCGCGGCGCGCGAGCTACGGATATCGGTACACCAGCGAGGGTTTTCCGTAGAATTCGACCTCGCCGTCTAACACACCGCCCAAGGACTGCGCCACGCGTATCGATCCTGCGTTCTCCGGCCTGATCACGCTGACGATGCTGGTGCGGCCGAGTACCTCGCGCGCGAACGCGAGTGCCGCGGCGGCGCCTTCGCGCGCGTAGCCGCGTCCCCAGTGTGTGCGTGCGAGCGTGTAGGCGAGCTCGAAACCTGGGAAGCCCTCGGGTTGATGACAGCCGATGCGCCCGATGAGCGCACCCGTGGCTTTTTCCTCCACCGCCCACAGACCATAGCCGAGGAGCATCCAATGGCCCAGCATCATGGCCATATGTCGCCACGAGTCTATTCGCGAATACGGTGTCCCGTCGCCGAGGTGTCTTGCGACTTCGGGGTCGCCCATGATGGCGGCGTATTCCTCGAAGTCGCGCTGCACGAATGCGCGCAAGAAGAGACGGTCGGTGGCGAGCGTTGGAATCGTGGTCATGTGCTTGCTCTTCGACGTTCGCGATATGAGAATGGTGTCTGACGTCCGATCGTCCGCCCGCCAGCATCTCCAGTCACCCGGAGCACTCATGACGACAACGAGCCGCGCGAGCGGACCCGCGCCATTTGCCGATGTGCCGCCGGGTCAACCTGCATC
>Ga0134125_10009520_pt1 | contig 10928 bp, 8 predicted proteins | sample KB31751_FD_96464 | JGI IMG/M metagenome (GOLD analysis project Ga0134125, IMG submission 96464) | Terrestrial soil microbial communities with excess Nitrogen fertilizer from Kellogg Biological Station, Michigan, USA - KB3-175-1 | ecosystem: Environmental > Terrestrial > Soil > Unclassified ...
GTTGAGAGTGGCGTCAAAGTCTTCCTCACGCACGCTCTCTGCCGGATTCCCCGGCGCAATGCCGGCGTTGTTCACTAAAATGTCCAGCCGTCCGAATCTGGCAACGGTCTCGTCCACGGCGCGGGAAATCTGTTCCATCCTGCCAATATCCATCTGCAACGGGAGCACCTTGCGGCCCATGCCTTCGATTTCGCGCGCCAGTTCGCCATCCGACTTTACATCCCGCAGCCCTAACGCGATGTTGGCTCCCGCATGCGCCAAGGCAAGCGAAATTGCATGGCCAAGGCCACGCGCCGCTCCTGTCACCAGCGCCACCTGCCCGGTCAAATCAAATCTAGGAAATCCATTCATCGGCTGCCATTATAATCAGCAGTTCGCTCCGATGATGGATTCCATTTCCAAAACTGTCATCCCGAGCGGACAGGTGATTCGCGAGCGAATCGCCTGCGGAGTCGAGGGATCTTGCGTTTGCCGCGCATCTTCGACTCAGTTGTTTCGACTCAGTGGATAGCGAGGAGACTTCTTGCCCTATAACGACCTACGCGACTGGATCGCCGCCCTCGACCGCGCCGGCGAACTGAAGAGAATCAAGACCGAAGCCGACCCCATCCTCGAAATCGCCGAAATCACCGACCGCGTGAGCAAGGGCAAGGATCCGAGAGGCAATTCCGGTGGCCCTGCTCTCCTCTTCCAGAACGTCAAAGGCCATCCCGGCGCGCAAGTTTTGATCAACCAATTCGGTTCAGAACGCCGTATGAAAATGGCGCTCGAGGTGGACTCCCTCGACGAAATCGCCGACCGCATTCGCGCCTTCATGGACGTGAAATCTCCGCAAGGCTTTCTCGACAAAGTAAAAATGCTGCCCATGCTCGCCGAGATGGGAAAGTTTTTTCCCAAAACTGTGAACACCGGTCCTTGTAAGGAAGTGATTCGCAAAGACAATTTCTCTCTCAACGAATTTCCCATCCTGCAATGCTGGCCGAAAGATGCTGGACGCTTCATCACCCTCCCCTGCGTCGTCACCCGCGATCCCAACACGGGCAAGCGCAACGTCGGCATGTACCGCATGCAGGTCTTCGACGAGCGCACCACCGGAATGCACTGGCAGCGCCAGAAAATAGGCGCCGAACACTACCGCGAAGCGCTGCGCCAAGCCGCCAGCAAGAATCCTGAGGGTGCCCCGTCCAAGCTCGGCTTGGGCGGGGATTTCTCCCGCGCCGCCGTAGACATCATGGCCAGAACCTCAGGAGGTTCAATCTCCGCGGAAGGTGGCCCAACCGGCAAAATGGAAGTCGCCGTCGTAATCGGCACCGACCCCGCGCTCACGTTTTCCGCCATCGTCCCTGCGCCGCCGGATGTTGAGGAATACCTCATCGCAGGCTTTCTCCGCCAAAAGCCGGTGGAACTTGTGAAGTGTGAAACCGTGGACCTCGAAGTCCCCGCCAACGCTGAAATCGTCCTCGAAGGCCACGTGTATCTCGACGAACTCCGCACTGAAGGTCCATTCGGCGACCACACCGGTTTCTACTCGCTCCAAGACCTCTATCCCGTCTTCCACATCTCCTGCATCACGCACCGCAAAGATCCTATCTACGCCACCACCATAGTAGGCAAGCCGCCGCAGGAAGACGCCTACATGGGCAAGGCCGTCGAACGAATATTCCTTCCGCTCATGAAACTCACGATCCCGGAACTGGTGGACGTAAATCTCCCCATCGAGGGCGTCTTTCACAACCTGATGATCGTCTCCATCAAAAAGTCCTACCCCGGCCAGGCGCGTAAGGTGATGAACGCCATCTGGTCGCTCGGCCAGGCGATGTTCACCAAATGCGTCATCGTCGTGGACGAAGACGTCAACGTGCAGGACATCGGCGAAGTCGTGCTTAAGGTCTTTAACCACATTGACCCCGAGCGCGACATTCAATTCACTCTTGGCCCCGTGGATTCCCTCGACCACGCCTCGCGCCTGCCCAACTACGGCTCCAAGATGGGCATTGACGCCACCCGCAAATGGTCCAGCGAAGGCTTCACCCGCCCCTGGCCCGGCGAAATTCTGATGGACGCGAAGACCAAAGCCCTCGTGGACAGCAAATGGAAAGTGCTATGCAAGGAGTTGGGAATGGAGTAAGTAGACAACTCTTGCTTTTCATCAGCCTGTTTGGCAGATACAATCCGAAACCATGATTGACCCACAATTGCAGCGCCTGTGTTGGGCTGAAATCTTAATATTTGGTGCCGTGGGAATGATTTTAGGTGCCGCGTTTGGCGATCCTGCCGATAATCCCTCCGCGAGTGAAGTAAGCAGCACAGTTGCTGCCCGCTATTACAGCAATCGTCCGCGACCCGTTGGCTTTCTGCCAAAATTACCTCGTTGTATCTTCTGCGCTATGTCGCTATCACTCGTCCCTCTTTTCAGGAAGGAATGTCCTGGGTTCATCAGCCAACACTTGCTATTTTTTACAGGCACCGTGATCTCTGTGTTCTCTACAGGTGGCTGGCTTCTGGTCGCGTCCGTTTTGCGCCAGGCCATAGACAATCAACGGAAAACGCGTATTAACGAATTCATCGCTGATTCAACGGCGCCTGTTCCTGCGTCTGTTCCTGCGCTGGATAGTTATTCTTGGTTGAAGATTTGGAACTGGACGAACACAGCGTATTTTATTTTGCTGCTCATAGTGCTTGCCACGAACATATTTTTACTTCCACCCTCTAGCTGGCCTTGGAATTCCTAGAACGTATATCTTTCGCCTACTTTTTAGCCTAGCAAATCACACAGGTAAATTGGGACATGCGACGAAGCTTTATATTCCCCATCAATTCAATAAACTAGCGAAAAACAGGTCATCGAGGGGGCTTGACAAGTTTTGGCGGGACCAGGAAGCGCGGCTTGTATTTTCCCTTCGCATCCTCAATAATGTGCAGATAACACGAGAGCAAGATGACCGACTTCGTCCTAAAATCGGTGGGCTACATTCTGACGGCCATGTTCGCCGTGGGCCTTGTAGGATGCGTTTTTGTCATTCCCGTCACCGCCAAAAGACTTTTCAGCGTTCTTTTCGAAAAAGACCTGCCCGGCGAGCGATAGAACGCACATCGCAGATCGCCAAAAAAAACAGGGATGACTGCCGATACGTGAACCGGCAGTTGAACGCTTAGCTGCGGCCGAAGAAGCGCTTGGGATTAGCGACAGTGATCGTGCGAATTTGCTGATCGGTAACGCCAAGTCGCGTGAGACGCGGAATTAACTTGCGAGTGACAAAAAGCATTCCTTCTGAGGGATCAATTGTGTCCCTCCACTCTTTCGCGTTCTCTGGAATCAACGAACCCCCGAACTCTGAGTCCTGTGAGAGAAAGATTTTGTCAGCGAAGCCTGCGTCAATGAGCAGTTTGATACATTTCACGCGCCTTTCAAATGACGGATTCAATTTCGGCATAAAGCCACGATGAACGTGGTCCATGCCGAGCGAATAGCCGCGCCTCACAAGTCCTAAGAAGTAATCCATATCGCCGCTGTCGTCGCTGTGGTCAAAAGACACTCTCGCGGGATTCATACCCTCATTCTCCAGGATGACAGCAATACTCTCCCCAGCGCGATTGGCAGCATCAGTATGAACACGAATTGGCACTCCAGTCGCCTTGCTGGCCCGAACCGTCGCCCGCAAACCTATTTCTTCAAGCCTGGTTGGTTTTTTAGCAACGATTCCTATCTTGATTACGCCTGCTTTGACGCTGGTGCCGTCTATACCCTGCCTGATTTCTTTGATGAAGAACTCGGTAAGACCCGAAATCGTGCGGGCAGGCATCGGTACATGCGTAATCGGCGGTAAAAAGCGCTGGCCGGTGCACGCGATCATGTGAATTCCGGATTTGCGCGAGACTTCTCCCAGAAAGCGTATGTCGCGCCAGACATCGTAGGGGGTCAGATCGACGATGGTGCTTATGCCAGCCGCTTTTATAACTTTGAGCTTCGCAACGGCTTTAGCGACAAATTCCGCTCTGCCACCCCAAGTTTTGGGCCATTTGTTCAGATAGTATGCCCCCTCGGCAACATGCTCGTGAGGAAGTGTGAATCCGAGTTTCGACGCATCGAGCGGCCCGAGCACAGTTTGAACTACACCAGCAGGCGCGGCCTGGGACCCGTCTTTATTTCCGCTGTCTTCGCCGGTACCGGCCCTGGCGGCGTGAGCGATCCGCAAGGATGCCGCTGCGACGACACCGGCAGCCGTTGTTTGCAAAAGGAATTCTCGGCGCGTAGTCATAAGTTCGGATGAAGTCTGGCGATAGTCTATCGAATCAGCGGAAAGCCGCCAGCGTCCTTCCGGCCCTAGTGTTGTTCCTTCAGGTGCCGTGCGTTTTTTGTGATGGTGGTTTGAAGCCGAGTTTCAGCCAGCCTTCAAACATCACGAAGGGGGCGTTACTTGTCTTGCGGAAACGGCGTGGCGCTGTCCAGCCACTGCTGCCAGTCTGCGGAATTAGTACCTAAATTCTTGCCGGAAATGTCGCGCAAAGCTTGCAGCACCCACGCATGCTGCTGGGCACTCAGTTTTGGATTATCAATCCAACTCACCATCCGCGTGGCTGCGGTCATACGCTGTTCATGCGTGTACATGCCGGATTGCGCTAGGCCGCAAGCGGCGCGCTCCTGCACGGCAGGAGAAGAATCATTGTAAAAACGGTCCAGAACCAAAGGGATGGTGGCGTCGGTGCCGAGCAGGGAAAGCGCGTCAACGGCGGCCACGCGCGTATTTACATCCTGATTTTGCAAATAAGTGGAAATCATGATCGCCGCGCGCATGGGATCAATGCCGCGGTTGCCCACCGCTCCAGTCATCCACAACGCCCACCGGCGCTGGCTGGGATCTTTGAGTGCGGGCTCCAGCCGGTCCAGACCAGCTTCGCTGCGCTCCACTCCGTCCATGGCCAACTCCGCCTGCAGCGAGGCTTGCCGGGCATGCATGTTGTTGGAGTTCAGTGAAACGTTGAGCAGTTGATCAGCGCTCGAGGTCCGCTGCGTCTTGCCCATCCAACCATCGGATTCATCGAGCACTTGCTGTGCGGCGGCATCGTCTCCAGCAGCCACTTTTTGCAATAAGGCTTCTGCTTCCGACTGTCGAGTTGAATCGGCGGTCGAATGAGAAGCGGCGCTTGAGTGGTTCTCAGGCAGCGCGGACGGGCTCGCGAACGACGCAATTACTTTTTTCCCGACCGATTGCAATCCCCACGCCAGCACAACGCTAACTCCAAACAGCGCGACGAAAAATATGAATAGCGGAGATTTCTGCACCCACCACGAATTCTTCGGCTGATCGGATGGAACGCTACCCGAAGGTTGTGGTGGAATTGGCGCGGAAGACATGAACTGATCGTAGGACGGTCACGATTCCGCCTCAAGTTACTTTGGGCATGGGAACATACTTCGACAAGAGCGGATGACGCATTGGCTGAGAGCCATGCACTTGGTAAACCATAGCGGAAATTCCGGAAGGGAACTAACGCGTGAAGCTTTATTCTCCAACGCCGTTCAGAACCAGCAGGTTTGGGCTGCCGGGGTCATTGGTGGTTGTAATGATCGCCGTGCCGAGTCTCGGCCCCAGGATAGCGGGCTGAAAGGTAATCTGGATGGTGCATTGCGCGCCCGGCGCGAGTTGCTCTCCGCAATTGTTGCTCTGCGCAAAGTCAATGCCGGAAACGAGAATGCTGGCGATGGGCAGCGGGGCCGTCCCGTCATTGGTCAAAGTTACGGTTTGCGGTTGCGTGCGAGTACCCACCGCGACAGCACCGAAGTCTACTTGCAGGGGGTCCGCCTTCAAAAGTTTTACCGAGGTTTGTGCGTCGGCAGAAAAAGAATATTTGCCTGCGGCCAGAATTAATAAAGCGCAGCCAAAAACGCGCAGCGGGAAGTGCTTTCTTGCTTGGGAAGTGGTCATAATCTGTTGCGTATATTCTAGCGGAGGCCTTGCAAACGCGTATTCGCAATGGAGTAGTAAATTGAAATAGCCTGACTTCGGCATCAGAGCAATTCGCTAGCGTATGAATATTTTTCTCACAATTCTTATCGTATCCGTTATTGTTTGCAATTGCGCGGCGATCCGTATGAAGCTGCAAGTAAATAACTTGCTTCCAGAAGATCAAAAATTTTCGTGGTGGTATCAGAACTCTTGGAGGGTCGCCAAAAAACACAGGGAATTTTTTCCGGAGAGTTCTCTATGGCTTATCAGCCAGGCAAGCTGTTTTGTGGTACTCGGTTTGATGCTGGGACTCGTGATAATAACGCTATTTGCCAAGTCATGACGCTTCTTGAAAATTGCTCCGATTGCGTATTGCCCAGTAAGATAATAGTTTGCCTTTCGAGTGATCGTTCGCATCGGCAAACTTATATATGCCTGACTCCTCCAAAGTAGAAGCCACGCCCGCTTCGGCTGAAACGCCGTCAGCGCCTTCGAATTTTATCCGTGAAATCGTTCGCGAAGACCTCAAAACAGGGAAGTATGAGGGCCGCGTTCATACCCGCTTTCCTCCCGAGCCCAATGGATATCTTCATCTTGGCCATGCGAAATCCATCTGCCTGAATTTTGGCCTTGCGAAGGAATTCGGCGGCAAAACCAATTTGCGTTTTGACGACACGAACCCCTCGAAGGAGGAGACCGAGTACGTCGAGTCCATCAAGGACAATGTCCGCTGGCTGGGATTCGACTGGGAAGACCGCATCTTTTACGCCTCGGATTACTTCCAGCAGCTTTATGAATGGGCCGTGCAATTAATCAAGGCAGGAAAGGCGTATGTAGACGATTTGACCGCCCACGAAATCCGCAAGTACCGCGGCACCCTGACCGAGCCCGGGAAAGAGAGTCCCTACCGAAACCGCCCGGTGGACGAAAATTTGGAATTGTTTGAGCGGATGCGCAAGGGTGACTTTGCCGACGGCGAGCGAGTCCTGCGGGCAAAGATTGATATGGCTTCGCCGAACCTGAACATGCGCGATCCTGTGATGTATCGCATTGTCCATGCCGAGCACCATCGCACCGGGAAGAAGTGGTGCATTTATCCCATGTACGACTTTGCCCACGGACAATCGGATTCCATCGAGCGCATTACGCACTCTGTCTGCACGCTGGAATTTGAGGACCACCGCCCGCTTTACAACTGGTTCGTGGAGCAGTTGGGAATCTATCATCCGCAGCAGATTGAGTTCGACCGCCTGAATCTTACTTACACCGTGCTCAGCAAGCGCAAGCTGCTCACGCTGGTGGAAGAACATCACGTGCGCGGTTGGGACGACCCGCGCATGCCCACGATTGCCGGCATTCGCCGGCGCGGCTACACGCCGGAAGCGGTCCGCAATTTCTGCTCGGCCATCGGGCTTTCCAAAACCAACGGCACGATTGAGCTGGGCATGCTTGAGCACTTCGTGCGCGAAGACCTGAACAAGCGCGCTCCCCGCGTCATGGCCGTGCTGCGCCCATTGAAGGTCGTGATTGATAACTATCCCGAAGGCCAGTCGGAAATGATGGACGCGGTCAATAATCCCGAAGACGCGAGCGCCGGAACACGTAAAGTCCCGTTCTCGCGCGTGCTCTACATTGAGCAGGACGATTTCCGCGAAGATCCGCCGAAGCAGTACTACCGGCTCTCTCCGGGGCGCGAAGTCCGCCTGCGTTACGCCTACTTTGTGACCTGCACCAGCGTGGTGAAGAACGATCGCGGTGAAGTCATTGAGGTACATTGCACCTACGACCCGGCCAGCCGCGGCGGCAACTCTCCCGATGGACGCAAGGTGAAGTCCACGATTCACTGGGTTTCAGCCGAGCACGCGCTGGATGCCGAGGTACGCCTTTACGAAAATTTGTTCACCGCCGAAGATCCCAACAAAACTGATGACGGCCAGGAGTTCACAGCACACCTGAACCCGCACTCTTTGGAGGTAGTGAGCGAGGCAAAGCTTGAGCCATCTTTGCAAGGCGCGCCCATCGAAGCCCGCTATCAGTTTGAACGCCTGGGATATTTTTGCGTGGATCGCGACTCGTCGGCGGGAAAGTTGGTATTCAACCGCACCGTGCCATTGAAAGACACCTGGACGAAGATTGAGAAGAAGACAGGATCGCCGGGAAAAAAGTAGACACGATTCCCGTTTCAATCTTCCCGCATCAGTTTCGATGGATCCACTGCCAACGCGCGCCGGGCAGGGATCGCGGAAGCTGCGATTCCAAGAAGGGCCATGGTAAGGACTGTACCTCCAAGCACGATGGGATCCTGCGGATTGGGCTGGTAAACAATGTGCTGAAGCAGACGATTTGAAAGGATGGCTGCTAGCAGACCTGCAATAGATCCTCCACCAAGCAATATCAGGGGGCGCGCTAATGCCGCGCTCATGATTTGTGGCTTGCGAGCGCCAACCGCAGCGCGGATGCCGAGTTCTTTCATTCGTCGGCTTACGCTGTAAGCCGCCATGCCGAAGATACCTGTCACCGCCAGCATCGCCGCCAATAGCCCCATGACGCCCAATGAAATGGTCGCTATCCGCGCGGGGAAGAGTTGGTCCTGTAATGAATCGGCCCAGTCCTGAATGGAAATTGGCACATTCGGCGCGAGGGAACTAAGCGCGTGCTCGAGCGCGGAGCCCATTTCGTTGGATGACCGTTTTGAACGGACGATGAAAACGGTTTCGCTCTGGCCGCTTTGCGATGCCGGGACATAAACCACCGGCTGGGGAACTTCTGTTAAGTCGTGGTATTTTCCGTCTTCTGCAATGCCCACGACTTCTGTGAGATGGCCTGACAAGATAAACCGCTGTCCGATTGCCGGTCCCTCCCCCCACATCTTGTGCGCAAAGATTTTATTGACGACTGCCACGTACGGAGTTTCTGTTGTGTCATGCCAGGAGACATCGCGTCCCTCGAGCAGGCGCGTGCCCGCAGCCTCAAAATAGCCGGGAGACATGGAGAACACGTAGGGCGCGAGCGCGGAATTGTTCAACGTGAATTCTGTTGTGCCCGGCGAAAAAATTGGAATGCCATGGAGTCCACCGGTCATGGGAGTGCGGTTTACGGTGCCGACCGCAGTTACGCCGGGGATGCTGCGTATTGCGTCAATGAGTTCTTTTTCTTTGGCGGGGGCTGCATCGTTTCCATCTGCAACTTCGCTGAGGTCCATCTGGGCGAGCATCGCACCCTGAGGCTGGAAGCCAAGCGGCGTGTGCAGCGTATGCACCATGCTGCGGACAGCTACGAATGACGACGTTACGAGCAGCGTGCAGATGGCGATCTGTACGCCTAGTAAAAGATCGCGCAGGGCAAAGCGCCGCAGATGCAGCGAGTCCCCCGCTCCGCCTTTGATGATTTGTAAGGGGCTGCTGCGCCAGGCCTGGCGCGCCGGGAGCATTCCGAATAGCAGCGCGCTGGTGAGGGTGAATGCCAATCCTGCGAGATACACGCGCGTATCGACAGTCAGAGCAAGATGTCCGTCAAAACGCCACCGGTTCAATGCTTGCAGCAGCAAGTTCGCGGTTGCGAATCCGGCTGCTCCTCCGATGAGCGATAAAACGGCAGCTTCAGTAAGTAACTGCATTGCCAGCTGCCGACGGCTTGATCCAAGGGCCATACGAAGCGCGAGTTCGCGGCTGCGGTCTGCGGCGCGCGCGGCAAATAAACTGGCTAAATTTGCGCAAGCAGCGAACAGCACGAGCAAAGCTAGAAAGCTGATGCTCCAGATAAAGTCGCGGATGACGTTGCCTATATCACCGAAGAGTCCGGGATGGATCAGGCGGAGGGGTTGGCCATCGTCGGTCTCAGGAAATTCCCTGGCCATGCCGCCCGAGATTGCGCTGAGATTTTCCGTGGCCTGTTGTTCTGTCACGTCGGGTTTGAGGCGGCCAATCACCATAACGGATACGTGCGCACGGTCGCGCAGGTAGTCCCAACCGTTCGCCTGCTGCTCATTCATCATCGGTATCCAATAGTCGGGCCAGACAAATCGCTCGGTGCCGTGGAACGTTGCCGCCGCGACCCCGATCACTGTGAATGGGTGCTTGTTGAACTCTACTGTGGTTCCGATGACGCCGGGATCGGCATGGAACGCGCTACGCCACAGACTGTCGCTCAATACGATGTACGGGGCTGAATTCGGACCGTGCTCTGCAGCTTCATGGAAGAGCTGTCCTGCTTCTGGTTGTACTCCCAGCAGATCGAAATAATTTCCTGTGACCTCATCTCCGGAGATGTAGATGGCTAAGTTGTGCCAATTTAATGACCCATTGGAATATGCGTCGATTGCGGCCATTCCGCTGAAGGTGGTGTTGCGCTGGCGAAAATCTTCGAATGCCGGATAGGAAGTTGTGAGCAGGTGGCCGATTACCCGTTGATTGCGAAGCTGGTAGAGGCTTTGCGGATCGCGCACATCGAGCGGTTGCAACACAACTGCATTCAACACGCCGAAGACGAGGACGTTGGCGCCGATTCCCAACAGCAAAGTGACAATCGCCACGATGGTGAATGCGGGCGACTTGCGCAGCACGCGCAGAGCATAGCGAAGGTCGAGCGGAAGATTTTCCATAATGGCAGGCTTGGATCGACTACTTTATTGCCAACAGGAGAGTACTGCGGTTCGTTTTGGGAAACAATAGAAACGGAGATGCACTTTTTGGTCGCTTCGGCAGGTGATGGTGCAGTTTGCGATGCGAGCGGTTCGTATCAAAATATGGCTTTAGCCATATCGCTCGAGCACAAAAATGGACGGGCTTTAGCCCCACGGCGCCTGAAGGCCTGGCCCTGATACGAATCTTCTTGGCAAACTGCGCCACTCAGCAAGCCGGCTGCATATCTTGTGGGCTTCCGTTATACTAACTACAAATGTCAGTGCTAGAGAACATTGCCGCGATTGCCAAGGGGATGAGCATCACCTTCATGGAGATGTTCCAGCCCACGGTGGTGGAA
>Ga0134125_10009521_pt1 | contig 10927 bp, 8 predicted proteins | sample KB31751_FD_96464 | JGI IMG/M metagenome (GOLD analysis project Ga0134125, IMG submission 96464) | Terrestrial soil microbial communities with excess Nitrogen fertilizer from Kellogg Biological Station, Michigan, USA - KB3-175-1 | ecosystem: Environmental > Terrestrial > Soil > Unclassified ...
GGGTTCGAGTCCCTCCCTTTCCACCACGTATTTTCCTTAGTTATCGCGGAGTTAGCGGCTAGCGGTCGCTCGCTACTGACCAAATTCACTGCCAAATGATTGTTCTGCGTCTGAAGGCGTGATCTCGGCCCGCGTCCCAGCGGTTTCCGGCGCGGAACCGGCGGGCTGCGAAACTGCTTCCGAGACCTCGGCGGCGGACCCGACTTCGAGCGAAGGGCTGCGCTGGTCTGAGGTGACTTGCCCCAGGGGCGGGTCAGGCATCGGACGTGTTGTGCAAGTCATCGCCTCGCGGACCGCGATGATGTCGGATTCAGCCGCACCTTCGGCCCACGCGGCAATCGCTCCGCCAACATCGCCAGAACCAAGAGCACTCGCGAAAGCCAAAGTGAAACGTACATCGTTATCCCGGGACGTTTGTCCGCGCACCCTTCGCCGAGGCAGACCCGCCTCAACCGATAGGTGCGCCAGAACGCCCAGGCGAGCATGGCTCCGGCCACCACCAATATGTACGGACGGAAGAGCTGCCATCGCGCCATTGGTACGGCACCGGACACGCCGAGCAAGGCAACTGCCACGGCCCGATGCAACACACGCCGACAAAGGACGCAAACATGCTCAAGCCGAAGGCGCCGCCGCCGGAGGCGATGATCTTCTTCGTTTCCAGTGGCACCGCACGGAGTGCTGGTACATGAGATACGCGGTGAAGCCGCAGAGCGTGACAGGGGCTTACGAGGGGAGGCCCGCCAGGGTCTCAGGCGACCGCGCGACGGTAAATAGCCACCGGGGCAGTCGAGAGGAAGATACCGGCGGTCATGCCGACCAAGCCCGGCGGTCCAAAGAGTACGCCGCCGAGCAGGCCGCAGAGCGCGGCCGCCGCGCTGGCCAACGCAAGAAAGAGATCGCGCTGAGCTTGCAGCCGAGCCGACTCGATGCTTAACAGTACGCCAACGACAGCTCCAGTCGCGCCAATGATGATCAGCATCCCAGACAGCGTGTTGCAACAGGAGGCGAAGTACGAGTGGAAGGCAACGACCGGCATAGCGAAGGCCGCCATCCCGGCTTTCAGCCCCGGACGGGCAGCTCGGCCAGCGATTCGGCCTCACCAGACCAGAGTCGCTGTGGCACAGGCGATGTTTGCGGATGGCTATCGAGTCGATGCGCAGTGCCCTCACTCCATATACGCGCGCTGGCTCGATTGTGTGACAGCCACATCAGCTCGCTCGCCAAACTGCCATGCATTTTTCATTCGGCCCAGCGCCATGCCCTGGTCGAGTGTGATGATGCTCGTACCAGGACGGGACGCGGTCCACTTGCTCGCAGCATCCTCGTCTTTGAAAAAGTGGATGAAATGGCAGAACGCGGAGACAATGTCTTTGCGGGTCGACTCCAGGTCTGGACGGAGCATTGACAGCACTGTCGAAGCCGGCTGGAGCGCTCAACCGAACTTGGCGAAACTAAGAGTTCTATCGCGTCTCCTGTTTGCGCACACACGGAAGTCACTTGCATGGACCGACGCAGCAGGGCCGGGAGGAAGAGGCAGTCCCAGGCGCACCAGGCATAGCTCGTGTGTCCGTTGATCCGTAGCACGTGCTTGCTGATCGGCCGCGCCGTCAGCGCCCAGAACTCGATGATGTCGCCTCTGTCCTCGCGATAGACGCCAGGCCAGGGTGACAGGATTGCCTCGACTCTCGAGGGTGCGAATCCGGTCCCCTCGGCCAATCGGTCAACGGAGACCGCTCCGATCGTCGCGAGCGCGTTGTAGATTTCCCGGGCGAGGCGGTTCTCATCCGCGGCGAGTTTGGGCATCAGCGACGGGACGAATCTGCCGTACTCTTCGATTTGTGTCACTGTCAGTCTCCTTGCAAGCACTCGGCCCACCGGGAGGTGAACAGAGCGTTGCTGAGCAGCTCGAGGCGCTCAGCCAGGACGCTCGGGGGAGCGTCGTTTGAGTCACTTTGAGTCTCTGCTCACGAACTGCCTACGTGTGTCGCCTAACAGCATGTAACCAAGATCCGAGGCTACCGTTGGATAGGCAAACATGGTTGTGCGCAGTGCTTCGGCAGTGAGCCCCTGGTGGATCGTCAGTGCAAAGATGTTGATCACTTCGGCAGCCTCTGGCCCAAACGAGGTGCGCACCCAGCACACGCTCAGTCTGCTCCTCGATGAGAACCTTGAAGCCGTACGTCGGCTCGGCAACGCGACGGGCCGTATACCAGTCGAATACCTTCTTGGAGTTCGTGCGGAATCTCCGTCCGCCCACGTGCGCTTCTGTCTCGCTCAGCCCAACCGCGGCAATGGGCGGCACTGTGTCGGGTCACCCTACATGCGAGCCGTTATTTGTGCCGGCAGGCTTTGATCGGGGAGATCGCGAGAATGACGGCAAAGAGTGGAATCAGCGGCGAAGCTGACACCGCGGTAACACATCGAGCGCCACGTAGGCGCCAAGAATCGACCGCGGCCCATTGTCACTCCGAACGTCCGATTGGCGCCGAGACGGCGAAAGTCCGATCTCGACGGCGCGGTAGGGGAGTGTGGCTGTCGCAGCTGTTGCAGATCGCCTCGGGATCCATAGAACTCGATTTTGTATCCTGTGCCAGAACTGCGGAACGCTTATGCTCGCCACGCCTTTGGCCTCAGCGTCACGTTCGGAATTCGTAAGGACGGGTTTCGGCCTCCGCTCATGCTTCGAGGCGGGGCGCCGGGCGGTTGGGACAACCTCCTCAACCCTTCGGGGGACCCTTGTAACCTGCGTACAGGCTGTCGAGGACGGGTGTCATGACTTTCAGCAACGCATCATCATCCTTCTGCAGGACGCGGGCGCCGGCCATGATGGTCGCAAAACCTGGAGCCTCAGGGACGGGGATTCCGCCGACATCCAGATGATGGACGAGAGCACAGAGACGGGCGAGTCCCGGATCCTTATCGAGTCCGAAGCTGGCTACAAGCACCTCGAAGGTGACTTTGGAATCCACGTGCGTAAACGCGGCTCCATCGAAGTCAAAGCCAAGCGCCCGCTTCGGGCAGTCCTTGGGCCGCTTCAGCCACAGGAACCGCGCCTGCGGATCGATGAAGCGGCGGATGAGCCAGGCGGAGGCCACACGATCGATCCACAAATGCTCGCGAGTGACCCAGGTGCGGCCGCGGTACTCTTTCGGATTCAGCTGGCGAGTCTTACGACGCGCCGCATGAGGCTCGTCGGGCGCGAACCGTGCGTTCAGGGCAGCCTCGGCTTCCGCCAAGGCACTCTCGATCTGGTTGCGGGACTCGCCGGCGAAGAAGTCGCGCGCGCCGATGGCGGCGACGTCGCGGCCGACGGCGGCGAGCTGCTGCCGCGCTTCCACCTCTTCGAGATTCGGGAACTCGGCCTTCAAGTCCTCGAGCCGCTGGATCGCTTCCGCATACTCCGCAGTGCGGTCGAACAGAGCGACGAGCTCCGCATTCTGCTCCGGAGACTCCGGATCGAACGACAGCAGGTGCGCAAGGCCCCCGGCTGTCTTGATCTCAGCCGCCTGCTCTTCGAAAACCTCCCGCGACTGCTCGGACTGCGGCAACAGGTAGGTCCCATCGCGCAGCAACCCCGCGCCGGCCGCCTTCATGGCACGCCAGATGCGCATGCGCAGGGTCGGGTTGTGACCTGGCAAATTGCTGACCAGCAGCAGCCACGCTGGCGTTCTACTTTTCACGGCGAGAGAGGCTCATCGAGTTGACGGGAACGCCCGACTGATCGCCAAGCGTGTAATATACATGACGGCGTTGTGACGGCTATAACGAAGTGGTAACGTTCTGGCCCGGTCGTGACGCCGACTCGTTTTTCCGCGTCCAAGCATTCCAGGGGCGTTGCCTTGAATCTCACTGAAGCGGCGCTGCGCCGCCCGATGTCGGTGATCGTCGTTGTGGCGGGGGTGCTGCTGGCCGCCGTGATGGCCCTTCTGCAGACCCCTCGGGACATCCTTCCTAACTTGAACACGCCCACCATCTACGTGGCACAGCCGTTTGGCGGCATGGACCCCGCGCAGATGGAGGGCTATCTCACTTACTACTACGAGTATCACTTCCTCTACATCACCGGGATCGAGCATGTCGAATCGAAGTCGATCCAAGGCGCGGGGCTGATCAAGCTGCAGTTCCATCCGGGAACGGATATGGCACAGGCCATGGCCGAGACGGTGCAGTACGTGAATCGCGCGCGGGCGTTCATGCCGCCGGGCACGCTCCCACCCTTCATCATGCGCTTCGATGCCGGGAGCGTTCCGGTCGGCAATCTCGTGTTCACTAGCAGCACGCGCAGTGTCGGAGAGATGCAGGACGCCGCGCTGAACACCGTACGACCGCTGTTTGCCACGTTGCCCGGTGTATCGGCACCGCCGCCCTTTGGCGGCAGTGCGCGCACGATCCTGATCAACGCCAAGCCCGAGCGTCTGCACGCCTACAACATCTCCGCCGACGAACTGGTGACCGCCTTGAGCTCGGCGAACCTGATCACCCCTTCCGGCAATGTTCAGTTGGGTGATGACTATCCGATGGTGCCGCTGAACTCCACGGTGCGAAACATCAAGGACCTTGAGTCTGTGCCACTCAGGCCCGGCAGCTACCCCGCCGTCTACGTGCGCGACGTTGCGACAGTGACGGACGGCGCAGACATCGTCACCAGCTATGCGCTCGTCAATGGCAGGCGAACCGTCTACATCCCGGTCACAAAGCGTGCGGATGCGTCTACGCTGTCCGTCGTCAGCCTGGTCAAGGCGAACCTGCCGAAGTTCCAGAGTGTCCTGCCTGAGGACATCAAGGTCAGCTACGAATTGGATCAGTCCCAGTATGTCACCAGCGCCATCACCAGCTTGATGACCGAAGGGGGCTTGGGCGCTTTGCTCACGGGCATCATGGTACTGCTGTTCCTTCGAGACTGGCGCAGCGCGCTCGTCGTGCTGGTCAACATTCCGCTCTCACTCATGGCGGCGCTGCTTGCCCTTTGGATCAGCCAGCAGACGGTCAACATCATGACACTCGGCGGGCTCGCATTGGCCGTGGGCATCCTCGTGGATGAGGCCACCGTCTCGATCGAGAACATTCACGTCCATCTGGCGCGTGGCGAGCCGCTGGCCCGAGGCACATTGGAGGCCACCACAGAGACGATTGGCCCGCGCTTGCTGGCCATGATCTGCATCCTGGCCATGTTCACCCCCGCGCTCTTCATGGCAGGGGCAGCGAAGGCGATGTTCCTCCCGCTCTCCCTGGCGGTGGGTTTCTCGATGATTGCCTCGTATCTGCTTTCGAGCACCTTGGTCCCGATACTCGTCGTGTGGATGGCAAGGCATAGTCGCCAGCTCCACGCGCACGAGTCGCCCCACGGCGCTTTCGCCCGCCTCAGGGATCGCTACGGCCGCCTGGTGCAATCGATCGTCTCGGCACCGGTGCTCGTCATCTGCGGATACCTCGTCGTCTGTGCCTTGGTGCTTGTACTGCTCACGCCGCGCCTGGGGACGGAGATCTTCCCGCAAGTCGACGCCGGCCAGTTGCAGTTGCGCATCCGCGCGCATCCGGGGGCGCGGATCGAGACCACGGAAAAGGTCGTGCTGAAGGTTCTGGACATGATCGGACAGGAGGCCGGCGGAAAGGACAAGATTGGAGTCTCCATCGGACTCGTCGGAGTCCATGCGCCCAGCTACCCCATCAACCTCATCTATCTCTGGAACGGCGGCTCGCACGAAGCTGCGCTGCAGGTGCAATTCAAGCCCGGGAGTGGCGTGCACCTCGAGGCTCTGAAGGAGCGCCTGCGCCGGCGGTTTGCCGCCGAGTTACCGGATGCCAGCTTCTCCTTCGAGCCGAGCGATATCTTGAGTCGCGTGATGAGCATGGGCTCTCCCACCCCGATCGAGGTGGCGGTGACCGGAACGAATCTCGCGGATGACCGAGCTTTCGCGGAGAAGGTCAAGGATGCACTCGCTCGCTTGCCCCAGCTGCGGGACGTTCAGTTCGGTCAGCTGCTCGACTACCCGACTGTGGATGTGCATGTGGACCGGGAGCGCGCGGGCCTGCTTGGAGTGAGTATGGCCGACGTATCCCACTCGCTCGTCACCTCCACCTCGTCCAGCCGCTACGTCGTGCCGAACTACTGGGCGGATGCCAACACAGGGATCGCCTACCAGGTACAGGTGCAGATTCCACAGACGCTGATGACCTCTCCCGAAGACATCAGCAACGTGACGGTGGCCACGCATGACGGACACAGCCAACTGCTGCGCAATCTCGCTCGCGTGTCCGAGGGGACGGCCGTCGGCGAATACGATCGCTATAACGGCCAGCGCATGGTCACCGTGACTGCGAACTTGTTCCGCACCGACCTCGGGAGTGCGGCTGCGGCTGTGAATGACGCGATCGCGAAGCTCGGCAAACCGCCCGGCAAGGCGACGGTCACGGTGCGAGGGCAACTCGACCCGCTCAACCAGCTGCTCAGTGGCCTGCGCACCGGACTTGGAGTGGCGGTCGTCGCCATTTTTCTCCTGCTGATGGCCCACTTCCAGTCGGTTCGGCTGGCACTGGCCGTGATGTCCGTCCTACCGGCGGCGCTCGTGGGCGCCGCGCTGCTGCTGTGGATGACCGGCACGACGCTCAACATCCAATCCTTCACCGGAACAATCATGGCCGTCGGCGTCGGCGTTTCCAATGCGATTCTCCTGGTCATCTTCGCAGAGCGCGGACGCGTTGGCACCGACGCACACGCCGCGGCGATCGAAGGCGGACGCAGCCGTCTGCGCCCCATTCTCATGACGAGCCTCGCCATGATCGCCGGCATGCTCCCGATGGCTCTCGGATTCGGCGCCTCGGGTGAACAGGCAGCCGCCCTGGGCAGAGCTGTCGTGGGTGGGCTCGCTGCAGCCACTTTGGCCACGTTGTTGGTCGTGCCCGCCGTGTATGCGGTTCTCGCCAAAGGCGCCGCGCACGATCGGTCGCTCCTGACGGACGAAGCACGAGAAGGCACGTCGTGAGACAAGTCCAGCCATGAGTGTTCCGAAACACCATCTATCCACGAGAAAATCATGAGTGCGCCGCTTCGTCGGTTTCTTCTTTGCGCAGGCTCGATCACGGTCATGGTCACCCTGGGTGCGTGTGATCGCAGCGGAGGGCAAACCCCTCCTCCACCACCGGTGCCGCCGACGGAGATCCGCACGACCCACCTCGCGCAGGGTCCGATCACCCGCTCGATCGTCTTGCCAGCGCAGGTGATTCCATATCAAGAAGCGACGCTGTACGCGAAGGTGTCCGGTTACCTTAAGACGATCAACGTGGACAAGGGCGATAAGGTTAAAGCCGGTGCGATTCTGGCGCGGATGGAGATACCGGAGCTCGCAGCGGCGAAGGCGCGACAGCAAGCAGAGCTCCAGGCCGCCTCATCCGACTATGAGCGCCTGCAGAAAGCCCTCGCCAGAACCCCGGACCTGGTCGTCCCGGACACGGTCGACCAGGCCAAGGGGCGCTTCGAGGTGGCCAAGGCCAGCCTTGCCGAGAGCGAAACGCTGCTGGGCTATGCAACCATCACCGCCCCCTTCGCAGGCGTCATTACTCAACGCTACGTCGATCCCGGTGCACTCATTCAGGCTAACAATGCCGGCTCCGCAATCGTGAGCCTGATGGACTTCTCGACCGTCCGTCTGCAGGTCGCCGTTCCCGAGATCGAGGCGGCCAAAGTGACGGTGGGACAACCGGTCAGGGTCACTACCGACAATCTGCCCGGCCGCCAGTTCGATGGGAAGGTCACGCGCTTCACCTACGCGCTGGATACGACGAATCGCACGATGCTCGCCGAGGCGATTCTGCAGAACCAGGACCTCGCATTGCGACCGGGCATGCTCGTCACTGTGAAACTAGGGATCGAACGCAAAGAGCATGCTCCGCTGATGCCGGAGGAAGCCCTGGTCAACGAACGATCTAACACGTTCGCGTACACCGTCGCAGACGGCAAGGCGGCGAAGCAGCCCATCAAGGTGGGTTTCAATGATGGCCAGAACGTGGAGGTGCTCGACGGACTCAAGGCTGGTGATGCGATCGCGCTTCCCGGAAAAGCGAAACTCAGCGACGGCCAGTCCGTTCGCGTCGTGGACTCCCAATGAAGCGCGACACGAGCTTCAGTCGTGAGCGTCGATTGAGCGGTACGCCTCTCGCGCGGCCCCGCCAGATGGCAGGGATTTTGGCGAGGGCTATTTGCCTCACTCTCGGACCTTGCGCGCATGCTGCTGTCCTCGCCCAGGAGGCGACTCCTCCTCAGCAGCCGCCCGCCGCGCCTCCCGTGCCGTCGGCGAACGCCTACCCGATCGATTTGCCGACGACTCTCCGGCTGGCCGGCGCTCAGAACCTCGACGTGCAACTCGCACGGACCGCAGTTGACGAAGCGCACGCGAACTACACCAGCGCGATCGAGGGATTTCTGCCCACGCTCGTCCCGGGCGCTTCCTACCTGAAACATACTGGCAGGGACCAGGAGGTTCAGGGTGATCTGATCGACGTGACGAAACACAGTCAGCTTGCCGGTGTCACGGCCGCAGCCGAGATCCCCGTGGGCGATGCGATCTTTCAAAGCCTGCAGAGCCGCCAGTTGGTCACGGCGGCAGACGCCACTCAGGCGGCGCAGGAACAGGATACCGGCCTCGCCGCCGCGCAGCAGTATTTCAATCTCGTGAACTCTCGTGCCCTGGTCGAGGTCGTGAGCCAGGCGCTCGGCGTTTCCCAGAACTACGAGCAGCAGCTGAACGAGGCGGTCACTATCGGTACGGCCTTCAAGGGAGATGCGTTTCGCGTGCAGACGCAGACCCGGCGCCTGCAGCTCCAGCTCACGCGGGCCAAGGCGCAGCAGCGACTCGCTGCGACAGAACTTGCGCAGACATTGCACCTGGATCCACTGGTCGAGCTCGTTCCGGCCGAGCGCGAGCCGGCACCCTTTGCCTTCTCCGACCTCAACGATCCGCCCGAAGCACTCGTTCGCAGGGCCCTGGACAGGCGCCCGGAGATCGCTCGCAGTACGGCGCAGATTGCTGCGGCGGAGGAAGCTCGCCGAGGAGCACTCTACGGACCACTCATCCCGACTCTCGGCGGCCGCGCCTTCGTGGGCGAAATGGACGGCGGCGCGGGAGACTCGAACCTGAACGGCGGCCCGCGCCGCGACTTGGGCGTCGGATTGAGTTGGAAGATCGGCCCCGGGGGTCTGTTTGATTTCGGCCGCATCAAGGCCAGCAATGCGCAACTGACCCGCGCTCAGGTCATTGATGAGAAGGTACGGGACGCGATCCAACGTGAGGTCGTCGACGCGTACACGCAGGTTCAATCCCTCTTTCAGCAAATGCGAGACGCACGCCTCAACGTCAGCTCTGCCGAGGAGACTCTGCGGCTCACGCGTGGCCGCAAGCAGCTCGGCGTCGGCACCGTATTGGAGGATATCCAGGCTCAACAGGACCTGCTCAACGCCCGCAGCGATCTGGTGACCATCGTGACGCAGCTGAATCAGGCTCAATACAGCCTCATGCGCAGCGTCGGGTCACCATTGCGCGCTCCCGCAGCGAAATGAGTCCTTCGAGACTTGCCGTTCCACATCCAATCCCGGAGTACAACAACATGAACCGCTTCACGTCCACACTGGCCAGCCTGGCCGCAGTCTTAATCACAACGTCCGTCGGAGCTGCCGAGGTTGACTGGAGCAAGGTCGACCAAACGATGGGAAGAAAGGGCGCGGAACAGCCGGGGGGTGTTCACAAATACTCGTTCCCGCGGTCGGATCTGAAGGTGACGGTCGATGGGGTCGCGATCAAGCCAGCGCTCGCGCTTGGGGGCTGGATTGCATTCGAACCGGCTGGCTCCGGTGCCATGTTCATGGGTGACCTGGTCCTGACGGACACTGAGATCAATCCAGTCATGGCGAAATTGATTGCGGGAGGCGTTGAAATCACTGCGGTGCACAATCACCTGCTGCGCACGTCTGTCCCCGTGTTCTATATGCATGTTGGCGGTCACGGCGACCCCGTGAAGCTCGCTGAAACGCTACACTCTGCTTTGGCACTGAGTAAGACGCCTCTCGCGGCGCCTCCCCCGCCCGCGCAACCAGCCGCGCCGCTGGACCTGGATACAGCGGCGGTTGAGAAGGTTCTCGGCCACAAAGGCAACGCGAACGGCGGTGTTTACCAGGTCAGCGTGCCGCGCGCTGAGGCGATCACCGAAGGCGGCATGCCCGTTCCGCCCTCCATGGGCACGGCTATATCGATGAACTTCCAGCCCACCGGGGGCGGTAAGGCCGCGATCACCGGCGACTTCGTGCTGCTCGGGAGCGAGGTCAACTCGGTGCTGAAGAGCTTGCGAGAGCACGGCATCGAGGTCACCGCGCTTCACACTCACATGATCGACGACTCGCCGCACTTCTTCTTCATGCACTTCTGGGCGAATGACAATGCGCAGAAGCTCGCTGAAGGGTTGCATGCGGCGCTGGAACATACTAACTCGAAGCGCGGCTCGTAATGAGCCTAAGCGCGCCGTCACGATTGTGACGACGGGATCTGTGTATGTGCTGAAACATCCCGCGCAAGACCGGGATTTAGGGAACAACACATGCTGGCCTGATGTGGCATGTGCTACGGGAACGTCTATGTTTGATTTCATGACCGGGTCCCACTGTCGCCGCGGGTTGATGCGGGCGCTCCTTGCCGCCTCGCTCTCGCTCTTGATGGCTGCAGAGGCACGAGCAGCGGACCCGGCGCCTCTCGTGGTGGAAGCAAAGATTCCTCTCGGTGAGGTCCACGGGCGAATCGATCACTTGGGCGTGGACGTGAAGCGCCACCGCCTGTATGTGGCCGAGTTGGGGAACGACAGTGTCGGCGTAGTCGATCTGCAGGCGGGCAAAACCATTCGCACGCTCGCCGGGCTCAAGGAGCCTCAAGGGATCGGGTAC
>Ga0134125_10009522_pt1 | contig 10927 bp, 7 predicted proteins | sample KB31751_FD_96464 | JGI IMG/M metagenome (GOLD analysis project Ga0134125, IMG submission 96464) | Terrestrial soil microbial communities with excess Nitrogen fertilizer from Kellogg Biological Station, Michigan, USA - KB3-175-1 | ecosystem: Environmental > Terrestrial > Soil > Unclassified ...
AACTGAGCAGCACCTCTCCCAAAGTGTCAGCTCGCGCAATGACGTTGGGGTCGCCCTTACCGGAATTGCTGGAATTGATTTGATCGGCCACTCCGGCCGCCACCGTAGCGAGTGTGTCGCTCTTCTGAATGGTGTAGGTATAGGCGTTGCTGGTGCTGCTGATGTCGGCCGCGTTACCGATTGTGATGGTGATTTTGTCGCCGGCATTGATTGTGCCGGCTAAAACGACCACACCCTCCTGGTAAATGGCCAGGCTCGCGGCATTCAGGATGGAGGTATCAGCGAGGGACTGGTTATCGCCGGCGGTGAACACCATCACCCGGAGATCGTAGGGATCGGTGACATACAGGTTGGTTCCATCCCACGCCAAAGAAGTTGGAGTTCGAATGGAATTCGTCGCCGCGCGGTTCGAGATCGTGGTGGAGGCGAAAGAGATGCTGGGATCGCTCGCGGTATCGCTCACCATGTCGGGCTGGCCTAAAACGTGGTCGGCACCCGCACCGTTGGCGGTCGGGATGTTATTAAAAATGAGGACGCGGTCGTTGCCACCGTCCGCGATAAACAGCCGCGTGCCATCGGAAAGCGCATATCGAGGCAGAGAGAGAGTTTTTTCGCAACGCGGCGAATATGTCGGCTTGCCATTTGAATCCGTGCCGGTGGAAGCGCACACTCCCGGCGAATTGTTATCGGCGGCGGACGTCATATCCGGCTGCCCCACTACGAGGTTCGCTGGCTGGTCGTTCGACGTAGGCAAGCCGTTCCAGATCAAAACGCGGTTGAAGCCGGTGTCGGTGACATACAAATGGCCTGCGTCGGCTGTAACGGAAGTAGGGCTCCAGAGACGATTCGCCGAAGCGGTTACAGGGCCGTTTTGAGGATTCGGCGCGGAAGCGGATGTGAAGTTATCTTGCCCGAGCACGAGATCGGCCGGCTGATTATTACTGTTGGGGATGCTATTCCAAACAAGAACGCGGTTGTTTTCCGTGTCGGCAACGAAGAGGCGTCCGTTTTGAATCCACACACCCTCGGGACCGCGCAGTGTACTGCTGGTGACGGCGTTCGGCGGAGCAATGGAGGAAAGATCGGTTTGACCCAGGACAACATCGGCGGATTGCCCGTTGGACCCGGGAAAATTGCGCCATATGAGAACGCGGTTGTTATCGGTATCCGCAACGGCAACTACTGTGCCATCGGTGGCAACCGCAGTAGGATTTCTCATAGTTGAGCCCGAGATGGTGCCACCGGTCGTGCCTATGGATGTGCTGTTGAAATCAGGCTGACCGAGCACAAGCTGAGCCGGGAAACCACACAGGGAACAACGGGTGTTATACACGTTGCCGGTAAGACCGACATCGCTGCGCGGATCGGGAAGGAAATTGCCGCTCGAAGAATTAAAAATCAGAACTCGATTGCCTACCGTGGCGTTGCCATTCCCGTCGTAAGATACTGACCCGATCTTATTGCCGTCGGAAACAAGAAGATGCCCATTGGCCCATGCCAACCCGCCCGGCGTAGCCATAATTGTCTGGCTTGGCGGTACGCCTTGCGTGGTGAATCCGGCTTGACCGACGACCGCCCATGCGGCCTGGCCGTTCCGGAAGTCGGCCGCCGAAACAAGGGCGGCAGACACAAGTAGAGCAGCGAGATATCTCATAGAACGGGAATTTGTCAACTTTTGAGAAACACTCAGTATAGCAACGGGTTGAGACGTGCCCGGCCGGAGGCAGGTTGCCGGAATTCGAGAGGCGAAGAAGGCGGCAAGGGTAGGTTTGATTGGGCAGGACTGGCCGCTACAAAAATTTGTAGAATGTTTGGCACAGCGTATTCTCATGAGACCAACCTTGACCGGCATCGCGCTCGGCGCCATTCTTATGTTTTCGATTGCGCCTCAAGCCGAGGCGCAGGATGCCGCCGCGCTTGCCCAATTCTTTGAAGCAAAGCAGGTAATCGTTAAGATGGACATGCCCGGCACGCAGCAAGGCGTGGACATCTATCCTGACCGGCCACAGCCCCTGGACCTGAAAAGCTATTCCGGCAGATTAAAGAAGTTCGGCATTGCCATTCGAAATGGCGACTCCGTGATGATCACCAAAGTTAAGGTGAAAGACAACAACATCGAGTTTCAGCTCGCCGGTGGAGGCTATGGAACATTCGGCGACGATACCGACACTTCTGCTCACTACACGCCAGCCGACAAGAGCCGCCGCGAAAAGGACCTGGAAAATCAGATTAATGCGGAAAAAGATCCGGACCGCCGCCGCTCATTGCAGCGCGAACTGGACCGCGTACGACGGGACCGGCAGCGGAGCGACGATATTTCACGATCGATCGCGCAAGATGCCGCCGAAGCGAAAAAGGGGCGGATCGATGCCAAGCGTACGCAAGGCGGTTCCCGATTTAACCTGCATTTTGATACAAAAAGGCTGGGCGATTCGCTCACACCTCAGATGGTGATGAAGGCATTGGCGGCATATGTTAGCTTCCCGCCGGAGAGTTTCGGCGAGCCAGCGCGGTAAAGTCGCGGGGACGTGAAGCGTGAAAGCGGGGCACGCTCAATATCGTTTACTTAAGAGCATCCGGGCCTTTCCATACTGGGGTCGCTTACGCTTCCGGCTCCGATTCGGCATCTTGCACAAAAGCAATGCGCCTGGACCCCGGCTAGTTTCTTAAGTAGATGACATTGCGCTTACGCTTCCGGCTCCGTTTTATTGCGATCGCGGGCGGCCTATCGTTCCACTAGTTCCGCCGGCTCGCTGAACGATCCGGCGATGTAGTCGTGGTTCATACGGCCGATCACTTCGAGTTGAATTGACTTCGGACAAGCGCCGGTGCACTCGCCAATATTGGTGCACTGGCCGAATCCTTCGCGGTTCGCCTGGTTCACCATACGGATGGCGCGCAGGTGGCGCTCGGGCTGACCTTGCGGCAGCAGCGACAGGTGAGCGATTTTAGCTCCGGTGAATAGCGCCGCCGAAGCATTCGGGCACGCTGCCACACACGCGCCGCATCCGATGCACTGCGCCGCATCCATCGCGCTTTCGGCTGATTCCTTGGACACTGGGATCGCGTTGCCATCGGGAGCGCTGCCGGTGGAAACCGAGACATAACCACCCGAAGCGATAATCCGATCGAAGGCGCGCCGCTCTACCGAAAGGTCTTTAATGACTGGGAACGCGGCTGCTCTCCACGGTTCCAGCACCAGTTCCTGGCCATCTTTAAAATGACGCATGGTCAACTGGCAAACCGTGGTTGCGGGCAGGGGGCCGTGCGCCACCCCATTGATCATGAATCCGCAGCTACCGCAGATTCCTTCACGGCAATCGTGCTCGAACGTGACCGGATCTTCTCCTTTTTCGGTCAGCGTTTCATTCAAAACATCGAGGCATTCGAGCATGGACATATCGGGATTCACGTTGTCCACCTGGTAGCGCACCAATTTGCCTTTGCTGGCGCGATCCTTCTGCCGCCAGATGCTGAGAGTCAATCGCATGTTTACTTGTAGCTCCTCTGGGCGGGATGCACGTAATGGAATTCGAGCGGCTCCTTGTGAAGCTCAGGCGCATTGCCGACGCCACGGAACTCCCACGCCGCCACATACGAATAGTCCTTGTCGTCGCGAAGAGCTTCGCCCTCTGGCGTCTGATATTCCTCACGGAAGTGGCCGCCGCACGATTCGTTGCGATGCCGCGCATCGATGCACATCAACTCCGCCAGTTCGAAGAAGTCGCCCACGCGGCCGGCTCGTTCCAGACTCTGGTTGTAATCTTCGGCCGCGCCGGGCACGAGCGCATTCTGCCAGTATTCCTCGCGCAGTTCGGCGATTTTGCCGCGGGCGTAATCGAGGCCTTCGGCGGTGCGCGCCATCCCGCAATATTCCCAGACCAGCTTGCCGAGTTCACGGTGAAAGGAATCCACCGTTCTCTTGCCCTTCATGGATGCCAGCTTCTTAACGTTGTTCTCAACGCAGGCGACAGTGTTTCTCACTTCGCTGTTGGACTCATCTACCGGCTCCAGCTTGTGGCTGGCCAGATAATCGCCGATCGTATAGGGAAGAACAAAATAGCCATCCGCCAGGCCTTGCATGAGGGCGCTCGCGCCGAGGCGGTTCGCGCCGTGGTCGGAGAAATTCGCTTCTCCACCGACAAACAAGCCCGGGATGGTGCTCATCAAACGGTAATCCACCCATAAGCCGCCCATTGTGTAGTGGATGGCGGGATAGATGCGCATCGGCACTTTATACGGGTTCTCGTCGGTGATGCGCTCGTACATGTCGAAGAGATTGCCGTACCGCTCGCGTATGGTCTTTTCTCCCAGGCGGCTGATAGCATCGTGGAAATCCAGATAAACGCCCAAGCCGCCGGGCCCGACTCCGCGGCCTTCATCGCAAACATTTTTCGCATTGCGCGACGCCACGTCGCGCGGCACGAGATTGCCGAAGCTCGGATACTTGCGCTCGAGATAGTAATCGCGCTCGTCATGCGGAATCTGGTTCGGAGGCCGCTTATCGCCCTTGGTTTTCGGCACCCAGATGCGGCCGTCGTTGCGAAGCGATTCACTCATCAGTGTCAATTTCGACTGGTAATCGCCTGAGACGGGAATGCAGGTGGGATGGATCTGCGTGAAGCAAGGATTCGCGAACAGCGCCCCGCGTTTGTGCGCTCGCCAGATAGCGGTCGCGTTCGAACCCTTCGCATTGGTGGACAAATAATAGACGTTTCCGTAGCCGCCCGTGGCAAGCACCACGACATCGGCCAAATGCGTATCGATCCGGCCAGTAATCAGGTCGCGTGTGACAATGCCACGCGCGCGGCCGTTGACCACGATGAGATCGAGCATTTCGCTTCGCGGCAACATGGTCACGGTGCCGGCCTCGACTTGACGCTCAAGCGCCTGATAGGCGCCGAGCAGCAATTGTTGGCCAGTCTGCCCTCGGGCATAGAATGTGCGCGACACTTGCGCGCCGCCGAACGAACGATTGGCCAGTGTGCCGCCGTATTCGCGGGCGAACGGAACGCCTTGCGCGACGCACTGGTCAATGATGTGTACGCTGTTCTGTGCCAGCCGGTAGACGTTAGCCTCGCGCGAGCGGAAATCGCCGCCCTTTACGGTGTCGTAGAAGAGTCGATAAACGCTATCGCCATCGTTCGGATAATTTTTTGCGGCGTTGATGCCGCCTTGCGCCGCAATGGAGTGCGCGCGACGCGGGGAATCCTGAAAGCAGAAGCACTTTACGCGATAGCCCTGCTCACCGAGAGTTGCAGCCGCCGATGCGCCGGCAAGCCCAGACCCGACCACAAGCACGTTATATTTGCGCCGGTTCGCCGGATTGACCAGCTTCATTTCGAAGCGCTGGCGGTCCCATGCGGTTTCAATCGGGCCGGAGGGAATTCTTGAATCGAGTTCCATATTTATTTCATGACACCCGCTAACACGCTCAACGGAATCGAAATAAAGCCGACGAAAATCACGATTGCGAATACAGTCGCCGCTTTCTTGAGCGCTCCGTAATGGCGGGGGTGAATGATGCCGAGCGACTGCAGCATGCTCCAGGCTCCGTGGCGGAGGTGCATCATGAGGAGGATCATCGCGAAAATGTACCAAATGGAAATAACGGGATTCGTGAAGCTTGCGATGACGTTGTGATAGACGTCGCCCTCAATGTAATTGGGATTGACGGTGCCGAAGGTGAAGTCCAGCAGGTGATAGATGACGAACGCCAGAATGATGGGACCGCTCCAGTACATGGTGCGCGAAGCGTAAGTCGACGAGGGATTCTGCTTTTTCGTATAACCGACGGGCCGGGCGCGTTTCTTCCGAATGGCCAGTTGCACGGCGGTAATGATGTGAAGCACGACCATAATCAGCAGGATGATGCGGACGGCCCACAGCGCTTCGGGGAGTGTTCTCAGAAGCACCGCGTATTTGTTGAACTGCTCCGGTCCTTCGAAAAACTGAAGGTTACCGATCATGTGTCCCAACACGAACAGGAAGAGGATAATACCGCTGACGGCCATCACAGCTTTTTTGCCGTTGGTGGAATCCCAGAAGCGCACGGCCTTGTTCTCGCGCAGGCCGATCGCAATTGAGCTCATGACGTGTTCCCAGCTTTAAATGAAATATTCGTTACTCGAAATGAGCACGATTTTATGCTTGTAAACTTACTCTTTCGATCTTATCGCAGGCCTTCGGAAGGCATCAAAAATGGGCTAACCCGTCGCTGACGCTCCGGGCTCCTTTTAGCAATCAGCGCTCCCACGCTAAACTAAAGAATTACTATCCGACATACAGGAAGTGAGGTGAAGTCATTGAGTAAAGAACCGCACGCACAGTCGGCAAAGATTGAGCAGAAGTCCAACGTTTACGAAGAAGAGTATCTCGGCAGCGGCACGTTTCGCATCGTAAAGCCAAAGCGACAGAAGCGAAAACTACGCCAGTCACGCCTGAAGGGAACGACAGCCGGGGCGCGGAAGTAGCTTTTTCGGCACTGCAACGGAATTCTTAGCGGGTGAGGCAGGCCCCACCCGCACAAACCTCCAGTCCAGCTTTTTCTCCAATCTGACGGCAGTACCGGTACTTTTTCGGTGGTCGGCCCTAACAGCACGGTGGCGGATTCCAGCGATTTCATTGCTTGAACAGGCAGGAGGCCCTTGACGGGTACATGAAACGCAGAGACTTTCTTAAATCCACCGCCGCAGTCACCGGAGGAGTGTTTACCGGAATTCGCGGAAACGCTGCTCCTCACGACAACGGCGCGGTTCCAGGACCACAACCAAATATTCTTTTCATACTGGTCGATGAACTCCGTTACCCGACAGTATTTCCGGGCGAGATTAAGACACCGGGAGCGTTTCTGAAGAAGTACATGCCGAACGTCCACAGACTATGGAAGAAAGGCGTCAAGTTCGGAAACTATCACACGGCCGCCAATGCATGCACGCCTTCGCGGGGCGTCCTGATCACCGGTCTCTATTCCCATCAGAATTGGCTTCTCAACACAATTCTGTCAACCCCGTATCCGCCCGCTCCTCCTGCAAGGCAGCCAGTTCTAAATCATACTTTTCCGACCTACGGCAAGCTCCTTCGCACGGCAGGCTACAAGACACCGTACGTCGGCAAATGGCACGTTTCCGTTCCTTCCGCCGCGAGCAACACCCTTGATAATTACGGTTTTGACTACTACAAGAGCTATTACGATCCGACTGGCGATAATTTTCAGGGAACCTACGGAGATGAAAGCCGCGGCTATCATAGCGATGCGTTCTCAGCGTCTAATGCAATTGAGTGGCTGCAGAACAACGGGACCAGCAGTAAGCCCTGGTGTCTGACCGTCGGCCTTGTAAATCCCCATGATCGAGAGTTCTTTCCGGCGGGAACCGAGTTTAAGACCACCGCGGATGTGTATGCGGATCCGAACGTCAATCCTCAAAACCTTCCACCATCACAGGCCTATTCAGGGCCCAGCTACGAGGGGCCGGTGGTGCCGTGGGATGACAATGCGCTCAAGTCTCCCCCACCGCAAGGCTTTCCGACGGTACCCCCGAATTGGGAGGACACAAACTCTCTCAAAAATAAAAACCTGAAGACTCAGATCTTTGTCCGGGAATTCTCGCAGCTTGTCTGGGGCGGCATTACGGACGATCCATCTCAGAACCTGGCCGCCATCGAGCGCTACCCGATCCCCCGGCCCCAGTTGAACTTCGGCACTATCAAAATGCCGTTCAACTATTGGCAGCGCGGGCTCGATAGCTACGCGCAGGTGATGACCATTGTCGACACTCAGATCGGGAGGGTGGTGGATGCTCTGGACGATCTACCGCGCCACGTGCGGGAGAACACGATTGTCGTGTTTGCTTCGGATCATGGAGAATATGCCGGGGCACATGGATTCGCGCAGGGTAAAATGGGTTCGGTCTACGAAGAAGCATGGCACATTCCGCTGATTGTGCACGATCCCAGCGGGCGCTTCACTGGAGATATTGAGCACATCCGAACCGGACTTGCCTCTTCTGTCGACTTATCGACCTTTCTGGTGAGCCTCGGAAACCATGGAACGCGCGATTGGATGACCGGCAATCTCGCCGAGATATATGGCGGCCGTCACGACATGATTTCCATGTTGAAGTCACGCAGAGCGCCAGGGCGGCCGTATGTTCTGTACGCCACTGACGAGATCGTGCCGGATTACTTTAACTTTAATCAGGCACCTACGCACGTCCTGGGAATGCGTACGGAAGATACTAAGCTCGGTCTGTATTCCAAATGGGTGCCTCTCACCTCACATATAATCAGCCCCTCCATTGAGTTGGAATTCTACGACTATTCGACAACCGGCGGCCAACTCGAGCTGAACAGCACAGCGAATACGGACGCTCGCGTCACGACCATGGTCGAGGAACTCCTGGAGAATCTTGTGCCTAATGAAATGGAACAACGACTGCCTGGAAGGTTGGGAGTGCAACAGGAGCTGTCAAAGATTGCACACCTGGCATTCCGCGAATTGATCGCGCTTCAACCGGCCGGCGTATGGCAGAGAGGGGGTCTACGGAAGTTGCTAGGCTTCGGCGGCGATTTCTGAGTACAATTCGAATCGAGCTCCGGCGGCTAGTGTGCCGCTGCGAGTTCGATATCAGGCGAAAGGCGGCGTGGAGACGCCGCCTGCAGCCGGAGCGGCTGCCCCACAATAAAATGCCAAAATTCAGGAATGTGCAGGCCGCTTTTACTTGGTCTCGCGGTGGCTGTGATTGGCGCTGCGCAGGCTCCACCCGCTGTGAATCCGAATGATGTCGAGGCTGTTGTCACAACCGAGCTTGGTTCGTTCCGATTTGAATTTGCGGCGGATAAAGCACCGAAGCATGTAGCACAATTTATTTCGCTGGCGGAAAAAGGCTATTACGACGGAAGCGCCTTCTTTCGCGTCGTGCTGAACGGCATGATTCAGGGCGGCGATCCTTTGTTGAAGAATCCGTCAACGCCGCGCAACTTGTGGGGCACGGGTGGCTTAAATCTTCTTGCTTCCGAAATCAACGACATGAAGCATGAACGCGGCACAGTTTCAACGGTGAGGCTGCCGGACAAACCGGATAGCGACGGTGCTCAGTTTTTCATCTGTGTGACGCCGCAACCCGCGCTAGACGGCAAGTACACGGCATTCGGCCAGGTAACCGAAGGGATGGATGTTGTGGAACGAATTTCGCAGGCACCGGCGGATTCATCGGGGCTTGTGCAAAAGCCCATTCGCATCACAAAGATTACTATCGAACCCAAAAAGAAAGAGCCGTTCGCGAACGCTTCACTCGACGAATTGCGGCGCATCGTCACGATGAAAACGACGCTTGGCGTGATGAAAATACAGTTGCATCCGGAATGGGCCCCGAATAACGTCCGCAGATTTCTGATGCTGACGGAAACCGGCTGGTACAACGGCACGGCGTTTCACCGCATTGCCAAAGGCTTTGTGGTTCAGGGCGGCATGGGAGACACACGAACAGGAAGTCATACACATCCGGCGGATCGGTGGATCAAGCCCGTGAAGGGTGAGTTTCGCGATGACGTGAAGCACACGCGAGGCATTGTGTCGATGGCACATGGAGACGCCCCGGATTCGGCCAGCACGTCATTCTTTTTTGTCTTAGCGCCTTCGCCGCATTTGGACGGAAAATATTCAGCAATCGGCCAAATAGTGAACGGATTAGATGTGCTTGACGCATTTGAAAAGGAAGAAACAGACGGCGAGAAGCCCAAGCGAAGGCTGGAGATTATTGAAGCGGCGGTGGACCCGGCGGCTCGGCCGTGATGGGGAGGATTGGACGACGTGAGACGCCGTCCGCAGGCCGAGGGCCTGCCCCATAAGGTCATTTCAGATTTCGGACTTAAGTTTTTGGATGTATTGCAGATTTCGGCGCAGGCCGGCGGCGAGGTTTGACTGTGGAACATCGGTTTCGAGATTTGCCCAGCCCTTGAAGCCGATGTCGTGGATGGCGCGGAGAATTGATTTGAAGTTAATCTTCCCTTCCCCCAGAAGGTTCGGGTTGTCTTTCAGATGGAACTGGCAGATGCGGTCTTTTCCCAGCCAGCGTATTTCGCTGACCACATCGAAGCCATTCTTCGTCGAATTCCCTACGTCGTAATAAACAAGCACGTTCTTCGACCGGGACCGATCCATGATTCCAACGTTGTCTTTGGCGGAAATTTTATCCTCCAGCCCCAGGATGACGTTCGCTTTTTCGGCTTCGGGCGCCAACTCGCGCAGCGCATCGCCAACGTAATCCATTTCCGCCTGGGTCTTCATGGCCCATTTCCCAAAAAACGGCAGCAGCAGAACGCGAGTATCGAGATCTTTTGTCAGCCGAATCGCATCGCTCACCCATTTCGGCGCGAGCTTATCGCTCTTCAAACCGTTATCGTGCAGCCGGTCGACGCATGTACCGTCAATAGGAAGATGATATTGCTTCGAGAGCGCGTTGTATCTGGCGATAGTTTTCGGGTTATCGGCGGGCATCTTGCCATTCACGATCTTGCGGCCGAACGATACCTGAACACCTTGAAACCCCAGGCGCGAGGCCAATGGTATCGATTCGGGCAAGGCGCCGCGGTACAAATTCCAATCGGTAACGCCGATGCGTAGTTGCGGATCATCCGCCCGCAAAAGACCGGTGCTTATTGCCGCGCCTATACAGGAGCCGATGAATTTTCTTCTGCTGGCCAGAAAAGCCGGCCGGAAGGCCGGCTCGCCGCCAAGAATGGCGGCCCCACTATTGGCGCCGTTGAAATTTACCATTTAACCAGCCGATTGTATCGTGGCGGCCGCAATCTGGGCGATATCGAGAAGTTCGGGCGGCGATGCAGCGACGGAACCCAGCGCATCGCGAAACATGCTATTGCAGAACGGGCAGGCAACGCCCACCGCATCCGCGCCCGTTTCCGCCAA
>Ga0134125_10009524_pt1 | contig 10925 bp, 10 predicted proteins | sample KB31751_FD_96464 | JGI IMG/M metagenome (GOLD analysis project Ga0134125, IMG submission 96464) | Terrestrial soil microbial communities with excess Nitrogen fertilizer from Kellogg Biological Station, Michigan, USA - KB3-175-1 | ecosystem: Environmental > Terrestrial > Soil > Unclassified ...
CGACCGCGCTCGACGCGCTGCACCGCCAGCATGTCGTCCATCTCGACATCAAGCCGAGCAATATCGTGCTGCGCCCAAGCGGCGAGGCGGTGCTGCTCGATTATGGCCTGTCGCATCACGAGCAATTGCCCGACCTGATGCAGGAGGAATTTCGCGTGCCGTTCGGCACCGCGCCTTACATGTCGCCGGAGCAGTTGAAAGGAATCCGCAGCGACCCGCGCAGCGACCAGTTTGCGCTCGGCGTGCTGTTGTATTTCTTCTCGACCGGAGTCCGGCCGTTCGGCGAAGGCGAGACGCTGGGCGCCATGCGCCGACGGCTGTGGCGCGATCCGGAACCGCCGCGCAAGCTCAGGGCCGACTATCCGCCATGGCTGCAGGAGATCGTGCTGCGCTGTCTCGAGAGCGAGGCGTCGCGGCGCTATCCGACGGCGGCGCAGCTTGCTTTCGAACTCAGCCATCCCGATCAGGTCAAGCTGACGCAGCGCGCGGAGCGGATGAAGCGCGATCCGCTGACCGTGGTATGGCGCCGCCGCTTCAACACCGACCTGACCGCGCCGCGCCGCAAGCCGGAGGTCACCGCGCAATTGACGGCGGCGCCGATCGTCGCCGCGGCGGTCGACCTCGCCGCGGACGCCACGCTCAACGAGGCGCTGCGCACCACGACGCAGCGCATGCTGGCGACGCTGCCGTCGGCTCGGCTCGCCTGCCTGAACGTTCACAAGCTGCATCGCCTGGCGCTCGACACCACGCTCGACAGCGCCGGCCACAACAAGCGGGTGGATCGACTGGTGGCGCTGCGGCACTGGGCCGAGCCGCTCAAGCTCGACGGCGCGAGGCTGACCGTGCACGTGCTGGAGGCGGTCGACCCGGCCGACGCCATCCTCGAATTCGTCCGCGCCAACCGTGTCGATCACCTCCTGATCGGCGCGCGCGATCCCTCGCTGATGCGTGCGCTGCTCGGCAGCGTCTCGGCCAAGGTCGCGGCCGAAGCGCCCTGCACCGTCACCATCGTGCGGCCGCTCCGCGAGACCGCGCCCTAGAGCCGGTAGAACCGCCGCACCCTAGAGCCGGTAGAACCGCTCGGCATTGTCATGGAAGACGGCCTGCTGTTCGGCCGTGGTGTATTCGGACATGACCTTGCGATAATGGCCGAAGAAATCGGCATAGCTCGCGTGCAGCTTCTCCAAGGGGAAATTGCTGCCATAGACGGTGCGCTGTGCGCCGAAGATCTGGATCACGTCGCGGATCACCTGCCGCGCCTGCGGATAGTTCAGCCCGAGGCTGTACATGCCGAGTCCCGACAGCTTGACTGACAGGTTGGGGAACTCGGCCATCGTCGTCAGCGCTTGTCTCCACCGATCGATGGCCTGCGGTGTACGTTCGGTGAGCATGCCGGCGTGCACCAGGATCATGCGCACGTTGGGAAAAGCCCGGATCAGCTCGGCCGCATGCGCTGCCTGCGGCGCGTAGACCTGCAATTCGAACGACAGGTCGTATGTCTCCAGCAGCGCGAAGCCGCGGCGGAAATCGCGGTCGTTGCAGTAGTCGGGGCGCGGCGCACCCTGCCGCACCGGATCGGGATCCCAATAGAGCATCTGCCGCACACCACGAAAGTTCGGCAACTGGCGGTGCGCCTTCAGCGTCGCCTCGATGTCCGGATCGGCGAGATCGACCTGGGCGACGATGCCGTGCGGGAAGCCATGCCGGTCGGCGACCGATTGCAGCCAGCGGGACTCCGCGAGCGAGCGGTCGAGCCCCCAATTCGCGGTCACATGCACCGATTTGACGACGCCTTCAGGCTTGACGTCGGCCATGAACTCCTCGACCGGATAATCGCGGCGAATGCCGAAATAATCGCCGAACATGCGCGGGATCGGCGGTTCGGCCAGCCACGGCACATCCTTGCGTAACCAGATGTGATGGTGCGTATCGATCACCGGCCCGGTGTAGTCGGTCATGAGACTCTCCTGTCAAGCGGCTGCGCGTACGACCGTGACGACCGCACGCGTGAGCACATCGAGTTCGTCCGGCGCGATGGTGAAGGCCGGCGTCAGATAGACGATGGAGCCGAACGGCCGGACGAATACGCCCTCATCGACGAAGCGTGCGCGCAATGTGTCGAGGTCGTCGATGCGGTCCAGTTCGACGACGCCGATGGCGCCCTTGACGCGGACGTCCTTCACGCCCGGCAGGGCGCGGCATGGCGTCAGTCCATCCTGCAGGCGCGCCGAAATCTCGGCCACTTGCCGCAAGCGCGGCTCGCGCGCGAACAGGTCGAGGGACGCATTCGCCGCGGCGCAGGCGAGCGCGTTGGCCATGAAGGTCGGTCCATGCATCAGCGCCGCCATCGGGTCGTCCGACCAGAAGGCGTCGAACACCTTGCGCGTGGCGATGGTGGCGGCGAGCGGCAGCGTGCCGCCGGTCAGCGCCTTCGACAGCGTGAGGATGTCCGGTGTCACGCCGGCCTCGTCACAGGCAAACATCGCGCCGGTGCGACCGAAGCCGGTGAAGATTTCGTCGAAGATCAGCAGCAGGTCGTATTTGTCGGCGAGCCCCCGCAGCCGCCGCAACGTCGCCACATCGTGGAACAACATGCCGCGGGCGCCCTGCACCAGCGGCTCGACGATGATGCCGGCGATGCTCCCGGCGCGTTCGGCCAGCAACAGGTCGAGCGCAGCGGCGTGTTCGTCACTGTCGGGCAGATTGGTGATGATCTGCTGCGGCAGCAGACCGGCGAACAGCGCGTGCATGCCGTCCTGCGGATCGCACACCGCCATCGTCCCGGTCGTGTCGCCGTGATAGGCGCCCTTGAAAGCGACAAATTGCGTGCGGCCGCGGACGCCGCGGTTGATCCAGTATTGCACCGCCATCTTCAGCGCGACCTCGACCGAGACCGAGCCGGAGTCGGAGAAGAACACGCGGTCGAGATCGCCCGGCGCGAGTGCGGCCAGTCGGCGCGCCAGTGTCAGCGCCTGCTCGTGCACCATGCCGCCGAACATCACGTGCGGCATCGTCGCGAGCTGCCGCGCGACCGCCTCGCGGATGTGCGGGTGATTGTAGCCGTGGCAGGCGGTCCACCACGAGGCGATGCCGTCGATGAGCTCGCGGCCATCGGCGAGCGTGATACGGGCGCCTTCGGTCGCGACGACCGGCAGGGGCTCGCGCGCGGTCTTCATCTGTGTATAAGGCAGCCAGACATGCCGCAGACCGGACGCATACCAGTCCGGCGGCGCGCGATTTCCTCTGGTATTCTCCGCCATTTGGCGCTTCCTTGCGGCCGGATGGCCTGACCGGGACCCCTGATGCACTCGCTCGACGCCTTTGCGCAAGAAAAACTCGACGCCCTCGACGGGCGCCACTTGCGCCGGTCGTTGACCGAGACCTTGCGCGAAGACGGCATTTGGGTCGCGCGCGATGGCCGGCGGCTATTGTCGTTCTCCTGCAACGACTACCTCAATCTCACGCAGCATCCGGCGGTCAAAGCTGCGGCGGCCGAGGCGCTGGCGAAATACGGCGCCGGCTCGGGGGCCTCGCGGCTCGTCACCGGCAACCACCCGCTCTATGCCGCGCTCGAAGATCGCCTCGCCCGTATCAAACACGCCGAGGCGGCGGTCGTGTTCGGCTCCGGCTATCTCGCCAATGCCGGCATCATTCCCGTGCTGATCGGTACGGACGGCCTCATCGTCATCGACGAACTGGCGCATGCCTGCCTCTATGCCGGCGCGCAATTGTCGCGCGGCAAAGTGCTGACGTTCAGGCACAACGACGTCGCGCATGCGCGCGAATTGCTCGAGACATATCGCGGCGCGCACGACCGCGCTCTCATCGTTACAGACGGCGTGTTTTCGATGGATGGCGATCTGGCGCCGCTCGACGAGTTGCTGGCGCTCGGCGAGGCGCACGACGCTTGGCTGATGTCGGACGATGCGCACGGTCTCGGCGTCGTCGGCGGCGGCCGCGGCTCGAGCTTCTCGGGTAATACGCATGTTCCAGTGCCGCTGCAGATGGGCACGTTGTCGAAGGCGATCGGCGCCTATGGCGGCTATCTGTGCGCATCGGCGCCGGTGATCGAGCTCATGCGCAATCGCGCCCGCACGCTGGTGTATTCGACCGGCCTGCCGCCGGCCATTGTCGCCGGCGCCATTGCCGCGCTCGACGTCATCGAACGCGAGCCGGACTATGCGGCGCTGCCGGTGAAAAAGGCCAAGGCCTTCACGCACGCGGTCGGCCTGCCCGAGGCGGAGAGCCCGATCGTGCCGATCCTGATCGGCACCGAAGCGGACGCGCTCGCTGCCTCGGAGATGCTCGCCAAGGAGGGCTTTCTCGCCGCCGCCATTCGGCCGCCGACGGTGCCCGCCGGCACGGCGCGGCTGCGGCTCACCTTCACGGCGCAGCACCCCGACGATGAAATCGCGCGCCTCGCCGGCCTCGTGCGGGAGCAAATCCTCAGCTGACGATGCGAATGGTGCCAACCAGACTCGTCATTCCGGGACGGCGCGAAGCGCCGGACCCGGAATCCAGCCGCAAGCACCACATCTGTTTCTGGATTCCGGGTTCGCGCCCATCGGGCCGCGCTACGCGCGGAGCCGTTGGGCGCGCCCCGGAATGACAAGGAAAAATATGAGCGCCTATTTCGTCACCTCGACCGGCACCGACATCGGCAAGACCTTCGTCACGGCCGGCTTGATCCGTTATTTGCGGCAGTCGAGCCAGCCGGTCGCGGCGCTCAAGCCTGTGGTCAGCGGCTACGACTCGTCCGTGGTCGAGACCAGCGACCCCGCCGTGCTGCTGCGCGCGCTGGGGCGGCCCGTTTCCGCCGATGAGATCGCGGCCATTGCGCCGTTCCGGTTTCGCGCGCCGCTGTCCCCCGATATTGCCGCCGCGCGCGAGGGCCGCAGCATCGAATTCGACGACTTGCTGAAATTCAGCCGCGACGCCGTGGCCGCCAACAGCGGCCTGACGTTCATCGAGGGGGTCGGCGGCATCATGGTCCCGATCGACGCCGAGCGCACCGTGCTCGACTGGATGGCGGCGCTCGGCCTGCCGGTGATCCTCGTCGTCGGCGGCTATCTCGGCACCATCAGCCACACGCTGACCGCGCTCGACGTGCTGACGAAGCGCGCCTTGCGCATCGCCGCCATCGTCGTCAGCGAGAAGGAGAACGACACCGTGCCGCTTGACGATACGGTCGCGAGCATCGCCCGCTTCTCCGGCGGCGTCGAGGTCATCGGCCTGCCGCGCTTGCCCGGCGGCCTCACCCAGCACCCGGCTTTCGCCCGCATCGCCGCGCTGTTGTAATTCTCCGCCGTCATTCCGCGGCGCGAGCGCGGCGAGCGAACCCGGAATCCGGAAATAGAGTCGCAGTGCTCGTGTCCGGATTCCGGGTCCCGTCCTTCGGACGGTCCCGGAATGACAAGAGCTACCGGTGCAACCCGATCAGCGTCTCGATCATGCCCTCGAAATTGATGAAGCCATGCAGCAGCATGGTCAGCAGCGTCGAGCCCGACACCCAGCGCATCCAGCCAAGCAGCAGGCCGAAGCCGAATACCTGGGCGATGACGAACCAGTCGTACTGGACGTGCAGAAGCGCAAACAGCGCGGCCGTGCCGACGATGGCGAGCCACGCGTCCTTCGGCTCACGGAACCAGCCGCGAAACATGAAGCCGCGGAACAACGTCTCCTCGCCGAACGGCGTTACGACGATGATGGCGAACCACAGCAGCAGCAGCCAGCCTTGTGTGCTCGCAGTCGAATAGATGTCGGTCTGGAACGAGGTCACGAGCCCGTGGCCGGCGAGCCAGCTCACGATGTCGGCCAGAACGATAAAGACCGCGATGGTGACGAGGCCGAAGACGACGTCGGCGCGCTTCGGCACGGTCCAGCCGAGATAGTCCGCGGCCGAGGCGCCGCTGCGCTGGGCAAACAGCATCAGCAGCGCCACCTCGATCGGCGTCGACACCAGGATGATCAGGGTGACGGCGACGCCGTCGCCGGTCAGGTCCGGCAGCCGCCCGAGCGGCAGGCCGTACCACCAGATCAGTCCCGCCAAAGCGACGATCTGGCCGACGAGCAACGCGACAGCCGCGAGGCCGAGTGTGGCGAAACGGCCCCAGGGCTGCATGCGCTGCGCCTGCCTTACGGAATCAGAATCGACGATCCCGTCGTCCCACGCCCCTCGAGGTCCTCGTGCGACTTGCGCGCGTCCTTGAGGGCGTATGTCTGGTGGATCGGTATCTTCACCGCGCCGGAACCGACTTTGTCGAACAAATCGGCGGCGATCGACATGAGGTCGTCGCGCTTGGCGGCGTAATGGTTGAGTGTCGGCCGCGTCGCGAACAGCGAGCCCTTGGCCTGCAGGATGTTGATGTTGAAGGCCTCGATCTGTCCCGAGGCCGAGCCGAACGAGACGAAATAACCGAGCGGCCGCAGGCAATCGAGCGAGGCCGGGAACGTGGTCTTGCCGATGCCGTCATAGACGACGTCGCACAGCTTGCCGCCGGTGAATTCCTTCACCTTGGCGACGAAGTCCTCGTCGCGATAGAGAATGGTGTGATCGCAGCCGTTCTTCCTGGCGATTTCGGCCTTCTCCTTGGAGCCGACGGTGCCGATCACGGTGGCGCCGAGATGCTTCGCCCACTGGCACAGGATGAGACCGACGCCGCCGGCGGCAGCGTGCATCAGCACGGTCATGCCCTTGCCGACCTTGAAGGTGCGGTTGAGCAGGTATTGCGCCGTCATGCCCTTGAGCATCATGCCGGCAGCCTGCTCATAGGTAATGTTGGCGGGCAGCTTCACCGCGCGATCGGCCGGCAGCAGCCGCTCCGCCGCATAGGCGCCGAGCGGCACCACATAGGCGACGCGATCGCCGACCTTGAGATCGGTGACGCCGGGGCCGACGGCGATCACCTCGCCGGCGCCTTCGTTGCCGGCGACGAACGGCAGGCCGACCGGCGACGGGTACATGCCGGTACGGAAATAGGCGTCGATGAAATTCACGCCGCAAGCATGCTGCTTGAGCTTGACCTGGCCCTGGCCCGGGGCCGGTACCTCGATGTCCTCGAACGTCAGGACTTCAGGACCGCCGTACTTATGAACGCGTACCGCCGCGACCATGTTTCACTCCTTGAATAACCAGTTTTGGAAAATCGGTTCGGCGGCGATCATAGGCAGCGCTTCAGCAAGCGCAAGCACGGTCGCTCGAACGTCTTTGTGCGGTGGGCACGTGCCCTCGGCGCGGAATTGGCCAGATCAACGGCCCCCGGAGACTCGCAGGTTGGCGCCGGTGACGTAGGAAGCCTGGTCCGACAGGAGGTACAGGATTGCGTCGGCGACCTCCTCGGCCGTCCCGACGCGGCCGGTTGGCAGCATTGGCGTGAGTTTCTCGATGCGGCCCGGCGGGTGAATGTCGGTGTCGATCATGCCGGGCGAGATGGCATTGATGCGAATGCCCTCTTTGGCGACTTCGCGGGCGGCGCCGACGACCATCGTGTCCACGGCGCCCTTCGATGCCGCATACCAGACGTATTCGCCGGCACCGCCGATCGTCGCCGCCATCGACGACAGCATGACGATCGCGCCGCCTTTGCCCCCATGCCTGGTCGACATGCGGCGGATGGCGGCGCTCAGGCACAGGAGCGCGCCGATCGAATTGACCTCGAACGCCGCGCGGATCGTCTCCGCGCTCGCCTCGTCGAGGCGCGAGACGCCCCCGGTGATGCCGGAGGAATGCACGAAGTGCGTCACCGGCCCGAGCGCCTTGGCGGCATCGTCGAACACGCGCTCGATGTCGGCCTCGCGGCCCATGTCGCCCTTGAGCGCCACGGCGCGACGGCCCGACGCCTCGATGTCTTTCAACACGGCCGCGGCCGCCTGCCCGTTCGCGTTGTAATTCACCGCGACGTCGTAGCCGTGCTTTGCCGCGAGCCGGGCGGTGGCCGCGCCGATACCCCGGCTGCCGCCGGCAACGAGAAGGATGGGCATGAGAACTCCTGTCAGGCAGGCCGGCGGACCAAGCCGGCGGCGAAAAAATAGAGAGCGATAAGGACAAGCGGCACGGTGACGAACGGCCCCGGTTGCAGGCCGGCGACGAGGGCGACAAGCGCCAGCGCCGCCCACAACGCCAGCAGCGCGATGTTGAGCCAGTGCCACTGCCGCACGCGCAACGGGTGGAGAAATCTGATCGGCATGAAGCTCACGACCGCGAGCACGACCACCCCCGCAGCCGCGATCCACTCCGGCGGCTGCAGCACATAGAGATAGAACGCTGCAAGATTCCACACCGCAGGAAAGCCGCGGAAATAATTGTCCTCAGTCTTCATCCTACGGTCGGCAAAATAGATCGCGCCGGTGACGACGACGATCATGCCGGCGGGAATGGCGAAGAATTCCGGCATCAGCCCGCTGGCGGCGATCGCATAGGCCGGCACGAACACGTAGGTGACGAAGTCGACGACAAGGTCGAGCGTGTCGCCGGACCAGCGCGGCAACACCTCCGCCACCCTGAATTCGCGCGCCAGAGGACCATCGACGCCGTCGACGATCAGTGCCAGACCCAAGCAGAAGAACATCGCCTCCCAATGCCCGCCGGTGGCGAAGATCAGCGCCATGAGCGCCAGCGCCGCGCCGCACGCGGTCAGCCCATGCACCGCCCAGGCGCGGATCAGGTCCACTTAGGCATTGCCCCAGTCGAGCTTGACGATCTCCGCCGAGCGCCCGGCGAGATTCCAGTTGCGGCCGAAGCCGCGGAAGCGCGACTTGTCCGACTTGCCGACGATGACGTCGGGCCCGATCCAGTATTGGCTGTTCTTGATGACGACGTTGCCGCCCTGCTCCTTGCCCTTGACGGGCGTAACGGCACCGCCGCCGTATTTTTCGAGCGTGATGATGCGCGTTTCGCCTTGGGTCTCGTAAGTGATCGGGATCTGGTGCACGCCGAGGAACTGTCCGACCAGGATCGACAGGAGATGCGTGGTGCCGCCGACGCGTCCGGTGAAGATGCGCGTCAGCCCTTTCACCGCCTGGATCGCCGCCTTGTCGTCGACGAACAGCGCCGCGGTCCAATTGCCGCGCGACATGATGCCGGGCAGGTCCATCATCAGGCCGACATTGATGCCGCCGAGATCGACGGTGTCGAAGTGGCCGGAATCGATGCGCACGCCGGCCCAGGTCTGGCACCGGTCTTCCGTCGGCGGATGCTCGCCGAGCGACAGCACGCACGGACAGAACACCGTGCAACTGCACGACAACGTCATCTCGCCTTTCAGCGCCCAGCTCTCGGCCACGTTTCCAGTCCTCCCGGTTGGCGCGATTGTTAGCTAATTCGCGGCGCCCGGCCAATGGGTCACGAAGGCGCCGGCGACGACGGCGATCCCGCACAGGATCAACACCACGCCGACGGCATGGCTGAAGCGGCGGCCGGAGCCGATCTTCTCGATGGTCATGACGATGCCGAGGCCGGCCATCCAGACCACGTTCATGACGCCGACCGCGAACATCAGCAGCATCATCGCCCAGCAGCAGCCGAGGCAATAGAGCCCCTGCTGCACGCCGAGACGGAACACGCCCTTCGCCGTGGTCTGCCAGTTGGCGAAGAAAAACGGGAACGGCCGCTGGCACTGGTTGAGACAAGCGTGCTTGAGCGGCGTGAACTGATAGACGCCGGCGGCGATGAAGATGGCCCCGGAGAACAGCACGCTCGCCGAGCTCATGCCGGTGTCCATCAGCGCCAGCCGCGTAAACAGGACCTGCGCGATCGTGGCGGCGACGGCGTAGCCGAACCACATCGTCGTGTAACCGGCGGCCAGCACCAGCGGCGAGACGATGCGCTCGCCCTTGCGCGCGGCGGTGTCGGCTATTTCGGCATAAGTGAGGATCATCGGCCCGGCGGTCGGCAGCATCATCGCCAGCGTCATCGCGCCCCACATCAGGGCGATGAGCCAGACCCCGTGCGCGGGCATGGTCTCGCCGAACAGCGGCCGGCAGATCGCCTGCACGGCGCGCGGCAGGCTGTCGAAGATGGTCATGCCGGGACCGAGTGCGGCGCCCGCCTCGCCCATGTTGGCGACGGCAAAAGCCAGATACAGCCAGCCGAGTGCGGCCAGCGCGATGACGCAGCCGACCGCGATCAGCTTCGGCCGCGCCAAAGCGGTAGCGAGCGGATGCGCCGCCGGCGGCGGCGTGGGGAGTTCGGAAGCCTCGGTCATTTCAGTCCTTGCGCCCGTGCATAGCGCACGCTCTGCCGCCCGTGCTAGTCCGATAGCCGAACGACAGGATCAGGGCTTTGACGGCGGACAAACGATATTTCGAGGCGATTGTGGTCGGCGGCGGCCCGGCCGGGCTGACCGCGGCCGTGGCGCTGGCCGAAGGCGGCATCGCCACGGCGCTCGCGGGCAAGAAGCCGGCCCAAGGGGACAACCGCACCACGGCCTTGCTCGCCAGTTCCGTCACCGCGCTGGAAACTCTCGGGGTCTGGGAACTGTGCCGCGAGCGCTCGGCGCCGCTGCGGTTCCTGCGCATCGTCGACGACACCGGCCGGCTGTGGCGCGCGCCGGAGGTCAAATTCGATGCCGAAGAGATCGGGCTCGAGGCTTTTGGCTGGAACATCGAGAACCGGGTGCTGGTCGAGGCGCTCACGCGCCGCGCCCAGGCGCTGACCAACCTCACGCTGATCGAGGACGAGGTGCTCGGCGTAGCCGTCGCCGACGACCATGGCGCGGTCACGCTCGCGCACGATGGCACGCTCACCGCCCCGCTGATCGTCGGCGCGGACGGCCGACGCTCGCTCACCCGCGAGGCGGCGCTGATCGACATCGACGAGCGCCGCTATCCGCAGACCGCGCTGACCGTCTGCTTCAGGCACACGCGTCCGCACCACGACACCTCAACCGAATTCCACACGCCGAGCGGCCAGTGCACCGTGGTGCCGC